>Ga0123336_10000739_pt1 | contig 31814 bp, 26 predicted proteins | sample SSSSmetaG_FD_96466 | JGI IMG/M metagenome (GOLD analysis project Ga0123336, IMG submission 96466) | Glacier valley bacterial and archeal communities from Borup Fiord, Nunavut, Canada, to study Microbial Dark Matter (Phase II) - ​SSSS metaG | ecosystem: Environmental > Aquatic > Freshwater > Ice...
AGCCAGGCGTCATAGCGGGCGGCAGCACCGTCGGTACGCTGGGCGGCGCTGTCGTTGACGGCCCAGACCATCTCGGCGGGGACGGCGGCGTGATCTTTCAACCACAGCGACGACAGACGCGTCGCTTCGGCCTGCAGAATCGCATCTTCACCATCGTCGGCAACCAGCGGCACGAGGAGGTTGCGCAGGATGCGGGTGTCTTCGTCGTCGGTGGGACGCGGCAGCCAGCCGAGGGCGCGGGCGCGGGCGCCAAAGTGTTGCTGGACGAAGCGGGCCCAGGCCGGGCGAAGCGCGTCGGGGAAGAAGCCGTTGTCGCGCGCGTTGCCGAGGAGCTGTACGGCCGCCTGGACCACATGGCGGTTGGGGTGACCGGCGAAGCGGGGCACCAGCGCCAGCGCGTCTGCAAACGGCAGCTTGCCGGCGCGGACGGCGGCGTTCACGTCGGCCAGTACGCCGAGCAATTCGGCAGTCGAGAGCGACTTCGGATCGGCCAGCAGCGCCGTCAAGAGGTGCGGGGCCAGCGCGGCCCGGTAGTAGCCGGCCGCGCCGACATTGGGCAACAGCGACGTGGGACACGTACCCGAAAGTGGGATCTGGCCGTCGGGCGTGGTGAGCAGCGTGCACGCCCGGGCATTGCCACGCACACACACCGGGATCTGCCAGGTCTGTGGGCCAGGTGACGCGACACCAATCGGCAAATAGCGCTCTTGATGCAGCTTCACCGTTGGCGTCTTGCCGGTGCACACGACCTCCATCGACACCACCGGCACACCCGCCTGATCCAGAAAGGTCGAAAACGGTGGCGCGATATCCTTGCGCGCTGCCTTCGAGATCGCCGCCAAAAAGTCGGCGCTGGTGGCGTTGCCGTGCGCATGTTTCTTGAGATAGGCGCGCACGCCGGTCTGCAACACCGACGGGGTGACCCACTCTTCGAACATGTGGATCACGCTCGCGCCCTTGTTGTAGGTGATGGGGTCGAACGCGTTCTTGATGTCGTTGTTGCTCTCGATCGGTTGCCGGATGCGCCGCGCCGCGAGCAGGCGATCGGTCGCCATCGCGCCACCACGGATGCCGACCCGTCCCTCGGCCGCGCCCCAGCCCGGCTGCCAGCGCTCGATGATCTTCGGCGTCATCCACGACGCAAACGCCTCGTTGAGCCACAGATCGTCCCACCAGGCCATGGTGACGAGGTCGCCGAACCACTGATGGGCCAGCTCGTGCGTCGCCACCGACGCGTAGTTGCGCTTCGACTCCACCGTCTCTTCCGTCGGGCGGCGTAGCATGAGCTGCGACGAGAACGTGATGAGGCCAGGGTTTTCCATCGCGCCCGAAAACAATGGCACGGCGATCATGTCGAGCTTTTCGTACGGATAGCTGGTGCCAAAATAGTCTTCGAGGAGCGCCAGGACTTGATGCGTCGACTCCACCGCCCAGCGCGCCTGCGCGGCCTGGCCATGCGGCGTCACGATGCGGATGGGCACGCCGGAGCGCGACTTACCAGCGTCGACCAGCTCGAACGCACCGACGGCAAATGCGACCAGATAGCTCGGCAGCGGCTTGGTCTTGGCGAACTCGAAGCGCTTCGACTTGATGCCGCCTTTGGTCAGCTCGGTGACCGAGGTGGTCGGGGTGTTGGACAGCGCCATCATCGTCGCTGGCGTGGTGATCCCGAGACGCCAGGGGACCTTGAACGACGGCTCGTCGAAGCAGGGAAACACCCGCCGGGCGTCGATGGGCTCGAAGTGGGTGAAGACATACCAGTCGTCGCCCTCTTTCTGTCGCGACGCGCCGGCCGAATCCTTGCTGGAGAGCACGCCGTGATACACCGCGCGCAGCGTCACCTGGCCTGGCGCGAGCGCCGGCGAGAACGCCAGACCCACCATGCCCTGCTTGGTGCCGACGATACGCGCCTCCATCGGCTGGCCGACCACCGACGCAGTCTCGACGGTGAGGTCGTCAGCGTGCAGCCAGACCACGTTGATGGGCTTCTTCGACGTCACCTCGATGTCGATGGTGCCAGTGAAGGTCTCGAGGCGCGGATCGACCTCGAGCTCGACGGAGTAGCCGAGCGGCACGACATCCTTGAACAGGCGCAGCGACGGCGGCTCCGGCAGACCCATCGCCCACGCCGAGCTACTCATCACGACCACGCCCACAACCAACACGCAGAGGCTTCGCATGCCGGTGGTGTAACACGGTTACGGCGGCGAGATGCCCCGGGCGGCGTTGACCGCTTTGCGCACCGGCAGCCCGTTGGTGAGGCTGTAGGTCATGACCACGTCGAAGCCTTCGTCGTAGAGGTCCTGGTGGTTCTGCGTCGTCGGGCTCTTCGTGTCCGTCGAGGTGAAGGCGCGGATGCCGCCCGGGTGCAGCTTGGTGCTGATGAGCTGCTTCATGGCGGTGGCGTCCCAGCCGACATAGGTTGGGTCCATCTCGAACATGAAGCCTTGCGCTGCGTGATTGGCGGCGATCACCCGGTCGGCGTCGGCGGGCGAGTCGAGCCAGACCAGATAGTGCAGCTGGTCCCAGCCGGTCGTCCCGACGACAATCGATTCGAAGTCTTTGACGTGGACCTCATAAAACAGAAAATCCTGCGCCGCGTTTTCTAGGCCGACCCGGATGGCGCCGGTCAGATCTGCCGCGCGTTTGACGTCGAGCATGACCACGGTGCGGCCACGCGCCCAGCTCAACAGATGGTCGACGCGCTGAAACGTCGACTTCGATCCAATCAAGTGACAGGCGGTGACCTCGTCGGCGGTCATCTCTTCGATGACCTTGCCGGCGCATTCCACCGACTCGAAAAGCTCGATCGGCGACGAGTGGGCAATGACGCCGACGCCATCGACCGTGAGCCGGAAATCACCTTTGATGCCGTCGGTGCCGCGTTGAACGGCGCGCACGAAGGCCGGGCGCGAGTCGTAGGGCGTGTTGAGATCCCAGTCGCCGCCGTGGGTGACCAGCATGACCCGCTGGCAAGCGGCCGAGGTCCAGCAATCGGCCAGCGACGTGCGGTAGTCGTGGGTGGTCAGTGCTGCCGGCAGATCGTCCCAGGGCGCATTGGGATCGCCGGCATCGGGCATGGGCTTCTGCGGCGTGCCACAGCCGACCAGCAGAGCGCAGAGCCAGAGCTCAGCTCGGCGCATGGACCTTTTCGTTGGGATCGAGCGCGCGCACCACCAGGCTCGCGGTGACGGGCGGATGGATCGTGGCGCTCTCGATCGGCATCAGCCGGCCCTCGTCAGCGACGATACAGAGCTGCTCGATCAACGTCGGGTTGACCAGAAACACGGCCTGGACGCCGGGGGTCTCCAGCTCGGCAAACGCGCGCTCCCAGTCGGAGACATAGCGGACGCGCTTTGGCATGTTGACACTGTCAATCTCCAGCAGCGTCTGCAACACCACACCGTCTAGCAGGGTGACATCGAGGTCGCCGAGACCGCGCGATTCGGCCAGCGCCGGCACACTCTGTTTGATGAGGTCGCCGCGCAGCCGTAGATAGGCGATCTTCGACGAGCCAGGGGTCAAAAGCGCCAGCGTCGCGCCGCGCTTGCGCTGGCCGTGTAGCGCCGGTCGCACCGCATGCGGCCCGGCCAGCGGGCCCTCGGACACCGTGAAAAACTCGCGGCAGCGCGCCAGAAAGTCGCCGCGCTCGAACGCCGCCAGGCCGGACACCACCCGATGGCTGGGCAGCAGCACCAAGCCCTCGTCGTCGACGTTACAGAACATCATCGGCGCCCAGTCGAGCCCGGCATCGCGTGGCACCGGCTTGCCAGCCGCCAGCTCGTCGCGGTGCGCCAGCATCGACTCGTAGCGGTCCTGACCGGCGACGAGATAGATCTTGTCGTGGCCGAGGCTGTTACAGACCCGCTTGATGGCGGCCTCGTCGACGAGACGCCACATGCGATGAACGACCCCGTCGGCCGTGCGGCCCTGGGCCTCGGGCGGTGTGGTCTCGAGCTCCTCGAAGATCTTGTCGACCATGTGGTAGCGGTCGACGTGGAGACCGAGCGGCAACACCGTCTGTTTTTTGCCCTCGTCGCGTTTGCCCGCCACCGGCGTCCGACACGGCAGCACCACGCCGTCGCTGAACGGGGTCAGCCGCATCAGCGCGACGAATGACTTACGCAGGAGCGTACGGCCGTCGTGCGGAAGCTCGTGGTGGATGCGGTAGATGACCGGCGCCGAATCCTGGGCCCAGCCCTCGTCCGACGGCGCGATCAGCCGTTCCGGATCTTTGGACGGATGGACGACGCCGCGAAACGGAGCGAGCTCGGCCATCTATTGTGTGTCGGGCGTTGCGTCACCAGGTGCGTCGCTAGCGCCTGGCTCGGCGTCGTCGGGATTCGGCTCACCGTCGGCGGGCGCGTCTTTGGCGCGCTCGAGCTTGCGCTGCTTCTTCTCGTCTTTTTTGCGCTTCTTTTCCTGATCGCGCCGGCGTTTTTCGAACTCGTAGTTGGGCTTTGCCACCGTGTCATCCTCTTTCAGCGGGCCGCGCGACGCGCCCTGGTTTGGGTGATTTTCGGCTAACCGACGTTTTCTCTACTGTATGCCGGCCCCGGGGCCGCTGGAAGAGGGTGCCGTCGATCAGCGCAGTGAATGCATCGATAATGCCGGCAAACTGCGAGCCATCGATGGACGTAACGAACAGCGACAAACCAAGTACACAGGCGATGAACAGCGACAGCACATGGGGCGCTTCTGCGGCGTCGATCTCGCCGTTCTCGACGCCGCGCATGACCAGACTGCCGAAGAGCTTGACCACGCCCTGGCCCTCCTCGGAGATGACCGCGGCGATCTCCGAGTGACGCCGCATCTCGATGGGTAGCGCCGAGAAAAACGTGGCCAGCGACGGGTCCGCCGTGTGCAGCGGGCGTGAGGCGGCCAGCACGGCGGCGAACGCGGCCGGCAGCGACGTGGCCTCGGTGGCAGCCCGGTAATGCGGCAATAGCTCCTCGTAGGCGTCGCGGACGGTGGCGATGTAGAGCGCCGTTTTCGACTCGAAATAGAGGTAAATCGACGCTGCGGTGACCCCAGCTTCCTCGGCGATCTCTTTGTTCGTCGTCGCTGCGTAGCCGGAGCGCGAGAAGCAGGTGCGTGCCGCCGCCAGGATGCGCGCCGTGGTGAGCTCGCTCGAGGCGCCCTTCGGGCGTCCGAGGTGCGTCTTCTTGCGGCTGCTGGTGGCCTGGCGGGGCATCGAGATCGAGGGACTGTAAACCATGTGGCCCTTTGGCGCTCGTTCGTTGCGCTTGACACTGCCTGCGCGGGTAAGTTACTAATCGATTAGTTTTAACTTCCAATCTGAGGCGCAAGCCATGACCTCTCTCCAGCTGTGGCTCGTATGTGTGGCAGGCGCAGCAGCGGGCAGCGTGGTGACCTTCTGGGGCCTCGGCGGTCTGTGGCACTACTGGTACTACCAGCGCCAGCGTGAGACGGCCGCGGTGTGGAAAACCCAGCCCAAACGCTGGCTCGGTCCGGCACTGTCGCGCAGCGCCTTTCGTCTGGGTAGCTTCAACATCTTCTTTGGCGCTCTCGTCGCTGGGACGTTCACCTGGTACTTGCGACGCGGCGGCTACTCGGCCATCTACGACGACGTGGGCCGCCATGGCGTCGTTTACCTGGCCCTGAGCGTCGTCATCTATTTCCTTCTCGTCGACGCCGGCCTCTACTACAGCCATCGCCTGTTTCATCACAAGGCGCTCTTCAAGTACATCCACCGCTGGCATCACCGCTATGTGGCACCGACGGTGTTCACCACCACTGCCATGCACCCGATCGAGTTCGCCGTCTTCATGCTGGTGCTGCTGTTGCCGACGCTGGTGATTCCGGTGCACGTGGGTGTCTATCTCTTTGTCGTCGGATATTCCTATCTGGTCGGCATGATCGACCACTCCGGCATCCGGGCGCCGTTCCTGCTGCCGTTTCATCGCGACAACCGGTTCCACGACGACCACCATGTCTACTTCCACTGTAATTACGGTCATCACACCCAGCTCTTCGATCGGCTGCACGGCACGGTGCGCAAGCTCGACCGCCACTACGACGAGACCACGTTTCACGACGGTGTGAAGGTCGCCGTCGACGAAGCGAGCGAGGCGCCGCATGTCGGCCTATCTCGCGTTCCATAAGCCGGCCGCGTGGCACTTCATCGGCCTCGAGCTGGTCTTCGCGACGAGCTTGGTGCTGACCCTGGTGCACGCCATCGGGCGCTATCGCTCGGGCGACCAGCGACCGCTGTTCTCGTGGCTGACGGCCGGTTGCTACGGCGTCTTCATGGAGCTCATCGCCTTCAACTTCCTCGACAACTACACCCACGCGCAGTTTTCGGTGCAGCTCTATCACGACAAGCTGCCGCTCTATGTCGTGTGTCTGTATCCGGTCTTTCTCTACACCGGCTTGCAAATCACGGCCCGCTGGCGCCTGACTCCCGTCGCTGAGGCGCTGTTGTGCGGCTTCGTCATCTGTCTCATCGACATGCCGTTCGACATCGCTGGCGTCAGGGCCGGCTGGTGGGTGTGGTCGACGACGGACAAGAACCTGGCCGTGCGCTGGCTGGGGGTGCCGGTGACCAGCTACTACTGGTATCTGATGTTTGGCGCGGTCTATGCGCTCCTGTGTCGTGGCATCGGCCGGCTCGTCGACAAACGGTCTCTACCGACCAAGATCGCGGTCGCGTTGCCCACCGGGGCCTTGGTCATCGTGCTCGGCGTGCTGTCGTTCTTGCCCTTTCACGGGCTGAAGGCGCTCGGCGTCCATGACGATGTCGTCGTCGCGGTGCATCTGGCGTTGTGCACGGTGTTGTTCGTGTGGCTGCGCCTCCGCGCTGGCGTCAGCAAGCTGCCGTCGCTGGGCGTGCTCGGGGCGGTGCCGATCTTGCTGTTTGCGTTTCACATTGCGGTGCTGGCCACCGTGTGAGGAGCCCGTCCATGATGCCCAAGCGCTTTCCGTTTCCGTCCAACCCGATTGGCTGGTTCGCAGTGGGCTTCTCGTCGGACTTCGCGCCGGAAGCAGTGGTGACCAAACAGGTGTTCGGCCAAGATCTGGTGCTGTATCGCACCAGCGACGGCAAGCTGCACGCCAGCGACCCGCACTGTCCGCATTTGGGCGCGCATCTAGGCCATGGCGGCCGCGTCGAAGGGGACACGCTGCGCTGTCCTTTTCACGGTTGGTGCTTCGATGGTGTCGGACAATGTGTGTCGATCCCCGGTGCCCAGAAGCTGCCGCCCAAGCCCGTGTTGCGGATGTGGCCGCTGTTGGAACGCAACGGCGTGGTGCTGGTCCACCATCATCCCGACGGTGCCGCGCCCACCTGGGAGCCGCCTCCGCTCGTCGAGGAAGGCTGGACCAAGAACCGGACCGTGACCTGGAAGGTGAAGACCCATCCGCAAGAGGTGATGGAGAACACGGTCGATTGCGCGCACCTCATTCCCATCCATCACGTCGACAAGGCCGACATCATCAAGGGTCCCGTCGAGGATGGGCCGATGATGAACGTGGTCATCAACCTCATTGCCGACGGGGCCATCGTCGGGATGCCGGGCATGCCCAACGACGTGATCCTCGACGTGACGCTGCACGGGCTCGGTCATACGGTGGTGCAGAGCGAGGTCCGCAATGTGGGCATTCGCGCCCGCCAGCGGATCTATTGCACGCCGATCAACGAGGACCACATCGAGATCCGCGGCGTGATCAATCTGGCGGCGCTCGGCGACGAGCACACCACCGAGCAGGTGGCGGAGCTGTTTTACCAGGCGTTCGTCATCGATTTCGCCATGGATTTTCCGGTCTGGGAGAACAAGGTCTATCGCGACAAGCCGCTGTTGTCGTCGGCGGACGGGCCGTTCGTGCAGTATCGCAAGTGGGCCAAGCAGTTTTATGGCGAGTCCGTCGCCGGCTGAGCGGAAGAGTTTCGCGCCGGGCGCGTAGAGTGGGGCGTGCGCGGGTGGATGGTGGCGCTGGCGTTGGCCGGGTGCGTGAGCACCGGGCGACGTGTGCCTGGCGAAGGGCTGGGCGATCTCGGCAGGGTCGATCTGGCGTCAGCTGATCTGGCGTCAGCTGATCTGGGATCGGATGACGGACTGGATGCCAGCGCGCTCAGCGACGGTGGGATGAATCAGGACAGCGGTCGCGATGCTGGTGCGGATCTCGCCTTGGCGGATCTGGCGCATGCCGATCTGGCACACCCGGATCTGGCGCACCCGGATCTGTCGAGCGGCGTCATCACCGGCGGCGCATGCCTGTCTGGTGCCACCGGCGCCACCGCCTTTCGCGTCCGCTGGGCCGATGGCGGCAACACCGCCTATCCCGTCTATGAAGTCTCGGGCCTGCCCGATCCATCGCGGTCCAAGGCCGGCGCCTACGGCTATCAGATCGGTTTTACGGCGTCGTATGTCGATCCGTTCCTGGCGCAAGGCGGTCTTCAGCTCGACAGCAGCGACTTCATCGACCTCGAGCTGAGCTCTGTCGGGGTGACCACCATCCGTTCGGCGACCTTGGCGCTCTATGGCCGCAGCTACAACACCACCGCCAGCGGTAGCTTCAACTGGCAGACCTTCGAAGGCACCGGCGCCACGAACAGCGACTCGGTCGCCAACAGCGCGCCCTACGCGTGGTATGGCGGCGACGTCGCTGCGGTCCTCTCGCCCGGCGACAACAAGATCTTGATCCGCATCAAGGCCGGGCCGTCTTCCTCGTCGCTGGTGGTCAACCGCGTCGAGCTCTGTCTCGACGCCAGCTGACGTCGGGCTAGTCCTTGCCGCCGGGCCAGCCGAGCGCCGGTCGGCGTCCTACAACCATCTGGATCACGGACAGGATGGATCGTCGAGCTGCGCGAAGATGTGGTCGGGGCAGCAGATGGTCCTCACCGTGTCACGGGCGAGCTCGTAGATCGACCGGTCGCTGGCTGTTCGCATGCGGTCCTGGCCCACGAGGCTTTGTGCGTCGCTCATCATCGCGGTCAGCACGATCGCCACGATGGCGGCGATGGCGGCGATAATGAACAGGATGAGTGCCACCCACCAAACTGCAACCGATGCTGCGCCCGCCGCCGCAAATGCAGTGACGGCGACCCAGGCTGCGGCCGCTTGCGCGGACAGGGCATTGTAGCGCTCGATCGCAGCGCGCAACGCGTCGCAGTCGCTGGTCAGCACCCGCCGTGCTGATTGCGCCGCCGTTTGCGCCATCACACATGCTGGCGACGGATCGGGGGATTCGAAGTTACCAGACCCAGTGGTGGACAATGCGCACATCTCGCGAGCGCCCAGCCCGGCATTGGCAGCGTCGAGATACGGACCATAGGTGGTGGTCGTACCCGGAACGCCGGGGGTGTTCGGATTGCACTCGGAAACGGTCACGAAGATTCCGAGGCGCGATACCATGACCGGAAATCGGATCTCGGCGAGGGTGCCGCAGCCGACCATGGTGGTGCTGCCTCCCGATGGAAGAACGATCGGCATGAGCATCCGATCGAGGAGGGTGACACTGAAGATGCCCGGCGGGGCAGAATCGAGGACCAGCACTTCCAGCACGGCCATCCCTGCTGTGGACGCTCCGAGAATGGTGTGGATTTCAGGTGGCATGGGTGTCCTCCTTGGCCGTCGACAAGTAGCCTGCGAGCTGCTTGAAGTGCTGCACGAGCTCGGCGCCGAGTGGGAGCAGCGTGTCGAGGTGGTGCTTGGGAGTGACCGACTGGGCGCCCGACGCTTGGAGCTGAGCATGGTATTTGGCATATTGTTCGTCGCTGAGCTGGCGGGCGCGCAAGCTCGCCACCTCCGCCAGAGACGCACGCGACTTGGCGATGCGCTCGATCGTCTTCGGCGAGACCCCTGCGGCCGTCAACCGGGCCCTCTGGCTGTCGGTGAGCGGCGCCGCCTCAAGCTCCGCCATTTGCGCCTTCGTCAGCGTGGCGTGTCTCCAGGCCTCCAAGCCTGCGGCGCTGAGGGTTTCCGGGTACATGCCCGGGGTTGGCGTGGTCATCACTTCTTTCCGGGACTTCTCGAATTGCACGTGCATCTCCTGACTATTCAGCGCCGCGACGGCGTTTTGAATATCTGGGAACTTCGCGGTGATATCTTTTGCCCAGGCTTCCGGTTTGTCCGCGTCGAACGTCGAAAGCGCATCGAGAAGGGGCTGGAGCTGCGCAAGGAGTGACTTCATCTCACTCGGCAAGTTGGGCGATACGGCGCCCGCGGCGACCAGCTTGTGGATCTTGCTGGCTGATGGCATTTGCGATATCAAGGTCTTGAGAAGCGCGGGCGAAAAATCCATTCGATATCTCCTCTGGCGGGGTAAGCGAGGATATACGAAGAGTGGGCGGTTGGCCAAGTGGTACTAGTGGCGGCTGAGCTGCCACCGCACATCGGCGCGTCGCGGATCGAGCGCTAGTGCGCGAGTCAGATCGGCATAGGCGGCGTCGTGATCGCGGCCCAGGAGCGCAAAGCCGCGGTTGGCCAGCACCCGCGCGTCGTCGGGGCGCAGGGTCAGGGCTTGGTCATATTCGCGCACTGCTTCACCGATCTGCTCCCGCTGTTGCAGCCGCGCGCCGAGCAGATAGTGCACCTCGGCCTCTTCCGCGGGCAAAAGACAGCTCGGTTGCGTGAGTGCCGAGCGCCGGACATCGAGCGCGCGATCCGGCTCGGCCAGCTCCTCCAGCGACGACGCCAGCCGTCGCCGCCATGCGCAGAGATCCAGCGGAGACCGCGCTGGCGGCCGATCGATGGCCTCGACCCAGCTGCCGCGATCGAAGGCGAAGCGCAGTCGCAACGGCAGCTCGTAGCGACGGATCACCGACGCAAACGCCGGCGTGCGCCGCACGAACACGGCGGCCTTCGACGTGCGATAAACGAGGGCCCATTCTTCGGGGTCGAACGAGCCGGCGCGCATGTTGATGCCCACCTCGGAGATGAGCGCGGTCTCGACGCCGTAGCGACGGAGCAGGGCATCGAACGCCGCCGGCGCCAGCGACGTCTGATCGAGCGCGCGATGAAATGCGTCGGGATAGGCCGGCAGCCGCGCGTCTTGAAACACCTGATAGTGCGGCCAGCCTTCCCACAACAGATAACAGCCCACGTCGAGATCGACATAGAGCCGCTCGCGAAGCCCCTCTCGTGTCACGAAGTCGATGGCCGAAAACGGCACCACATCGGGCCCGAGTCCCAGCTGGCCGACGCCAAAGCGGAGATCTCGCCGGGCGGAGCCGACGGTGCCGACAGCAACGACAACCAGCGTCGCCGTCAGCACCTTCCGCCACAGCATCGGCCGCCTCAGGAGGCGCGCGATCCCGCCACCGAGCGCATCGAAACCGATGGCCAGCGTCGGTGCGGCCAGCCAGGCCCATTCGGCCACGAAGCGCACCGAGCGCCAGGCGAGCACGCCGACGACCAACAGCGGCAGGGTGCGACGCCAGCCGATGCGCTTGGCTGCGCCGAGCAGCGACAACAAGACACCCCCTGCCATCACGAAAAACCACGGATCGTTCCAGGCGTCAGCGACGCGAAATTCGTCGATGATGCGCGTCGAGCCAAGGCCGGTATGCCACAGCAGATAAGCCGGCAAGCGGCTGCCAGCCGGGGTCGCAAACATGGTCAGACCTGACGCCAGCGCCGCCAGCAGCAGATCGCGCGGCGGCCGCCCGTCGAGCCGAGAGCCGGCCGCATGGAGCAAGAGCACGAGAGGCAGCAGAAACACGCCGGCGTGAAAGTTGGCCCAGATGAGCGCCAGCACCGGGACGACATAGAGCGCGCGCCGGCCGATCCGATCGTGCTCGGTGAGAACCAGTTGCAAAAGGCCCAGCCCGACGAAGGTGACGAGGTGCGGGCGCTCCACCATCCGCGGCTCGGCAGCGACGGCGGCGATGATCCCCGCCAGCGCCGACGGCACCAGGCCCGCGTGAACCCGCGAGACTCTCATCACGACCGCTGCCGCAGCGACGATCAAAGCCGTCTTCAGGACGACGATGCCCGAAAACCCCGCTGCGCCATACACCCCGGCGACCAGGACCTGAAAGGCCCAGCAGAGATCCGGATCCGCATGCGCAGGATAAGTGAACGAGAACAGATTGATGAAAGGAATGGCATGGCGCTCGACGATGAGCTGGCCAAGCTTGAGATGGAAAAACAGGTCGGTCTCGACGAGCGGAACCAGCGCGAGGTGGGTCACCACGCCAAGCAGCGCGGCCCAAACCGCGCACTTTGTCCAGGTTCGCTCCGCCATCGCGGAGCAAATCCTAGCAGGCTCTATGGTCGGGTGATGGCGATGCTGTAGGCGCCGCGCGAGCCGCCGGTGGCGCCGTCGACGGTGAAGACATGGATGCCGGAGCCGGCGGGGATGGTGGCGCCGATCGTCGACTGCACGCCGCAGCTGTCGTCGTTGCAGGTCTCGGTGTTGGTGCTGGCCACTTGTAGATAGAGGACACTGTCCCAGGTGATGCCGCCGCAGGCCGAGGCAGTGAAGGTGCCGGCGGTGGAGCTCGGGCAGGTCGCCCACCAGTAGCTGTTTTCGGCGCCCGCGCCCATGCAATGGAACATGGCGCCGAGGCCGGTGGTGGTGCCGCTGACCGTGCTGGTGCCGCTCTGGAGCTGTGCGACTGGACCGCGGCCGACAGGGGAATGCTCGAAGTGGACCGTCGCTGCGCCGGCGGATTTGCCCGACACGACGAGATAATATTTGCCCGCGTTCAGCACCGCCATGATCTGCGACTGGGTGGTACCGCAGGCGTCATCGTTGCAGACCGCATCGCCGGCGGTGGTGCTGACGGTGAGCGGCGTCGAGCAGCTCGACGCAAAGAACAAGCTCGTGTCCCACGCCGCACCAAACGTGTCGGCATAGACTAGCTCGCGCTCGTTCAAGGTAAAGGTGAAGAAGACGTCGTTGCCCGCCGTGCCGTTGCACGAGGCGAGGTCGTGTAACGCATTGGTGGTGTTGACCGGCAGATCGCTGTGCATGGTGGTCAAGACAATCGGAGTCGCGGTGGCGCAGTGATCGTTGCTGGGGGCGCCGGGCAGGGTGGCCAGGTCGCCGATATAGGCGAAGTCGGGCGGACCTGCATCCTTTGTAGAGACCGCCATGTCTTTGCCATGCGTCGTCGCCAGATCGGGCATCGGCCCCGTTTGCATACTCATGTCGGCTGCGGCTTGCATGGCCGCGTCGGCCGGCATCGCGCCGTCTGTCCCAGCGTCAAAAGTTTGGCAGCTCGCCATCAGACCCAACGCCAACCCTAGAAATCGTCTCATGCCAGCGGACTTTGCAAGCGGTATGCCGCGTGGTCAGCGACGAGAGCCCGATCTGGGCGGCGTGGTTTGACGTCAATTCTTCCATCGATCGACGGAAATCCTGCCGGTCATACGAATGTCCCTCAAGCGCCTTGAGATCCGGTCGAACTGACCTTGTAGCAGGCGGGCCACGTGCAGTTCTCACGAGCCGCGCCGACCCGTATGCCGTCCGGCCAGGTGGTCGGGAGGGACTGCGGCTCGTGTCAGTGCGACTCACACAGGAGGAAGGATATGTTCATGAAGCGGAATACTGGAGGCACGGTTTGGAGTAGCACGGCGCTGGCCATCGCCCTCGTAGGCGCAGGTTGCGGAGCTCATCAGGGCTCGGGCCTGTTCGATCCCAAAGACTTCGACGGGCTCGAGGCCCAGAACTTCGGCCTTCTGTCGTCAGCGTGTACGTTCGACGGCAGCGGCAACATGACGGCGGTCGTCTCCGACACCGAGGTTGCCTACCTCAGTATCCGCCCGACGGACGGCGTGGTCCTGCTCAACGGCTCAACCGCCGGCGGTGCCGACTGCACCGTGTCGCCTTCCAAGATCATCCGCATCAACTCCAACGTCGCTGACGCGGCCGGCTCTACCCGCAAAGTCGTGCTCGATTATTACTACGGTATGTTCGCACTCGGCACCTCGGCGACGGTCAAGGGGCTCGTCATGAACCTCGACACCGGCTCGGGCGCGGCGTCGAACTACCTCGTCGTGCGCGGCACAACCGGCATCGACCAGTACTACTTCGGCACCGGCGGCTTCAACGTCAACTCCGCCGTCGATGTGTTCCCCGACGTCAGCCTGACCGGCGTCACCGCCATCACCGTCAGCACCGGCGCCGGCAACGACGTCATCAATGCCGACGGCGGCAAGGGCACGGGCACCTCGTCCACCATCCCGGTCACCTTCTGGGGCGGCGCCAATGACGACACTCTCGTCGGTGGCGTGGGCGGCACCCCGACCAACCCCAACGTGTTGAACGGCGGCACTGGCAACGACACCTTCACCCAGACCGCGACCATCTCCACCGAGCAGATCGTCGGCGGCGCGGGCGTCGACACGCTGGACTACAGTGTGCGCACCTTGGCCATCAACGTCACCGTCGGTGACGGCGCTTCGAACGACGGCGATGTCGCCGCACGCTCTGGCGCTGGTGAGCAGGACGAAGTCGAGCCGGACGTCGAGAACGTCACTGGCGGCGCCGGCGCTGACACCATCGCGGCCGACACCTCGACGGACCAGACCATCGCCCATGTCTTCATCGGCAATGCCGGTGACGATACCCTCGTCGGTGGCGACGCCAACGACACGCTCAACGGCGGCGCTGGCAACGACACTCTGCGCGGCGGCAACGGCAACGACACCATGGTCGGTGGCGCGGGTATCGACCTCGCCGACTACAGCGACCACACGACCGCTTTGGTCGTCTCCATGATCTACGCTTCCGGCTCCATGCAGAACGGCAAAGTGGGCGAAGTCGACGTCTTCAACAACGCCACCACCGGTCCGGACATCGAGAACCTTCGTGGCGGCTCGGGCGCCGACGTGCTGACCGGCAACGCGCTCTCCAACATCATCTGGGGCGGCGCTGGCGCCGACACCATCAAGGGCGGCAACGGCAACGACACCCTGTACGGCGAGGCGGGCGCGGACACCTTGTGTGGCTACGACTGCTTGGGCGCTGGCGCGGCGACCACCGACGATGACACGCTCATCGGCGGCACCGAGGCCGACACCTTCAAGGGTGACGGCGGCAACAACTTCATCGACGCCGACGATGGCGCTGCCGACACCGCGATCGACTGCGGCTCGGGCACCCAGCCGCTGCTCGTTTCCGACGCTGCCGACGTGGCTGCGGCCATCACCACCAACTGCAGCTTCCAGTAACCTGCCCCGACCACACCCCATGCAGTACGATGGGGTGTGGGTCCTCCTTCTCTATCTTTGCCCCTGGCGCCCCTTCTGTTGATCGACATCGGGGCCAATCTCCAGCACGCTTCGTTTCATGCCGACCGCGCCCAGGTCATCGACCGCGCCGTCGCTGCCGGCGTCTCCCCGCTCATCGTCACCGGCACCAGCGTCGCCGCCAGCAAGGCCGCGCTCGACCTCGCCGCCACCTTCCCGGTTCTCCGCGCCACCGTCGGCATTCACCCCCATGACGCCCGCCACGCCGATGCCGCCGCACTCACCTCGCTGAGGGAGATGGCGATGCAGCCGGGCTGCGTCGCGGTCGGAGAATGTGGCCTCGACTACGATCGCGATTTCTCGCCCCGGCCAGCGCAATGCGCGGCCTTCGAAGCCCAGTTGGCTCTCGCCGCTGAGCTAGGCAAGCCCGTCTTTCTCCACGAACGCGCCGCGCACGCCGACTTTGCCGACATTCTCCGTCGCTGGCGCAGCCGCCTGCCGGCCGCAGTCGTCCATTGCTTCACCGGCAGTGGGGAAGAGCTGGACGCCTATCTGCGGCTCGATGCGCACATCGGCATCACCGGCTGGATCTGCGACGAGCGCCGCGGTCACCATCTGCGGGAGCTCTTGCCGCGCATTCCCGCAGATCGCCTGATGATCGAGACCGACGCGCCGTTTCTCACTCCGCGCACCCTCAAGCCCCGCCAGCGCCGCAACGAACCGGCCTTTCTACCGCTGGTGCTGGACGCTGTTGCCGACGCCCTGGGCCGGCCGCGCGCAGACGTCGCCGCAGCGACGACAGGGACGGCAAAAGCCTTCTTCGGTCTGTAGGCTATTTGACCGGCTTGGCCTTCTTCTGATCGCCCACATTGACGGTCGCGAGGTGCGTCAGATCGATCTTCCTGAGGGCCTTGTTCACGGTGATGACATCGAGCGCTTGCGTCGCCGCCTGCAGTTTTTGATGGAAGGAAAAGGTGCGATGCGCTTCGAGATTGTTCACCAGCTCGTTGGCGACGAATTCGTCCATGGCTAGCTGGTTGTCGAGCTCGCCGCCGAGTGCCCGCGCAGCGTCGCGTAGCTCGGTGGCGGTGATGCCGGTCTTCACCAAACGGGTCAGCTCCTCGACGAGAATGCGGCGGGCGCGGACGGCGTTGTGCGGCGCCGCCAGGGCAAGGCCAAGCAGCTCACCGACCCGGTCGAGCGCGCCGACCTGCAGCGCCGACTGCGCGCCGTAAGACATGCCCTCCTTCTGCCGCAGCCTCTCGAACAGCCGCGACTTGGTGCCGCCGCCAAAGACATGATTGCCGAGGCGCAGCGCGGCATAGTCGGGATCGTTCTGACCCAGCTCGACTTGCAGTCCGACCGCCACCACCGACATCTCTTTGTCGGGTGTATCTAGGACCACCTCCGCCGGTGGCGTCGGCGCAAAATGCTGCACTAGCCGCGCGTAAGGCACCGACGCGACAAACGTGGAAAAACCGTCGCTGACGGCTTTCTTGACCTCCACGGCATCGAAATCGCCCACCACCGCCAGCTGCGATCCAATCCCGCCCCAATGACGCTGATGCAGGGCGACGAGCTCTGGCAGCTTGACCGCGCGCAGCCGCTCGATCTGCTCTTTGACCGTCGGTGTGTAGTGGACATCGGTCTCGGGATAGGGATGCGTCCGCCGTGTCATCTCGATCATGGCCAAGGCCTGAGGGCTGTTCTGCTCCTCTTCCAGCTTGGCGAGCTGCTCCGAGCGCAGCGACTCGAATTCTGTCGCCTTGAACGCCGGCCGACGCACGATCTCCGCCAAGAGAGCCAGCACCGGGATGAGATGCTCCTTGGTGGTGGTGACGCGATATACGGCGCTATCGGTCTCACCCTCGTCGATGCGCAGCTCGGCCTTCTGGCGATCGAGCTCGTCCTTCAGCTGGGCATAGGTCTGCGTGGTGGTGCCGCGGAGGGTCATCGCCCCGAGGAGCTGCGCCGCGGTGACCTTGCCGCGCAGCGATTTGTCGTCGCCAAAACGCACCGCCAGCACCAGCTCGACCGAGCCGCCGCGCGTCTTTTTGGGCAACAGAGCGAGCTGCATGCCGTTGGGCAAGGTGACTTGCTGGGTCCGCTGGTCGAGGTTCTGCGGCGTGGCGACGAACGTTTCGCCGCCGGCAACCACCGGCCGTCCCACATAGGTCCGTACCTGGCCTTCGACGTCCGGCACCGACGGCAGCGGCGCACGCACCGGCTTCTTGTCGGGCACGAACAGGCCCACGGTCCGATTCGACGCCTTCAGATAATCGCCGGCAAACCGTCGCACCGCGTCGGCGGTGAGCGTCTTGCAACGATCGCGCATGACAAAACCCAGCCGCCAGTCGCCGAGCGCCGCGAACTCCGACAACGCGAGGCCAATCTTCATGCTGTCGTTCATGGCTAGCTCGAACACGGTCGCGGCCCGCGTGCGATAGCGAGTCAGCTCCTCGTCGGTGATGGGCGTGGTGGCCAGCCCTTCGACGATCTCAATCATTTTTTGACGCACCACCTCAGCCGAGTTTTTGGCCGGCACTTCGGCGATGAAGCTCAGCGTGCCCGGCTCGCGCGTGGGCTCGACCGACGCCTCGACCTTGGCCGCAAGCCCGGTGGTGACCAGGGCCTGATAGAGCCGCCCCGACGGCGCGTTGGTCAGGATGTCGCCAACCGCGTCCTCGGCAGCGAAGACCGGATCGGCCCCAGCGACGCCATGATAGACGAGGCCCACCAGCTGCACATCGCCGTTGCGACGCAGAGTGACCACGCGCTCGCCGTCTTGCACGGGCTCGGTGGTGTAGGTGCCAGTCAACACCCGGGCCGGCCGCTCGATCTTGCCGAACTGCGCCGCCAAAAGCTCCAGCGCCGTCGCTGGGTCGAACTTGCCGGCCAGCACCACGAGGGCATTGTCCGGCTGATAATAGCGACGGTAAAAATCACGCAGCCGATCGATGGAGACACGCTCGAGGTCCGCGCGCGTGCCGATGGTGGCCTTGCCGTAGTTGTGCCAGAGATACGCGCTCGACAGCATCCGTTCCTCGAGCACGTTGCGGGCGTCGTTCTCGCCCATCTCGAGCTCGTTGCGGACCACCGACATTTCTTTGTCGAGGTCGGCCTTGTCGATGCGGCTGTGGACCATGCGATCGGCCTCGAGCTCGACGGCAAACTGCAGATTGTCGCCGCTGGCCGGCAGAACCTCGAAGTAGTTGGTGCGGTCATAGGTGGTGGAGCCGTTGACCAGGCCGCCGCGCCCGTCGAGCAGCGCCATGAGATTCGTCCGCGTCGGCGTGCCCTTGAACAACAGATGCTCGAGGAGATGGGCCATGCCGGTCTCGCCGTAGCCTTCGTGCCGCGAGCCGACGAGATAGGTCACGTTGAGCGTGAAGGTGGGCTTCGAGGCGTCGGGAAAGAGCACGATGCGCAGCCCGTTATCGAGCCGATATTCGGTCAGGCCCTCGACGCTGGCCACCTTGGTCGGCGCCGCTTCGACCGCCACGCTCGCCAAACACAGACACACACCAAACCAACGGGCCACGTTCATGGCCCGCAGACTAGCAGCCTCCTACCAGGAGAACGCTAGTCGATTTGGATCGTGTCGCTTGGAGCGCTTGTCGTAGTGCGTCCCCACGCCCACAGCGACGGCAGAGAGCACCAGCGCCGTCAGCGCCGGCAGCGCGAAGGCGATCGCGTTGTGCTGGGCCTCGCTGGCCGGCCGCTCCAGATCGGTGCCGTTGTAGATCGAAATCTGCTGCCCGGCCAGCGCCCCGAGGATCACCGCTCCAATCCCGAGACCCACGCCGCTGCCGTAGAGTCCGAGCGCGACGCGGCGATCCTGGTCGCGGTCGTCGCCGGGCGATTTGGCCTGGGCCACGCGCAGCCAGGGATTGGCCGTGGTGATCGGCAAGGGCGGCGACGGCTCGAGCGGTACCGGGACCAGCTCCTCGTTCTTGTCGACGTAGCCACGATAATAATGCGGCCCATACGACGCGGCGAAGAGGCCGCGTTGCAACGAGCCGTCGAGCGAGCCGCGCGTGGCGGTGGTGGCCTTTTGAAAGCGCATGTCCTCGAATGCCAGCACACTGTCGGCGCGCGGGCTCAGCGAGACCTCGCCCAAGGTCCCGCGCACATACAAGATGCGACCGACGGGCAGGACCACGTTGACCGCCGAGCCTGGCTCGGCGTGCAGGTCCAGCAGCCGGTTGCCGAGCTCGTCCTCGACGAAAACCTCGCCGAGCAGCGCCGGCTTACCGACCAGCCGCAGCGCGCCGCGCGCGCGACCGAGATCGACGAGCGGCATGCGCGGGTTCATCTGCGGCGGTCGCACCACCACCGACAGGCGGGCGCGCGGATCCGACACCTCGCGATTGGCCGCGCCGAGAAACGCCGACAGCTCGCTGTACTCGATGCGCCCATCGCCGTTGATGTCCGCCGCGCCACGCAGCGCCGACAACAGCTCGTGCGAAAACACGCCGCGCTGGTAGACATCCCACTCGTGAGACAAGCCCGCCGACGCCGTGGCCACCACCGCGCCGACGTGAACGAAGCGCGCCAGCGTCGAGCGCGCCGCATAGGCACGGACGTCTTCGCCGGTGACCTGCACGCCCTTGGCCTCGGCATCGCGGGGCCGTACCACCGCCTCGGCATGACAGGCGTCGACGAACAAATGAACGTAGCGCGCCGGCAACGCCGCGAGCACGTCGGCGTACAAGATCTCCTGCGTCAGCGGCTCGTCGAGCAGCGCCAGCGACGGAGAATGCACGCCGCCCCGCGTGCCGTGGCCGCTGAAAAAGAACATCAACACCGGATCGTGGCCCTCGGCGCGATCTGCGACAAAACGCGGCAACAGCTCGGCGATCACCCGCCGGAGCTCAGCCAGTGTCGGGGGCCGAGCCTCAGCCGCCACCTCCGGAAACCGTCGCTGCGACGGGCCATCGAGCACGGTGAGCAACGCGGCACCGCGGCTGAACGGCCGCATGAAGCTGAAAAAGTCGGCGGCGTCGTCGTCGGCGTAATGCAAGGTGCCGAGATCTTCGCCGTCGGTGTTGGTCGGAGCAGCGTTGTTGCCGATGGCGATGACATAGGTCCGCGTCTCGGCAAATGCCGGCGCAGCGACGAGACACAAACAGACCACGACCCACTTCATTTGATGTCCAGCGGCGTCGTGACCATGCCGAGAGGCTTGGGCGACTTGGCCATCGCCTCCAGCGCCTGATCATGGGTGAGTGGCTTGGAGGTCAAGAGCACATGGACCAGGTACGTGCCGCGTGGCTGTTCGGCGCCGATGACCACACCCTGGCGCAGCGTCTGCAGCTCGGCTTGCTTTTGCACCTCGGGGCTCGGCGTCGTCGTCGTCGGGAAATACCAGACGCGCTCGCCGGGGCCAGTCGGTTCGGCCCAGGCGGTGACGAAGCCGCCCTCGGTGGCGCCGCTGACACGGAACAACAGCGTCGAGCCGGGGATGCAGCCCGGATCGCCGTTGAGCCCGACACAGCCCACTTCGAGCACCGCACCGCCTTGGCCACGCGCACGAAATCCCGAACTCGGCATGAGGAGAAAGACCGCCGCAGCGGCCGCCACGAGAGAAAAAGATCCGAATCCCAGCCAGGCCCAGCGACGGCGGGGCGGCTGCGACTTGCTGAGCGCACCGGCCAGGACCGCATCGCGCCGCGGCCCCGACATCCGACCCTCAGCCAGGAGCGCGTCGAGCTTGTCGTTGCGGTCGCTCTGCGAGTCCTGGCTCATGATCTACTCGTCTTTCTTTCCATACGCGTGTCGCACCGGCTTGGTTGCCAGGTCATAGCGAAAGCCCCGCGCCTTCAATATAGGCAGACAGCCCGTCGCGCAGACGCTTCTCTAGTGTACGCAATTGTTGGCGCGACACACCGAGCACGCGCGCGGCTTCTTCCTGCGACACACAGCGCACATAGCGCTCGTGATGCACACCCTTCAACTCCGACGGCGCGCCGTCCAGATAGGCTTTGACCGCCGCCGTCAGCGCGTCGGAGGCCCAGGCCGGCTCTTCCGTCGGTGGCGGCGCCTCATCCCACTCGCCGCCGAGGTCGAGTGGAATCTCGCGGCCCCGTCGACGCGCCCGGTCGGCCAGCAGATTGCGCGCAATCGTCGACAAAAACGGCCCGTAGTCACGCAGCCCGTCGTACGCCAGCCGCGCCCGCTCGGCAAAGGCGCGCGCAAACGTCTCCTGCACCACGTCGGGGAGCTCGTCGGGCCCCACCCCCTCGATATGTAGACCTTTTTGCGCCAGCCGAAATCCATATCGGGCGACGCGCTCGATGCGATCGACGTAGGCCCAGTAGACCATTTCGAGCGCAGCTTGCTCCCCACGGCGAAAGCGTTGGAGGAGGGCTACATCTCGGGCCAGAAAGGGCATGGTGAAGGCCGAAGGTAACTGAAATCAGAGCCTTATGGGCACTCAGAGCCGAGGGGCGGGTCGGGATTGCAGTAGATGAAGCCGCCGCCAGTGGTGTGCGTCACGAGCACGATGGTGTCGGCCCGCGTCGGTGCGTCGAGCGTTGGCCACACCCGGCCGACGGCGTCCGAAGCGGCCTGGCTGTCGACGAAGACGTGTAAGATCTGTTTGACCCATTTGTCGGCAGGCAAGACGCGCGCGCTCGAGTGGTTGATGCCGTCGAGCTTCTTGGCGATGAGGTCATGGACTTCCTGATCGCTCATGCCGCCGGGCTTGTAGGCGCGCGTCACACTTACACCGACCTTGTCCGCGCCGAAGCCGACCAGGATGTCGGTGATGATGTTGCCGCCCGCGTCGACATCGGGAGGCGCGTAAGCGATCTCCGTCTCGCTTTTGAGGAAATGGGCACCGTCGCAGTAGTGCAAGATCTCTTCGCTCATGAGCTCGGATTCGGTGGAGCTGCCGCCGGCGTTGGGCGTGTCGAAGAGCGTCTGGCCGCCGGTGGAGAACGAGCTGCGCACATAGGCTTCGCCCGCGACGTAGACCAGCGCGTTGTCGATGAGCGACGGCGACGGCACATGGAGCTGGGCGGCCACGCTGCCGCAGGCACCGACGAAGGTGCCCAAGATCGCGTTGGGATCTCCGCTCAGATCGGCCACGGCCAGATCGCGCGAAGTTGCTAGATCCGCTACCGCTAGATCCAGAGCTAGGCCCTGGCTGTCATCTCCGCAGCCAAGTGCGAAGAAGAGGCTGAGCACGATGTAGGTCTTCATCTTTGCCGAGGGTAACTGCCCCCGTCGACCAAAGGCAATCAGCTCTTTCAAGTTCTATGGAGCGCGGCCGATCTACTATCCTGAGGTGACTGTGAACGACCGAAGCAACATCACCATCCTCGTGATCGAGGACACTGGCACGCTACGCACGCTGCTCAAGTCTACCGTCGAGCAACTCGGTTACAGTTGCGTGGCTGCGTCGAGCGGATCAGAGGGCTTACGGCTCTTACACGAGACGTCCCCGTCGCTGGTTCTGCTCGACGTCATCATGCCGGACCTCGACGGCTACACCGTCGCCAAGGCCATCCGGGCGCGCGCCAAGTTTTTGCCGATCATTCTCCTGACTTCGCTGACCGACGTCGAGGCCAAGCGACGCGGCCAGGCCGCCGGCGCGGACGACTTTCTCACCAAGCCCGTCCAGCCGATGGATCTCGAGATCCGCATCGCGGCGATGTTGCGCATCAAGTTTCTGACCGACACGCTGGCCAGCGAAAAGTCCAAGCTGTCGAAGCTGGTCGAGACCATCCCCGACGGGGTGTGCGTCAGTGTCGATGCCGATCTGGTCTTCGCCAACGGCGCGATGACGCTGCTGTTGCAACAAGAGACGCTCATCGGACGGCCGCTCTTGACGCTCATCGCCGACGCTGATCGGCAAAAGATGCGCGAACGGCTACAGCGTTTTGCATCGACGGGCGCGCCTGGGGCCGCCGAGGAATTTCGCTTTGTCCGTCCCGACGGCGCGCACATGGTTCTCGAGTGCACCGGCGTCGCCACCGAGTACGACGGCAAGCCTGCTCTCCTCGAGATCGTCCGCGACATGACCGACACCAAGCGCATGCGCGAGCAGCTCTTGCTCCGTGATCGCATGTCCTCCGTCGGCACGTTGGCCGCTGGCGTCGGCCACGAGATCAACAACCCGCTCGCCTTCATCCTCGGCAACCTCGAGTTCTCGCTGCTCAAGCTCGGCGACCTCATCGATCGCGGCAACCAGCCCGAAGAGCTGGCCGAGATTGCCCAGGCACTCGAAGAGGCCAGCGTCGGTGGTGACCGCATCCGACGCATCGTGCGCGATCTCAATATTTTCTGTCGCAGCGACAACGAGAGCTCGGCGACGGTGGATCTGCACTCGGTGCTCGACTGGACCGCGCAGATGGCCGGCAACGAGATCCGTCATCGCGCCCGCCTCGTCAAGGACTACGGCGATGTGCCGCTGGTACAAGGCTCCGAGGTGCGGCTGTCGCAGGTGTTCCTCAATTTGTTGATGAACGCGGCGCAGGCCATCCCCGCCGGCAACGCGCCGATGCACGAGATTTCGATCGTGACCCGTCGCGAAGGCGCCAAGGTCTCGGTGGAGATCCGCGACACCGGTCGCGGCATCCTGCCCGACGTGCGCCAACGCCTCTTCGAACCGTTCTTCACCACCAAGCCCGTCGGCGAAGGTCTCGGCCTCGGCCTGTCGGTGTCCTACGGCATCGTGCGCCATCTCGGCGGCGATATCAGCGTCGAGAGCGAGCCCGGCAAAGGCAGCTCGTTCAAGGTCACGCTCCTGGCCAGCACCCAGCCGGGCATGTCCACCGGGGCGCGCAGCTCCAATACACCGTCGCTGCGTCGCGGTCGGGTCCTGGTCATCGATGACGAGCCGCTCGTCGGTAGGGCCATGCGGCGCATGTTGCCGGAGCACGACGTCACCATCGAGACCCAGGGGCGTGAGGCACTCAAGCGCATCGAGGCCGGCGAGCACTTCGACCTCATCCTGTGCGATCTCATGATGCCGGAGATGTCGGGAATCGGTCTGTTCGACTGGATGTCGACCATCTCGCCAGGCATGGCCGGGCGCACCATCTTCATCACCGGCGGCGCGTTCACGCCCGAAGCCGAAGAGTTCTTGCGGCACGCCAATCGCCCGGTCCTGGAAAAGCCCATGGATCAAAGCAAGCTACGGCGCCTCTTGCAGCAAGAGCTCGGCAACAGCGACCGCTGATCGAGGCGATGGCTTCGGCTCGTGGGGCTTCCTTTCACAGGGAGCGGAAGCGTGAGTTAGGAGATCGGAGAGGACAGATCGGAATATTTTTTATTGATCTGATCGACCCGAACGCGGTTCCACCGTCGCAACGATGACGCCCAAAGCCATTCCGATCTGTCTCCCTCTGATCTCCCGCCTCCCGCTTCCGCCTCCCTGTGAAAGGAAGCGTCACGCAGCCCCACCACCGCACGCTAGGGCCAGGTGAGCTGGACGTTGTCGAGCTCTACGTCCATCGATTTGGCGCTGGCGGTGAGGTTGTCGATCTCGAAGACCAGGCCGTAGATGGCGCCTGGATCTAGGCCGGTCAGCGTCGAGAAATCGACTTTGCAGGTCGACCAGCCCGGCGTGATGGTGCACGAGGTCGCGTAGCCGCCGAGCGGATGGGTGACGTCGGTGATGAGTGCCTTGACGATGGTGGTCGTGCTCGATTTGGCGCGGTACGAGAAACCGACGTGTGCCGAGGCGTCGAAGAGCTGGGGCTGACCTCCACTGCGTGGGCGGATCTCCAGCGTGGCCGTGGCGTTGCCGCTCGGGGCCAGCGACGGGGCGTCGAGCTTGGCCCATTGCTGGATATCGGTGACATACACGCCGCCGTCGACAGAGGCGTCGGCGACGCTGTTGGTGGTCGATTCCAAGATCAGCGTGGTCGACGACGTCCAGGTGCCAGGACCTTCGGCAGGCGTGAAGAGCTGCTGGATGGGCACGGTATCGCCGTCCTGGAAATCGTCGAGCGTGCTGCGCAAGGTGACGCGGAAATCGTCGAGCGAGATCTTGTAGTTGTCGGCGCCGCCACAGGTGTTTGCCGTCGGTGCGCCGCCCTGGATCTGGAAGCCGGCCAGGTTCTGCAAGGTCTCGGCCAGGGTGACCGGCGGGCGGCTGTACTGATCGGCGATGAGATCGCGGAAGTAGAAGGTGAATTCGGTCCAGGTGGTGGGGACGGCGAACTCGGCGGTCTTGTAGTCTTTGATGCTGCCGCCGCCAGTGCGATAGAGCGCCTGCAAGTTGTGGGTGGTGGCGCCAGCGACGTCCTGCGCCCAGAATTTGATCGCGTCATACTGGGTGATGTCGGCGACGCCATAGAGCTGGATCTGTGGACCGAACGAACAGGTCTGGCCCTGACAGACGAGGAAGTTGCCGCCACCGGGGTGGTTGTTGGCGCTGTTGGTGTCGATGGAGCAGGTGATGGTGCTCGACATGGGCCCGGCGCCTGACCAGCTCGAGCCGCCCAGGACCGGGTTCGTCGACGGGACGGTGGCGGCGGCGTGCTCCATGTCGTCGAGGATGACACTGGAGACGAGGGGGACGAACTCGTAGGCGTTGGCCAGCGTGCCACTGGTGCTGTCGGGGTTGGTGACGACCACGGCCACCTTGCCGGCGGCATGGTGACGGGTGATGCCGGTCAGCGACGTCGCCGATTGCACCACCACGGTGTCGAGCGCGACGCCGCCGAACGTGACGCTGGCGCCGGGCAGAAAGCCATCGCCGGTGACGGTGACGCTGCTGCCGCCGGGTGCGGCGCGGCCTGACGGCGGGTTGACGCTGGTGACGTGGACCGGGCCGGCCATGTCGATGGCCACGCCGGAGAGATCGGGGAAGCCGAGGTCGGCATTGCAGCCGCCGGTCTGCTGCGGATCGGCCACGCCGGGGCAATCATCGACGACGTCGGGGATGCCGTCGGCGTCACCGTCGGCAAGTCGACCCGCGGTCAGCTCGACGGGCACGACCAAGATCTTGCTGGGTACCGGGACGACCTTGATCGCGGCCTCGGCGACGACGGCATTGTTGGCGTCGAGCCCGTCGAGAAAGACGCGAAAATCGGTCACGGTGCTGGGGATGTTGCTGATGAGAATTTCGCCCGGAAAATGGACGCTCGAGAGGTCGAGTGAGGTGTGCTTGACGCCGCCAATCAGGATGGCCACGTCGACTTTTTTGAGGACGGGCACATCGGACGCCTCCGTGACCACCAGCTTGACCGAGGTGGTTTGGCTACAGCCGATTGGCAGAGACAAGATCAGGCACGACAACAGAAGGAAAGATCGGCTCATCATAGGTTGGGGGTCCTATTTGTCGAACGGATCGACGAAGTCACCTTTGACGACGTCGGCTTTCTTGGTCTTGGGCGCCTCGGCGGGCTTGGCTGGAGCGGCGGCGGGTGTGGCCGCGACGGGCTTGGGCGGGATCGGGGCGACAGCGACGGCAGGCGCCTTCGGTAGCGGTCGCACTGGCGCCTTGGGATCGTGGTGTACGGACTTCAGTGCCGTCGCTGGTGTGGGGGTCGTGGGGGCCGACGGTGTGGGTGGGGTCGGCGCCGCGGGACTCAGCGCATGCAGCGACAAGATGATGCGCGCGCCTGCCTGCCCGGTGCCGAGCTCGCGCTCTACCGTCGCGAAACCGGCCTGGCGCACCGAGATGTGATGCGCCGCCGACAGGTCGACCTCGTAGGGGGTGGTGCCCGCTGCGATCTTGCCATTGTCGACGAAGATCTCGGCGCCCGAGGGCTCGCTGTCGACGAAGACGCTCTTTTTGACCGGCGTATTGACCGCCATCGGCGCCGCGCGCATCCACAGCCCCGCGCCCACACCAGCGCCCAAGAGCGCCACGCCTGCCACAGCCCACAGGATGCGGCGACGACGGCGACGGCGACGCGGCGTCGACGCCGAACGCGGCTGATGTGAGGTGTTGGACGGCGCCGAGCCCACCGTGCTCATCGCCGGACGCGCCGAACCCTCGGGAAACAACGAGCGCATGAGGGTGGCCATCTTTTCCGGCCCCCACCCGAGCTTGAGCACTTGCTGCTCGAGCGCTGCCGCCAGCTCTTCGCCGTCACGGAAGCGGTCGCCGGGCTCCTTGGCCAGCGCTTTGAGACACACCTCGTCGAGCTCTTTGGGGATCTCCGGGTTCAACACCGACGTTGCCTCGACTTTAGCGTCGCGCACCATCTCCAGCGTCTGCATGTCGTGCACGCCCTTGAAGAGCCGGCGTGCGGTGAGACATTCGTAGAGCAACACACCGGCCGAGAACAGATCGGCGCGATGATCGATCTCCTTGCCGAGCACTTGCTCCGGGGCCAGATAGCCGAACTTGCCCTTCAGTGTGCCGGTGGCGGTGCGGATGTCGTTGGTGTTGGACAGCGCCTTGGCGATCCCGAAGTCGAGGAGCTTGACCGCGCCGTCGAATGACACCATGACGTTGGACGGCGAGACATCGCGATGGATGATCTGTAGCGGCTTGCCGGCGTCGTCGGTGAGCGCGTGTGCGTAGCCGAGCGCGCGCGCGACCTCGCGCATCAGATACGCCGCAAAGCCGACCGGCAACGGGCCACGCAACGAGTGGGTGCGGATGATGCTCATGAGGTCGCGCCCGCGCACGTACTCCATGGCGATGTAGTACTCGTCCTCGAACTTGCCGAGCTCGTAGACCGGAACGATGTTGGCGTGGTTCAGCCGCGCCGACAGCAAGGCTTCGGACAAGAACATGTCGACGAAGTCCGGATCCTCGACGAGGTGGGGCAAGATGCGCTTGATGACCATGGTGCGCTCGAAGCCTTGCAGGCCGACGAGCTTGGTCCTCCACACTTCGGCCATGCCGCCGCAACCGAGACGTTCTTCGAGGATGTATTTCCCGAAACGGATGGGCGCGTTGGAAGACGGTGCAGCAGCTGCCACTCTCAGTTTCCCCCGGCGTTTACGCAGCCGATCGACGCTGAGCAGCTCGGGCGAAGCGCGAAATAAAGGCCGACGGACAAGCCTGCCGCGCCAATGATGGCCACGGGAATAGCCCAGTAGGGCCGGCGTTTTTTGACCACGATGGTCGCCTCGGGCGCCACCAGCACCACGGGGCCGGCGTCGACGACAGGCGGCGGACGGCTGACCACCCGCGAGGCCAACTGCTTGTCGAGATCGACGATGAGCTGGCTGACCTCGGCGCGCGACGGATCATCGGGCGGCGTGTCTTGCAGATATTTCACGTACATTTCCTTGGCCTTCAACGGATCGTCGAGACGCCGGTAGCACTGGCCGATGTTGAGCAAGAACTGCGGCTTTGGTATCAGCGAATATCCGACCAGAAGCTCGCGAAGCGCGTCGTTGTAGTTGCCGAGATTGTAAAGCACCTTGCCGGCGGCGTAATGCATACGCGCTTGCGATTCGCTCTCGTCCGCGATTGCCATTTGGGACGCGCCGCAAAGCACGGCCAGCACCAACAACACCTTGCCCACACGAAGAAGCATCGGCCCACACTATATCTCCCGGCAGGCTTCTCGTCGACCGTGTCGGTGGGTGGTTGCGCGACATACATGTGGCTAATGGGCGCGCGGTGGCATTGCGTTTATCGTTCGTGAAGCGTGAAGTATGATGTTGGGACACCTTGACCAAACACCTACGACTCTTAATCGCGGTTTATTTGTATATGACGGGTTGTGGCGGCGATCCGTATGTCTACCTGTCCGATCTTTCTGTCGGTGTGGGCAAAGACCTTGCGGCAGCGGCTGATCTGTCCGTCGACGATGCTGGCCCTCCCGATCTGGCCGATCTGGCGCCACTCACCTTCGACGTGACCGCCACCATCACCACCACTGGCCGGCATCAGACGCTGGCCGGCTTCGGTGCCGCGATTGTCTACTACACCGGCTATGTGTCCAGCCGCACCGTGGTCAACGACGACATCTACAACGTTCTTTTCAAAGATCTGGGCCTCGATATTCTCAGAATCGGAAACTGGTATCAGAATCAGTCGGCCAGCGGCACCACCAGCAGCTCGCCGTTCACCGACGACAATATCGTCACGGTGGTGCAAAAGGCGACCACTGCGCTCGGTCACGCGCCCAAGGTCCTCATGTCGTCCTGGTCGCCGCCCGGCTATCTCAAGAGCAGCGGGCTCACCAAAGGTCCCACCGCCAGCACGCTCAAATCGGTATCCGGCGCATATCAATACGCCGAGTTTGGAAATTGGTGGGTTTCGGCGTTGGCCGCCTATGCCGCAAAGGGCATCAAGCCCGATTACATCAGCCTGCAAAACGAGCCCGACTATTTCAACTCGGGCTGGGAAACCTGCCTTTTCGACGCCACCGAAAACGTGAGCCACGCCGGATATCCGGGCGCGCTCGATGCCGTCTACAGCGCCATCGGCGCCTCGTCGCTGACCACCAAGCCGAAGATCATCGGCGCGGAGCCGACCGGTATCGGTACCAACAACGTGCAGAACTATCTGGCGGCGATGAACGTGGCCCACATCGACGGCATCGCGCACCACCTCTACAACGGCGGCAACGGCGGCGACGATCCCTTGCCGGACAGTTTTTCCGGCGCCATGACCGGCGTGGCCACTGCGGCGACCACCGCCGGCAAGCCCACCTTCATGACCGAATTTTCGCCCAACGCGCCGACCATGCTCAACACCGCCTGGCTCATCCACAACGCCCTCACCGTCGAGGGCGTGTCGGCTTATATCTACTGGTCGCTCATCTGGGCGCCGCCGACCACCGGGACCGGCGCGGCCTTGGTGGACGTAGAAAATCCCGGCACGACCTACACCTTGCCGAAAGGTTATCGTATCAATGACGTGTATTACGCGCTGAAGCACTTTGCCAAATGGACCGATCCGGGTTGGACCCGCATCGACGTGGCCTCGACGTCGACGGCGGTCAAGGTCTCCGCCTTCGAGTCGCCGACCAACCTCAGTGTCACCGTGATCGCGCTCAACGTCGACACCGTCGACCATGTCCTCAAGGTCGCGCCGGGCGGCTTCGCCTACGGCACCATCAGCGCCTACCGCACCTCGGGCGCCAGCGAGCGCGCAGCGACGGTGGCGATGGCGCCGGGCAATGTGGTGGCCTTGCCGGCGCAGTCCATCGTCACCATCACCCTGACACCGTAGACGTAGCATGTCCTTCTGTCTTCCTGGCGCCGGACCCTTTCGCACCAAGGGCAACCTCTATCGCGGCGGCATCGAGATGCTGCAGCAACAGGGCGTTTGGGATCGGGTGTTGGCCGCGCTTCCCGACGACCAGCATCGCACGTTTTTCACGGCGCCTTTTCTCGCCGGTAGCTGGTACGACCTGTTTCCCGTGCTCATTCTCGACGAGACGGCGGCGGTGGTCCGTGGCGTTGCCTTGCGCACCCATGTCCTCGATACCACCAAGTTTCAGTTTGGCCGCGACGTCAATGGGCTCTACCGGCTGTTGCTGCGGTTTACCAATGCGCGCGCGATGGTCGAGCGGGTCACGCGGCTGAGCGGGCAGTACTTCGACTTTGGTCAGGCAACCGTCGGTGCACTCGGGCAGCACGCGGGCATCATCACCCGGCGCGGTGTGCCGACCATGCTGGCCGCCTGGTTCGCCGATGCTTCGATCTCGTACGTCAAGATTGCCATGCTCGCCGCCGGGGCCAAGGAAGTACGCAGCTCGTTCACGCTCAGCGACGAGGGCGTCCAGCGACTCACCGCGGTATCGACGATTCACTGCCAGCTAAACTGGACTTGAAAGCGACACGGTAAGGCTCACTTGAGCGCCGTGTAGGCCTTGGTGATCTTGTGAATGGTCTGACCGTTGGGATCGGCTTTGTGGCGGTCGGCGAGCAAGAGCAGAGTGTGGCCGTTGGAGAGGGCCACACCAGTGGTGGCCTCGGCCACCCAGCCTTCGCCGGCTTTCTTGCCGAGGGCCACCGCTTCGGTGCTGCCGTATTCGCAGACCACGGCGTCGAGGCCGCCAAGGGCACCGGCCTCGCAGTTTTGCGCCGAGAAGCGCGAGGCGTCGGCTTTCTTGAAGTCGTCGAGCTTGAATCCTGCCGATCCGAGGCCGTCGTGGAGCTGCCGGAGGCGTAGGCCTTCCGGACCCGCGTCTTTGTGACACGCGATGGCGGCCGTCGCTGCAAAGACGATCGCGGCGAGGCGCATCAACGCCCCCGCCCGTGTTTGCCCCAGCCATTGTGCTTGCCGTTGTCATGATGGCCGCCGTGCCCACCGACGACCACGCCCGGTCCATTCACCTCGACACCTGGGCCACCGACATAAACGCCGGGGCCACCGACATAGACGCCGGGGCCGCCGACATAGACGCCGGGCCCGCTGACACGCACGCTCGGCGCCGGCACCACCACATTGACCCGCGGCGGTGGCGCAAAGTGCGGCGCGCCGACGACCACGCCGGGTCCTTGCACGACCACCCCTGGCGCTTGCACCGTGACCCCCGGGCCCTGGACCGCAATGGCCGGCGGCGCGACCCACACCTCGCCGTGCCACTCCGGCGGTGGCGCGACCTCCACCGTGGGCCGAAACGCCACGAACGGCCGATATTCGGCATTCACCACTTTGACCCGGTGCGGTTTGAGCCGGTTATATCCCGCATCGAAAGGCCCGATATAAAACGCCACATTGCCTTTTACTTTGTATTCGGGCGACGCCGGCGCCTCGAACGGATGAACATGCGGCCC
>Ga0123336_10000744_pt1:0-30000 | contig 31692 bp, 25 predicted proteins | sample SSSSmetaG_FD_96466 | JGI IMG/M metagenome (GOLD analysis project Ga0123336, IMG submission 96466) | Glacier valley bacterial and archeal communities from Borup Fiord, Nunavut, Canada, to study Microbial Dark Matter (Phase II) - ​SSSS metaG | ecosystem: Environmental > Aquatic >...
ACCGTTGACGCGCAGCTCGCCGCCGCCGCGTGCCGTCGAGGCCAAACCCTGGGCCAGCCGCTCGGCGATCCTCAGATGCCGCCGATCCGCGAGCGCCGCGCGCAGCCGGTCGATGTCGAGCCCGTCCTCGATCCCGAGGCGCGTCAGCTCCGCCGGCTGCGGTGCCCCCGACGACAATGACAGTCGCTCCAAGCGATCGAGGAGCTGGGTCAGCCGATCAGGACCCTCGGCCGCCGCCTCCCAGATACACTCGATGGTCGGCTCCCAGGAGGCCTGCCCAGCCGAGGTAGGCAGGATGACCAGCCGCACGTCGCGCGCGCGCGCCTGCACTCGCCGCGCAAGCGACACCGCGCGTGTCGAATACGACAGCCCTGGTTGCAGCACGACCTCGATGGTCACCGGCGCGTCGCGACGTCCGAGCGACGGCGGCTGCGGCGCCTCCAACGTCACCACATGACCGCTACCCGTCGGCAGTGGCAGCACGGCCGGCGCCAAAAAGGCCACCCACAAGACGAGCCCTATCATGCCCGTCTAGCGTAGCTCAGCCGGGCGGATGGTACAGCAGCACATACACCACCACGCCGGTCACCGAGACATACATCCAGATCGGCCAGAGCCAACGTGCCAGGCGCCGGTGCGCGTCGAAGCGCGCCTGTCGGGCCAGATAAATGGCGCGGATGGCCATCACCGGCGTCACCACCGCCAGCATCATGTGCGTGATGAGCACCGTGAAATAGATGGTCCGCCAGGGGCCGGTGCCCGGGTAAGCGTGCGTCCCCGACAGCACCACCCGCGTCAGATAGCAGGCCAAAAACACCGCCGAAATCAGGAACGCAGCGGTCATGAGTCGCTGGTGCAGGAGGCGATTGCCGCGCGCAATGGCGATGCGCCCAGAGAGCAGCACCACGCCAGCCAGCCCGTTGAGGCAGGCATTGACGAACGCCAGCTGGGTGCCGAGACCTTCGTGCCCGAGTCCGTTCATGGGTGGTTGCTCACTGGTTGCTCACGGGTGTACCAGGCGGTCGATGTCTTTCACCAGCAGCGTCATGGCCGTTGCATCCGTCGTGTCGTAGAGCCCACGCAGCCCGCCTTCGGCATCCACCAGCACCAGGCGCGAGCCATGCGTCACGTTGACCCCACCGTCGCCCAGCGCCCGATCGATGCCTTGCTTGAAGCCGCGCATGACGATGTCGTCGATCGTCGCTGCGGGCCCGGTGAGGAACGTCCAGTTGGAGAGATCGGCGTGGTGTTTGGCCGCAAAGTCTTTGAGCGCAGCCGGCGTATCGTTGTCCGGATCCACGCTGATCGAGACGATCTCGACCGGCAGCGCGTGGGTCCGTAGCGTCTCTTGCACACGGCGTAGCTCGTCGGTGAGCCGCGGACAGATCTGCGCGCAACGGGTGAAGATGAAGTCGACGATGCGGACCTTGCCGCGCAGCCGTTCGGCGTCGAACGGTTTACCTTCCTGCGTGGTGAGGTTGAGCGCCGGCATGGTGCCGAGATGTCGCAGTGGCTTCTCGACAGGCCGTTGCGCCACGCGCAGCCACGCCACCACCGGGACGGTACACAGGAGGACCGCGAAGATCACCCACCCGACGCGGCGCATTCAGCGTCGGCCAATCACCAAGGCCAGGAACAAGATGGGCAGATACACGATGGTGTAGAAAAAATACCAGCGCGCCCAGCGCGGCCCAGCGTCGGCGGTGAGCCCGAAGAACGACAGTGTCACCAGGCCCCCACCAAGGAGCAGCGCCGAGCCCAGATAAAAGCCGCCCGACACGCCGGTGCGCACCGCTTCCAGCGACACCACCACGAGGAGCAGCGAATAGATGACGATGCGCTCTTTGGCCCGTCGCTCGCCGGACTCGCCGGGCACGGTCTTGATGCCGGCGGCGCGATATTCGTCGACGCGAAAGAGGCTGATGGCGATGAAGTGGGGGAGCTGCCACAGGAACAGGATCAGAAACAGCGCCAGGCCACCGGCAGTAATTTCGCCTGTGCCGGCCACGTAGCCGAGCAGTGGCGGCGCTGCGCCGGGGATGGCACCAACGAGCAGCGCCGTCGCCGAGCGGCGCTTGAGCGGCGTGTAAGCCAGCACGTAGAGGATCACCGAGCCAGCCCCGATGGCGCCCGCGAGCCAGTTGCAGCCGAAGGTGAGCACCGGGACGCCGATCGCCGCCGAGCCAAGACCGATGAAGAGCGCCACGTCGGGATGCATGCGACCCGACGGCAAGGGCCGATCGCGGGTGCGTCGCATCAGCGCGTCGCTGTCGCGCTCGAGATACATGTTGAGCGCATTGGAGCCGCAGACGATGAGCGCCGTGCCGAGGAGCGTCCACAGCACGAGCCCCGGCGACCAGGCGTGCGAGAGCCACAGCCCGCCGAGGGTGGTCAGAAGGACCATCAGCGTGATGCGGGGCTTACCGAGCTCCCAGATCGCGGCTGCCGTCGGGAAAAAGCCGCGCTCGACGACGACAGCGCTGCTCACGAGACCCTCTGCATGGCCTGATACCCGTGCGCAGGCGCGGGTGAAGGTTCGGAGCCGAGCCGTGCCCGCGAGCGGAGCTGCAGCACCCACAGCGACGCCAGGATCAGCACAGCGACGCCGAGATGCGCCGTGACCTGCACCGGCGCCAGAAAGCTGGTCACCGACCACAGCCCAAGGCCAATCTGCACAGCGACGAGAACCGGCAACAACAACGCCAGCGCGCGCAGCCCACCGCGCATGGCCCGGGCGGCGACGACCGACACGACGACGAGGACGAAGAACAGCACCACGCCCACCAGCCGGTGCAGCATGTGCGCCTGCGCGTAGCCACCGACGGGCCAGAGCGTGCCGGCGCAATAGGGGACGTCGATGCAGCTCAGCCCCGCGCCGAGATGGCGGATGAGGGCCCCGAGCACAATCTGCAGATAGGTGAGGCCGACCCCGACCCATAAAATCCGCCGCACGCGCGTCGACAATGCGTCTCGTCGCGGTTGCGTCCCAAGGCGCATCGCCAGGTAAAGCACCGTCAGGAAAAACAACATCGACACGGCCAGATGCGCCGTCGAGGTCCAGGTCGGCAGGCGGAAGATCACCGTGAGACCGCCAAGCACGCCTTGCACGATCACCAGCCCGAGCGCGCCAGAGCCCAGCCAGACCAGATCCCGCTCGCCGGTGACGCCGCCGCGACGGACGAGGAGCGCCAGCAGCGCGATGGTGCAGATGCCGACCAGCGACGCCAGCAACCGATGACTGTGCTCGATGAGCACGCCCCCCTGCATGACCGGGAAGACCTGGCCGTTGCACAGCGGCCAATCGGGGCACGCCAGCGACGAGTGGGTGTTGTGCACGATGCCGCCGAGCAGCAGCAACAAGAAGGTGAGGCCCGCCAGGATCAGGGCCAGACGCGACTCGATAGGTGCAGAGCGGGATTGCATGCGACGCCTCCGCCGGCTCTATAGCTTTGAACCGCGCGCAGTTCCAGAGGGTTTCGCGCGGCAAAGTGCCGCAGTGCCGTGGCAAGTCGGTGGCCAAACGATTCGCGCTTGACACCGCCTCAGCCCGCGGATAAGTAGTGCGTCGCCACTCGGGGATCGTCTAACGGCAGGACGCCGGTTTCTGGTACCGGCTATCAAGGTTCGAATCCTTGTCCCCGAACCGAGACCTGCCACACGGTTCTCACGGCCCCATAGTCTAGCGGTTAGGACGTCGGCCTCTCACGTCGAAAACGCGGGTTCAATTCCCGCTGGGGTCACCACCAAGCAGGCCAAAATCCGAAAGGGTTTTGGCCTTTTTCATTTGTGCCGTTCACATCAGCCGGGCACCGGCTCTCTATCTACTGTGAAGCAATCAGATATCATGAGAGTCCATGTCGATCCGTCCCTCTTGGTTTTTCGTGTTTGCCGCAATGGTCGGTTGCGCCCCAGCCGCCTCGACGACACCGCCGCCAAAGACCGTTGCCCAACCCGCAGCCCCAACCTGGAAAACGCGTGCCGTCGACGGCAAGTGTCAGACCGAGCTCGGTGCGCTCATCGCAGGGCGCCTCGACGGCTTTCGCGGCCTCGGCAAATGCGGTCGAGTCGACGCCGAGCAAGCGCTCGGCTCGAGCGGCGAGCAGCCCAGCAAGTTCGAGCAATTCGGCGAGTATCGCGTGTATCCACGCCCGGATGGCACCATCCTGGTTTGGTTTCTGTCCGACGATATTCGCGTCATGCAGCGGCTGTTTCCCAAGCTGCAACGGCCCATCAAGTCCCAGCTCGGCGAGCCCGAGGCCAAGACTCCGTCGGGGCTCAGTGTCGAGTGGGAACAATGGGTCTACGCCAGCCGCGGTCTGACAGCGCACGTCAAGCGCCAGGGCGGCGAGGTGGTCGCGCTGTTCGCCTATCGCGCCACCACCGTCGACGCCTTCCTCGCCAGCGACATCGCCAAGGTATCCAAGAGCGACGCTCCACTTGAGGAGTTGAAATAATTCTGCCTTTTTGGTACGCGACACCACGGTTCTTGAAGAACGAGAACTGAGACTCTGAGCTTCGGGGGCTAGCTCCCGACGGGAACAACATGAACGACGAGAAGCCCCCAGCTACGGGAAAAACCTCCACCCCTTGGTTGGGTTTCCTTGGTGATTCGCGCAACAAAGAAACCGGCATCCAGCCGTCGACGATTCCCGGCGCGCGCATGGCGCCGGTGGCCGCCGTCGACGAGAACACCGGGATCATCAACGCGCCGCAAGAGAACAAAGCCCTCGAGCTCGTCCCCGGCACCAAGATCAGCCAGTACGAGCTCATCCGCGAGCTCGGATCGGGTGGCATGGGCACGGTCTACCTCGCCCGCGATTTGCGTCTCGGTCGTCGTGTCGCCATCAAGTTCCTGCAGTCGAAGGACGACGACACCACCCAGCGTTTCATCCTCGAAGCGCGTGCGACGGCGAGCTGCAGCCACGAGAACATCGTCATCATCTACGAGGTCGGCGAGCAATCCGGGCAGCCGTTCATGGTGCTCGAGTACCTGCAAGGGCAGACGCTCACCAAGGTCGTCAACGCCGCCAAGCTCGCCCCTGGTCGCGCTGTCGAGCTGATGATGCCCGTGGTGCGCGCACTGGTTTGCGCCCACGAGCAGGGCATCGTCCACCGCGATCTCAAGCCGGACAATGTCTTTGTCACCGAGGCTGGCACGGTCAAGGTGCTCGACTTCGGCATCGCCAAAGTGCTGCAGGCCAACGACAGCCCCGAGGCCGTCGTCACCAATCCCGAAGCGACGCTCAACTTGAAGCAGGTCGCCAGCGACGTGACCCGCGTCGGCGCCGTCATCGGTACGGTCAAGTACATGTCGCCCGAGCAGTGGGGCATTGGCATCCCCATCGACCACCGCACCGACGTGTGGGCCGTCGGCATCATGCTCTTCCAGATGCTCTCCGGCCGGCATCCGTTGCCGGCAGACAGCTCGCCGGTCATGACGGCGCTGCTCCAGCAGCCGATGACCAAGCTGCATGAGGTCGCCCCCGAGGTTCCGAAGGCTCTGGCCGACATCGTCGACCACTGTCTCATGAAGGTACGCGACGAGCGTCTGCCCGACGCCAAGGCGCTGCTGCGCGCACTCGAGCAATTCCAGCCGGGCCGACTCACCCGCGAGATCACGCAGAGCGACGCCAGCCCGTACGCCGGCCTCAGCTCGTTCCAGGAGTCGGACGCCTCGAAGTTCTTCGGCCGCTCGCGCGAGATCGCGGCGATGGTGAACCGTATTCGTGAGCGTCCGCTGATGGGCGTCATCGGGCCGTCCGGCGTCGGTAAATCGTCGCTGGTGCGCGCCGGTCTGGTGCCGGCGCTGAAGCGCTCGGGCGAAGCCTGGGAAGTCCACGTGATCCGGCCGGGTCGCCAGCCGCTCCAGGCCTTGGCCACGATGCTCGGTACGCTGTTCGAGTCGCAGACCGGCGAGCCCGAAACCGCGCCGCCTGGTCTCGCCGACCGCTTGCGCGTCGAGCCCGGCTACCTCGGCACGGTGCTGCGCCGTCACGCCACCAACAAGAACAAGCACATCCTCCTCTTCGTCGACCAGTTCGAGGAGCTCTACACCCTCGTTCCCGACGCTGCCGATCGCCTCGCCTTCACCACCTGTCTGGCTGGCGTCGCCGACGACTCCGGGGCACCGACCCGCGTGGTCACCTCGATCCGCTCCGACTTTTTGGATCGCGTCTCCGAAGACCAGCGCTTCATGGCCGATCTCAGCCAGGGCCTGTTCTTCATCGGCGCGCCCAACCGCGACGGTCTCCGCGACGCGCTGGTGCAGCCGGCAGAAATGGCCGGCTACCGCTACGAGAGCCCCGAGATCGTCGAGAACATGCTCGAGCACCTCGCCACCAGCGACGCTGCGCTGCCGCTGTTGCAGTTCGCCGCGACCAAGCTATGGGACGCGCGTGATCCGACGCGCCGCCAGCTCACCGTCGCCAGCTACAAGGCGCTGGGCGGCATCGCTGGCGCGCTGGCCAGCCACGCCGATCAGGTCGTGGCCAAGCTGAATCCGATTCAGCGCGGCCTCGCTCGCACGGTGCTCTTGCGCCTCGTCACCTCGGATCGCACCCGCGCCATCGTCGGGATCGAGGAGCTGCAAGAGCTGTCGCGCGATCGCGGCGAGGTCACCAAGGTCATCGATCAGCTGGTCTACGCACGCCTCCTCGTGGTGCAGACTGGCGACGGCGGCACCGGCGCGACGGTGGAAATCGTTCACGAATCGCTGATTCACAGCTGGCCCACGTTGCACCGCTGGCTCGAAGAGAGCCACGAGGATTCGGCCTTCATCGAGCAGCTCCGCAACGCCGCCAAACAGTGGCAGGCAAAAGGCCAGGACGCTGGCCTTTTGTGGCGCGGCGAAATGGTCGAAGAAGCGTCGCGCTTCTCCAAACGCTATCGTGGCGAGCTCGGCATGGCGCAGCGCGACTTCTTGCGCGCGGTCTTCGATCTCGATGCCCGCGCCGCCAAACGGCGTCGCAGCCTGGCCATCGGGGGCGGCATGTTCTTGGCCCTGTTGCTCGTCGCTGCGGTGATCGCCTTGGTGGTCATTCGCGATTCGCAACAGCGCGCCGAAAAAGCGGCCGTGCTCGCCAAAACGTCGGAGGCCGAGGCCAAGCAGCGCCTCGCCGAGGTCCAGCAGAAAGAGCTCGAGCGCCAGCGCGCCGAGTCGGCCAAGAAAGAGGCCGAAGCCGCCGCGCAAAAGGCCAACAGCCAGGTGGCGATGACCAACGAAGAGCTGCAGCTCAAGAACATGGAGCTGGAGGCTTCGGTCGTCGAGGCCGACCATCAGCGTAAGTCGGCTGAGGACTCCGCCGTCCGGGCCGAGGCCAGCGCCAAGCAGTCCAAGGAAGCGCAGGAGCAGGCCCTCGCCGCGCAGAAGCACACCGAGGTCCTCCTCAAGAAAGAGCAAGAACGCGTCAAGCGTCTCGAAGGTCAGCTCGGCAGCGCCGTCATCGACGATCTGAAGTAGGAGTCTCAACCATCATGCTCAACTGGAATCGTCTTGCCTTGGTGATGCTCGCCGTCACCGTCGCTGGTCTCGAATCGGCAGCCGTTGCCCAAGCGCCACAGCCCCCGCCCGCCAAGCCCACTGCACAGGTGGATCTCGGCGGTAGCGCCTCTGATCGCCCATGGGCCAAAGCGGTCGATCCCAAGCAGCAGAAGGTCGCCATCGACCTCTTTCGCGAGGGCAACAGCCTTCTCAAAGAGTCTCTCTTCGTGCAGGCCGCCGCCAAATATCGCGAGGCGCTCTCACACTGGAATCACCCCGGCGTCCACTACAACCTGGCGCTGGCGCTCCTCAACCTCGACCAGCCGGTCGAGGTCTTCAGTCAGCTCGAGGAGGCCATGCGCTATGGCCCCGCGCCCCTCGACGCCGACAAGTTCGAGCACGCCGGCCGCTACAAATCGCTCATCGAGAAGCAGCTGGCGCGCGTCGACGTCGTCTGCACCCAGCCGGGCGCCGTGGTCACCTTCGACGGCCAGGTCATCTTCACTGGGCCGGGCCACCATGAAGCTTTGGTGCGCGTCGGGCAACATACCTTGGTGGCCACCAAACCCGGTTTCGTGACCAGCCACAAGTCGCCCATGTTGCCGCCCGGCCAGAAGACCGTCGTCAACCTCGACCTCTTCACCGCCGAGGAAATGACCCACTATCGCCGTCGCTGGGCCAACGCCATGCCGTGGTCGGTAATGGTCGCCGGCATCGTCATCGCCGGCGTCGGTGGCATCTTGCACTGGCAGGCGCACGAAGGATTCGGAGCCTACGATCGCGGCATCGGTATTTGTAGTATGGCGGGCCAGACCGGCGGCTGTACGCCCGACCCGACACTGGCTGGCAAAAAGACGCAGGCCGAGAGCCTGCAAGGCGCGGCCTTCGCGATGTACGGCATCGGCGCTGGCACTGTCGTGGCTGGCGCAGTTTTGGCCTACTTCAACCGCCTCCGCCCCTACCAGACCACCGAGACCGACAAGCTCGCCAAGGTCCAGGTTTCGCCGCTGTTCGGCCCGAGCGGCGCCGGCATCGTCACCACGGTTCACTTTTAGCTTGGGAGCACTCATGAACATTCGATTCGCTGCTGCTCTCGGGGCTTTGTCTTTGCTGGGGCTATTGCCCGCCTGTTTCTCCTCGTCGTCGACGCAGTGTCCAAGTGGCCTGGTCTGTCCGTCGGGCACCCACTGCGCCGCCAACGAGCCCATCTGCATCAAGGATAGCTGCGGCGACGGCGTCATCAACGGAGCCGAGGTCTGCGACGACGGCAACGTCGCCTCCGGTGACGGCTGCTCGTCGGACTGCTTGTCGAAAGAAACGTGTGGCAACAGCTACACCGACACCGCCATCGGCGAAGTCTGCGACGACGGCAACAACATCGACGGCGACGGCTGCGCCGCTGACTGCAAGTCCAAAGAAGGCTGTGGCAACACCATCATCGACGCCACCAAGGGCGAGGTCTGCGACGACGGCAACAACGTCTCCGGCGACGGCTGTTCCGCCGACTGCAAATCCAAGGAAATCTGCGGCAACCACATCACCGATAGCGCCGCTGGCGAGCTTTGCGACGACGGCAACAACCTCGACGGCGACGGCTGCTCGGCCAACTGCAAGTCGCTCGAAGTGTGCGGCAATCACATCATCGACACCGCCAAGGGCGAAGTCTGCGACGACGGCAACACCACCGATCTCGACGGCTGCAGCGCCAACTGTCTCTCCGACGAGAGCTGCGGCAACGGCTACACCGACATCACCAAGGGCGAGGTCTGCGACGACCACAACAACGTCTCCGGCGACCACTGCTCGGCCGACTGCAAGTCGGGCGAAGGCTGCGACAACGGCATCGTCGACCCGCTCGAACAGTGCGACGACAAAGGCGAGTCGGCGCGCTGCAACACCAACTGCACCGTTGCCTTCTGCGGCGACACCATCATCAACACCCACGCCAACGAGGTCTGCGATACCGGCGGCGAATCGGCCACGTGCAACGCCAACTGCAAGCCAGCCATCTGCGGCGACGGCGTGGTCAACTCGCACACCGTCCCACCCGAACAGTGCGACAACCTCGGCGCCGTCGACACCAAGGCCTGCACCAAGAACTGCACCGTCTCCTTCTGCGGTGACGGCTACGTCAACGCCGCCGCCGGCGAAGACTGCGACGACAAAGGCCAGACAGCGGGCTGCAACGCCGACTGCACCTTCCATCTGTGCGGCGACGGCGTCATCAATGTCAGCGCCGGCGAACAATGCGACACCAGCGGCGGCGCCGACACCGCCACGTGCAACGGCAACGCCGCCATGGCCGCGCAGCGCTGCAAGTTCTCCAAGTGCGGCGACGGCTACATCAACGCGGTCGCGCTCGAGGCCTGCGACGACGCCGGCGAGTCCACCGGCTGCAACGCCGACTGCAGCGTCGCCTCCTGCGGCGACGGCAAGGTCAACGCGCACCGCTCGGAAGAGTGTGACGACAACAACATCAACAACCGCGATGCCTGCGTCGCCTGCAAGAACGCCAAGTGCGGCGACGGCAAGGTGTGGCTGAATCACGAGCGCTGCGACGACGGCACGACCAACGGCACCAGCGGCTGCTCGGCTGACTGCAAGACCAACACCAAATGCGGCGACGGCAACACCGACACCGCGCTCGGCGAAGTCTGCGACAACGGCACCTCGGGCGGCATCCCTGTCTCCGGTGACGGCTGCAGCTTCGACTGCTTGTCCAACGAGACCTGCGGCAACGGCTACGTCGACTTCGCCAAAGGCGAAAAGTGCGACGACGGCAACACCACCGACGACGGCAACGGCTGCTCGGCCGACTGCAAGACCAACACCCATTGCGGCAACGGCATCTTCGAGCCGCAGCTCGGTGAGGTCTGCGACGACCACAACACCACGTCGGGCGACGGCTGCTCCGCCGACTGCCTCTCCGACGAGAGCTGCGGCAACGGCTACCTCGATAGCGCCCGCGGCGAGCAGTGCGACGACGGCAACACCAACAACGGCGACGCCTGCCCCAGCACCTGCCAGACCGCCTACTGCGGCGACGGGTTCAAGCAGAACGGCGTCGAGGAATGCGACGACCGCAACAACAACAACAACGACGACTGCCTCAACAGCTGCAAAAACGCCAAGTGCGGCGACGGCTTCATCTGGGCGACGCACGAGACCTGCGACGACAACAACACCAGCATCAATGACGGCTGCAACGCCAGTTGCACCAACACCGAGGCCGGCTTTACTTGCAGCACATTGCCGAGCGGCACCACTAGCTGCACGCCCAACTGCGGCGACGGCGCGGTGGTCGGCACCGAGGTCTGCGACGACTTCAACACACTGACCTGCGGCAGCTGCAATACCACATGCACCGCGGTCCAGACGTCGGCCAAGGCGACGGGCTCCATCGTCGCGGTCGGCGGCGGCAGTCTGCGCGACGGGGAGACCTTCACCGTCTCCGACGGCGTCAACGTGGTGGTCTTCGAGTTCGACGTCTCGGGCGGCAGCTTCAACGGCGTCAGCTCCGGCCACATCGGCATCCAGGTCAAGAGTGGCGGCTCGGCCGACTCGTCGGCCACCGTCGCCGGCAAGATCAACAGCGCCATCAATACCATCGCCGGAGAGCTCACCGTCACCGGCATGCTCGCCGGCAGCACGGTCAATTTGGTCAACGACAACTTCGGCAGCTCCGGCAATGTCACCATCCTCGAGACGGTGTTGAACAGCGGCTTCCTGGTCACCGGCATGAAGCTCGGCGCTGGCAACGACTGCGCGTTTGGTGTCGGCTGCAAGACCAACAGCGACTGCTTGAGCGGCGCCTGCGACACGACCACCACGCACAAGTGCCTGGCCGACTCGTGCGGCGACAGCATCAAGAATGGCAACGAGACCGGCGTCGACTGTGGCGGTTCCTGCACCGGCTGCAACGCCGGCCTTGGCTGCCTCGTACCGGCAGATTGCGCGAGCCTGGTGTGCACCAACAATCAGTGCAAAGCCGCCACCTGCATCGACGGCGTCCAGAACCAGAGCGAGACCGACCTCGACTGCGGCGGTCCGAATTGCCGCGTCGGCGCGCCTTGCGGCGTGGGCCAAGCCTGCGTCGTCGCCGGCGACTGCGCGAGCGGCCTCTGCGACAACCCCGGCACCAAGCTCTGTATCGCGACGTTCTCCATCACCGTCACCAACGCCACGCCCACCTTCGGCACCGTGGCCTCCGACGTGGCGCCGCTCATCAACTGCGGCACCGCCTGCACCCAGCGCTACCGCACCGGCACCACCGTGACGCTGACCGCCACGCCAGTCAGCCCGCACACCTTCACCGGCTGGAGCAACGGCTGCACCGGCACCGGCAATTGCGTGTTCACCCTCACCACCGACGTAGCCCCCACCGCCACCTTCGCGCCCTAGGGCTTTTCGGCCAGCACCCAGCCGAACAAGATCTTCGGATGCGTTCGACGGACCAAACGCACATCCCGCATACCGAGCAGCAACAGCTCCTCGGTGATCGCTGGATGGCCGATCAGGTCCACAATCAAGATCCGTCCGCCTGATTTCGTGGCGCGCACCATCGCCGCCAGCGTCTCGAGGCGTGACGCGGCGCCGAGATGGTGAAGCGAGAAGCTGGCCAGCACCACGTCGTATTCCTCGACACCGAGGCAGGTGAACGGGCCGGTACGGATCTCCACCCTCCGGACGACGCCGTCAGCCTCGGCATTCGCGCGCGCCACCTCGGCCGAATGCCGCGACGCTCCGTGTCCCCGTCGAAAGTCATCCAGGCCAACCACTGATCCATGCGGCACCCGGAGCGCCGCAGCGACGGTGACGAAGCCCTTTCCGCAACCTACGTCGAGCACTCGCTCGTCGCCACGCCAGCTCACCTCATCCAAGAGCCGGCGGCAGTCGCGTGCCCGACTCATACGAATCACCCAGCCAAGGAGCGTCGTCAGGGCGACGAGCAGAATCCCGAAGTGAGTGATCACGCCGACGGCGAGCGCGATCCAACCAAACCGCAGGCCGGGAATCAGCCAGCGGCCAGCGAGGCCCCCTGTCCAACACAACCCACCGACGACAAGCGCGTGTCGCAACACGCCACCAAATGGAAACCCATACGCTGCACGCCCCATCTGCATACGCTGGCCCGGCCGCTTTCGAAGCACCAGGATGCGAAGTGCGTCCTTGTCCGCTTCCGAACAAGCATCGCCGCGTTGTTCTCCTTCAGCGGAGCGCGGCGGCGAGGCCTGGCATCGTCAGCCGTCGAAAGAGCGCGTCGATCTGCGCCGGCAGCGGAGGCTTCGGGTCGCCGAGCCACACGCTCACCAGCGAAAAATAGCTGCCGACGCAATACGCGACCACCGCGTCGAGGTCGGCTACCTTGCCGAGCAGCTCCGCGCGCGCCAGCTCCGCCACCATGCCGCGCAGCTGGCCGAGAACTGTCTCGCCGCCACGCCGGCGCAGCAGCGACTGAAACAGCGTGCGATGCGCCGCGGCGTGCTCCAGCAACGGCAGCGAAAACGCCAATAGCTCACTCGGCTGCCGGGCCGCAGCCTGTAAGAGCGCCCGCAGCCCATCGAGACCACTGTCGAGGAGTGCTTGTTTGTTGCGAAAGTGCGCGTAGAACGTGGTGCGTCCGATATTGGCGCGCGCCAGAATGCCGCTCACCGACGTGCGCTCATAGCCTTTGTCAGCGACGACGGCCAGGAACGCCGCGCGCAACTGGGAGCGTGTCCGGTCGGTTCGCCGATCAGCCAGCGTCTGGTGTTTCTGCCGCCGGGGGCGCAGGAATCGGATTCAGCGTCACACTGCGTTGCCCATCTTTGTCCGTCGGCACCGCCAGCTGCACATCCTCGAATCCAACATGCTTGAGCACGAGCTGCGCCGCTCCTGGGGCGCTGTTCTGCCGCAACGTGTACGGCGTCATGCCGAGCCGCACGCCGTTTTGAAACACCTCGGCGCCGGCCGGCGTCGACTCGACCGTCACTGCCACGGGAATGGGCTCGACAGTGCGGGTCCGGAAGACCAGAAAGCCACCCAGGGCGACGGCCATGGTAAATCCAAACGCCGCCGCCATCGTCACCAGCGAGCTACCACGCCGCGCCTCGGGCTGCGGAATGTGGTCGGGCGGCGGAGTCGACTCACCTGCCGCGCCTCCGAGCGTCGTCGTCTCACGACGCGGACGCGGCTTCGACCAGGACTCAGGCGCGAGCTCGTTGGCCGCTTCGACGACGGGCGGCGGGGTGGGGGTGTGGGTCGCTGGCGCCCGCGTGTGCGTAGCAGGCACCACCACCGGCGGTCGCGGCGCGAGGCCAAAGGGCGTTGGCGTCGACAGCACCGTCGCATTCTCCGACGTGGGCACCGCCTCGCCTGAGGTCCGAGGCGCAGCGACGGCGGCTCCTCGGTCTAGCTGCACCGCATCGATCGCGGCAATCAACTCGGTCGTCGACGCAAAACGGTCGTCCGGGCTCTTGGCCAAAAGCTTGACCACGATCGCATCCACCGACGCCGGAATGGCCGGCACCACCGAGCTCGGCACCGGCGGCGGCGAATACACATGGGCGCTGATGATCTCGCCGAGGCCATGGACATCGAATGGCGGCCGCGCGCACAGCAGATGAAAAAACACGCCGCCGAGCGCATACATATCCGCGCGGTGGTCGATGTTCGGCGACGCGCGGCATTGCTCCGGCGACATGTACAGCGGCGTTCCCAACAGGCTGCCCGTCTTGGTGTGCGGCGCATCGGCGCCACCGTCGAGCAGCTTGGCGATACCAAAGTCGAGCAGCTTGGCCCTGACCTCGCCTGGCGCGCTCTCGTCGTGGACCAAGAAGACGTTGTCCGGCTTCAGATCGCGATGGACCACCTTGAGGTCATGCGCGGCCGTCAGCGCGTCGGCCATCTGCCGGATGATGTTGATGCTCTCGACGATCGACAGCGGCCCACGTCGGATGCGTCCAAGGAGCGTCTCACCCTCGAGAAACTCCATGACCATGTAGGTCGTGCCGTCGGCCATCTTGCCGAAGTCGAACACCCTGACGATGCCCGGGTGAATGATCTGCGAGATCGCGCGCGCTTCGTTGATGAAGCGCTGGACCAGGCCCTCGTCGGTGGTGAAGCCCTGATGCAGGAGCTTCACGGCCGCTTTTCGGCGCAGCAATTTGTGCTCGGCGACGAACACTTCGCCCATGCCGCCTTCGCCGATCTTTTTGACGAGCTTGTAGCTGCCGATCTCTAGACCGACCATGTCTCACCAATACTGACGCTGCCGTGCGTGTTCGACAAGGGAATCCGTACGACTAATCTTCGTCGGAGTCCACGTAGTCCGGATCGTCCGGCAACGTCACCGGTCCGGTCGGTTCATCGGGCTTGCGACCACCCTCCAAACGCGCCTTGACGCGGGTGTACTGTCGCTCTTTGTAGGCAAAGTGGCTGTTTTCGCCCTCTTCGTTGCGCTTGGCGGTCTCGGCGTCCATGACCTGAAACTCGGTCAGCACGAAGATGACGTGGCCCTTGTCGAGCTCGCCCGTCGTCGGTACCGCGCCCATGTCCTCGCCGAACCGCACCGGCATGTCGACGACGAAGTTGATGATCCGATAGCCGGGCCCGGAGAACTCGTTTTGCGCCGAAAGATGTTCCTGACCCTCGGCGGCATCGTCTTTCTGCAGCTTGTCGGCCCAGCGCGCGAACGACGGAATCGACTCCACCATGCGCCGGAAGGGCAGGATGCCGTTGACCGACTCGCCGGGGATCACGTAGTTGAACGGCACAAGACGCTGCAACAGCTCGTTGAGCACCGCCGGCAGGTCGTTCAGCGTGCGCGTCACCAGCCGAAAGCGCAGCTTGTCGAACACGTTGGCGGCAATCGACTGCCGCTTGGCGAGCAGCTTGGTCACGATGCTGTCGTGTTCCTTGCGGCTCCAGGCGAACTCGACGATGGGATAGCCTGCCGCACGGATCTGCTCGACGGTATCGACCACCTTGCGCTCGACCAAGGCGAACACTTCGTCGTCGGAGACGGGCAGCACGAAGAGCAGCTCGCGCCCGGCCAGGTGATGCATGACGTGCATCGCCTTCAAGACGATGCAGGCATAGGCCTGCCGACGCCCACGCGAGCTCGCCAAGAGAAACAGCTCGCGCACCGGCATCTCGTGCGCGACCTCCGCCGGGATCCGATAGCCGAGGCTGCGCGTCAGATACTCGACGGCGTCCTCGCGCAGCGCCTCGAGGCGGGCCAGCACCTCGGGCTTGTGCACGTCGAACTCGTGCGTCTTCAAGAAGCGATCGACCTCGGTGAGGTCGGCAAACGACAGCCGTTGCCAGTCGATGACCGAGCTGCCGGCGAGCAGCAGTCGGAGCGCTTCGACGTCTGCCAGACTGGCCTGACTGAGCGCGTTGTGGGTCACGGGGCCGGAGTTGTAGCCGGTCCCTGCCCCCGCCTCAATTGAATTGCTTCGTTTTAGCGCTTCTTCAGATTCACCGTCGCGATGAAGAGGCCCACGGTCATCAACAACACGGTGATGTTGCCCATGATTGGTATCATGCCTACATCATCGTACAAATCCGTACATAGCGCAAATTCTGCCTGCTATTGACAGAATGACCGTTCAGTCATTACGTTTTTCTCATGTCCAAAACCGCCGTCATCGTCTCAGCCACCCGAACCCCAATCGGTCGCAAGAAGGGCGCCTTGGCGCTCACCCGCGCCGACGATCTGTTGTCCCATGCGCTCCGCGCCGTCGTCGACCGCATCCATCTCGACCCCGCAGAGGTCGAGGACGTCATCGCCGGCTGCGTCACCCAGATCGGCGAACAAGGCTTCAACATCGCGCGCACCGCGGCCCTCATGAGCGGCTTCCCCATCGAGGTCACTGGCACCACCGTCAACCGCCAGTGCGGTAGCTCTCAGCAGGCCTTGCACTTCGCCGCCGCCGCCGTGCTCTCCGGCCAGATGGACACGGTCATCGCCGCCGGCGTCGAGTCCATGACCCGCATCCCCATGGGCTCCGACGCCGCCATGGGCGTGGCTGGTGTGTCGCCCGCCATCCCGTTCTCGTCGCTGTTCACCGAGAAATTCACCTTCGTGCCCCAGCATCAGTCGGCCGAGATGATCGCCGAAAAATGGGGTCTCACCCGCAAGGATTGTGAGGCTTTCTCCCTCGAGAGCCACAAGCGCGCCGCCATGGCGCGTGAGACCGGCCGCTTCAACTCGGAAATCACACCGATCGAGGTGAAAGGCGCCGACGGCCAGGCGCGCATCTTCAGTGCCGACGAAGGCATCCGGCCCGACACCACCCTCGAGAAGCTGGCCGGCCTCGGCGCGGTGGTCAAGCCCGACGGCGTGGTCACCGCCGGCACCGCGTCGCAGATCTCCGACGGCGCCGCTGCACTGGTGGTCATGGCCGAGGAGAAAGCCCAGAAGCTCGGCCTCAAGCCCCTGGCCCGCATCGTCACCGCCACCGTCGCTGGCGTCGACCCGACCATGATGCTCCACGGCGTCATCCCGGCCACGCAGAAGGCGCTGGCCAAGGCCGGTCTCCGTCGAGAAGACATCGACCTGGTCGAGATCAACGAAGCCTTCGCCTCGGTGGTCCTGGCCTGGCAGAAGGAGCTCGGCTTCGATCTCGAGCGCGTCAACGTCAACGGCGGCGCCATTGCGCTAGGTCATCCGCTCGGAGCCTCTGGCGCGCGTCTGGCCACGACGCTGCTCCACGAGATGGAGCGCCGTCAGGTCCGGTACGGTCTGCAAACGATGTGCATCGGCTTCGGCCAGGCCACCGCGACCATTTTCGAGCGTTTGTAAGTCGTTTCGGACCTCGGCCGGCGGCAGCCAAGTCGCCAGACTCATGCTAATGTCCGCGCCTATGCGGGCTTCGATCGTCGCGATCCTCCTCTCTTTTTCCCTGATTTCAGGCTCGGTGGCACACGCCGATGAGCTCGGCGATCTAGCCGACGCCATCGACAAGACACCCGACGAGGCCAAGGTCTACGACGCGTACGCCGTCGCTGCCTTCAAGACGCGCCGCTTCGACGACGCCATCAAGAAGCTCAAGGTCGGCGTGGCCCGCGTCCCCGGCTATTCGGAGGGCTACTACAAGCTTGCGTACGCCTTTCGTCAGAAAAAAGAGTGGGCCGATGCAGCGGACTACTACCGTCGCTACATCGAGATCATGCCGCGCAAGACCGATCCCTATTTCGGCCTCGGCGCAGCGCTGACCGGCCTCGGCGATCGCAAAGGCGCCATCAGCGCCTACGAGAAATATGTCGAGCTCGAAAAGGCGCCCGAAAAGGCCCGCTTCGTCGACGCTGCGCGCGCGGAGCTCATCAAGCTGGATCCCTCCCGGGCCCCGGCCAAGCCGCCCGAGCCGGTCAAGATCGCCGAGCCGACGAAGCCCGAGCCCGTCAAGGTCGAGCCCGTCAAGGTCGAGCTGATCAAGCCCGACCCACCCCGCGTCGACGTCGCCAAGCTGCGCAGCAACGCGCACGAGCTCTTTCAGGCGCAGCGCTACGAAGACGCCATCGTCGCGTTCAACAAAGCCATCGAGGCCGACCCGACCAATGCCGAGCTGCGCAACGATCTCGGCAGCTGCCACTTCAAGCTCAAGCACTTTGCCGACGCTGCCGGTGCCTTTCGCGCCGCCACCGAACGCGATCCCAAGCTGTCGCTCGCCTGGTACAACCTCGGTCAAGCCTCCCGCAAAGCCGACAAAAAGGCCGACGCGGTCGCCGCCTTTCGCGCCTACTTGAAGCTGCGCCCCGACGATCCAGATCCCTACTACAGCCTCGGCCAGACGCTGAAGTCGCTCGGTGACGTGCCGGGCGCCATCGACGCCTTCCGCAAATACGTCTCCATGGAAAAACGCACCGAGTTTCAGGCCTTCGTCGACAAAGCGCGGGCCGAGCTCGAGGCCCTGGAACAGCTCCAGAAGTCGGGCCGACGCCTGCCCGCCGAAGAGCACCTGTTCGACGAGGATCGGCTCCTCGATCCGTTCAACTCCGAACCCCAAGTGGTGGCGATTCGCGATCCGGAGATCCGCGACCCGTTCACCACGGTCCGCGATCTCCGCGATCCGTTCACCGAGCGTGTGGGTCTGTCGATTGCCGATCGGCTGGCTCCGGTGTCGTTGCCACCGTCGGCAGCGCTGCGGGAGTACTCGCAGGCACTCGAGGCCTATCGCCGCGCACTCAACCGTCAAACCGAGTCCGTCTCACTCGGGTATCAGCGTGGCGTCGAAGAAGCGCTGGCCCAGCGTCCGGCCGCCGCCGTTCGCGCCTGGAACAACGTGGTCCTCGAAGACGCCCAGCTCTCCGCCGCCCGTCGTGGCGTCGAGCGCGTGCGCACCTTGTTGAGCCGTCGCTAATGGCCAACGACGACGAGCTGCCCCCACCCGACGACGCGGCACCCGAAGACGAGCGCGGCCACGAAGGCAAGCGCGGCCGCCTCGAGTCGCTCATTCCCGACGTGCTACGCCGCACCTTCTACGCCGGCCTCGGTGCGGTCTTCACCACCGAAGAAGGCATCCGCAAGCTGGCCACCGACTTTCATCTGCCCAAAGACGTTGCCAACTACCTCATCCAGCAGGCAGCCACGTCGAAGGACGAGCTGTTTCGCATCGTGGCCAAGGAGCTGCGTGGCTTTCTGGAATCGGTGAACGTGTCCGGCGAGCTGCAGAAGCTGCTGACGTCGCTGTCGTTCGAGGTCAAGACCGAGATCCGCTTCATCCCCAACGACGAAGCCGTCGCCGGCGTGAAGCCCGAGGTCAAATTCCCGTCGATGTCGGTGAAGCGGAACGACAAAGATGCCGCCAAGGAGAGCAAGAAGAAGGACGCGGCCAAGGATCAGACGAAGGATCCCAAGGATCCCAAGGATTCCAAAGACGAATAGCCGTTACTTCTTCTTCCGGCTGATCGTCACCTTCTTGATGCTGATCGGCTCGACCGGCCGATCGCCCGGGCCCCGCGCCACACCGGTGAGCTTCTTGACCAGATCGGTCGGCTCACACGCGCCGAAGATCGTGTGTTTGCCCGATAGCCACGGCGCGCCCTTCTCGGTGATGAAGAACTGCGATCCGTTGGTGCCGGGCCCTTTGTTGGCCATGGCCAGGATGCCGGCGTTGTCCATGCGGAGCGTGTCGACGAGCTCGTCTTCGAACTCGTAGCCCGGCCCGCCACGCCCGGTGCCCTGCGGATCGCCACCCTGGACCATGAAGTCGGGGATGACCCGGTGAAACACCAGCCCGTCGTAGAACGGCCGCTTCACCCACTGCCCGCTCTTGGAATCTTTGAACGGCCGGACCCCGAGCGCCAGGCCCACGAAGTTCGCCACCGTCTTCGGCGTCTCCTTCTCGTGGAGGCTGCACAGGAAGCTGCCAAACGGCTTGCCACCTTGCTCGACGTCGATCTTGGCCATGAGCTGCCCAGAGCCACGCACGCCTTTTAACGCATCGGCGAGCGCGATGGTGTGACCAGCGACGGGATCTTCGACGGCAGCGGTGGGAGTGGTGTCGGCCAAGGCCGGCGCAGCGGCGAAGAGGGCGGCACCAACAGCAAACGGACGGACAGAGCGGAAAGACATCACGGATCTCCTTGGCCTATTACGGAAGATGCTCGAAGACAGCCTCGAGGCCAGGCCCAATGCCGCGCTGTTTGCACCAGCCACCGGGCACCTCGAGAACGAACTGGGTGTTGACGTCGGGACCACGGGACTCGAGGGTCAGCGGGGTGGCGTTTTCCTCGATGAAGACGATCTTTTGGTCCGCCCCGATGAAGATCATGTCGAGCGGGATGTATGTGTTCTTCATCCAAAATTTGAGCGGCTGCGGCTGCTCGAACAAGAACAGCATGCCGCGCCCCGGCTCGAGGCTCTGACGATACATGAGACCACGCGTGCGCTCCGGCTCCGTCTGCGCCAGCTCGACGAGGACGCGGAGCTCGGGCCCACCAGGACGCCGCAAGACCACGGTCGGCTCGACGGTGCGGGGGCCCGGACCAGGCGGCGCAGTATGGCTACAACCGCTCATCGCGACCGCGACCGCAGCCAGCCCCGACAAGATCGAAAACGTCTGCACCCGACCCGTATAGCGCGGCGCGCGCCGTCGTGTAAAGCGCGGTACAGTCGAACCGTGACCGTCTGGCTCATTGGCATCGGCAGCGGTGAGGTGGGGCTGTGCGCACGGCGCGCGGTCGAGCTGCTCCCCAGTGCCGACGTGGTGGTCGCCGAATCGGAAGCGCCGATCCTCGCTCTGTTGTCGCTGGCACCGCGGGCCAAACTGGTCATCGAGCCCGATGCGGCCGAGCGTGCTCGTCGCGCAGCCTCGGCCGGCAGCGACGGACATCGCGTGGCCTGGCTGGAAGCTCACCCCGATCGCGCCTGGTTCGACTCCGGTGCGGTCAGCGAGCTCGTGCCGGCCAGCACCGACCCGTGGCTGCGCCCGCACAAGTCGCTCGACGGAAAACGCGTGCTTCTGCTCGGCACGCGGCTGCCCACGCCGAGCCAGATCGAAGAATGCCTCGACGGTGCCGAGGTGCTGGCGGTGTCGCCGATGGTGATCGTCCCGTGCCACGCTGCGCTCAAAGAGGCGGTGGCGCGTCTCTCGTCGGTGCGTGCGGTGGCCTTCGCCAGCGCCCACGCCGTCGATGCGCTGCTGGCGGCGTTGGCGGATCGCGGCCTCGACGCCCGCGCCCTCGCTGGGCTTCGCCTGGCTGCGGTGGGCTCGGCCACGGCCGCGCAGCTCGCCGCCCGCTCGCTTCGCGCCGACCTGGTCGGCGACGGCGGGGGCGCTGCGCTCGCTGCAGACATTGTCGCCGCCGGCTGGCAAGGCCCGATCCTCCTTCCCGTCGCGCTGGGCGGCAGACCGGAGCTCGCCGAGGCGCTGCGAGTGGCCGGCATCGAGCCGATCGTCGTCGATGCCTACGAGACCTTGGTAGACGAAGGCGCCCTCGGTCGCGCCGCACGCCGGCATCGTCGCGCCCCATTTCACGCCGTCGCCATCATGAGTCCGCGCGGCGGCGAAGCGCTCCTCGAAGCCCTGGGGGGCGCCGCGGCCCTTGGCGACACCACAGTCGTTGCCGTCGGTGAGACCACGCGCACGGCGCTGTCCGCTGCCGGCGTCGCTCGCGTCGTTGTCGCCACCTCGCCGGGCTGGCCCGAGGTGATGTCGGCGGTCGCCGAGGCCCTCGCCCCTGACCTCAAAATCAAGTAGGCTCCCGCCGATGCAATATCCCGAGTACCGACCGCGGCGGCTCCGCCGCACCGAGACCATGCGGCGCATGGTTCGTGAGACGGTCCTGTCGCCGGACTCATTCATCTATCCGCTGTTCGTCATCCCCGGCAAAGGCCAGCGCAAGGCCATTGGCTCTTTGCCCGGTCAAGCCCAGGTTTCCGTCGACGAAGCCGTCGTCGAAGCCAAGGAATGTCAGTCGCTCGGCATCTCTGGCGTCATCCTGTTCGGAGTCCCGGAGGAGGGCAAGAAGGACGAGGTCGGCTCCTATGCCTGGAACGACGACGGCCTCGTGCAGCGCGCCGCCCGCGAGATCAAAAAAGCCTGCCCCGACCTCCTCGTCGCCCTCGACTCTTGCTTCGACGAATACACCACCCACGGCCACTGCGGCGTGGTGGTCGACGGCGACGTCGATAACGACGCCACCCTCGAGAACCTCGGCCGGGTGGTGCTCAGCCAGGCCCGCGCCGGCGCCGATCTCATCGCTCCGTCGGGCATGATGGACGGCTACGTCGGCTGGTGCCGCGAGACCCTCGACGAAGCCGGTTTCGAGAACCTCCCCATCCTGGCCTATTCGGCCAAGTACGCCTCCTGCTTCTACGGCCCGTTTCGCGAGGCGGCCGGCACGTCGTCGCAGTTCGGCCACCGTCGTGGCTACCAAATGGATCCGGCCAACCAGCACGAGGCCCTACGCGAAGTGGCCCTCGACGCTGGTGAAGGCGCCGACATCATCATGGTCAAGCCCGCGCTCGCCTATCTCGACGTCATCGCCCGCGTCCGCGACGAGGTCGACCAGCCCGTCGCCGCCTACAACGTGTCCGGCGAGTACGCCATGTTGAAAGCCGCCGCGGAGCGCGGCTGGCTCGACCACGATCGCGCAGTCCTCGAGACCCTCACGTCCATCCGGCGCGCAGGCGCCGATATCATCCTCACCTACCACGCCAAGGAGGCCGCGCGCCTCCTTGCCAAGGGGCGCTGATGCTGCAGTACAAGATCGTCGAGACCTCCACCGTCACCGACGAAGAGCTAGAGCGGATCGTCAACGAATGGGTCGAGACCGGCTGGTCCTTCGAAGGCTTTCAGTTCGCCGTCCGAGAGTCGTCCAAGCGCCCAGCCATGGCCTTCGTCATCTTTACCCGCGAGCTAGAAGAAGAAGGCCCGAACTAGTCTCCGACTTCGGGCCTAGCGGGACCGCTCGAGTAGGTCGATGCGGTGCTTCAGGATGGGGATGTCCTTGGCTTGCGGGACCGTGCGCACGTAGGTCTTGAGTGCGGCGATGGCCTCCTCTGCCCGTCCCTGTTGGGCGTAGGCGAGGCCGAGACCTCGGTAGCCTGCGACATAGCCGGGGTAGATCTTGAGCGATTCCTGATAGGCGCTGAGAGCACCAGCGGCGTCTCCGGAGAACAGCCGCGCATTGCCGCGCAGATAGGCGTCGCGCGCCTTGGTGACCGTCTCCGGATCGTCGGCGGGAGGCACCGGTGCCGCCCGCGGCACTTTTTCGTATTCGAGGACCACGCGGCGTCCACCCAGCCGTTTTTTGCTGACCGGCTTGGCTTCTTCGTCGACGGGCACCGGTGCAGTGGTGGGCAGGTCCGCCACGGACGGCGTCGGTTTGGTGCTGGTGCCGTTCTTGATCGTCGTGTCGGGCTTTTGGCCGTTTTTGGGGGAAGGTTTGACGGTCGGCGTCGGCGTGGGTGTGGGTGTCGAAATCGGTGTCGGCGTCACCACGGTGCTCGGTCGGGTCACGACGATTCCCACGCCGACCCCGCCGAAAAGCACCACCGCAGCGACGGCGGCGAGCAAAACATAGTTGCGCTTGGGCCGCAGGATCAGCTGCGATCCTGAAGGTTGGGCGGACGGCAGCAGCTCGGAGCGCGGGATCGACGCGGTCGGCCCCGACGGCACCACACCCTTCGGCAACAGCTCCGAACGGGGAATCGACGCGGTCGGCCCCGACGGTGGTAGCCCCGCATCGGTCGGCGCGATCATGGTCTTCGCCTGCGGCGGCGGTGCCGCCACGACGGTCTTGGCTGGCGGGGGCGTGCTGATCGGCGGCAGATCGGCCACTTCCTCGAGGATCATGTCGGAAATTCCCACCGACGGCGGCGGTGGCAACGCAGCAGGCTCGGCCATCAACGTCTTCGCTGCCGGCGATGACACCACCGAAGCTGCGGCGCTCACGGTCTTGGCCGGCGCTGGTGCGGGCGCCATCACGGTCTTGGCCGGCGCTGGTGCGGGCGCCATCACGGTCTTGGCAGCGACGGGGGCCGGAGCCGCAGCAGACACGGTTTTGGCAGCGACGGGGGCCGGAGCCGGAGCAGACACGGTCTTGGCAGCGACGGGGGCCGGAGCTGGAGCAGACACGGTTTTAGCAGCGACGGGGGCCGGAGCCGGAGCGGATACGGTCTTGGCTAGCGATGGCGCGGCCGCCGTGATCGTCTTCGCCGGAGCCTGCGTCACTGGAGCCGGCGCCGGCGGAGCCGGACTGGCAGCCGTCTTCACTGGTGAAAGAGGCGTCAGCGCTGGCATCTGTTTCGTCGCTGGGTTTGGCGCGGAGGCCGGCTTGGCCGTCGGCGACGCAGCTGGCGGGCTCTTGGCCACGACAGGCGGGGACTTGGCCAGGTTCGGCGGCGGCGGCCTCTTGAGCGGCCCCGACGTCTGCGTCGCCTCTCCAGGAAGCTCTGCCAGCGCATCATCCTCGGGCCGCAGCTCGGGCAAGGGATCTTCGTCGACAGGCTCCGGCCCTTTCTTCACCGGCGGGGTGGCCATCACCGGAATGCCCAGCTGCGTAGACTTGGCCGCACGAACCACACGACCGTTCGACCACAAGATCAAATTGCCGCACTGCTCGCAGCGCACCACGGCCTGCGGCGGCCCCTGGACCACCGACGCGGCCAATGCCTTGTTGCAGTTGGGACAGGCAGGAACGTTCACGGTGCGTCCTTGCCGGTCACCACTGACTCGAGCAACTCCGCGAAGCCACGCTGTGCCTCATCTTCGTTCTTGAACTGTTTCTCGGCGGTGCGCGCCACCTGTCCCGTCGGGACGTCGAACAGCGTGAACACCACCTTGACCGACTTGTCCCGCCGCTTGGCCCCGCCCTGTAGCTGCGCGAACAACAGGCGCTGAGCCGCCAGCGATTTTCCCACCGACGAGAAACACGCGTTGTTCGCCTCGACACACTCGATCGAGAGCTGCACCACCTCCAGTGTCGCGCGCGACACGAAGTAGTCGTCGACAGCGGTGAGCTGCACCTTGCTCAGCTTGCCGTTGATGTCTTGGGCCAGGCGCGGAAACTGGTCGCCCTCGACGGGCAAGACCGCCAACTTGAGTCGAGGCTTCTGCTCTACGTGGGACGGTGGCGGCTCAGGCTTTGGACGTGGCTGGGTCGTAGCGCAGCCTCCAACGAGCGCCACCCCCACGAGCCACCCTCGCATTCGCTCTTGCCACATCATCGTCGCTGGCGCGTCGCGGCAGCGGGCGCCGCATCGCATGCGGGGATTATATCGCCCATCACGGACGGAGTCGAGCAGTGAGGGTGTAAGGCGTATCCAAACCAACCAACTGACGGTGCGAATGCCGCTTGGCAGGCGTGGAGGCTTTAGAATCCTTCGGGGAGTCTTTCGGGGAGTCCTTCGGGGACTCCTTTGGGGAGTCGGAGGGGTCTTTGTCCTTCCGCTCCACGACGAGAATCGGCCCCGGGCTCCCGGCCGCCCAAGCAATGCCGTCGAATTCCTCGGCCATCCCCGGCCCGCCACTATCGAATACACGCACCCCAGCAGGCAACGGCCCCGACGGCAACGGCAAGGTCAACGTCGACCCAGCCGGCAGCGCCACGACTCTCAGATCGACCCCATCGATGGCCGACAAGGTCCCTGATACCGTCCCACCCCCGTCGCCGCGCAGATAGTAGTAGTCCACGTCGTGCGCCCGGCCAGCATAGCCGCGCATGGGCACTCCTGGCGCCAGCGCGAGCGCCTGAGCCGGCGTATCGTCCGGCTCGGTCTCCTCGAGATTGGCCCCATCCGCCGTCGACGCCGCATGCCAGCGCGCCTTCAGCGTATACCAGTTGACCTCATCCTCCGTCGCTGGCCGGCCCTCGATCCACATCTCGCGGACGGCGACATAGTACTCGCCGGCCACCGGCAATCGCACGTTGGGCAGATGCTCGCCCTCACCCGGATCGCCATCATCCGCGTCGGCAAGACGCTGTCCGCGCGGATCGAACACCTCGAGCTTGAGGTTCATGGCGGCGATCCCCGTCAAGCTCACGTTGAGCGAGGCCGGCGCCTCGTCGACGTGAAAACGGAAAAAATCGCGATCCGATTCCTGCGGCGTGAGGCACTTGCCGATATGTCCGCGCACCGTCTGATCCTGCCCAATGAGATTGGCCTCTTTGGGCGTGTTATTGGGCTCGACTTCAACCTCGACGGGCACAGGCCGACTGTGCCAGCGCCACCAGAACACACCGCCCAAGGTCGCAAGGATCAGCAGCGGCGCCACCGTCGCGCCAATCCACCGACGCCGCTTGAGAGCCCGCTCCCAGCCATCGATGTCCTCACGACTTAGCCGCTGGGCCTCGGCGGTATCTGGATCGGGCCGATCCGACTGACGCTGGCCGTCAGCGCGCGGCGCAGCGACGGGCACAGGCACCGACTGCCCAGCGAGGCGCAGTGCGTCGGCGAGATCTTCGATGGTCTGATAGCGGGCCTCGCGCTCTTTGGCCATGGCGCGCGCAATGATCCGATCGACCTCTGGCGGGAACTGCAGATCGGGTCGTCTCACCGTCGGTGGTACGATGTTTTCGGTGAGATGCTGCGTCAGCACCGCCACCGGCGTGGGCGCGGAAAACGGCGGTTGGCCAGTCACCATGCGATACATCAACGCCCCGAGGCTGTAGATGTCCGAGCGACCGTCAGCCTCCTCGGCGCGGATCTGCTCCGGGCTCATGTAAAACGGCGTCCCCACCAGCGAGCCCCGCGCCGTGACCTGATTGGCCTCCTCGCGATCACGCAGCTTGGCGAGGCCAAAATCGACCACCTTCACCTGGTCCCGCCCTTCGCGGCTACGCGACAGCAAGAGGTTCTCCGGCTTGATGTCGCGGTGAACGATGCCAAGCTCGTGCGCCTCGGACAGCGCCTCGCACACCGACATCACGATGCCGCGCGTGCGTTCCCAGCTCATCGGCCCGTCGCGCCGCAAGAGCGATCCGAGATCTTCCCCGCGCACGAGCTCCATGACCAGATAACTGAGGCCGCGCGAACGACCGAAGTCGAACACCTGCACCGTATTGGGGTGCGACAGCTTCGACACTGCCTCCGCCTCACGCTGAAACCGCGCTCCCACCTCGGGATCGTTGGTCAGCGTCGGGTGTAACACCTTCATGGCCGCGCGCTTGCCCATCGCCAGATGCTCGACCTGGTACACCGCCCCCATTCCACCCTGGCCGAGCCGCTCCATCACCTTGTAGCGCCCGTCGATGGTCTGGCCGACCAACGGATCGAGATCTTCCGATTCCCCCGGTTCCTCCCGTCGCATATCCGACCCGCAGCGCCCACAAAACCGCAAATCGTCGTCGTCGTATTCCGCCTCGCAGCGGGGGCACGCGATCAAGGCTTCCCCGACGGCATGACCTTTTGGGCCTTTTCGAAAGCCGAGCGAATCTTGGGCGAGACGGTGGCCTCGTCGAGAACCAGGTCGGGGCGGCGCGACAACACCTCCTGAAACGCCCCCACCGCCAATTCTTCCATTCCGAGGGCGACATAGGCGAAAGCCTTGAGCCGGAAGATCTCAGCGAGCTGGGCCTCGGACGGATCCTCGGCGGTGAGGAGCTTGTCGAGCTGCGCCGGCACCTCCGCATAACCGCCCTCACGATAGGCCCGCTCAGCCTCTTTGAGGCTCGCGCCCACCCGCGTCGCCAGCTCTTGCTCGCGCGCCTGCGCCACCAAGGCCGGCGCCGGCTCCAGCGTCGGCCGGGGCGGAGCCGTTTCCTTGGGCGGCATCACGGCCACCTTCAAGCGCGCCGCACGAATGTGGACATGCCCGATCGGCACCACGACTTTGTCGCCCTTGTTGAGCTGCGGAAACGGCCGAAAGTTGAAATCTTGCAACAGCTTGGCCTTGCTGGTGTCGCCATAAAACGCCCGCGACACGGCCTGCAAAGACTCTGAAGCCTCGGCCTTGTGTACATGCTGAAACGGGATGACCAGCTCCTGTCCTTCTTTCAGCTTGTCGGTGACCTTGAGTCCGTTGAGCTGCGCCAGCTGCGGCGCACGCCTCTTGTCCTCGAGAAATCGCTGCGCCAACGCCTCGAGCGTATCGCCCCTCTTCAGCTTGTACGTCACCGCCGTCGGAATTTTCACCTTTTGGCCAGCACGCAGCTTCACGTCTTTGCCGACGCCGTTGCCCTCGGCCAAGAGCAGCGCCAAGCTGCGGTTTCCGTAAAAATCGGCGGCGATGGTCTCGGCCGTATCACCCGCCTTGGCCACATACATGACCACCCGCGCCTCAGCAACGCCGCCACCAACCCACCCCACCAACCACGCCGTTGTCGCCAGCCTCGTCGCCAGCTTCATCGTTTGGCCAACGACACACGCAGTGTCTCGGTCACGTCGCGGCGGATCCGCACCGTCCTCGTCTCCACGTCAAAATGCGGATTGCGGAGGCGCACCTCGTGCGTCCCCTCGGGGATCGACAGCGGCTTGGCAAACGGAGTGATCTCCACGAGCTTGCCATCCACCCAGACCTCGGCCCACGGATCGACGTAGATCTTCAGAAAGCCAGGCGGCGGGGGAGGCGGCGCAGCCACACCCACAGCGACGGAAATAGGTGCAGCGACGCCGATCTGCGATGCGTGCAAAAACGCCAGCACGATCACCATCGCGCCCAAGATCGACGCATGCAACGTCCACAACTTTCGCCCAGCCGGCCAGGCCAACATGCCGCCGCCGAGTGCGTTGGTCATCGGCGACTTGTAGCCGCCGGCGATGGCAGGGTGCAGCTGCGCATCGGCCTCCACGTCGGTGAGCACTTTGAGATCGCGCAAATACAGCACCAGCTTGGCGTGGTAGTTGATCTCCACGCGCTTGCCCAAGAAACGCTCGAGCGCCAGCACCAGATCCTGCGTCGACTTCCAGCGATCTTCTTTTCGTTTCTCGAGACAGCGCGACAAGATCCGCTCGAGCTCGCGCGGAATGTCGGGGTTGTACCGTCGCGGCGGCGGGTGTTTCTCGAGCCGAATCTTGTGCATGACGCTCTTCTGGTCGTCCTCGACGAAGGGCTTGCGTCCGCACAGCATCTGGTAGAGCACGATCCCCAGCGAGAAGAGATCCGAGCGAAAGTCGAGTTTGTCGCCGAGGATCTGCTCGGGGCTCATATAGGAGGGAGTCCCGAGCCCGGTCCCCGTCTCGGTGAGATCGCCAAAGGCCTGGTCCCGCGCGATGCCGAAGTCCATCAGCTTCACGCCGCCGTGCTTGGCCAGCATGATGTTGGCCGGCTTGATGTCGCGGTGGATGATGCCGCGATAGTGCGCGTAGTCGAGAGCGCGGGCGATCTGGAGAGCGACGATGGCCGCGACGTCCGACGGCAACATCGGCGTTTTCTCGAGCACGTCGTAGAGGTCGATGCCCTCCACGAGCTCCATCACGATGAACAGATGTCCATCGGCTTTCTGGAAGTCGTAGATGTGGATGATATTCTCGTGCTGCAGCGACGAGACGGAAAGCGCTTCGCGCTCGAAGCGAATGGCGAATTGCGAGTCGCGGGCCACAGAGGCCTTGAGCGCTTTGATGGCCACTGGCCGGTTCAGCGACTCCTGCACGGCGCGATAGATGACCGCCATTCCGCCAGAACCGATTTCCTCGACGATACGGCAGTTGCCGATGTGGTCGCCGATGCGCCCTGGGCCCGCTGCTGCCGCCGTCGCTGACGGCCCAGCAACAGTAGGCTGAACGCGCGGCGGCTGGTCCGTTTCACCGGACTCTTCGGTGTCCTGATTGCTCATGAGCTGCGGGCAAGATTATGAGTCTTTTTGATGGCTTGGTCAATTTTGACGCGAACGTGAAAAAATACACTTGACCCTTTGAGTGGGTCGAAGTAGTTACTGCCCCACTTCGGCGCTGCTACAAGAAGTCGGCGGCGCAGAGGGGAGTGGCACCAACGGTGGTCTTTCTCGGGTCTTTCTCGGGAAGTCTGCCCAAAAGCGCCTCTCTGCAAAGTGGTTACGAGCCGGAAACAAAAGATTCAAAAAGGGTTGACGGCTCCGAAACACTGAGCTAGAACGCTGCACTCGCCGGACGGAAAGCAGCAACGAAACGG
>Ga0123336_10000745_pt1 | contig 31679 bp, 51 predicted proteins | sample SSSSmetaG_FD_96466 | JGI IMG/M metagenome (GOLD analysis project Ga0123336, IMG submission 96466) | Glacier valley bacterial and archeal communities from Borup Fiord, Nunavut, Canada, to study Microbial Dark Matter (Phase II) - ​SSSS metaG | ecosystem: Environmental > Aquatic > Freshwater > Ice...
AGTGAATTACTGAAGAACAATGGGTTAGTGATTAACTTAAAGAGATCAGCATCCAGGAAGTCATTAATCTTATTCTTATACTCACTTTGTGAGACTGGAACATCGTTAATCTCATATACAGTCTCATGTCCTGTAAGCTCTTTGGTGACATCTCCTCTGCGCTTTGTCCACTTTTCTTTGTAGGTTTTCTTCAGAGTCCATACTTTGCCATCGATATCAAGGATTCCTGTGACACTGTGATCAAGTCCATGCAACGGTTCGTTATCGCTATTCAATGTCTTAATCTCAAATGTTGTCCGGTCCTTTGAGTCCTTGTCGAACATCAGCCAGGTGAAGGCATCAAAGATTGTAGTCTTTCCGGTTTCGTTTTCTCCTCGGATATTTGTTACCTGATTGAAATTAATATCCAGTTCCTTTGTTCCTTTGAAGTTTCTGAGTTCTAATCTTCTAAGTTCTATATTTTTCATGCTTTAAGCCCTCCTATGAATTCTTCGAACATTTTGTTGCAGTCATGCTGGTAGTTTTCAGTTGGTTCATGAAAGTAGGTATAGTAATCAGGTAGTTCCCGTTTCTTTTCAATAAGTTCCTTAATGTCGATGATGCACATACCTTTAGCTGTAATTTCCAACCTGTATCTATTAGGCTGCTTCTCCATTTCTGTGAGCATTAGCTCGACTATTTGTAGTGTTTTATCCATTTATCTTTTCCTCCTGATTCAATATTTCCATGTCATATACCGATTTAACGAACTTGATTGTCAGTTCCCGATTTGCGTTATTCCCTAATTGCTGATAAATGATTCTCATGTCCTCGGTAGTGAATTCAGTGCCTAGATATTGATTTATTCCGTTCAACATGAAACTACTGAACTCTTCGTTTCTCTTCTTGCTTTTAAATGGTTCGGTTTTACTTGCTGCTCTTGAAAGCCATTCCAAAACTTTATATTTGAGTTCAATCTCGTGATCCACATCCACTCTGAAGTACTCGTTAACAGCTTCGTGTACTATGAGTTCGTAGTTGCAATTTACAAAGCTTCTTGGGAAGCACTTCATAAGTCTTATTAATTCTTGATTTATCATTTTTCTTCCTCCTGTGGTATAATTTACCTATAGAAATTTTTCTTGTGCAGGTACAAAGCATTCTGAGATTTGATGTAGAGGTCAATCTCCTTGCTGGGTGCCTGTTCTTTTATGCCTAGTTTTATTATCATTCGGCGCTTAAATTCACCTTGTGACAGTACAATTAGTTCCATCTATACTATTTCTCCTTTCAAAAACTTATTTACAAAATACACTTGGCCTTTGCCTGTAACCTTTGGTGTCTTATTAATTGTTGTGTGTCCATCGGAGTGCGAGATTACAGTTTCCTTAATTTCGAATAGTCCTTGTTCCATGGATTTCTGAGTTGGCATGTTGTAGGAAAAACCTTTCTTTTGGATAAGATATCCGTTTTTCCTCAGCGATTCAAAGAGTCTGTTCTGGCCTATCTGGTGGCCGTTCTGCTGAATAAGCTTTGCGAGATCTCCGATAAGGATGCAAGTTTTCGATGTGGCCACGCTATCAGCAAAAAGCGCTTTCGGTTTGAGTGCTTCGATGTGTCCTTCAAGTGCTTTCTTTTCTTCCTGTTCCTGAATCCATGCTTTAGCTCTCTCGATTGGATCAGCTATCTGGTATGATGGCGCCTGATTGACTAGCATCTTCTCCATGCGGTTGAATGCTTCGATGTACTTAAGTTTCCATTCCAAAGCTTTTTGTCCGGTAAATCCCATTACCAGGAGCGAGAATCCATCTCTGGTTAAGAGGTATTCTTTGAAGGCTCTATTGTTTTCGTTTTTGTATTCAGATTCGAAAAAGAGCATTCCCCAATTTTGGGGAGTGAGATTTGCTTTGATTGATTCGATATCTCTAATCAAATGGTCATGTCTTTTCTCGAAATTCTCTGCAATCTGTCTGCTGTTTACAACTACCTGTCCATTATTGATTATCGCTAGATTACTCATACTTCCTGATCACTACTCCTTTATCATCTATCTCAAAAAAGTCATAAAGTTCACGAATACAGTGAAATGGTTCTCCACCGGAAATAATAAAGACCGTTCTGCCATCGTCATTTGCGAGTAGTCCTTGAATTCTCCGGCCGTCTCGCTTTGCTGCTGCTCGGATGTATTTCTTTTCCATTTATTCACCTTCTTAATTTTCTATTTCTATCTGTCTCAATTCATACACAAGTGTTTGGCCATAAAAATAGAGGCCTAGAGGCTAGACCTCTTAAAGTCCTACCATATTCAATCCTCCACATAAAATTCATGGAACCGCATTGGCTCTCCACACCTGGAACAGGTTATCTCTTGCCCAACATGATCGCCCGTGAAGGGTTCTCCGTAAATTTCAACGAATGATTCGTATGGCCATTCGATAATCCCTAAGCACTGCGGACATTCCACTGTGACCCTTGTAATTTGTCGTACTCCGACAACAACAACCGATTTCATTTCTTCACTCCTTTTTAGGCAACTACATATAGGAACGCCACCCATGACATCGCACCTGCAATGACCAAGATTAATTCTAGAAATGCAACCGGCAATGATTCTTCGTGCTGCTCTCTATCCATCAGTTCTCTGTGCCTTCTCCTATAAAAATCCGCTTTATTCATGTGATCCACCTTTCTCTACAATTCCAGCAATAATATTTAGTGTGCTTTTTAATTTTTCGTTTTCTTTCAGAACACGTTCATATTCTTCTTTCAGCACATACTTTTCAGGATTTTTGATTCTTTCGAGTTCTGATTCATATATGGTCAGATATCCTTTTGGCGAAACTAAGCATTTTATCTCACCTTTTTGGGCTAAATTTCTGACCGCTGCATAGCTCATTCCTGACTCTTTAGCAAATACTTTTGGTGATATCATTTCTTGCCTCCTAACAATTCATTTCTTTCAACCCCAAGAGCTTTCGCTATTTTATCCAACACTTCTAAAGTTGGATTATTCTTGTCGCCTCGCTCAAGATTGGCAATATATCCGGCTGATACGCCTGATTCTTTTGCTAGCGCACCTTGGGATAAACCCTTTTTTAATCTAAGTTTTTTCAAATTCTTTAACATGTTTTCACCTCCTCTTTTTGTTCTCTGAGAACATAATACCATGTTCTAACAGAACATCAAACCCCAAATTATAATGATTATGGTCTTTTATCGTGTTCTGTCAGCGCATAACTCTCGAATGCTCTGTTTTTCGCCTTGATTTATATTCTGACAGAATATATAATATGCTTACAGAACATGAAAGGAAGTGTAACAAAGTGCTTGGCGAAAATTTAAAAAGATTGAGATTGTCCTTAGGACTTGGTGTAAATGATTTGTCGAGGATTTCTGAAGTGAATGCGAGTTATATCAGTGCAATTGAAAATGGGAAAAAGAATAATCCGTCAAGAAACGTATTAGAGAAGCTAGCTCAAGCATTGAACGTTTCGGTTGAAGTATTATTAATAGAAAAAATGATTCCCGATAACGAGAAAAACATTGATGTTAGCGAAGAGGGGTTGAAGGTTTTATTTAATAAAATTAGAAACTTATCTGAAAGCGATCAAAGAAAAATCAAGGCAGTTATAGATGCATTTGAAAAGGAATCTCAAGAATGAGGTGACAATGGATTTTAATTATGACGATCTTATAAGGCATATGAAAAAATTAATTGATTGTGGCGAACTTACAATTCTATTCATGAAATTTAGTGACATAGGTGGAATGACAACATCGAGAAATGGTCATACACTTATTGTCATAAACTCAGCACAATCACCAGAAAAACAACTTAAGAGCTTCATCCATGAGGCAATTCACGTTTATTTAAATCACGATGCTGAAAGTAAGGAAGAGTCTGAAAACCTCACTGATTTCGTCACTAGTCGAATCATTGATGAATTGAAGGAGGTTAAAAAATATGAAGGGATCTGTAGAGAAGTATCTGTTGCAAGCGGATGATGTTAGGTGGAGATATAAGATATTTATATCCAATGAAAAGGGAGGAAGGATAAAGAAAGACGGCTTTCTAAAGAAGAAGGATGCCGAAAGTGCATTGCGAAAGCACTTGGATCAGCTAGAAAGATTGAACGGTGTTCAAACAAACATTATGACGGTTGAGGACTTTTCGGATGATTTTTACGAAAAGAAAAAAGGTAGCGATATCGAAATCACTACCTCGGAAAGATATAAATTATTCAAGAATGACATTAACAAATACCTGGGTAAAATAAAACTGATTGAGTTGAATGTGATTGATATCGAGAAGTTCTACATCACTTTGCGAGATGAAAGAAAACTCTCCAACAGTACAATTGTTAAAACTCACAGATACCTAAGAATGATGCTCGACAATGCCGAAAAGAAGATGCTTATCGATAAGAATCCTGCAAGATTAGCCGATACGCCATCTGTAGACAAATTCGCATATTCAATATGGCAGCCTGATGAGATTGAGTCTAACTTGATTAAGCTTAAGCCCTCTTACCTTTATAATCTGATCTATCTGGCCGTACATACTGGTGGAAGGCTCGGAGAGCTACTATCACTAACCTGGGATGACATAGATCTTGCTGAAGAAGTGATTTCGTTTAATAAGAATCTGGCTCTTATCAATAATGTTATCACTATCAAAAAACCGAAAACAGAGCATTCGACCAGGAAGATCACAATTCTTGAAGATACATTGCCTTACATGAAGAAAATGAGATCTAGAATTGATACCAATTTGGTAGCCCATGATCTGAATGGGCAGTATTGGAATCCTAAGTATATCAGTAAAGCTTTTAGGGTTGAGTTACAGCGATATGGTGTTAAATCGATTCGGTTTCATGACTTAAGGCACACTCATGCGTCCTGGCTTTTGAGCGTTGGCGTAGATCCAAAGGTAATATCTGAAAGACTAGGACATTCCGATGTGGCTTTTACACTTCAGACTTACACCCACCTAGGATTAGATCACCAAAGGGAAGAAATGAAAAAGCTCAAAGGTATACTCTAAAATACAAAAAAATAAGTGCACATTTTAGTGCACATAACTCAAAACTTATTCATGAAAAAGTCGCTATAAATGGCGGAGAAAGAGGGATTCGAACCCTCGGTGCGGTCTCCCGCACGCCGGTTTTCAAGGTCAGTGCATCCGTTAATTTTGTTTGATTTCTTTTTAGATTATTTCGCAATAAGCTCATTAATTAAGCCTTTTAAATGTTCTGTATGAAACAAATTAAAACATCGTGAAAAACATGACTGCACATTTTGTGCAACAAATGAGGTTTTCAGACAAAGTAAAAGGGCAGCGATTGAGCTACCCTTTTACTTTGTTTTTAAATATCCCAGGTCTTACCACAATCCTGGCATACGGCTTTTGTATTCATTTTTGACTTATTACCTCTTAAAAGTACAATAAGCGCAATCCATCCAATTATAGGTATAAAAAGTAGAATTAAATAAAATAATACCGATAAACATCCTCTTCTTTTAACCTCTGATACTACTTGTGTTTGTGTGTTTTCGCTTCCGCATTTAGGGCATTTCATTTTCCATATCCTCCGATATTTTTCTTTTATTATAGCATTATATTTAATCGTTTACTATTATTTACAATTTGTTAATAATTAGTTTGTTGACTATTGCACCGCAATACGTTATTATTAAATCATAGAAAGAAATAAGAAAGGCGGTAAACAAAATGAAAAGAACAGATAAAGACATAATCAAAGTGGAGAGAATGAATTACAAAATAGCGAAGGATGAATACAGATGGTTCCAGACGATCGACGGAAGTTATGATCCTAAGACAAAAACAATCGAAGTAGTAACACAGTGCAGAACATACTATATTGAAGACGAAATCTAAAATCTTAATCAGGTGCCGGACCTGACAACCGGCGAAGGGATGAAGAAAATGGAAAACTTAAGTTTTGAAAAGCAATTAGAAGTAGGATCCCAGATATTTAATGCAAACCGGAAACATTTACGATATATGAATAGAATCAGTGCAAGATTAACGCAACCTGAATGGATGGCAATGTTTGATAGAAATAAGAACATCATGAAAATGTACATAGACTATATGAAAAATATAAGCACAGAAGGAGGAAAATAACATGAAAAGAACCGCAAAAGTATCAGTCACCAATCCAGGAGGGAATGCCTCAAAAGGATCCCTCCGATATACTCTTACACTTCCCCCGATTATGATGCAAGAATTAGGGATAACCCCTGAAGATAGAGACATAGTAATTACCCTAGAAGATAATAAAATAATCATAGAAAAAGGAGAAGCAGAAATGGAGATCAAGAGATTTACAGGGATTAAGCAGGCGGTAGGGCATTTTAATAATCATCAAGGACATGCGGAAATCATGTTAGATAAGGAGTCTGGTAAAGTGTGGTGTGATGTATTTGCAAGCGGAAATGAGTGGAAAGAATATCACGATCATAGCGTTGTCAGATTGATGTCAAAGGCTACTGTAAGCATGTGGGAAAGAGATGATAAGACAAGCATGAGAGAAATCAACGAGAAAGCGGAAGAAATGATGAAAACCGAATAATAGGCAAATAAAAAAAGGCACCTCAATTAAGAGATGCCTTTTTGCTTACTTCAATTTTATGTATTGTGCTGACACCCATCCTTGGTTAGGACCCCAGGCTACCTTATACCAGCCCGGCTTAGATTCCATGATCCAGACCTCGGAACCATCTTCCAGGATGCCTATCTTCTTTCCATTGGCATCGTCCCGGACATTAAGATAAGGCTTGGCCATGACCGTTGCATACTGTACCTTTGGCGCAACGACTATTGGGACCGGCGCCTTGTCCATGCTAATCCAGTCAGCGGATACATACCCGGTAGGTGTTTCCCACCACCCCCTGTCAAGGCCGTACAAGGTCACTGGAGCGTCCTTATGTATGGTCTTGATAATTGCATTACCCGTGCCCGGTCCACTCCGTACGTTAAGCACTGAAGCTGTGACATAACCAGTCAATGCCTCTTTGAGATAGGCAGTGCTGCAGTATCCCACAACTCCATCATATTTTACTTTCGCCCATGCACCTGATACTGAGTAGATGGATACTTTCCTGAATTTAGGCATTGTAGCAAGTATTTTAAAGTTGGTACCAGGACCGTATCTGACATTTAGGTTTTCTGTGCATATCTTTTCTGCAATAGCTTTTTCCAGTGGAGCCACTACAGGCTTATCAATGGCCTTTTGTACATCTGATCTAAACATGTCCATGGTGTATCCAAATTTACTCCACCAATGCCGGGGATCTCCGTGATTGGATCCTAATCCCGCAAGGTATGCCTCATAGTGTGCGATTACCCGATTGACTGGTATATTAAACTTCACACACCATTGAGCAACTTTTTTGATGGTATTGGCCAATACTTTACGGAAATAGACTTCTGAATGGTCCTTATCCTCGCACATTTCTATTTGTAGCGCATATCCATTTGCTTTACCGCCTACACCCCAAGCCCAAAAGTTTAATGGGAGAAGTTGCCAAAATTCAAGGTCATCGATAAAAGCGTGAATGCCTACTTTACGATCTCCATTATTCCATCGTTTAAACCACTCCTTGGCCATTACACCAGGAGTGGCTGTAGAGTGGATGATGATCATAGTTGGAACAATACTGATATTATTCTTAACATTCCAGATATAGCATAGATTGAAGATCATGTACTGTATGAATTCTTTCATAACTATTCCTCCTTGGAACTCGTAGCTGTAACTGTTTCCTTAACTGATTCTGTAGTGATGCCGTCAATTGTTTCGGTAGTTGCCTGGTTTACAGTTCGTATAGTTGTAGGTTCTTTCTTCCCGCCCTCTTTTAATTGTAAGAGTACTTCTTTTAGTTTATCTGGAACTGGTACTCCTAATCTTGCAGCATTCTCTAGTATTGATATGCCTTCCATGCCTGCGTAAAATAATATGGCTAGCATCCGGATTGTGCCTTGGGTTCCTGTTACATGGTCGATTCCCACGGCCACAGCTACGATTAATAGAATCATCATTTTTTTGAAGATTCCATTGATCCCAACTTCACTTGACAACTCTTTGTCCTTTATTGCCCTCATGATGCCTGTTACGTAGTCAATCCCCATGAACAGCAAAAGAACGTAAATTGCCATGTCCCAACCCCCTAAGAGTTCAACCACTAAAGTTCCACCTACGGCTATCATACTTGCTATCTTTTTGTCCCATGTCATTTAAAATCACTCCTTATTTTTTGTAATATAAAAGGACCCCTCGGCGGGATCCTCAGCATCATTTTATGTCATTAGGTTACTTCTCAATTCCTGCGGATTGCTATATCAATTAAATTTATAGCAATGCCCCAATCAACGTATTAGCAATATCGGTATGTCCTGCCAGTGTAGGATGAACGCCGTCCGCTATATATCCATAAACTTCATTGGCTAATTTTCCACATCCCCATTTGCCATATAAATCAAGAAATGCACAGTTATTTAGTATGGATAAATCCGCCATCGCGTTGACATACTCCATTTGTTTTATCGGATTTGATGTATCGTCCGTCCTTGTTCCAACTGAAAATAATAAGCAATCGCCATATGTCAGTGCTTGTGTTATTGCGGCCTGTACTAAGTTTTTATAATCAGCTATCGGATTTTGTCCACCGTAATCATTTGAAATAAGCGGTATAATAGTCAAAATTGGTGCGAAAGCCTTTGCGTTTCTCAAGCTGTGCGGATGAAACGCCGCTCCTGTCGCTAATCCAAACCTACCGATATTATTTACACGTATTCCGGCAGTTCCTTTTAGTGGGGTTATGCCATTTAGTATTGTTTGCGTAACATTTGTAATGGTAATAGTGTGTTCTCCGTCCACCAATCCGGTTTTGGTATACCATATACCCTGAGCATCCCCCTCGAAATATGTGCTGATAGTTTCAGATGCACCACCGTCAACGGAAATTTGAACATCCCCTGTCCACCACGTTTTTGTGAGCAATACTTTTACCCCTGTACCCTCAAATGTTATTGTTGCAGATTCGCCGGGAACATTGGTTGCAAGGGAATATGTATTTAATGAAAATCCTGAAATGCCTCCACCGTCAGCCCATGCACCATTCAATGTCCAATATAAAGATGGCTCTAAAAATGGGTATCTACCCTCTATGAACCCACTCCCTACATCACCGTACAATGCTTTGATACGATCTTTAAATTGCGCTACAAACCCCTTTGTAATCCAATCAGGTATGGGCAATCCAGCCCCGTCAGCGTTGCTATCCCCATGTATTACAATGTCATAAATAACAGTGTTCCCGCTTTTTATATCAGCTAACGCTCTGCGCCATTTTCGTAAGCCGATAGCCGAATTAAACAGATAGTTACCATTAGACATCAATTGTGATTTAACCCATGAGATATTTGCTCCTATGCTGCCTTCGCCTTGCCTTGCATCTATGATTTCTTGGGCAATTACTTCGCCCACTGGAACAGGTGTTGTGATGATGTCGTCAACTCGGTTCTGAACTGCCGCCAATGACGTATCAACGCCATCCAATCTAGCATCTAAATTTACCTTTCCACCTCGGGCATTTATTACCTCAGCATCTACAGTTACACCAGCGATAACTTCTTCAAACTCTTGCTTAAGGCTTCCAAATTCTCCTAAGGCTGCTTGCAATGCGCTATAGTCATTACTGGATACGATCACATCGGATTTATTAGATTTATACACCATGATCGAAAAAGTCATTGACCGTACAAATTCAGTTCCTTGGTTGATCTCAAACTCGGCATACACGATGCCTGGAACAGCAAATACTTGACTCATGTTTTCGATGTAAAACTTTCCGCCCTCAAGCGTTGCTGCAATATAGCCATCAGTCCCGTCAGGTTTTTGAAACCACATTCGGATTGTCTCTGTTGATGGAGTGATGATCACACTGTTTTGCACCAGGGTAATTATTATCCCTCTCCCTGTATCGTCTGTTTTTCCCCAGGGTTCAAAGTCAAGGCGTTTCGATGCAAGGTCCCATTTAACCTTGGAGTAACTATCTCTTAAGTTTATTGCCATATCAATACCTCCTATATTCCTATGCTGTCATAGACAGGGATTTCAAATGTCGGTGAGCTTATAATCTTTCCATTCACCTCAAGCTCTAAGTCTGCTTGTACTCCATTGCTAACTTGATTTAGGATTAGATCATCTAATTCGATGTTAAATGCTCCATTAACGATGACAGCTGCAGTGGATTGAAATGTTCCATCTGCAGCTCTAAACCTGATTTTCAATGTTTCTGTTCCTGGTACTAGAATTATATTGTCTGCTGCTATGGTGACTCTTAGCCCTCTGCCTGTATCTGAACTCTTAGCCCAGAAACCACTAAGCACTGATCTATTCGTAATGTCCCAGATGATGCTTTTATAGTTTATGGCCATTTACATCACCTCCGGAATAATAGGTTCAAAGGTTAACGATGCGTTGTCGAGTTCTTCTTTCGGGATATACTTTAAGATCAATAACTGAAGGGCTGAATTTTCAACAAGCTTCACAAGGCTGACATTCTCCGGGTTTACCACACCATCCAAGACATAATCCTCGATGTCCTTAATTCCTGTGCTCAATCCTTTTACGATGGCCAGTCTTATCGTTTGCTCCGGGGTTAAACTTACATTTTCAATCACCACGTTTTGAAACTTAGAATTATCCAGATATGGGCTTTCATCCGTATCATAAGCCGTGTGTGTTTTTGTGTAGGTTATCTTTTTCGTGTGAGGTTTCCACTCACAGTTCTCATCTTGGTAAAACATATTTGCCTCCTATACATCCTTCGTTACCGTGACTCTAACTTCTACAGCATCCAGGATTGCGTATCCGCTATTTAGGTTTCCGTTAAAAAATTTCAATGTTGCTCCACCGGACCCAAATACTGCCGCTGGAACTGTTGTCCACTCACTCCAGATTCCTTGACCTATGGCATTGAATGCCTCTGAAGGAGAGAAGTTATAGGCCGTAGGAACTACACCTGCACTTGTTCCATGTGAGCTGTTCTTTCGTCTGACTCTCATTTCAACAATCACATTGTATCCACCCTGCCAGTAGTTATAGATATTAGATCCAAAAGTCATGACACCATCTTTCCAATAACTCATTCCGCTGTATCTACCTTGTGCTGCAGTAGCACCATAGTAGCTATCCACGCTTGCTGTATCGTGATTGACGGTATACATCGATGATGGGCCGAATACTGCCGTGAAGGTCTTAGCCGTTACCGGTGGCACGTTGAAAGTTGAAGCTGTTGGGTTTAAGGTTCCATGTATTGTTCCGAAATCTTCATAAGCCGGAGCATTCGGAGAAGTTCCCCATGTATGAATAACAGATCCATTTTGAGCAACTAGACCATTAGCTAATGCGTTTCCTCTTGTGTTTTTACATCGCCCTGTAGCTCCATCGGTCATGATAATACACCAATTCGCATTTACGATATCCACATTGTCACATTTGACCATTGCGCCTTGAGATCCTAATATTCCGGCTCCACCATTTACACCACAATCAATATTTAGTGCCGTGATACTGACATAACTATTTTTTGCGATTATCGGCTCTGTGGTGGTTCTTTGTATTAAACCCATGCCATTAGTGCTTTGCAAAACCACTAATATGGAGTTATCCTCTGAGGTAATATTTCCGTTTATCACTGCTGTATTTACAAAATCTAGTATTATCAGTCCGGCACCTGAATAGCCCTTGATTGAAATTTCTTCGTTTATCGTTCCAAAAATATCAAAGTGTATATCTACACCGTTTAAGATTTTACGCCCTTTGAGGACTGTATTTAGTACATAATTCACTGAGCTATAGGCACACCCCTCACCAATAGCATATGAAGCACCTTGATTAATAACACCTGGAATAACCGGACAGTCATAATCATCTGCTTCAAAGTAAGGGATGACCGCTCCGGATTCTCCGAAGGCTGCAACTAACTTCTCTCCATCTTTTACCTGCAGGCCATTGTATTGCAAATCTGTATGTACGCTTGCAGTACCGCTTCCAATTTTAAATGTCTTATTGGAGAGATCTATCTCAAGAGTTCCGTCTATGCTTCTCAGCTTTCCAGTGGTGACTTCTCCAAGGTTTGCGCTTATGGCACTTAGACTTTCAGTTAAAATAAACGATGCAACGATCTTTCCGTCCATAGTGATGGCGGTCGCATAAGGTCCATTGATCCCTGTAGAGCTGTAGCCAAATCCATTGAGATTCGCTCTCCACAGCTTAGTAGCTGTAGCCGGGTCCTCTGTATCCATAATCAGGATTTCACCAGGTCGCTTTACAACATGTCCGCCTAAGGCGTTTGTCAATAGCGTTGTAGCTTCGTCTATGGCTTTCTCCAGGTCTGTTTTATTTAACGATATAACTGATGCCATATCATTTATCAAACCGTTGAGCTTAGTCAGAGCGTTTGCTGTGGTCTTAGTGAATGATCCTATCTCAACATCAGCATTCTTGCCTGTGAGCAGATCCTTTTTTATTCTAATTATCCTTGCTTTGTGATTAAGACCTAAATCTTTGTAGGTGCATTGGACTGTATCACCCAATCTGACTTTAACAAGGTTCTGGAATGCTTTATATTTTGTTGTATTCTCAAGCAATATCAAATCAACTTTGATGTTTTTGACTGGTATATCGCATTGCGTATTCGTGTAATAGGCCAATGCTGCAGCCCTTAAAAGGACGATTGCAGCAGCTTCATCGATATCATTATCAGCATCTACACCAATATCGAATTCCACTTCTTTAATGTGAGGGTCGGGAAATTCATTTAGGTGAGCACTATCAACATAAACCTCAGGAAGTTCAAGCCCGTCTTTGCCCTTAGGTCTCATACGAGTTATCAGACTGTCCCAGTCGCTTTCAATCACTACACCTTTGATGTTCTTTCCGTACTCAATTGTAGCGCCATTGTCAGCCCCTATACGCCCCTTGATAGCTATCACATGATTATTAACCTCAAGTTCTCCACCCCATCTTGTTAGGATTGAATCAGAGCCTATGAGGCATTGCATTGGATTCTTGTTAATAAAATATTGTGTATTCACGGTTGCAATATCAGAGGATGCTGTGAAGGGATGAGGAAAATTAGTTCCGTTTAGGACATCCTGCATGGCACCTAAACAGTTCTTGTTTGTTGGTCTAACATCCCTTACTTCATTGCCTAATAAATCCCATACTCGATGCCTGCAATATATCGTGGATTCAGTGGCATTATCTATCACTTTGTAAATTCTGAAAGGTTGCTCATCCATATAGATAAGCCTTCCTTCCCTAATCAACTTCCATTTTTCAGCCTTGTCATGTTTGACATCAATTTCAGCAGTGTAGTACTTATTTAGGGCATTATCAGATTCTGCTCTGGTTACAATATTTGTGATATCACCTAAACCGAAGGAACTGTAATCTATTGAATCGTGTTCAAATAGTTTGATCATTAGCAATTCCCCCAGTTTGGTATAATTTCAACTTTTGTGACCGTACCAACCCACGATATGACATTATCTCCAGTCACTAACTTTGGCCACTCATTGGCTGCCACATCATTATTTTTTGGGGTTAGGTCCTTATAGCACTCTCTGATGTCTGCATTGATGGTCACATATTCAGAAACATTCTTCAGGATGTAATTGTCATTATTGATTGTCAACGTAATTTCGCCTGTGCCATAGACCTTAATAATAGGATTAGCTGATGCTGTCCCAGGATTGCTTAAGGTACTCGATCCTAACAAAGTAATCATATCCAAGCCTTCATCAAGATAATTGAGAGGCTGGCACTTGATCTTTATGGTCCCTTGTCTGAGTAACAACCATCTCGGCCAGTCCACTTGGCCATATATACGGCCTTTGTAAAACACACCAGGCTCGGAGGATAATTTCAATATTCCTTCACCCCTAAGCCATGCCTTGATGTAATTCAATTTCGTTAAATCCTTAAGTGTGATCAATATCTCTTTATCTATAGGCGCTAAGGATTCGTCATCGTTGTAGAGATATCCATCACGCCCATCGACTTCTTCAAACTTCCCTTTCTGACTTGCAGTCTGTATAGGAGGAAGTTTGTTTACAACTATTTCCAGATCTTCACTACTTGTGTTATTCCAAATGAAATGAGGTAACATGTTAACTCCTCCTTTATGCAAACTCCCAGTTTTCTTTCTCTATGTCATTTTTTAATGCTCTATCAAATTCCGGATATAGCTCTCTTGATACTATTTTCTTATCCAGGTAAACATTAGGATTCTTGCTTGCGATAATTGATAATAGGTCAATCATCTTCGCAAATAGGGTTGTGTCATTCTGCACGCCTAGAGTCTTCATTGCATCTGACATGATCGGTACAAGCTTATTCAAAGGAAGTATAGCTTCTCCGCCTGTTGATGGTTCTGCAAAACCTTGTAATCCTGCAGCCGTATTTAAGATTGTAGGCTTCGTGAATATACCGCCTAATGCGTTCCACTTCACACCTAGTGAAGGCTTGCCTGGTAATCCTAGATAGTCTCCAATCTTTCCCCAGAATCCCTCTTTACTCCATGTGACAGAGAATGAAGGTAGCTTAATCGAAGGTAATGACCATTTGAAATCAAAAAATCCTTTAATCTTCTTAATGGCTTCATCGACCTTGTCTCTAGCAAATTGAATCTTTTCTTTAATGCCATCCTTAATGTTGTCGAATATTCCCAGGACCGTATCTTTCACGCCCTTAACCTTGTCGAAAAACTCTGTGATCTTTGCAATGGCTCCTTGAACTTTGTCCCTGGCAAACTCAATCTTGTCTTTAATACCAGTTGCAATCTGTTCAAACCATTCAATAACGTTAGTGACTAGAGGGATAATATATTCTCTGAATTTATCAGCCAGCCATTTTATGATTGCACCAACAAATTCGATTGCGGGCTTGATAACATTGTCATATACCCATTTCAGGGTATCTCCCATCGTCTGGAATGCTGCCTGAATTTGTGGCATGTGTTCCCTGAACTTATCTGCAATTGCTTTGACCAATTCAATGATCACATCAAATACAGGTTTCAGGATGTTGTCCCAAATATCAGATATCAATTTAAACGCTGTTTCTACCACTGCAAATATCCATGGCCATGCTGCTAAAAAGATATCCCATACGACTTTAACGAGATCCACAATCGCATCGAATGCTGGTTTAAGTGTGGTTTCCCATATCTGCTTTACCTTTGAGAATACGGCATCCACAAGCGCTTGAATTCGTGGCCAATACTCAACGAACTGGTTTACAACATCCTGTACCATTTGAACAATAAACTCGAATATCGGAGTACCTACGTCTTGCCATACCTGTTCTATGAAATCAAAGGTCTCTTTGAATTTCGCTTGGATCCACGGCCAATTCTCTTTGAAAAAATCAATCACAGTTCCAATCGTGGTACCAAATTTATAAAATGCTCCTGCTATACCGTCTAAGGCATCGGGATCACCTACACCTTTAATACCATCTTTCAGAAATTCAAAGTTTCTTTTTATATTGTCAAAAAACGAGAAATCGAAAGTTCCCATTCTGCTTTGTAGCGTTTCGATACCAGCTGTAATCTTCTGTACTACCTTAACTGCAACTGCTAAAACAGGCGTTCCTATTGTGGCTATAAATCTATCCCAGGTAGCTTTCAAGTTACCTGTTACATTTTCCCATGAGTCAGCTTCTCTTGTAGCCTGTCCCATAGCACCATTTAATTCATAGGTTTTCTCTACCGTCTCAAGTAAGAGATTCTGTCTTTCCGCTTCATTCAGGTCCTGCCATTTTTTACCATATTTATCTAACGACTTTTGATTCATCTGATTCGCATTAGTAAATACACCTATAGCATCACCTGCAGCAAAGTTACCCTTCATAAATGAGGCTATTGAGGCTGAGGCTGTTTCCATCGAAGTATCATAAAAGGCTGCACTATCTGCAGCAAGCTTAGTGGCTTTTTCAGTGGCCAGCATTGAGGCTTCAGCACTCATGCCTGCACCCTTTGTTTGAGCACCAAATGAGTTCCAGGAAGTAGTCAATCTGTCTACATGGATACCTAGCTCTTTAGACTGATTCTTGATTTTATCCATTGCAGCGCCAGCATCGTTACCAAACACCTGATCGAACTGAGCGCCCATTGCTTTGATTTTAGCGGATGTCTCAATCATCTGTTTGCCAAAGGCTATAATTTTTTGTACTGCAAATGCTGCAACAATAGCACCACCGATTTTCTTCATCGCAGAACCTATCTTTGATTCAGATTTTTGAGCGGTGTTTGTTACTTTGTCAATGTCACCAGAGGCTTCTTTGCCATTGGTGATAAATTTTCCCATGAGAGTGAATAATTCCATTGCTTCACCTCCCTACTGTTTCTTTTCCTTGATATATTTATTAGCAATTTCTAAAGCCTGTTCTTGAGCCTCTTCAGAGATTGCTGGGGTGATCTGTTTTGTTACTGCATCTTTATATTCCTGGTAGGTCATGTCAGACATGATTGATTTATGCAGATAATATTCCATCATCGCTTCTTCCTGAATTTCTCCCATAAGAAAGACAATGTAATCGTAAAGCTCTCTAGTATTGGATAGGGTTTTTAGTAATCCATCTACATCGGCATAGCGTTTGAAGAAGATGTCTTTTAAACGTTCTTCTCCTATTTGCTTAAGAATGACGATATAGATTTTATAAAATTTGCAAGTTCAGGCTTCCTAAAGAAATTTATGATTAATTCTCCATAAATATCAATTTCTAGTTCCTGAATATCTTTCACTGTTGTGCCACAAAGAGAAGCAAGTAGCCTATTGATATCATCTTTTCCTCTTTCGATATTCCCCAAGGCCACTTCCATAAGTTCAGCGACAAAATCCATTCCAAGATCAGCCATTTCATCATCGTCTTTTTTAGTCTCAGCCTTTTCGGGCTTTTTCTTTTTTGCTGAGGCTTTTTCAGTGGCATCAGCTTGCTTTTTAAAGAAAGCCTTAAGCATGTCCTTTATTCCTAACTTAGAAAACAATGTCAGTACCGGAAATAAATCCTGGCCTGATAATTTACGCATTTCCATTTAACTAACCTCCAGATATTTTTGTATAAAGTAAAGAGCTAGGTTTCCCTAGCTCACTGTTACTGTGCATGTTCCTGTAAATTTGCCATCTCCAGTCTTTACAGTGACCGTTGCAACACCTGCAGCAACACCTATGACATGTCCTTCAGCATCTACTGAGGCGATGTCATTATCGGATGATGTGTACTTAAGGTCTGGGTTTGTTGCATCAACTGGCGCTATGGTTACTACAAGAGGCTTAACTGCTGCTATAGCAACTGCTAATGCTCCTGGGACTGTAATACCTGTTACAGGCTTAACTTCACCAGGGAAATAAATCTTCCATGCTCCACCGACTGCGGTTGGATCTTCTGCTCTTGCTTCAAACGTTACAGGGATTCCTGCTTCAGAATGATTTGCAGTCTCAGCACCTAGACCAGATACGGATATTCCGTATTCCATCATGATCAATACTGGTGCATCGTCCCCTTCTCTGAGTCCGAAAACAGCGATGTCCTTAATGTAGTCAGTGTCATCGATCTTGTGCTTTGGCTCAAGAACCTTGTACCCTGTTGGAGCTTCATCTACTACCGCATCCCTTGATGTGGAGATCAATGAGGCTTTCAGGTTTGCAATGGTCCATTCCTTCAGCGTGGTTTCAATTGTCATGTCAGTGCCTTCGATATAGTCATTACCCTTCACCTTGATAAGAACACCGTCGATTTCTGCTTGTCTCATATTCTGGACAATAGAAACCTTGACACCGGATGTCGTGGCACCTAGGCTCTCACCTTCAAACTGTCCTAGGGCTTTGTTGTAAACAACATCTCTCCATAAGGAAGCGGAATGAAGCATAAAGTTTTCAGCACTTGTAGAAGTGAAATTTGTTCTGTTTAATGCTTTCATGTTTAATACCTCCGATAAATTTTTAATTTGAATTGCATGAATTTACGATTAATCTCAGTATCTGGCTGAGGTATGGACCTCGCCAGAATGAATTGAAAATTTACGATATAATCATCATTCTTTGCTCTTGATTTATTAAGTTCCAAGCAGAATCTTGTACATAGTTGCTCGATTCTTATCTTGTCATTTCCTGTGTTATCGAAAAGTTCAATTTCCAGATCACCATTTAGGACACCATCATCGTCATCACCATCCAGGACAAGCCGATAAATAGCATAAGGAAAAACAACATCCTTTGACGGATTGAATTCATGAAAGGTATTAGGATGAATTGAACTTAATTTACTGTATATAGCACTTAACACCTGTTACACCTTCCTTACTTTGAATTTTTGTCCTAGGATCTCCTGACAGCGCTTTTCAATCTGTTTCTTCACTGATTTATACCCTGGCCTCATGTAAGGCTGCGCTCTCATACCCATAGTGAAGATTGTCTTTCCATCTTCATCCTTGTAAGCCCATCCGCCTTTTCTACCCTGGCCATTCTCTGCATATATTCCGGTTCCAAATTCTACCCATACAGCATATTCAGTATTTACACCAATCGTCACACTCATTTCTGCTTCGTTGACTTTATATCCTAGAGAGGTCTTTAATGCGGTTGTGTCAGTCGGTATGAGTGGAAAGATTGCACTATAGATCAATTCCCCTATCTCATATAACATTGCCTTCTGGGCTTGTCTGAGGGCTTCCTTGCATGCTGCTGAATTGTCTTTAAACTGCATGAGCTACACCACCTTATTGAGATAGACTTCAAGGTGATGATGTTGATTGCCTGGATCATCTACAAATACGATTCTATAGCCTGGTTTATTCTCATCCGTACCTACACCCTGACCTTCTTTTAAGTCAGTCCTGTAGGGAAGAATAAGCACATGGGTAGAGGCTTCAATGTATGCATTTTGTATGATATTACCTTTGAAGTCTGTTCCTGTAAGCATGTCCAATAAGCCATCATTAACCATGAAAGCAAAGGTCTCGGTTTCAATAGTTCCACCAATTCCATTCGGCTGACTGGTTTTACTAAAAATATAGAATTTTTCTTTAGTCATCCTACCACCTCAGTTTTCGATGCTTATCGAGAAACTTCAATAGTGATGCAGGATAACCTTCCTCAGAGTTTGAGTCCATATCAAAATACGTGGTGCTTACTCTTGAATAGGTCTCTGACTTGATGCCTAGTTTCCCGGTCATTCGAAGTTCATACTCTATCAATTTAACTACACCATCTACTACATCAAGCGGATAAACCACCTTAGTGACCATAATAAAGTCCTTTTCATCAAGGATGGATTCATTTACCCTAAGTGATGTTCTTGTCACCTCAGCGACCGTATAAAGCCCATCATTTAGTAAACTATCGGATATCTCTATCGTCTGTGCAGGTCTGAATCCCAACAAAAGAAAGTCAGCACCCTTTATAGTCTTATCTGCAGAAATCACTTCAAGTGTAGTGTGGGATCTAACTCTTTTGTCCTGAAATTTATTATGGGTATTTCCTCGAACCATTTCTTCCAATGCTTTTAGCTTCGCTCCCAGTCTGGAAGGGTTTCCAATACTCACATCGTCTGGAAGCAACAGTGTGAGATCATCTATTGTAATAATCATGTAACCACTCCCTTGTAAATAGTAAAAAAGCGGTTACTTAGAACCGCTTTTGCCTCTCTTAGATGTTGTTTTTTCTTCTTCAGCCTCTTTTATAGGCTCTTCTTCAACTTCTTCTATTGGATCTGTCACTTCTTCTGGAAGTTCTGGTTCTGTGAGCTGCTGTTGCTCAACCATGATTTCCTTGAAGCCTTCTTTGAGAAGGAGGTCTCTTTCCTTATCGGTGGAGACCAGTCTCTCAACATTTAACCTTAAAAGCCTATACATTATACAGGCTTAGCTTCTTTGTAGTTGATGTAGATTGAGGATACAGCATTGTCCTTAACCCAAAGATCATGATATCTTCTGTAGTCCATAGACCAAGCGTTAGCCTCCTGGTTTGTCTGTGGATCAAAGATTCTCATGTTGTCCTGTTTGGTTACTGCAATTGGGGTAGTTCTTGGCACGATAATGAAATTCATCTGAATGCCAGTTGCAGCCTTAACGTATCCGCCTACTTCCTGACCTGCAGTTTCACCATCATAAAGGGTGATTGCAGAATACATTCTGTTTTCAGGGGTTACGATAAGAGGGCATGAGTCGATTGAAGGAACCTTAGTAGTGATTCCACCAGCTGAGAAATCAACTGACTGAAGCTTACCAAGTACTGCCATTTCGACTTCCTGAAGCGCATCATAAGTGATATGGATAACCAGTTCACCATTGTGTCCTGCCTGTCTTACCTGCTTGATACCGATCTTGATCTTCTCAAGAATGGTAGCTGCTGCAGGAGTATAGGAGTAAACCTTATTTGCTTCATCTGCTGAAGCTGACAGCTTAGACAGTCTGTAGGCATCTATTTCAGGATGAACTTTCGTTCTCTGGAATTCGCCCATGACCATTCCGGCAGTGGCAACAAAATTAGTTTCATCAACATCGTTGGCATCAAGTCCGAACTTTCTTCCTCTGTCCTGAGTCATGCTCTTTGTTTCGTACTCGAAATTCACGTTACCCTTAACAAAGCCAGTGTTACCTGCTCTGCCATAGTTTCCAAGTCCGTCAACAGAAACCTTAGGAATCTTTACTTCCTTGCCTCCTGCGTACTTTACCTGACCTGCGTTGGCATCCATCCAACCTGTGACCATTTCCTTTAGTGCCATTTTGTCGAGATTGTCCTGAAATACGGTTGCGTATGCTATTGTGTTTGCCATTTAAATACATCTCCTCTTTCTTTTTATAATCCAAGTGCTGCTGCTACTTGGTCATTTAGTGTCTTAGCTGGGTCTGCAGGATTTCCACCAGGTAACTTATTTTCAATTACCTTTGGGTCATCCTTTTTTAGTGGATCAACTTCTTTGAAAAAACTAGGCGCGGTTTCTTTGGTCTGCTTAACCAGATTGTCCAGGTCCTTAATGTTCCCGTCCTTATCTAGTTCAAACTTGTCCAGTCCACCAGCCTTGAAAATTGCATATTCAGCATCGGTGGCACCCGCTTTTTCAAATGCTCCTTTGACTTTTACCATCTTGTCCTTGTCTGAAGCATCCTTTTCAAGTGAAGCTACCTTAGCTTTGTAATCATCGATTTCTTTTTGAAGGGTTTCATTGTCCTTATTCCCGCCCTTTAAAGTTTCCATGGACTTGTTTGCTTCCTTCAACTGATTGGAAATGTCGTTGAACTTATCCTTAGGAACCGCATTCTTTGGGAATTCAGCATTGATCTCGGTCATAGCTGCGTTAACATCCACCACTCCATCCTTTGTGTACTTTTCGATTATTTTCTTGATCCATTCCATTGATACAACCTCCATACATTTTTATACAGGTCTGTGCCTGTCCGGGTTCTCTGAATCTTTATGCTCTGCAGATACCAAAAAAGAGCAATATAAAAAAGCCTTAGAAAATAAACTCTAGGGCTTAATCACCACCTTATTCTATTTACACACGGTTATCACATCCGATAACTGGAAGATGTGGGATCACTTCCTTTCACCTGTTAAGGTTATCCGTAAAGTTTCTCATACTCATCTTTGTGGTTCTTTTTCAACCACTCCATGTAATTACCTTCTACAAGCTGCTTGGTCTCCTTATCTCTTCTCAGTGTGCTTTCATAGCCATTGACGATTGATGTACATCCGCATCGACAATTGATATCTTCTGCAGGTACGCCGAACGTTCTAGGCTGCAATGCCTGGGCGCCTGATCTACTGGTGAACATTTCATCTTTGCCAACTATTTGACCGTCAAGATGCTGATGTGAGACTCTTGTCTTTCTATCAAGTGTGGATATCCATTTCTTTTGGATCTGGATTCCCATACTTGCAGCAATGTCTTGAGCTTCCATCCTGGCCAAAGAGTTTATTCTTCCTGATTCAGTCCTGATGATGGTCTTTGCTTTCTTATAGCTTGTACCCTGCATCACCTCTGACAACCTTCTGGCCATTTTGCGATTGTCATAGCCTTGGATTAAACCTTCCTCTAGCACTGATTTGATTTGCTTTTGCGCTGTAGGAAGATAATCTTTATAAAGCCTCTCTGATAATGGAATTCCATTTACAGGGAACTCTATAAGCTTCTTGATTTTATTCTCATCTACAAAACCAAATGAAAATTGCATCTGTGCCTGGTTCTCTATGTTGTACCACTCACCGAAATAGCCATATTCAAGCTCTTTAAGGTCAGCCTTATAGGTTAGGTCCTTAACGCCATCAGTCAGAGTGGTGAGCTTATCGTCAATCTGTTTGTACATAGACTGCATTCTTGTCACCTGCATCATTTGCGCATAACTCATTTGAGGATGCTCTGCCATGAATGTTCCTATGCTATAACTTAGATCTTCTAAGGAGTCTTTGAAGAGAATCTCCAGTTCCTTGTTTATCTGTGCTTCAGTCTTATTTGATAATCTTTCGATTTCCAACCAGAACTTATTAGGATTCTTCGCCAATTGGATCACCACCCATCATCGTGCTAACAAGGTTCTTATCGACTTCATAAGGACCTTCGGCTTCAAGTTTTGCTTTTTCTTCCTCAAAGTCTAATTCAAGGATTTCGCATACAAGCTTTAACTTGCTTTCCTCACTTATTGGCGACAAGATGACCGTCTCAATCTTTTGATTGGTGGTCTCAGCCTTTGCCTTCTCATTGGTAACTATGTTATCCTCATTGACCATCATTTCCCTGGTAATTATAATTTGAGGATCCTGATATAAATACTTTGTGCTTAACCTAGTATTGATCTCATCCGTCATGACCTTGATAAGGTCTCTCAGGACCATTCTGAGCTTAGGTTCTACCTTATTGCACTTAAGATCTAAAAGGCTATATCTAGACTTGATAACAACGTTGGTGATGTTACTATCTCCTACCTGAGAAGAATCGAATCCCATACCAAACTTGTAAATCCCTTCTTTATCCAGTTCAAGCTTTACCTTCCTGGCTTCTGTCGGAATATCTACAGTCTTGACTTCTAGACCACCTTCACTGTCTACACCTATTGTCTTTCTTGTCTTCAGGTTATTGGTTAGTGCGTCAAGGTCATCTCCTGCGTATCCTCTGACCACGTAAATGGCTTCCTGGAAGTCCTGAAGATTATTTGATAGGGAACAAGCCATTAAGTCGTAATCATCAATCAAGGCCTTAATAGGCTCTAAATCGGTGCTTTCTTCTTTGTTGTTCTGAAGCTTGAAGAAAGGAATATATCCTAAGCCTCCACCGTCATAGTAGGCTTTATCATCCTCTAGGGTGATGTGTGGCCTTGGATTAGGCTTTGCAGTATCATCCAGAACGTAAGTGTTCTTACCCTTCTCCTGGGTGAAGTAAGTTGTATTCTTATCAGTCCAAACTTCAGCCTTTATGATCTCAATGTCCTTGCCTTCTTTGTCCTGAATCGTTGTTGTGTAGTACCTTAATATTCCTAGTTCCTTACCCATGTCCTGTTCATCCTTGACCAGGATAACGCCTAATGAATCAGCCACAGCAAATCCCATCTTTCCGTCTGCTTTACGATAGGTATAGATGTATTCAAGGCCTTTATTGGCAGCACTCTCAAGCGCATCACGAATAAGAGACTGGAACGATTCTCCAAAGTAGGCTTCAAGCTCTTTCTGATATGTTTCGTCCTCAACTTTTATTTGAATTGGATTACTGGCCAGATAATTAACTTTCTGGTCTACCAATTCGGTATGATAGCCATGAGGGATCTTAATGTTACTGCGATTCTTCTCTTCTACCATTACGCCTTCAGAGTTGAAGTAGTAAAGCTTGAAATCTAGGATGTCATGCCTTCTGCTGTAATATTTAAGGCCTTCTCTTGCCTTCTCTTTCTTCTCGCTTTTTACATCATGCTCAATGGCCTTTTGAATTGCCTTTGCTGCATTGCTATAATTCTCTGAAAAAATATCCTTTATCATATCCTCACCCCTTTATACAAGCCAATTGTTTTGTTTCATGTCATCTTCCATTGCGTACCTTAAAGCATCGATTAAGTGATTGTCTTTATCTACAGGAACAGGAAGAACATTTCCGTTCTTATCTTCCTTGTATTTATACTTATTTATCTCAGCTTTAAAAGATTTGCATCTTGGATGTACTATAATTTCAAGCCCTTTAAGGAACTTGATACCATACTCAATGCTACCAGGACCCTTCTTGGCGCCCTTGGCATTAATGCCTAAAGATTTATACTCTGCAACTGATTTAGGCTCTGCACTGTCGCATATGACTCTCTCTCGGCCTGCTTTTTCTTTAACCATTGGAGCAGATTCAGTATTGAGAAGCTCAATAGCTTCAATCTCATCACAAATGTAAAGCCTCTTCCTGGTCTTGTCATAGTGAGGCTTGATATAAGCAAATGGATCTTCTGCAAATCCCCAGTCAACGCCATGTCTGAAGTTGTCAAAGGTCTTCTCAAGTTCAGTGAAGTCCTCAACTCGCCAGTTTTTGAAGATGACAGCCCCAAGGGTACCCCAGTTACCTAATGTATAAACTTCGTAATAGTATTTATCAGTTTCATTCTCAAGTGCTGCTATATCATCCGCTGTGAGGAATCGATTGTCTTTGTAGGTAGTCTTCAGGATGCTGACATTATCCTTTTCAACATACTGCTTATCATCTTCCCAGATGTCGAAATACTGAGTGTATAGCCAATGATCCTTGAGTATAGGGTTAAAGCTTAAGGTCAATCGTTTAATGACTGAAGAGCGGCCTCTAAGCCTCTTATCCAACTGCTTGATATCCTTGTAATCACACTCGGTAGCTTCTTCCACCCAAATGTCTGTTATAACGCCATCTACTGGAGTAATAGACTTTACTTTTTCAACGTCATCCAGACCACAGAAAAGGATCTGCTTATTGTTAAGCTTGCAGGTAATGATCATGTCTGTCTTATTGACATTGAAGAACATAGCCAGGCCAAAAGCATTAATTGACTTAGTGACTTCATTCAGCACTGATCGCTTGATGGTGCTTTGAACGTTTCTGACTATCAGGTAATTGCGCTTACCCTTGACAATATCCAATACTGTTCTTTGGGCTAAAGAAAAAGACTTACCACTGGAGGACCCTCCAAAGTAAATCTGATATCTGTTGTTATTGTTTAATTGATACTTGAGGTAGATCTCATTGAAGACCACGGGATCAATTTGTAAATTAATCGCCAAAGTCCTCACCACCAATTATGATATTAACATCATGCTCTAAGGACCCTGTGACATCAACATCCTTGCGGTCTCTCCACTTATCAGGTCTTCTGTTCTTAAGCCAGAAGATTTGCGCTGTTGTGTCAGGTGCTACTTGCTTTTTCACTGATTTAACAGTGCTGAGTGTCGTTATACGATTGCCCATGGCATTGTATAAGGCCTCTCCGAATTCATTGGTAGCATCAGTCATTTCCTTGGTTTCTTCTTCATAATCGTATCCAAGCGCCCTCTTAAGCAAGGCATTTTCCACCTGGATGTCTACAACTTCTTTTCCCCTTTTTAAGGTGTCTGAAATGTCAGGATACTTATTCTTCCAATCGTACAAAGTAGCTCTTGTTATTCCCATATTTGCCGCTATTTGCTCATCTGTTAACCCGTCTCTAGCCCAAGATTCTAACTTCAGCAAGCCTTCAGGGGTTAGCCAGTATTGATATTTACCTTTCGCCATTGAAGGTCACCTCCCTTTCATCTTGTCTGCTTAATTACTCCACCTTCGACTCTATAGCTGCTGTGTTCCATGCACTGTTTTAGATCCGTATATTTTCCGGTTCGTTTAATGTTTCGAGATCCACAGTATGGACATGACATATAACCTGCATTATTATTTATGCACTCTGTCAAAGCTATAAACTCTTTTTTACACTTAATACATAAAAAGACTTGATACATGACACCCACCCCCCTGACCCCCCCTCCCAGATTTGAGCAAACTAAAAACCCTCACATTGCTGCAAGGGTTTCTGTACTAGGAGAAATCTATTTATAAAATCACTAGCTTAACTATAGCAGATATAAAAAAGGAATTCATAAGTACTTTGGGATTTTGTGAGTATTTTGGGATTTTTAGGAATCCATTTCAAACACCTTGCTATATAGCTTTCTAACCGTTGATACATCACAATCTAGTTCTTGCGCAACCTCTTTGAGTGGTTTATTGTCATAGACTATTCTTTCGAATATTAATCTTGTTCGTGAGTCTGGTATTTTTAAGATTACCTCTTCCATTTCTTGTTGCAGATAAACGAGATCTCCAATAGCCTTCTGAAGTCTCTTTTCCATTGATCTAACCAGGTCAGTTTTCTTTAAGTCTACTCCTTCAACGTGAACACTATGTTGCGTATAAGGAAACTCAATACTTGATCCTTTAACGATATCATGAATGACTGCTGCCTCTGATTTTTCTTTTTCAATTCTTTTCCCAAGATTTATGATTTCATTTTTCTTGGTGTAGTATTCTTTGATTTTCTCTTTCGTCATGCTTCTCCCCCTTCACGGTTACGATAAATCCCCTTTTCTTGGCTTTTACCTTATAATCCCTTGCTTCCTGTGCTGTGCTGCACTCTAATGTCATATTGTTGTCGGGATTTGTTGTATGTACTAAGGTTAAAATGTACTTCATTTGGATACCTCGCTTATCGCTAAATAGAATAATAAAGAAAGCTCAAACCAAAATATGAAAGTCAATCTAACCCTTGGTACATCACTGATTATGAAATACTCCAACGCTATAAGAAATGTTGCAGATAAACAAATCGAGAATAATATTTTAATTAGCTTAAATGGATTCATTCCTCTCTCTCCTCTCCCTGGTAAGGATATACAGTTTCTTGCCCTAGCATCATTCTTTTAAGCAGTTCCAATCGTTCGAGCATGACATCAAGACTTTGAGTATTTTTAAAAATTAAAACGAAATCATCATCTGAATACCTGAAATTTCTTGCATCTGTTAATTCTCCAACTGTTCCAGTCCCTCTATTTTCCTGGAGAATTAATCTTCCTTCACTTGATCCATGCAATGCCGGTGTAATAAGAATTTTTCCATATCCAAAGGTCAATTTTCTTTTCATATCTGCGCCTCAATTCCAAGAATTACATAACCTTCAGCCATACCTAAACCGCTGTGTATGTAACTTATATTTGCTAATAATCTTACTGTAGTTCCTATTACGTTAAAGACAATCGTATCATTTACCTGGTAATCCCTATCATTTAACCTAACTTCAAATTTCTTTTCTCCAGTTACTAAGCGGTCATAATACATTTTCTGGATCTTCAAATCATGAATCATTTTCTCTTTCCCCTCCTATACTTCTTGTCATCTCTCGTGCAAATCCAACGGTCATAAAGCCTATACAGTGCCATCATAACTATCAAAACAACCATCATGGCTATTATCCATTTGACTTTCACTTCTCTATCTCCTCTGCGTCTAGCCACTTTTCTATTGTTCCTAAGTGTCTAATAACAGTTCTTGTTGTAAATCCTGTCTCTTCTGCAATTCTGAGTATTTTATTTCTCCTTTTGTCAGTTTCTGGGAAAAGCCAAGCATCATATACTTTTTGTTCGTTTTTAGTAAGTTCATCGTTTACAACAACTCTAGGTTCAAATATTCCTCGTTTCATCCTCTAACCCCCACTGCTATCACTCTTCCTAGTGCTGTACTTCCCCAGCATAACAAGATCGGTTTCTCAATTCTTTCCTTTGGTGGCTTGGTGTAGTTATATTTTCTAGGTATTTTTCTCATTCTGCTACCTCCCTCTTTCTTTAATCTTGCTATCCAGTCTAGCTATAAGCACTCCGGTTTTTGTTAGCTCTGGGTCCTGGAAGATAAGTTTTTTTCGATTGAGTACAAGCATTTCATAATCAGTAATTAGTATCAGATTTTCTAGCGTGATGTTTTTTGTATCACCATCTTTGAATAGTAGCTTATGCCCTTCAGGTACGGGACCATTTGATTCTTCCCAAAGGACTTTATGCTTTAAAGTCCATACATTCGGCTCTTCTGTTTTGACAAGTGTATAACCATCCGTATCAACTCTTTCGCTTCCAACCGCCCTATGGTTTTTAGGTGTGTGGCCTTTCTTAAACCATCCTTTTTCGCATCCTGCAAAATAAATACCTTTTTTGTTTTTATTGGATGGTACCTGGCCTTTTTGAAATCTCCCATCGAGACCGCTGTTTATATCATGATTGCCATAATATGACTTTAGCTTTCCTCTGGTGTAAGCTGTTCCGAATGTTATATTAAGAAGATCAGCCATTTCTTTAGGTCCTACACCTTTATGATTTTTTTCAATGAAGTCTGTGATTTCTTTTGGGAATAGCTTTGATGCTGTACCTGGAGGAATCCCTCCAGTTGTTCCACTTTTCAAACCTCTATTGCTTTTATAGGATTTCATCTGGCTTTCTGTCATATTGCAGTCAAATTTTGAATTAACTAACTCAACAAGCTGCTTAGTTTTCATTCCTTCAACATTTTCTTGAATGAAAATATGGAATTCTTCCGAATACTTTTTCATGGCTTACCCTTCCAGCATTGGTGGCTTAGTCTTATCTGCATCCTCTGTTTCTTCATATGCTATTTTTGCTCTTAATACAAGGTTTCCATTGCTGATCACCTGTGCTGCAATAGATGACATTGCCTTAGTTCTATTAATCTCTTTTTTTAGATCCTCTTCTGAAAGGCTGTCATCGTCAAGTCTTTCCAGTTGTGCGAATAGATAGTTATTTAGATCTCCTAGTGTGTTTTTCAATATCTGTTCCTCCCTGTTTCTTCTTCTCATTCGCTTCTTTTGCGAGCTGCTTTTTCAAATCATCGTACAAAATCCACTCTCCACCAAAGGTCGCCCTTGAAATATGCCTTGATACCCATGTGAGCTTTACATTAGGATATTTGTAAATAAACATCTTCTTTCTTAACTCGCCTTGTTGTGTAGCGGTGCCCATTGTTTTGACATCGATGCACTCAACTGATCCGTCCAGGTGATAGATAAAGAAGTCTGGAGTGTAGGTTATAGCTTGATAAGATTTCCCATCGACACCCTTGAACTTAGGTTGCAATTCATACTTAGGTTGAAGCTCAAAATTTTGTATCATTTCCTTAGCCTTGCAGTCCATGAGGTAGGTGTAAAACCTAGCCTCATCCCTACTGTCAAACTTTATGCCATCTACTATGATGTTTTTATTGCCATATTTATTCTTTTTTGGCATCTATTCACCCTCTCTCATCTTTTTCAGCTTTTCCATAATATCCTCACCATCCGTTTTCTTTTCAGGAATATTGCTCCATCCAAGCAGCTTTTCTTCTTCCTGCTTGTAGTCGTAATTTCTTTCAGTAAAATCTTTTTTAACCTCTTTTCCGTTCTTATATTGAGGTTTTTGAGCGTTTCTTCCTTTGGCTTTCCAGTTTTTTAAGATTCCCTCGACATAACTGATTCTGGTGATGTTATTGATTGCAGCTTCTTTAAGTGAATCTCTGGTCCAGTCGTAACCATAAGTCTGTACTAGGTCTATTAAGATTTCTGCCTGGACTGATGATGCAATTCCAAATCCAGCCCTAGCATAATCATCGAAAATTTCTTTATTCACATTGACAGCAACAACGGTGACAGCTTCTTCTTGTTCTTCTTCTAGTTCTTTTTCTTCTTCTTTTTCTTCTTCTTTTTCTTCTTCTTTTTGCGGAAGTGTATCGATACTGTATGGATACTGTATGGATAGGGGTTTTAATTTAAGTCCAATACTTAAACACATGGCGTGATAATGTTTGGTAAAGGCTTGATTCTTAACGGTTTCAAGCTCTCTGTTGATTAAGGTAATCACCTTTGGACTCGTACTTTTGTTGTATTTTATCCAATTAAGCAAATAGATCTCTTTTGTCACCTCGGAATACTGTATTTTGTTTCTGTTTATCATGGTTTTGAGGTGTATTGATACAGTATCTATAGGGTATCCAAGTTGCATACTCATCATTCTTTTGGAGATTTCATAGATGCCTATTTGATTCGTGTAAGGATTAGTCATCAAATAGAGATAGAAATACTTTTCTTCTGGCGTCCACTCCAAAACTTCTGGATCATTCCAAAATGTTGTGTGTATCTGCCTATAAACTGCCATTTATTCACCTTCTTTCTTTAAAGAGAGGCTCATGCCCCTCACTCCTAAAAAGGAATATCTCCATCGTCAACTGGTGTCATGTCTTCATAATCAGACCCTGAAGAACTGCTAGTATCTGAATCTTTCGCCCACTGCAGAAACTGAACTTCCTCTGCAACAACTTCTGTGACATAGACTTTGTATCCGTCCTTGTGTTCGTATGATCTCGTTTGGATTCGTCCAGCGATTCCCATTAGGAGACCTTTTCTCATATGTTGTGCTGTTGCTTCTGCTGATTTACCCCATATAACAACCGGGATAAGGTCTGCTTCTTTCTTCTCGTCCTTGCTGAATCTTCTATCTACTGCCAGGTTGATTGTTGTCACCGCTGTGCCATTGCCTGGAGTGTATTTGAGTTCTGGATCTTTTGTTAGTCTCCCAATGATTACTACTTTATTCATTTATTACCTCCTCTACGGGCTGAAATATCCCAATAGGCACTAATGTCACATCCTTAATAACAACGTGGTGTAACCCTATTTGAAATAATCCGCCGGCAGTCCAATCGCAAATACCATCTTTTTTTATCCTATGTTCGCACTGAGTAGGATCGGTATATATATTTCCGCATGATGGACACTTGAATCTCTTGTTTGTTTTTTTGAAATCGTCTAAGGTTTCATAAATTGATACGGATTCAAGCTTGTCGAGGTCGGGGAAATGAGCTTTCTGATAATAGTTAGGCCAAGAATAGTCCCTGTTTTTTTCAAAACTATCAACCACTTCATCAACAGGAATACCTAGCTTTCTGGAATAGCTTTCGATCATTTCTCGAATCCATATTAATTCTTTATCAAACCGTCTGCCGCCACTTCGTTCCACTGTGTTCCATCGTTCGTCGTGTTCAAATTTACTTATTAATTCATCTAATTTATTCATTCATATGCCTCCCTAAATTTATTTCCATTCCCTTATCTGCAATATATACTGGCTTCCCGATAACTTTTTGAACCTCTGTTCTGAATTCATCTGCATTACTATTGCTGTCGGATAGATGGATCAGGACGATGGTCTCTAATGTGTCGGACATCTCCAGTTGTTTGATTGCGTTCTCCAGGCTTAGATGTGATTTAATAATTCTTTGAGCTAGTTTTGTATTGAGAGTTCCTTGAGCTACCTTATCTTCTATAATTTTTAAGCTGTAATTAGCTTCGATAAGGTAGTGATCCAGTCCTCTAAAGTCGTACGGAATCATGTAGGTGTCTGTCGCAAATACTAAACTTCCCATTTCTGGATGATAGATAAGGAACATGCAAGGCTCTGCAGCATCGTGCTTAGAGTTGTAGGCGGTTATGACATATCCACCAATCTTTACAATTGTCTCTTCTGGAATCATTTCACATAATGTCTTGCGTGATAGCCCTATCGCTTCTCTGGTGCCTTTCGTACTGTAAATGGGTATTCCCATGTTGTG
>Ga0123336_10000748_pt1 | contig 31637 bp, 26 predicted proteins | sample SSSSmetaG_FD_96466 | JGI IMG/M metagenome (GOLD analysis project Ga0123336, IMG submission 96466) | Glacier valley bacterial and archeal communities from Borup Fiord, Nunavut, Canada, to study Microbial Dark Matter (Phase II) - ​SSSS metaG | ecosystem: Environmental > Aquatic > Freshwater > Ice...
CTCTCTCTCAATTTTAGTACATAAGGCAGTAACAGGATCATTGAAACTATTACAATACTCAAAAACTTGACTGTCATCTTTCCTGCACACCACCATTATTGCACCTTGTGCGGGGGCGGGCAACATCCAGTCGATTATAATACTATTAACCGGCCTGAGGTTTATCCTCTCAATACCTGCCTGTGCAAAAATGGCAGCATCCCAATTTTGAACAGCCAGTTTCTTAAGACGGGTATTTATATTGCCCCGCAGGTTGTGCAGTTTGTGGCAAGGATACTTATTCAGCCATTGCGCTCTGCGGCGGATACTGCTTGTAGCGATATTGGCAACATACTCATCTTCATTCAAAAAATCGCCATCCGTTTTAAAAACCAGCAGATCACTAACAGGTCCTCTTTTAAGAACTGCTGCCTGTTCAATACCCATGGCTAACTGAGTGGGTACATCCTTCATTGAATGAACGGCAATATTAATTTTCCCTTCCAATAAAGCGATATCAAGGCTGCGGGTGAATATGCCGCGTACTCCCATGTCATAAAGCGGGGTTTTCAAATCTATATCACCATCACTTTTAATATAAACCAGTTCAGCGTTTATTCCTTGTTGCTGGAGTAAGTGCAATACCTGTGAAGCCTGCCATACAGCAAGTTGGCTTTCCCGGGTGCCGATTTTTATCGCACTTTCCATAATTGCTAGTTTGTACCTGTGGCCATAAATTCATTGATGGCTTCAATATAATGACAACCTCTTTGGTTTTGTTCCCGCATTTTTATCGCCATGACATTGATCACCCGCTGAATTTTCTCGGTATACACCGGCGTAACTGAAGAGGTGTCAGAAAAGAATAATCCGCAGGCGGTCAATTCCTGCAACTTGGTTTTAACCGCTTTCAATACCGGCACATTTTTACGCATGTCGGTCCATGCAAGAAATTCATCAATATGTGTGTTAATAATTGCTTTGGCCCTAGGCACCGCTGCTTCCCTTTTCTTTATAGTGTCATCTTTTATCTTTGATAATTCATCAACATTAACCAGGGTAATATTTGATAGCTCTTGTGCACCCTCTTCAACATTGTAAGGTACTGAAAGATCAATGACCAATTTTTGACAGCTGTTTTTAAGATCGGCTTTTAAGACAGTAGGATGAGTAGCGTTGGTAGCTACAATAATAATATCAGCTTGTTGAATATACCCGGCGGCATCATTAGGGTGCGCATGATGTAAATTGAGTTCTTTTGCCAGAGCTTCCGCTTTTCCAGGAGTGCGGTTAATGAGCGTTATATTAGTGGTTTGCAAGTAGTCAACAAGATTCTTACAGGTGTTGCTTCCCATCTTGCCTACGCCCAGCAGCAATATTTTTTTTCCGGGGATACCGGTTACGTTTCTTTTAATGTATTGAATTGCTGCAAAGGAGACAGAAACGGTTCCGCCGCTTAACGATGTTTGATTCCTAATCATTTTAGATGACTGCAGAACAGTGTTCACCAGCCTGTCAGCAAAAGCACCAATACGGTTATGATGCTTTGCAAATTGAACGGATTGTTTAATCTGACCAACAATTTCATAGTCTCCGAGGATTTGTGAATCAAGCCCTGCGCCTACATTAAAAAAATGATGAATAGCATTCAGACCTTTCTTTATGTAAGCCAGTTTCTTAAAAGTTTTAATATCGCCTAACGTTTCTGAACAAAGCAAACTGATAAGCTGTAAAGGATCATCCGCAAATGCATAAATTTCGGTTCTATTGCAGGTTGAAAGTACGAATACTTCTACAATACCAAATGCCGGCGCTGATGTAAGCAGTTTTCCGTACTGTTCTTTGTTGACGGCAAACTGACCACGCATGGCAGCATCAGTTTTTTTATAATTTATTCCTGCTATGTAAAAATTCGAAACATCCTTCGTATTATTTCCTACCATAATTATCAGTTCTCAAGGCTGAATGCAAAAGTAGCTGGCATGTGAACAATAGAAAAAAAGTCTCCGTCATTTGAGTGTCATATTATAAGAGAGAATACACTTTTACACAAGAAACTTGTTGTCAACCAATAGATAAGTTCGCAAATAGTAATTAAAATTATTTTTAAGAAACAACTGTATTTATTTTGCAGTTTTAATCAGGATTATGGAAAATAGAAAAGGGATTGTTTTAATGAACCTGGGTTCACCGGATTCTACTCAGTTAAAAGATGTTAAAAGATATTTGTCAGAATTTCTTATGGATGGAAGAGTTATAGACTATCCGTATATATTTAGAAAGATTCTGGTAGGAGGAATTATTGTACCATTTCGTACCGCCAAATCAGCGGCGGCTTATAAAACCGTCTGGACCGGCGAGGGATCACCGTTAATAGTTACCACAAAAAAATTGCAGGCATTATTACAGCAGCAGGTAAAAGAACCTGTGGAGATCGCTATGCGTTATGGCAATCCATCTATGAAGAATGCTTATGACTCCCTTATGGATAAAGTCCCTGGCTTAGAGGAAGTGATTGCAATTCCTATGTATCCTCATTATGCTATGTCCAGCTACGAAACGGCGGTAGAATATGCCAGGGAGATTTATGAAAAAGAAAAATATCCTTTTCAACTGAGTTTTGTAAAACCATATTTTGATAATGCGGAATATATCGATGCAATGAAGGAAAATATCAAACCTTATCTGCAACAGGATTACGACCATATTCTTTTTAGCTATCACGGAATACCCCAACGGCACCTTCTTAAAGGAGATGTCACCGGCACCCATTGCCTTAAAACGGAGCATTGCTGTGAGATAGCCTCGCCTGCTCATGCGCATTGTTACCGGCATCAGTGTCTTACTACCATGAAATTGGTAGCAGAACAGTTAGAAATCCCGTCAGATAAATACAGCTATTCATTTCAATCACGTTTAGGAAGGGAACAATGGTTAAAGCCATACACCGACTTCCGGTTGAAAGACTTTCCAGGGGAAGGAATAAAAAAATTACTGGTTGTTTGCCCGGCATTCGTCAGCGACTGCCTGGAAACATTACAGGAAATTGAAATGGAGGGACGGCATACTTTCATGGAAGCAGGTGGTGAATCCTTTACGCTTATACCCTGTCTTAACACACATCCATTATGGATTCTTGCCCTTAAAAAATGGATCGGAGAGTTTGCCGGACAGCATGAAATGAAGCTTGCTTAAATACAAATAATGTATAATTATATCAAGGCCCTTCATATCATTTTTATCGTAACCTGGTTTAGCGGGTTGTTTTATATGGTGAGGCTTTTTATATATAATACTGAGGCAGGAGAAAAAGATGAGATAGAAAAAAACATATTAAGGCAGCAATTCAATATAATGATCCGCAGATTATGGTTTGGTATCACCTGGCCATCAGCAGTATTGACCTTGGCTTTTGGAAGCTGGATGTTGCTTCTATATGGTTCCATTCCCACCTGGCTTTGGATTAAAATTGGCTTTGTAAGTGGTTTGTTTTTGTATCACCTTTCACTTCAGCGCATTTTTAACCAGCAGCGGAATAATATTTTTTCCTATTCATCCCAGCAGTTAAGGATATGGAATGAAGTGGCGACTATTTTTTTACTGGTGATAGTGATGTTGGTGGTTGTAAAACAGGGGATAAGCGTCCTATGGGGTTTGCTCGGGCTGATTGTATTTGTAATTGTACTAATGACGGCTATCAGGATCTATAAACTCACCCGAAAAAAACATCCTGTTCTTTAATATTATCGAGCAACAGACTTAAATTTAGTTGACACTGATTGTCATATTTGTGTAAAATCTCATTTCATAGTGAATACATTATTGTTCAAGTACGATACTATGTGAACTTTGGGAATTAATATGTTTCAGATCAATCAGTTTTTTACTATTTTCTTTTCATTAGTTACATTGGCTGTTCAGGCACAGGTAGCAGATACGATTTTAATTAAACAATTGGATAATGTCGTAATAACTGCGACACGCAGCGAAGGCAAACTTGGTAATATTGCCATTCCAACTCAGCTGATCACTTCGCAGATGATTAAAGCAACCGGTTCTTTAAGGTTGCAGGATATTTTACAGGAGCAAACAGGTTTAACAATCATGAATAGTCCTTTAGGAATTTCCCTTGCAGGATTTCCAAATATATTTGGCGCAGGTATCCAGATGCAGGGGCTTGATCCAGCATACACTCTTATAATGATAGATGGCGAACCCTTGGTAGGGCGTAACGCCGGAATATTAAAACTGGGCCGTGTAGCGGTCGGTAATATAAAACAGATAGAAATTGTTAAAGGACCGTCCTCCAGTTTGTATGGCGCTGATGCCATGGCAGGAGTGGTAAACATTATCACTGAAAAACCTGTAAAAGAGACTGTTTCCGCGCAGCTTCAATATGCCTCTAATAATACGCTGGGTATATCTGGCAATTATACAAACAGAGTTAATAAAACAGCTATACAGCTCTTTCTCAACAGGTATTCAACTTCGGGATACGACCTTGATAAAACTATTTATGGTAAAACGGTAGACCCTTATACTGACAATTCGTACGCCATAAAACTTACTCAATACATTTCAGGCGACGCCCAGTTTGTTGCTTCTGCAAGATTTTTTGGCGAGCGGCAATCAAACAATTACTTGGTTTCCGACCAGGGAGCACAGCAGGTTGTAGTTGGCACCACCCGGGAAAGAGATTATAGTGTAAACCTGCAATACATTCAGCAATTAGAAAAAGCTATAAAGGTTACTTCCCGTTTGTACTATAACCGATATTCAAATAACTCGGATGTGTTTGTGCAGAAAACAAACCTGCCTTATGATGCATTGAGATTTCTACAGCAAGTGATAAAGCCGGAGATACAAGTGGAAAAAGCAGCCGGCAACTCAAAATTTATTTCAGGTCTGGGTTTTATGTCAGAATCTGTTGATGCGAGCCGTTATGATAGTAAGCATAACTTTACCACTATTTATTTATTCTCTCAGGAAGAATGGTCCATAGCAAAAAGATTTAATCTGATAGCCGGTGTTCGTGTTGATAAGAGAAATGATTTTAACTGGCGGGCCAGTCCTAAACTGGCTTTAAGCGGGAAACTGAATGATAAGATTTTCATGAGTGCATCAATAGGACTGGGATATCGTACCCCGGATGTAAGGCAGTCTTACGCATCTTTTACCAATGCTTCAGTTGGTTATAGTTTGTTAGGGGCAGCAATTTTAAGAACAGCTTTAGAAAAATTAAAGCAGGAGGGACAAATCGATCAATCCGTTAACACCTTCATATACAATGATAATACAGCGCTTAAGCCGGAAACTTCCATTGGGATAAATTTTGGAGTGAGGTATACACCCTTTACAAACTTAATAATCAATGCGAATATTTTCAGAAACGATATGAAAAACCTAATTGACCGGTTTACGCTTCCATTTAATAAAACAAACGGGCAATTGATTTATAGTTATCATAATGTAAATAAAGTTTATACGGAAGGAATTTCTACTGAAGCCACCTGGAATATCAACAAGCGTTTTATGGTTTCCGGTGGTTACCAGTTCCTGATAGCTAAAGACAAAGACGTAATTAACGGCATCAGGCAAAATAAATATTATAAGAGAGATCCGGTAACGTTTAAAACCGACCTTGTTACGCTTAAAGAGTATGGTGGATTATTATACAGATCCAGGGATGCGGCTAATGTTAAACTAATGTATACACTTGAAACTTCACACTTATCGGGATGGCTGCGCGTAAACTATACCGGGAAATATGGTTATACGGAAACGAATGGCAGCGGGGTACTTGATGCGGACAGTGAATATGAACCTGGTTTTTTTCTTTGTAACCTTACAATGAGCAAACGCTTCCCTAAAAATCTTGAACTGCAGGCTGGTATTGATAATATACTTAATTACAAGCAGCCGTTTTTGATGCCTAATCTCGCTGGAAGAATATTTTTTTTAAACCTCAATATAGACTTTGATAAAATTTTACACGTAAAAAAGCAAAAAGCATGAAGAAGAAATGTTTATTATTATTTGGATCCGCGGCTATCAGTATATTAATTTCCTGTTCGAAAAGTGTTACAGGTACTCAACTACCTGCAACGGAGAATACTACTTCTATTAAAGTTAATTTTTCTCCATCCACCAGTTATGCCTTTTTTAGTTTTAAAAACAATGCAGTAGTAGCCAACACAGATTCGGTGAGTAGTAAATGGGATTTTGCCCTTAGGTTAACAACCTTCCTGGTCAATAGTAATGCAAGCGGGCCGGGTACTGCCGGCGCGATCTTACAAGATGGGATTTTTGACAATGTTACAGCAGCTCCCACATCAGGCTACGCCTATGATACAGCGGTAAATAAATTTGCAATCAAAGATGGCTCCTGGTATACCTACAATAATACAACACACGCTTTTGTACCAAAGGCTGGTAAGGTATTTATTTTCCGAACTGCTGATAACAGGTATGCAAAAATGGAGATCCTGGAAGCTACATACGATCCTTTCACCGGACCATCACCTGATAAGATAAATTACAAGATTAGATTTGTTTACCAGGGTAACGGCTCAACTTCCCTAATTAAGTAAGATTAAAAAAAGTAAAGGGGGTAAGACTACCCCCTTATTTAACCCCTAAACCCTAAACCGTAGAAAAAATTTGCTGTATAGTTTGAGAAGAATAATTTCAAAATTTTAATCTCTTCAGATTAAATAGTTCTCATAAATTATGCCAATATACCTGCAATGTTTCATGTCTTCCTTATATCAATGGCTAACCTTCTTTTTATTTAACGCAGCAAAATATCTTACCGGTAAGTTATCTTAACGGTAACCGGCAAGCGTACTCTTTAATTATTTTACAAGTAGTAACTTTGCGAACATTTTTATAGCAGGATGAATATTTAAGACCAGGAGTACTATAATGACAAATAGATACAAAGAATTTTCACAGTTAAACCTACCTTCCATTGAGCAGGAGGTTCTTGCAGGATGGGAAGCAACACAGGCGTTTAAAAAGAGTATTGAAATAAGAGAGGGAGCTATCCCATTTATTTTTTATGAAGGTCCGCCAAGCGCTAATGGCTTACCCGGCATTCATCATGTTATCTCAAGAACATTAAAAGATCTTGTTTGCCGGTTTAAAACAATGCAGGGTTTCCAGGTTAAAAGAAAAGGTGGGTGGGATACACACGGTTTGCCTGTTGAACTAGGTGTTGAAAAACTCTTGGGAATCACCAAAGAAGATATTGGTAAAAAGATTTCTGTCGAAGCGTATAATCAGCTATGCAGGGCTGAAGTTTTAAAGTATAAGGATAAATGGGATGAATTAACCTTGAAAATGGGTTATTGGGTGGACCTGGAACATCCTTATATAACATTTGAAAATAATTATGTGGAGTCTTTATGGTGGAGTCTTAAGACTTTGCATCAGAAAAATTTGCTGTATAAAAGTGTCAGTATTCAGCCATATTCTCCTGCCGCGGGCACTGGACTTAGTTCCCATGAATTAAACCAACCGGGAACTTATAAAAATGTTAAGGATACCTCTGTTGTGGCGATGTTTAAAGTTTTAAACACTGAAAAGGCTAAATTTTTATTCGGTAAAAATGATGAAGAACAAGATGATATGTCGGCCAATGAAGTTTTTTTTATGGCCTGGACAACAACTCCATGGACATTACCAGCTAATCTGGCTTTAACAGTTGGATCGAACATTATATACGTAATGGTAAAAACCTTCAATCCATATACTCATTTGCCTGTTAACCTAATTCTTGCAAAAGCGCTGCTAAACAGATACTTCAAACCTGAAGTTGAGAATGGCGATTTTTATAATTATAAAGCCGATGATAAAGTTCAGCCTTGGAAAGTGCTCGCCTCATTTAAAGGAAGTGATTTAAGTGGAGTAACTTATGAACAACTGCTTCCTTATGAAGCGAATACGTCGCAAAAATCCGGTGGCAATCCATTCAGGGTTATAACAGGAGATTTTGTAACTACAGAGGATGGTACCGGCATCGTACATACCGCTCCGGCATTCGGAGCCGATGATTATAAGGTAGGCCGGAAAAACGGAATTGGTATCCTGGTTCTGGTTGACAGAGAAGGGAAGTTTGTTGATGGCTTGGGAGAATTCAGCAAACGCTACATAAAAAATTATAAAGATGACCCTGATTACACCGATGTAAATGTAGACATCAGTGTAAAACTTAAAAAAGAGAACAGGGCTTTTAAAGTAGAAAAATACGAACACAGTTATCCTCATTGCTGGCGGACAGATAAACCTGTTATTTATTATCCGCTGGACGCGTGGTTTATAAAAACAACTGCTGTTAAAGACAGGATGGTAGCGTTGAATAAGACTATTAACTGGAAACCGGCTGCGACGGGCACTGGCAGGTTTGGTAATTGGCTGGAAAATATGGTAGACTGGAATTTAAGCCGGAGTCGGTTTTGGGGAACGCCCTTACCGGTCTGGAGAACGGAAGACGGCGCCGAAGAAATCTGCATAGGATCAATAAATGAATTAAACACGGAAATCAAAAGAGCAAATGAAGTGCTGGGCGGTGACGTTAACAAAAACTATTTACACGCAGGCATTCTCGATCTTCATAAGCCTTATGTAGATGAAATTATCCTGGTTGCTGATTCTGGAAAACGGATGTACCGGGAACCCGATCTAGTAGATGTATGGTTTGATAGTGGCGCAATGCCTTTCGCTCAATGGCATTATCCCTTTGAAAATAAGGCATCAGTTGATTCGGGGGAGAATTTTCCGGCGGATTTTATTGCTGAAGGCGTCGATCAGACAAGAGGCTGGTTCTATACGCTTCATGCTTTAAGTGTTATGCTTTTCGATAGCATAGCATATAAATCTGTAGTCTCTAACGGATTAGTATTAGATAAGAAAGGTAATAAAATGAGCAAGCGGCTGGGAAACGTAATAAATCCTTTTGAAACCATCGAACAGTTTGGCGCCGATGCTACCCGCTGGTACCTTATTACCAATGCTTCTCCCTGGGATAACCTGAAATTCGACCTGGAAGGAATAAAGGAGATACAAAGGAAATTTTTCGGCACGCTTTATAATACTTATCAATTTTTCGCTCTCTATGCGAATGTCGATGCATTCAGTTTTAAAGAAGCATATATCCCGGTAAAAGAAAGAGCTGAAACAGACCAATGGATTATCTCCTCTCTTCAATCATTAATAATAAAAGTTACAACAGATTTAAACGAGTACGAACCTACGCTGGCAGGCCGCGCTATCGAAGATTTTCTGGACAAGCTTTTAAGTAACTGGTACGTAAGACTTAGTCGCCGGAGGTTTTGGAAGGGTGAATATGAAAAAGATAAAATCAGTGCCTACCAAACATTGTATGAATGTCTGGAGATTATCTCCCGTTTAATGGCACCTATCTCACCATTCTTCGCAGACTGGCTGTTTAATAACCTGAATGAGGTAACTCAACGGCACGCAGCTACATCGGTGCATCACACTTTATTTCCAGATGCTGATAGGAGCCTGATAGATATTTCGCTTGAGGAAAGGATGCAATTGGCGCAGGATATCTCATCCTTAATATTGTCGTTAAGAAAAAAAGTTAATATCAAGGTTAGGCAACCACTTAGTAAGGTTTTAATTCCGGTGCTGAATCCAACAATTATCGGTCAAATTGAAAAGATCCGGGAATTGGTTAAATCGGAGGTTAATGTCAAAGAAATTCGGTTCATTACTGATACCGAGGGCATCATCAGCAAAAAGATAAAACCTGACTTTCAGGCACTTGGAAAGAAGTTGGGATCTAAAATGAAAGCTGTGTCTTTTGCGCTGGAGCAATTTAGCCAGCAGGACATCGTTACTTTAGAAAAAAACGGATTCACTACATTGTTAATTGAAGGTGAACCCTTAATATTACAAGTTAATGAAGTTAGTATCACAAGTGAAGACATTCCCGGTTGGATGGTTGCCGGTAAAGACGGTCTTACAGTAGCGCTGGATATAAAGATTACAGAAGAATTGGAAAATGAAGGTAATGCGAGGGAGCTGGTCAATCGAATTCAAAAGATAAGAAAAGACAATGGATACGACCTTACGGATCGAATTTTAGTTAAAATGGAGAAACATCAGTCCATCGATGCATCAATTGAGCAATTTAATGACTACATTTGCGGCGAAATTTTGGCAGATAAGTTAGAATTAGTCGCGGAACTGATTGGCGGTACCGGGGTTGATGTTAATGACATCGCTTTAAAAATATTAGTAATAAAAAAAGGTTAACGCTATGGCACCAAAGAAAAAAGTGGCCACTAAGATTGTCCCTAAAAAGATCGCCAGCTCTAAAAAAGCAGAACCTGCTAAAAAGGCGGGTAAGGCAGTTTTAAGCACAGGTGCTTCAAAAGCGTTATCCAGGAATGGAACAAAGCCTGCTGAAAAAGTAATCGCTGCTCCTGTTGTTTCCTCGAGAAAAGTTATAAATGCTAAAGGTAAAAATTCAGAAAAGCATGTCCCGCAAAAGGCAACTAAGCCAGCAACTAAAGATGCTGTTCAACCAAAATCAGAACAGGTAAAAAACACACCGCAAATATTGGAAAACAAAAAGAAGGAAAGTAAATTAAAGGAAGTTATTACAGAACAACCGGTGACACCTTCACCAGTTAAGGCAGTTCAAAAGAAAGAAGCACCTGCACCTAAACCAGCAAAGGTTATTATGCCGGAGATCAAAACTAAAACGATTCGTAAATACGAACCTGATTTTACAAAATCAGTTTTAGACACCCCGGTGCATGACCAGTCTTTACCCTCCCAGCGATACAGTGATAATGATTTGAATGAATTTAGGGAGCTTATCAATAAGAAGCTTGATGCGGCAAAGAAGGAATTGAATTACCTCCAAGGATTAATTACGCGTAAAGATGAAATGGGTGGAGATGAAAGTGATAACAGGTACATGACTATGGAAGATGGTAGTATAAGTATGGAGAGAGAGCAATTAAGTCAGATGGCCAGTCGCCAGATAACTTTTATTGATCACCTTGAAAAAGCGATCATGCGTATAGAAAATAAAACCTATGGAATCTGTCGTGTTACAGGAAAATTGATCGACAAAGCCCGACTGAGAGCGGTACCACATGCTACACTGAGTATCGAGGCCAAACAGACTATGAACAGGTAGGTACCAGGCGTGAGGTTGTCATGTATGAGAAATCACCCGTGCTTTAATTTACAATGGAGATTTGGCGGCTTTTAAAATTAAAATAGTAGCTCCTATTTCACTTCCTGCATATCAACCAATCTTCGGTAGTAAGTATTCTGAGCCATGAGTTCATCATGATTTCCCCGCTCTACAATTTCTCCTTTTTGCATAACGATGATCTCATCTGCATGCCTGATAGTTGACAACCTGTGAGCGATGACTATACTCGTTCGGTTTTTCATCATTTTGTTAATAGCATCCTGAACCAATCTCTCGCTTTCGGTATCCAGCGAAGATGTGGCTTCGTCGAGAATTAGAATAGGGGGATTTTTAAGAACAGCACGTGCGATTGTCAAACGTTGTCTTTCTCCTCCACTCAATTTACTTCCCCGGTCACCGATATTAGTCTGGTAACCATATTCTTTTTTCTCAATAAAACTATGGGCGTTGGCGATTTTAGCTGCGGCTATGATTTCCTGTTTTGTTGCATCTTCTTTGCCCAGGGCTATGTTATTGTAGATGGTATCATTAAAAAGAATGGGTTCCTGGGTAACAATACTTATTTGATTTCTTAGTGATTGTAGCGTGTACTCTTTTATATTGACGCCATCGATAAGCAATTCCCCAAACGTAACGTCATGAAACCGTGGGACAAGATCTGCTAACGTCGACTTACCTGCGCCTGAAGAACCTACAAACGCTACTGTTTTGCCTTTGTCGATAACAAGGTTGATATTTTTAAGAATCACCGCATCATCGTAAGCGAAACCCACCTTGCTGAATTCAATCTTCTTTGTTAAGCGCTGTAGAATTTTTGCGTTAGCTGCTTCCGTAACCACCAGCGGGGCCCTGAGAACCTCTTCAATTCTCCCAATAGAGGCGCTGCCTCTCTGCATATTATAAAAGGCGGAAGACAAAGCTTTGGAAGGGTTAATGATCTGGGTGAACAGAGCGATAAATCCTATAAAACCGGAAGGTTGCAGGCCAAAGCCGTTTGCACCTAACACCATCCTTCCGCCAAACCAGAGTATTCCGCATAACACAAGCACCCCCAGAAATTCACTCATCGGCGAAGCAAGGTCACGGCGGTAGTTCATTTTATTTTTAACGCGGAACAAATCATCATTGGTTGAAAGAAATTTATTTCTCAGAATGTGCTCGGCATTGAAAGCTTTTATCACTCGAAGTCCACCCAGGGTTTCATCCAGGATGGAAAGACCTTCACCCAACTTAATCGCTGCTGCATTACTTTGTTTTTTTAGGGTGCGGCTTACCCTTCCTATTATAAAACCGGTCAGGGGTAAAAATATCAGCAGAAAAATAGAAAGTGGAGGACTTAAAAAAACCATCGTAGCCAGGTAAAATATGATTGTAAGCGGTTCTTTAATCAAACCTTCCATGGTATTGACGACCGTACTTTCCAGTTCCCAGGTGTCGTTAGTCATCCGGCTTATGAGATCACCTTTGCGTTGCTCGGTGAAATAACCAATGGGTAAACTTAATATCTTATTATAAAGATCATTTCTTAAACGTGTCATTACGCTGTTTCTCATTGGGGAGAGAATGAAATAACTAAGGTACAGGAACAGATTTTTAAAGAAAACAGCTGTTAATATAATAAGACATATATAGGCTAAAGCAGTAATTACGCCCTGTTCATTTATAACCCTGGTAAGATAATAACTTAGATTGTGAAGCAATGCTTCTGCGTTCATTTTAAAAGCAACCAGGTCTTTTACCTGTTTTTCAGGATTAAAAAGAACGTTTAGAAAAGGGATTAGCATCGCTAAAGAAACAATTCCAAATATTATTGAGAGTAGTGTAAATATGAAATAGATAATAATACTTCCTTTGAACGGTTTGAAGTAAGTGAACAGACTGGCATATTTTTTCATAATTACGTCAAAAATGCCAGGTTGCGTTTAAAAGTAGCGCAGCCCGGCAATTAAGCTGTAATTTACACGTAATAATTGTTAAGGATAATGCAAGAGGAAACAAAACGACAAAAACAAGTGGCTGGGCTGTTAAAGGAAGAAATTAGTCTTATTTTCCAACGGTTAGGACTTAGTATGACCGATGGAGGAATGATTTCTATCGCTTCGGTAAAAATTACCCCTGATTTATTTGAAGCAAGGATATATCTAAGCCTTTTCCAGGTTAAAGACCCGGTGGCAACTATGAAGAAAATTGAAGAGCGCAGCTGGGAAATAAAAAAGGAGCTGGTAAGCCGGGTTAAAAATCAGTTGCGAAGCATGCCCCAACTGACTTTCTTCCAGGACGATACACTGGATTATGTTTTTAAAATGGAAGAAGTTTTTAAGAAGATAAACGATGATAAAAAAGAAGGATAGATTGTTTCTTCCTTATAGTAATACTATATGTTTTTCATTAAAGGCATTCTTCTGCCCATTACCAGTGTTATACAATTCTAACCGCCGGTAATCAAAATTTACAATCAGCTGCTGTTTAACTTAAATGCTGCATACATGTACCTCATTTTTGCATGGAGATATTTCAAAGCAAAAAAATCTACTAACGCTATAAATATTATTGCTTGGATCAGCGTATTGGCGATTGCAGTAGGCACGGCTTCACTTATAATCCTGCTTAGCGTATTCAATGGTTTCGAAGACTTGGTAAAGTCATTATATGCTGATTTTTATACCGATTTAAAAGTTTCCGCTGCAAAAGGAAACAGCATTGTTTTTTCGAAAGATCAGCTAAAAAAGGTTAAAAATATTGGGGAAGTAAAAAATTATTCCCTGGTGATAGAAGAAAAAGCTCTCCTGCAAAATGGCGAACCTTTATCACTAGTGTATTTGAAAGGAGTGGATACTGAATATGCTCATGTTACCGGCGTGTCAAAAAAACTTATTAAAGGAAATTTTAACCTCGGCACTGCGGACAAGCCCGCCATTGTTCTAGGTTCCGGGATTGAAAGTGCACTTGAGATTCAATCTGACAGATCGATTGTCCCTCTTACTATTTTTCTGCCAAAGCGGGGAGTAAATCTCAATGCTTCTGATCCGATGCAATCTCTGAGTTCGGATAATATAAACACTAGTGGCACTTTTGCCATACAGCAGGATTTTGACAACAAGTATGTAATAACAAATGTAGGATTTGTGAAGCGGATGCTAAACCTACCTAAAGACGAGTATGGCGGCATCGAGATAATGCTGCTTGATGCTACGAGTGATCAATTAGTTAAAAAGAAGCTGGAAAATATATTCGGCCCTGATTATCTTGTTCAAACTAGGTATGAACAAAACAGGAGTTTGTATTCTGTGATGCGCGTCGAGAAATGGGCTATTTATATAATGCTTTCTTTGATATTAGTGGTGGCTGCATTTACGATGATCGGTGCCTTAACCATGCTGGTGCTCGAAAAACAGAAAGATATCCAGGTACTTAAAGCTCTAGGTACAGATGACAACCTTATTCTTAAAATATTTTTAAGTGAAGGTATTTTACTGGCAACGGTGGGCGGACTTAGTGGTGTAATTCTGGCAATAATTATCTGTAAGCTTCAGGTTACTTATAAACTGGTTAAACTGCAGGGAAGTAGTTTTCTTATTGATTATTACCCGGTGAAATTAGTTGCAGCAGATTTCTTACTGGTTTTATCTACTGTCTTCCTCGTGGCATGGGTGGCTTCGTGGATTCCGGCAAGGAAAGCCGGCCGCCAGGCGATTGAACTAAGAAGCTGAACCTACAAATCAATTCATGAATACCGGTTGGTAATTGAGCTGAATTTTTGTGATTATATTCTTTATTTTAATTGCTGGTGCTTAAAAATCTATAATCAGTAATATTTTTTTGTTTCCATTTTAGCCGGTTAAATATTTGGACTATTATTTGGTTAGACTTACTGGAACTTAAAATGAAATCTGTTCTTAATTATATGTTTGAATTTATTATTACAGATGTTTAGATTTTAAAAAAAACATTTTCTGTTTGTTCTACAAGCAAATAGTTAACTATATTTTTGCCTAATAACTTTCGAGAATTAAATTCAATAGAATGTTTGATATTTTTATGTCGGTCTTACTTTCTTTTGGAATCACTTTCCTGGCTATCCCGGTTATCATCAAGGTTTCTGAGGAAAAGATGCTGTTTGATATTCCTGATTCCAGAAAAATTCATATTTCACCTATTCCCTCTCTTGGTGGACTTGGAATTTTTGCAGGTTTCGTTATTGCCTCCCTTTTGACGATTTCTTTTTCCAGTGCTCCTGAGTTCCAATTTTTTATTGCAGCTTCCATGGTAATCTTTTTCTTAGGCATTAAAGATGATATCCTTATTATTTCTCCACTGAAAAAATTCATAGGACAGGTTCTGGCTGCTTTTTTAATTATATTTAAAGGGGGTGTTCAAATTAAAAGTATGCATGGTTTCCTGGGAGTTTTTGAATTGCCTGAAATATTTAGTTTGATATTAACCTATTTTACAGTTATAGTGGTTATCAATTCATTCAACCTGATTGATGGAGTAGACGGGTTGGCTGGAATGCTTGGATTTATGGCTACATCAATTTTGGGCTTGTATTTTTTAGAAATCAATTTAATTCCTTACGCTATACTATCTTTTGCCATCGCAGGCAGTGTTGCCGCTTTCCTGATATTTAATTTCCAGCCAGCCAAAATATTTATGGGGGACACAGGGTCGCTACTGATTGGGCTCCTAAGTGCTATACTGGTGATAAAATTTATTAATGTTGCGTCACTGCCTTCGGTACGGATGCCTTTGGAATCATCTCCTGCTATAGGGTTTGCTTTATTAATGATTCCTTTACTCGACACCCTTAGAGTATTCGCTATACGGATTATTGTTCATCGCCGTTCTCCCTTTACACCGGATAGAAATCACATTCATCACCTCCTGCTCGACAAGGGCTTTACACATCAGAAAATAACATTGTCGCTTGTGTTAATCAATCTTTTTTTTATAGCTTTTGCATATTTTGGAAGATCACTGGGTTCTTCAGTACTCATTTTCTCCATGGTGTCTCTATTCTTTGCCGGTATAGGCGTATTATATTACAGTCGTAAGCAGTCATTGATCTTGGCTAAATTTTCCGGGAAAGAAAATAATAAGATCGGTTCTTCAAAAATTCTTCTTACAAAAAGCGCTATGCTTGAAGAAAAATAAAGTCTGCCTTATTTTAATCTTCGGCAATACATCACTAAACACCTTTCAAACTATAGTTCTATCGTTGACTCACAAATAATTTTTATGCTCATACAGCAGCTTTTATTAATTTGCCGCCTCAATACATAAATATGGTGGAAGATTTAATTTTGATAATGGAGGATACCGAAGATCTGATGAGTAAAGGCATCGATCACCTGGAAGCCGAGCTAGTGAAAATAAGGGCCGGTAAAGCCACTCCAAATATGCTTGATGGAATAGTAGTTGATTATTACGGATCCAATACCCCCATTTCTCAGGTGGGTAATATCTCTGCCATGGATGCACGTACGCTTTCTATTCAACCATGGGAAAAAAATATGCTGCACCCAATAGAAAGAGCGATCATAGCCGCCAATATTGGAATTAATCCTCAGAATGATGGAAATATGATCCGGCTTTTTTTGCCTCCTCTTACTGAAGAAAGAAGAAAAGAACTGGTTAAGAGAGCTAACGGTGAAGGTGAACAGTCGAAAGTAGCTATTCGGAGTATCCGCCGGGATGCAATTGAAATGGTAAAAAAACTAGAAAAGGATGGCTTAAGCGAAGATGAAGCCAAAGACGCTGAAAGCGAGATACAACTGTTGACAGACAAGTACATTATACTGATTGAAAAACACCTTAGCAGAAAAGATAAAGAGATTATGTCAGTATAATACAGAGTGAGGTGGTTTATACTTACGCTTGTTTGCTTCCAGGTTCGTCCCACCGTATAGCCTTTGGTCAACGATGTCAGCTACCAGCAAAAATCTTCAAGGTGATTTTCTGATAGCTTTAATAATTTTTTTAACTTAAACTGAAAATCACAGCATGAGCTCAGCGAACCTGCTTAAAATTGATACCCGTGCCCCTAAAGATTTTGATAAAATAGTAACCAAGGAAAAAACAAGGGATATCGTCGCTGAATTAAATGAATTGCAAAACCTCCTTTATGCCGAAAATAAACATTCTCTGCTAGTGGTTATACAAGGCATGGATGCCAGCGGAAAAGATGGTGTAATAAGAAATGTCTTCGGCTCGCTAAACCCACAGGGTGTCGCTGTGAAATCTTTTAAGGCTCCAACACAGGAAGAATTATCCCATGATTTTTTATGGAGAGTTCAAATGCATACCCCTGCCAAAGGGATGATTCAGATCTTTAACCGCTCACATTATGAGGATGTATTGGTAACACGGGTGCACAAATGGTGCGATGATGAAACTGCATATAAAAGAATGACAGCCATCAATCATTTTGAAGAACTGTTAGAAAAACACAATAGCACCAGTATTTTAAAATTTTATTTGCATGTATCTCCCGAAGAACAACTGGGCCGGCTAAACGAGCGGATAAAAGATCCCGGTAAACAATGGAAATACAACGAAAATGATTTTTCAGAAGCGAAGCTCTGGGATATTTATATGAAAATGTACGAGGATTGTTTTGAAGAATGTAATAAAATTCCGTGGACGATCGTCCCTTCAGATCAGAACTGGTATAAAGAATTTCTTATCGCCTCCAAATTACTGGAAACATTAAAAAAATTGAATATGCAATATCCCGGACTCAAGAAATAATATTGCATCGATCAGAAATACCATAATATTACGCATCTTCTTATGATAGATGACGGCGGCTAGCGAACACCTCATTCTAAAATTAAGTTAACGCTGTATTGCCTGTTTAAAATTCAGTAATGAATACACCTGTATATAAAATAAAATTACCCCAGTTTGAAGGTCCTTTCGATTTGTTGTTATTCTTTATTGAAAGAGATGAAATTGATATTTATAATATTCCTATCACTGGCATAATCAACGATTTCCTTGACTACATTCATGGAGGCAAAGGGCTTAACATTGAGTTATCAAGTGAATTTATATTATTCGTATCAACACTGATGCGAATCAAGGCAAGGTTACTACTGCCAAGAAAAGAGATTGATGAAGAGGGAAATGAAATTGATCCACGTAGAGAGTTGATCGATAAAATACTTGAATATAAGAGATTTAAAGAAGCTGCTGCCGAGATGGCCGGCATGGAAGCGGTTCGGATGTTAATGGTAAAGCGTGGAAATCTGTTGAAAGATATTTCTTCCATAGGTGAGGAAGCCGGTGAAGGGACGGAAATACAAACTATTACTTTGTTCAGGTTAATGAAGTCGTTTGAAAAAGTAATGCAGAAGGTTAAAGATAGAAATAACAAGCCTGTCCATACTGTTGTTCAATATACTTACACTATGGAGCAAAGCAGGGAGCTATTGTATAACACCACAAAAGCTGCCGGCTCCTGTTCTTTTGAAAAAATCTTTAATAAATGTGATAATAAAATCCAGGCCATATTTATTTTTTTGTCAATGCTGGAACTGGTGCAGATGAAATACCTCTCCATAATAACGGGTGATGGAAGAAATAATTTTCTCATAGAATTTAACCGCGATAGAGAGGAAGACCCCATTCAAAACTTTTCTTTCTGAATATTGGAAGCAGGTTAATAGACCACTATTTTAAAGAACAAGCTATCCAAACTGTACGCTAATCTTTTCATGCATCATTTTTCTTATAGCCGCAGTGATTCCTTCTTCATCATAACCGCATTCGCGGTACAGTTGCTTTAAAGTGCCATGTTCTACAATTCCATCAGGAATACCCAATATTTTAACCTGTGCCGTATAATTATTTTGGGACATAAATTCCAGGATCGCCGACCCGAAGCCACCAAGAACTGTCCCATCTTCTACCGTAATAATTTTATCAAATTTGGAGAACACTTCATGCAAAAGTTTTTCATCCAGCGGTTTCACAAAGCGCATGTCGTAATGAGCTGGGTTTAAACCATCAGATTTTACAGAACGGATTGCAGCAGCGGCGAAATTTCCAGGGTGGCCTATCGAAAGAATTGCGATATCTGTACCGTCTTTTATTTTTCTTCCGGTACCAATTTTAATTTCTTTCATTTCTGTTCTCCACTCAGGCATAACACCCTCTCCTCTGGGGTAGCGTATCACCATCGGATGCTGAGTTGACTCCAACTGAGCAGTGTACATTAAATTTCTTAATTCAGATTCATTCATTGGAGCACTTACAACAAGATTAGGGATACACCGCATATAGGCGATATCATAAGCTCCGTGATGTGTTGGACCATCTTCCCCCACCAGTCCTGCTCTGTCTAAACAAAAAATAACGGGAAGCTTTTGTATAGCTACGTCATGAATTACCTGATCATAAGCCCTCTGCATGAATGATGAATAAATATTACAAAAGACGCGCATTCCCTGGGTAGTTAACCCGGCACTAAGGGTCACTGCATGTTGTTCGCAGATGCCTACATCAAAAGCCCGGTCAGGCATTTTGTCCATCATAAATTTAAGGGAGGAGCCGGAAGGCATCGCCGGCGTAACACCCATTATATTTTTATTTTTTTCTGCCAGTTCAATAATGGTATGCCCAAAAACATCCTGGTATCTGGGAGGCTGTGGGGTTTCATATTTCTTCTTATAAATTTCTCCTGTTATTTTATCAAACAGTCCGGGCGCATGCCACTTGGTCTGATCCTTTTCAGCCAGTGAATATCCTTTGCCTTTTACAGTAACAATATGAAGCAGTTTCGGCCCCGGTATATTTTTTAGGTCACTAAGCGTATCAACCAGTTTAGTGATATTATGACCATCTATAGGACCAAAGTAGCGAAGATTCAGGGATTCAAAGAGGTTACTGCTTTTACTCACAAAACCTTTGATAGTATGTTCCAGTTTACTGGCAATTTCCCTGGAAAAATTGGCACCCACGGGAAGTTTGCCCAATGCTTTCCAGATATCATCCTTTAACTTATTATATGTTTGCGAGGTGGTGATATCAGTAAGGTATTCTTTCATCGCTCCTACATTCTGATCAATGCTCATACAATTATCATTCAGGATGATCAGTATATCCGCATCCGCGACACCTGCATGGTTCATTCCCTCGAACGCTTCGCCGGCAGTAAGTGCGCCATCACCAATTATTGCCACCGATTTTCTGTCTTCTCCTTTGTATTTGGCAGCCATTGCCATGCCCAGGGCGGCAGAGATAGAAGTAGATGAATGCCCAACTCCGAAAGTATCATACTCACTTTCACTTCTTTTGGGAAAACCGCTAATGCCATTATATTTACGGTTGGTGACAAAATTATTGCGTCGGCCGGTAAGAATTTTATGACCATAAGCCTGATGCCCTACATCCCATACTAACTGATCATATGGGGTATTATAAATATAATGCAAGGCTACCGTTAGTTCTACTACACCAAGACTTGCGCCGAAATGACCTCCATGAACACTTACAATGTCTACGATATACTGCCTTAATTCATCACATAGCTGGTGTAATTGCTCTTTACTTACCTTCTTTAAATCTTCAGGACTGTTAATTTGCTGTAATATCGGGCCGGGAATAATTTCCATCTTACAATAATAAGGATTAAAGATACGTAACAGCGCCGGTTGTTACCCGGTTTTAGCACACTCAACTTATTAACGATATATACAAATTACTATTGCAAAAGTTGTAGATTCCACACATCAACATACATGATCATGGTATTTGTGGCGGAGTTATAATAAGAATTAGTTCCATTGATGCCATTGAGCCTAATTTATAGCCTTTAATACAATAGGTTGCTTTCTGCGCCTGATAAAAGAATAAATTTGTAGTATGACAATGAAGGTTTCCAAATATTGGATTTTTCAGGTAGTTGGCTGGGGGTTATTTGTGCTGATATATTTGTTCTTTGCATTTACGTTTGAAAGAATTACTGCAAACTTCATTGCAAAGTTGATAATTTTCGTAGGTCTTGGAGTCTGTTTTTCGCACATTATGCGGGCAGTAATAATGCGTACCAATGTTTTATTAAAACCTTTACAACAGCAATTGGTTGGATTGGTAATTATAACATTGTCTTTTTCATTAACTGTCGGTGCGCTTGAATCCTTTCTTACTTACCTGCTTAATCTGAGAACGCCGCAGGAAGAAAAATCCACTGAGATAAAAATTCTCTTTAACAATGCTTTCCACTCATTTGTGTACCTTTTTATGTGGAGTTGTATTTACTTTATCTATCATTATATAGGAAAAAATCGTAAGCAGCAGGTTGATACATTAAAGCTGGAGGCCCTGGTAAAGGAACTGGAACTTAAGACCATCAAAGCACATATAAATCCGCATTTTATTTTTAACGCCCTGAATAGTATTCGCGCCCTGATTGATGAGAATCCAGTCAGAGCCAGAAACGCTGTTACCGAGTTGAGCAATATTCTTAGAAGCAGCATGCAGGCTGAAAAATTGGAAACGGTGGCTTTTGAAAAAGAACTGAACATTGTAAAAGATTACCTCGCCTTAGAGCATATTCGATTTGAAGAAAGATTAAAAATAGAATACGATATCGAAGAAGATACACTCGACCTGCAGGTTCCGCCTATGATGCTGCAAACCCTTGTTGAGAACGCTATCAAGCACGGAATCAGTAAACAACTGAATGGTGGGACAGTGAAAGTAATCTCCTGCTTTACCGATAAGTTTCATGAATTAAGCGTTCAGAATACTGGTTACCTTAAGGGTTCTTTAAATACTGATGGGTTTGGATTGGCAAGCACAGAAAATCGCCTGCATCTGATGTTCGGCGAGAAAGCGCATTTTCAAATCAGAGAAATAAGTGGTAATATGGTAGAAGCAAAAATCCAAATTCCAACCCCTTTACTTTTTGATAAATTATTGTAATTATGATAAAGGCTATTTTGATTGATGACGAACGACTGGCAAGAAATGAATTAAAGAAACTGTTAGAAGAATTTCCTGAGATAGAAGTGATTGCTGAAGCAGCAAATGCGAATGAAGGAATAGAAAGAATTGAAACGCTGAGCCCGGATCTCATTTTTTTAGACATTCAGATGCCTGGTAAATCAGGCTTTGAAATGCTGGCTGAACTGGATAAGGTCCCTTATGTAATCTTTACGACGGCTTATGATGAGTATGCGCTAAAAGCCTTTGACGTAAATGCACTCGATTATTTACTAAAACCCGTTGAACCAAAACGATTGGCAGATGCTGTTCAGAAATTACACCAGCAGGAAGAAAAAGAATTGAATGCTATTCCATCGTCTTCGTTAATGAACCGGACTTTACTGGAAGATGACGCCCAGGTATTTGTTAAAGATGGGGAACGATGCTGGTTTGTAAAATTGAGTGATATAAGATTGTTTGAGAGCGTAGGTAACTATGCTAAAGTCTATTTTGCCAGCAACAAACCTCTTATATTAAAATCTTTAAATGCGCTTGAAGAAAGACTGGATGAAAAAACGTTCTTCAGGGCCAACAGAAAGCATATTGTAAACCTTCGCATGATCGATAAAATTGAACCTTACTTTAACGGTGGTTTATTAATAGATCTTAAAGGTGGTGAAAAAATAGAAGTAAGTCGTCGCCAGACTGTTAAGTTCAAAGAAATGATGAGCCTCTGAAACTGGTGTGATTGATAAAATAAATTAATACATACATCACTCAAAGCGATTTAATGAAGTCAGGCATAATTATTTTCTTACCGTTCTTCTGTTATACTGTACTTACGGCTCAAACAATTGATAAGATCATCAATCCTACCGAAGTTAACCGTATTGAAAGCATATTGGCTGATGATAAAATGGAAGGCAGGAAAACTTTCACTGCCGGTAATGCAAGGGCGGCTAACTTTATTGCCAGCGAATTTGAATTAATTGGCCTGCAAACTTTCAATGGTGCAAAAGGATTCCGGCAGGAATTTAATATGACAGATACAAAAATGACTTCATTCAAAGGCTCACTGGACAACCAGCCTTTGAAAGAACAGCAGGTTGTTGCAATCACTTTAAATCCATCTTTGACAATAACAGAGAAGTCGAAATACGATACAGGCAGCATCAGAACCGGTGAAAATATTCAGAAAAAAGTAAGCGCTTTTATAAGGTCTAAAAAAAATTATATAGTATTTGTAGGCAGCAGTTTTTCTAACAAGTTTAATCTTCTGAATCAATTTAAGCGACAGTTTACCAAATCTGAAAACAGTGTGGTATTTATATTAACTGACAAAGCGCCTGAAAGATTTAATATTTCGATTACTAATGAAATAACTGTAAATCCTTTGGTAAACATTATAGGGGTGATACCTGGCAAGAGCAGGAAAAATGAATACGTAATATTTTCAGGTCATTATGATCATCTTGGAATAGGTAAAGCAGTTGACGGGGATTCTATCTTCAACGGTGCTAATGATGATGCTGCGGGAACCACTGCTGTAATAATGCTTGCTAAATATTTTAAATCGCTGGGTAAACAGGAGCGGACAATAATCTTTACCACATTTACCGGCGAAGAAGTGGGTGGCTATGGATCTCAATATTTTTCCAGTCAGTTAACTCCTGCCGGCGTTGTGGCGATGTTTAATATTGAAATGATAGGCACAGAATCAAAATGGGGGAATAATACGGCATACATAACGGGTTACGAAAAAACAAACCTGGGTAAAATACTGGAAAAGAATTTGGAAGGATCGGGTTTTAAATTTTATCCTGATCCGTATCCTGAGCAGGAACTTTTCTACCGCTCCGATAATGCCACACTAGCCAGGCTCGGCGTAGCCGCTCATACTATCAGCACATCGAAAATGGATAATGAAAAATTTTATCACACGGTTAAAGATGAAATCGGGACCTTAGACATGAATAATATGGCGCAGATCATCAAGGCGATTGCCATTAGTGCAGCTTCTATAATAAGTGGAAAAGATACACCTTCGAGAGTGGACGTCCGGCAGTTAAGATAATGATATTAATTTTATATACAACAGATCATTTTATGCAGTAGTTACCGGTACTGAATGAATAGCGGCACTCATTTCTTTGATCATACCAGCGTTTTTTTCTATAGCATTTCCTACCACAATTATATCGGCGCCGGCTTTGCAATTCAGATATGCTTTTTCTGCATCGGTAATTCCACCACCGATTACAAGCGGTGCTTCAATACATTTAGCTACTTTTTCAATCATAGATTCAGTTATGGCCCGTTTAGCGCCACTTCCCGCATCCATATATATTAGCTTCATTCCCAACATTTCACCCGCCATCGCGGTGCATATCGCGATTTCATTTTTATCCGAAGGTATAGGTAAGGCATTTGAAATGTAGGAAACTGTTGTTGGCGCTCCGCCATCGATCACCATATAACCGGTAGAAATAATTTCAAGCCCGCTTTGCTTTACAAAGGGCGCTGAAACAACATGCTGACCAATCAGAAGTTCCGGGTTCCTGCCCGATATCATAGAGAGATATAACAGGGCATCTGCATGCCGCGATATCTGGGAAGGACTTCCCGGGAAAAGTAAAACAGGGATATAGCAAATTTGTTTGATGTGCTGGATACACTCATCTAGATGGTTGGAAACCACCAGGCTCCCGCCTACGAACAAATAATCTACATTCGCCTGAACAGAGAGACTAACTATTTCATCTAACAAAATTTTGTTTACCTTATCAGGGTCAACTAATACAGCAAACGACTTATGCCCTTTTTGCTTTTTCGTAACCATGCCTTGGTAGATAGCCTGCTTCATTCAAATATTAACCATTGGATTATTGCAAAAATGCAAAAGTTTTTTGGTTTACTGTGCTTTATTAGTTTTTAAGTGCTTTAACCGAATATAAGAAGCAACCCTGATATGGTAATTATCAATAAAGGATTTGTTTTAATCCGCCTTATCTTAGTTAAGCCACCTTGCTTGTAAACAAATTCCGGGCTGAGTCTGAAATATAAACCGCATCAGGTTGCCCGACGTCAAATTATTACTGGTCACTATAAAATTGTTGCTAATGGTAACAATAATTTTATTTGGTAAAGCGCTGTGTCATTAGTAAATAATTCCACTTTGATTTCTGACAGTGTCCATTATCCGTGCGAGCAATAAACTGGTTTCATGCGAAAGCAGCGGGGATTGCAGGTATCCATTGTCCAGGCATTGCATCACTTCACGCACCTCATATTCAAAACCATTGTGATCGTAAGGGAATGCAAAATCGTTGCGTTCCCCGGTGTTAAGTTCTATTGTAATACCGGTTGCTCTGTAAAATGGTGCAGGTAATATTATCCTGCCTTTTGTACCACAGATTTCAGCGGTCAGTGAAGTTTTAATGGTGATTGATGAAAAGATATTAGCAATCTGTCCGGCCGGATATTGAAACTGCATACTGCAATATTCATCAGCACCCGTCGCTGACAGCTTTGCCATTGACTGTATCCTGGACGGTTCACCCAAAAGAAGCGTAGTTAAAAATAACGGGTAGATACCAACGTCGAGAAGAGAGCCACCACCAAGTTCTAAATTGAACAGCCTTCCCTGAGGATCATAAGGTGCCTGGAAACCAAAATCAGCCCTGATAAATTGCACCGGGCCAATTACATCTTCTTTGATCAATTGTAACATTTTACTGATGGAAGGCATAAACCGCGACCACATGCCTTCCATCAAAAATGTTTGATTTACAGAAGCAGCATTCACCATGGCTTTCACCTGCTGGTAATTCAATGCCATCGGCTTTTCAGACAATACCGGTTTTTTGTGATTGAGACAAAGAACAGCCTGCTCTTTATGAAACGCATGAGGTGTAGCGATGTAGATAACATCTACCTCCGGGTCTTCTGCAAGTTTTATATAGTTATCATACGCTTTAGCAGCGCCAAATGTATTCGCGAACGCTTTTGCTTTGTTACCATCCCTTGAAGCTACGGCATACACTTCAGCGCCTTCAACATAATTTACGGCAGAAGCAAATTTTTCTGCAATTCGCCCTGCTCCTAAAATACCCCACCTGTATGTTCTGTTCATAGTTGTAATTAATTTTTAAGAAGGAAGTCTTTCAGGTAACTGCAGGTATTAACTGCCTGTTTATGAAAAGCTGTGGTGCCATAATCTTTTTTTAATTGTGGGAAAATGCGTAATTGGTATAATAAAGAGGATTCCATGCTGTTTTCGGGGACATGTTGTTCTGAAAGAAGCTGGTAAAATAATCGTGCGAATCTATCTCTTCGCCACAACCAAGAATATTGTATGAAAAGGAAATGAATAATACATTAATGAAAACAATCAAATACCTTTTCCAGTTCATGCGTAGAAAATTTTAATAAAGTTATGGAATCAAGATGGTAAAGATCGATGCTTACTCGTGATGGGTTGAGTTTCCCGGTAAGTAAACTTTCCGCTTTTGACAGTTCATCATAAGTAACTACTTCGTCTCTGATGAAATCGCCGGCTTCAAAGTTATAGCCATTAACAGCCACAGATTGAAGCACTTCGAATTTGTTACCTGCTGATTTTGCGGAAAAGTTATAACCGCACTTGGCATTGGTTCAAGCTTAGATTCATTCCAGGCCATATCGAAATATTTTATGTACAACTTTATTATAGGCAGATCAGTCAGTACTTTTCTTTCAAGAGTACCAGGGTTAAAGACTCACTTCCAGTAATACAATGCCCTGTCAACTGTCGGTGGCGTCCTTTTTTTAGTACAAAACATCAAAGTAAGAACCAGGAATACTAACAGCATGAATAGTAATAAAGGATCTCTTATCCAAGGTATGACGACAATCATGGACTTGTTTTTTAAGGAGCAGCGCTAAAATATTTATCCGGCCATAATACATTTTGAAACCATGTTTTTTTAATTTTGTTATCCTACGTTATGACAATACATTTTGGTTACGATAAAAAACAGGTAATACAAGCGTTGAGGTATCACTTTTTAACCAGGCCCGAAATAAAGATACTCCTCATTCTTATTAATGTTTTTGCAATCGCATCCGGCATACTGCTTGCCTTTCATAAAATACAACCACTGGCCTTCCTGTTTTTTTCTTTAATGTGGTTTGTATTAATGATTGTTATATGGCGAATTTTGCCGGGGAGTATTTATAAAAAGGCGCATACATTCAAGGATGAGTTTTCCATTACTTTTGATGATGATGGAATAGTACTGCAAAATAACCGCGGATCAAAAAACTGGTCCTGGAAACTTTTCAGCCGCTTTTTAGAAAGTCCTTACTTCTTTCATTTGTATTTCGACGCCCGGTCATTCTTCCTTGTACCAAAGGATGCTTTTAATGGTATTAGCGACGTTCAGGAAGCGCGGAGGATGTTGAAAGTGAAGATTACTAAGTAGGTATGAGGTATGTGTTTTGAATTTTGGTGATTGAAGATATTATATTGAAACGATGAGGCAGGCTGTAACTTATGTTTTTATTTAATGGTGAGTTTATAAGCCGCTAGCTATTCTTCCGTTTTTATTTTATCAGGTCTTGATCCGAGGTAGTATAAAGTGTAGCCCATCAATGTGAAGAAAGCGACACTTAAGACATAGTAACCAAACTGCCCGAAGGCTTCCGTTAAGTTATACTCAACACTAATATATTTAAGCCAGTTTGCGATGTGAGGACTGATATTTAGGAATGCAAACAGCACACCAAGCAAAGCGCCGCCGGCTACTAATCCGGTTGCAAATAAGTTTCCTTTCTCCAGGTCTTCTTCACCTTCTTTTATAACGTCGCCTCTTCTTTTCTTAACAAAATCCACAATGCCTTTGATGGCGCTTCCAATAAATATTGGTAAGGTTGTAGAAAGGGGAAGATAAACGCCTATAGCGAAACTTAAAGCTTTAACACCGCAAAGTTCCATTACAATAGCAAGGAATGCGCCGGCAAGGACAAAATTCCAGTCGAGATTATAGGACAAGATGCCTTTGATAAGTGTCGCCATCAGCGTTGCCTGGGGTGCATTGTATTTACTTCCTATGGCGTGATGGATACCGTTTTGCAATAACTCGGGTGTAGGAGTATCTAATATTTTTACGGTGAATCCGATTGCAATCGCAGACACTATTACTCCGATAAACAAAGCAAGCTGCTGGTATTTTGGAGTGGCGCCGACGATATAACCGGTTTTAAGATCTTGTGAAGTGTTGCCGGCATTAGCTGCAGCTATGCATACCATGCCGCCAACTACCAATGCCATCGGTTCATAAACTTTCCCGCTCCAGCCTACCGCAATAAAAATAAGACAGGTACTCATAACCGTTGCTATAGTCATCCCGCTGATAGGATTGTTCGATGAACCGATAAGTCCTACAATACGGGATGAAACGGTTACGAAGAATGCGCCAAACACAACCACCAGGATCCCGATAAGGATGCGGTTGAAAAAATTATTTCCCGGAATGATATTCAAAGATGCTATAAGTAATACCAAAGCGATGCTTCCGAAAAGGACGATCTTCAAACTCAGGTCTTTTTCAGTCCTCGAAATAACCACTCCTTTGCTTCCGTCTTTTACAGAGCCTATACTTTCTTTGAATGAAGTAATAATTGTAGGGATTGTCTTCAGCAATGTTATAAAACCACCGGCAGCAACAGCGCCGGCTCCTATCTGTCTTATATATGCGCGATAGATAGCTTCTGCAGGGTCAGTGAAAGTATGAGTTGAAGGATTCCATGAGCCCATTCCGCCGGATGTGGCCATATCTTTTAGAAAACCCAGCTTCACTTGCTGCAAGGCGATAACATCACCCGGAATCAACGATGCCAGTAATGGTATCAGTACCAGCCAGCTTAAAATACCACCCGCTACTAAAATTCCTCCGATACGAGGTCCTATTATATAACCTACGCCCATATATTCCGGCGTTATATCAGCAGAGACCTGTGCGGAAGGAAAAAATTTATTGGTGGCAGCTGTAGCAAACTGCGGCGTATCGGCAATAACTTTTAGCATCTTTTGCATAATAGCATACACCAACGCGAAACCCAATCCCTGGAAGGCCGTTTTAGCAAAATCACCCCCTCTTTCACCAGCTTTAAGTACCGCCGCACAAGCTGTGCCTTCAGGATATGGTAAAGTGCCATGTTCTTTCACAATAAGCGAGCGCCTTAACGGTATCATCATTAATGTACCCAGCATACCACCGAATATGGCCAGTATAAAAATCACCCCGTAATCAAAATAGTCCGCGGATTCAGCTGTAGAAAGAAATAGAAATCCCGGCAGTGTAAATACAACACCGGCTGCAATGCTTTCGCCGGCAGATCCGGTAGTTTGAATAATATTATTTTCCAGGATAGTTGTCTTGAAAATCTTTCTTCCCAGTGTAATGGCTATCACCGCAATGGGGATAGAGGCACTGACAGTGAGTCCTGCTTTTAAAGCTAAATAAACGGTGGAGGCACCGAACAATACTCCAAAGAAACTTCCCAGCAATATAGCTTTCAGGGTAAATTCTTTCATGTTCGTCTCCGGCGGAACAAAAGGTTGAAAGGACTTGCTTCCACTCATATTGTTAGAATTTTTTATATAGTTGAACTAAGTATCCCATCATTAAATACAGCAGACTCGCCATTGCCTGTACTGTTCGCCGAATCCAGGCGCAAATTGAATAGTCTCTTTATACTTAATGTTTCAATGGGTTGCTCATTGACAGGGTTTATTAAAGTCGTTTATTTTATGCAATGACAACCACAATATAATATCAGGGAACACTTAAAATTTCAATTGTTCATACATGTTATAATAAGGTAATATTTAAATTCATAGTAATAAAATTTAATATACGGTTAAATTAAGTGTTCCCAAATGTTATTATTAGTCATAATTGAAAGAATTGTAATTCCTAATTTTGAATGCCTTACTAAAAATAAGTATCTTTCCGCGATTCGGTGGTGGTTCGGTTATATTCATGTTCGTAATTTTTTTCAGATCAACCGATGCTTGTCAAACTTTTTTTATGGCTAAAGTAACATTCAATAATAAAAAAAGCGTGTTTTACAATACGCTTAAATTTAATGTAGATCAATATTTTACTTCAAATAATATTAAGAAAACCGGTAACTGGGAGTTGTATATTAAGACGATAGTGCTCATACCTGCCGCGCTTTTTCTTTATATATTCCTTCTTTCAGTGAGTCTTCCGGCAATAGTTGCAGTTCCTCTATGTGCTATACTTGGCTTTGTTTTAGCGAGTATAGGTTTTAACGTTATGCATGATGCATGTCATGGCAGTTATTCAAGCAGGAAATGGGTGAACGAAGTACTGGGATTAACGCTTAACGCTTTAGGTGGCAATGCTTTCATCTGGAAGTTCAAGCATAATATTATACATCATACTTATACAAACGTCGACGGTCTTGATGATGATATTGGTAAAAGCCCTATAATGCGCCAGTGTACTACCCAGAAGTGGGTGCCTGCCCATCGGTTTCAGCATATATATGTATTACTGGTTTATGCTATCTCTTCGATAGCGTGGGTAGCATTGATGGATTTTACTAAATATTTTACAAAAAGAATTTTTAGCACGCCTTTGCAAAAGATGAGTACCAATGACCATATTATCTTTTGGTTGAGCAAGGCGTTGTATGCGCTGTTCTATGTTGTTATACCAATATACTTTGTTGGAGCAGGTCGCTGGGCAATTGGTTATATAAGTATGGAAGTTACTTTAGGATTAACACTGGCACTGGTCTTTCAACTAGCTCACGTTGTGGAACATGCGGAATTTGAAGCCGCCGGTATTGAACCTAAATTGATTGAAAATGAATGGGCCGCCCACCAGGTAAAAACTACTGTAAACTTTGCGCCTAAAAACTGGCTTATCAACTGGTATGTCGGTGGATTGAATTACCAGGTTGAACACCATCTTTTCCCAAGGATAAGTCACGTTCATTACCCTGCTATTAGTAACATAGTAAAAAAAACCTGCGAACAGTACAACCTGCCTTATAATACGATTCCTACGATGTCGAAATCAATTGCTTCTCATTTCAGGATGATGAAGAAACTGGGTGAAAAACCTGTTGAGAAAGTTGCTGCATAAGTATAAGTGTTTGGTTTCTTTTTATATAGAAAATTTATTGTATTACGTATTGTCATGTCAATCATCAAATGTCTTAAAAGATTTGCTATCAACTGTCAGCCTTCAGCTGTCAGTAATTTAATCTATAATATACTTTCCTCCTGATAGTTGAAAGTTGACGGCTGATAGCAAGTACGACATTACAAATTGACATGACAATAGGATATTTTTATTAAATCATCCGCTTATATCTTTCAAATCATCTCGGTTTATATTTCGCTTCTGAAAAAATCTTTTTATTATCAGTCAACATAATCGCGTCAGGGCTTAAGGATTTATTTTTTGCTGCAAACTTTTTTACAATGCTCCGACCTACCCACTGGCCGATA
>Ga0123336_10000752_pt1 | contig 31476 bp, 33 predicted proteins | sample SSSSmetaG_FD_96466 | JGI IMG/M metagenome (GOLD analysis project Ga0123336, IMG submission 96466) | Glacier valley bacterial and archeal communities from Borup Fiord, Nunavut, Canada, to study Microbial Dark Matter (Phase II) - ​SSSS metaG | ecosystem: Environmental > Aquatic > Freshwater > Ice...
CAGGCACAGAACAGTCCGCAGGGACTGTTCTGTGTCCGGGCTCACTGCCATCGGCCCGAGGTCGCGCCACGAACTCACTTCGCTCCTGCGTCGCTGCGTTCAAACAGTCGTGGCGAGTCAGTTGACGAAGCACGCTGCGCGTGCCGATCTCGAACCTGCGCTCCTCATCGCCCCAGAAATCGCCCCCGCCGGATGCCGCCCGCCGCGAAGCCCACGGGCGGGTTCTTCTCGTTCGATAAGCACCCACGGTTCAGCAAAGGCGCGCCCGGGTGGGTGGCAGCGCGCCTGTGAGGTGCCGAGGAGCGGAGCGGTTTCGGCCGCGCGCGCAGCGCGCTTCGTCAACTGACTGTCGCCGATTGTTTGAACGTAGCGAACGCAGTGAGCGCAGTGAGTTCGGCGACGGCCGGAAGCGCGAGCACCGCAGGGCAGTCGATGGTCACATCGACCACCGAACCGAAGCGCTGACGCCTGCCTGGGCGCGCCTTTGCCGCGCCGACTTGCGCACACCTCGCGCCGCTCGGCGTCATGCGCCGAAGAGCTGCCCCAGCAGTTCGTGCAGCACGTTGCGCACATCAACGAACCCGGCCGAACTCGGTATCCAGCTCAGGGTGCGGTGTTCGGTGCGCTGGGCCAGGCCCATCGGTGCCGGCTCGATGCGCATGTCGGGCGCCGCCTCGCGGAAGGCACGCAGCGCGCGTGGCATGTGCCAGCCGCTCGTCACCAGCACCACGTGCTTGATGCCTTGCGGGCGGAGCATGGCGGTGGTGTAGGCCGCGTTCTCACGCGTGTCGCGCGAGTTGTCTTCGACCCACTTCAGCGGCCGGTTGAATTCGTTCGCGGCGATGCGCGCGGCTACCTGCGCCTCGGGCTTGCCGTCGCGCTGGGCCCAGCCCACGCCGCCGCTGAACCCCAGCGGCAGGCCGGTCTCGCGTGCCAGCCACGCGCCGTAGCGCAGCCGCTCCACCGACACCGGTTGCAGGTTGCTCACACCGTACTCGGGCGCGAACGGCTCCATGCCACCGCCCAGCACCATCACCGCGATGGGCTGCTTCGCGTTCGCCTCGATCTTCAGCTCGCGCAGGCGCTCGGCACCCAGCGCCAGGGGCGGGCGCAGTGCCAACTGCGACAACAGCATGGCGGTGCCAGTGCAGGCCGTGAGCCAGAGCAGCGCCACGCTCGTGAGCACGACGAACCAGCCCAGGCCGCGGCGCGGCAACATGAGCCGCGCCCCGACCAGCAGCAGCACCAGAAAGGGAACGGGCGGCAGAAGCAGCGCCGACAAGACGGGTTTCCAGGACTCGATCTGAAGCAGGGCGAATAAGCTGTTCACGGGTGCGGCGGGTCGGTTGGGGGACGCGGCATTGTGCGGGATGCCCTCCGCGCCCGACACACGGTTCGGGCTGTGACACCATGACTGTCTGCCCGGTTTTGCCCCGGAGGGAGATCGACGATGGTGTGGTTGCGGCGCGTGGGGTGGGGAGTGGCGGGCCCGCTGGCAGTGTGGGCGCTGGCGTGGCTGACGGTCCCCCCGCTGCTCAAGTCCCAGGCGCAGACGCGGCTCTCGGCCTTGCTGGGGCGCGAGGTGTCGATCGGCGAGGTCGCGTTCAAGCCGTGGTTGCTGGACCTGACGCTGCGCAACGTTCGCGTCAAGGGCCTGGCCGCTGCCGGCGAGCCCCTGCTTCAGCTCGCACAAGCGCATCTGGACTTGTCGATCAACTCGCTGTTCCGGCGCGCACCGGTCATCGAAGCGCTCGAGCTCGACGGCCTTCGGTTGCGCTCATCGCCAAAGGCCTGCCGAGCGAAAGGCTGTTCCTGGCTGCGCCGAAGCTGCGTGCGTCCGGCGACGAAGATGCTGCCTGGTCGCCGCGCGTGCAACTCGCGCTGACGATGAACCGACCCCCACGACCCCAACTCGACCCCTTGAACCCGGAGCACCGCGCATGAACCCATCCGTCATCGACACCATCACCCTCGCCGGCGGCTGCTTCTGGTGCGTAGAAGCCGTGTACGAACGCGTGCGCGGCGTCACGTCGGTCGAGTCGGGCTATTGCAACGGTGCGGTGCTAAACCCCACCTACGAGCAGGTCTGCAGCGGCAACACCGGTCACGCCGAAGTGGTGCGGGTGAGCTTCGATACCGCGCAGATCAGCCTGCGCGAGGTGCTCGAGATCTTCTTCGTGGTCCACGACCCGACCACGCTGAACCGCCAGGGCAACGACGCTGGCACCCAGTACCGCTCGGGCATCTACTTTCGCAACGCCGCCCAGGAGGCAGTGGCGCGCGAGGTGCTGGCCGAAGTCAACGCGCACCACAACGGCCGCGCCGTGACCGAGGTGCTCGCTGAAGCCAACTACACGCGCGCCGAAAGCTACCACCAGCACTACTTCGCGAACCACCCGAACCAGGGCTATTGCGCGATGGTCGTGGCGCCGAAGGTCGAGAAGTTCAAGAAGACGTTCGCGAGCCGCGTCGTGCCGGCTTAAGTCACTGCCCACCACAGCCGGCCACGGGCCACCTCCAAGGCAAATGCGCCGGTCAAGCGGCGCGCCCATGGGCCGATACTGCCAAGACAGGGCAGGCGATGTCCCGTGGAAGGGCGTTCACGATGGATCGAGTTTGGCTGGCAGCGCCCAGCCCGGCGCTGCGGCTTCGGGCCGGCACGGGCACGACCCTCTACCAGGCGAACGCAGCGGCGCTGGCCTGGGCCGGGCGCGCCGGTTTGCCGCCGGCGGGGCTCGAAACGCTGGCACAAGCCTTGTACGACCAGCTTCGATCGACCCCGGCCCGGAACAACGCGTTGGACGGTGTCCTGGCCGGCTTCGGCATCGACTGGACCGCCGTCGTGATCGACGACGGCTGGCTCGTCTGGCTGCAGGAATCGGCGCGCCCCATCGCGCTGCGCCGGGTGGCCGAATACGATGCGAACGCGCAGGTCGCCGGCCTGCTGACGGTGTCGATCGACCCGACGGCGGCAGCCCGTGCGCGCAACCGCAGCGCCGGCTTGAGGCGCCTCCTCGACGTGGTGGCCGAAGCAGCGGGTCTGGGCGTGTGGAGCGTCGACCTTCAGACCCATGTCGTGGACTGGAATGCGCAGATGCTGCGCTTGTACGGCTTGCCCGAAAGCACGCCCGCACCGACCTACACGGCCTGGCTATGCGACATGGTGCACCCGGACGACCAGGCTGCGGTGGCGGCAGTCTGGCTGCGTGCCAGCGCCGGTGGCGACACCGTGGTCGAGGCGCAGTTCCGCACCGTGTGGCCGGACGGTACGCTGCGCTGGCTGGTGTCACGTGCGCGCCGCGAATCACTGGACGGCCGGGAATCTGTGGTGGGTGTGCTGCTCGACGTGACCGAGCTGGCGTTGCAACGCCAGCTTGCCGAGCAAGCGCTCGGCGACAAGTTGGCTGCCGAGCGGGCAAGCCGCGCCAAGTCGCAGCTCCTGGCCCGCGTCAGCCACGAACTGCGCACACCGCTGAATGCCGTGCTCGGCTTCGCGCAGCTCATCGAGCATGACAGTGCTGGCGGTGGAAATGACGCCCCTGCGGCGTTGCAACTGGCGCGTGCGCAGCACATCCGTTCGGCGGGCGAGCACCTGCGCTCGCTCATCGACGACCTTCTCGACCTGGCCTCGATCGACGCCGGTACGCTGGCGCTGCACGCCGTACCCGTGGCGTTGGCCGACGCGTTGGGCGATGTTGCGCAGTGGGCCACGCTGCAGGCGCAAGAGGCCGGCGTGGCCTTGAACGTGCAGCCGGGCGAGGGCTGGGTACTGGCCGATGCCCGGCGCTTGCGGCAACTGGTCAGCAACTTGCTGAGCAGTGCGGTCAAGTCCAGCCGTGCGGGCGGTGTCGTCGGTCTGGGCGCGCGCGAAGTCCACGGCGCCGTCGGCACAGGCTGGCAGATCAGCGTTCACAACGACCCGCCGGGTCTCGATGGGTGCGACCTTGCGGGTCGGTCCGAGCCAGGTCCCGAGGCCGGTGCGCAGGCCGACGCCGCCGAACTCACGGGCCTGGGGCTGGTCACTGTGAGCCGGCTGGCTGAGCTGATGGGCGGTCGACTGGACGTGTTGAGCGAGCCAGGGCAGGGCTGCGAGTTCCGAGTGTGGTTGCCCGCCTGGGAGGCCTCCGATGCCGCAGCCAATGCATTGCCACCGCAGCAACAATCCCAACCGCACGCGCACGCGCACCCGCACCCGCACCCGCACCCGCACCCGCACCCGCCGGGTGCGGTGCCGCAGGTCGCAACGGCACCGCCCGCAGCGCTGTCATTGGTCTACATCGAAGACAACGCCGTCAACGTGATCCTGGTCCAACAGCTGGTCGCAATGCGTCCGGCGATCGTGCTGACCTGTGCACCCGACGGTGCGAGCGGCGTGGCGCAGGCGCTGAAGTCGTTGCCCGACCTGGTTCTCATCGACATGCACCTGCCCGACATGGACGGCACCGAGGTGCTGCGCCGCCTGCGTGCCGCACCTTCGATGGCACGCACCAGGATGATTGCCTTGTCGGCCAACGGCATCGGCGACGACATCGCGGCGGCGCTGGCCGCGGGCTTCGACGATTACTGGACCAAGCCGATCGACTTCAGGCAGTTCCTCGCCGGGCTCGATGCGTTGGCGCAAGGCTCGCAGAGCGTTCGGCAGGTTTGACGCAGAGTCAAGGTGCCAGCCGTTCGCGCAGCCACTGCGCGCCGTTGTTGCGGTAGCGCAGGCGGTCGTGCAGGCGTGACTTGCGGCCTTGCCAGAACTCCCAGGTGTCGGGCAGGAGCCGGTAGCCGCCCCAGTGCGCAGGGCGCGGCGGGTTCAATGCATAGCGTGCGCCGACCTTCGCCGCATTGCCCAGCAGCACGGCGCGCGACGAAATCACCTGGCTTTGCGGCGAAGCCCAGGCGCCAATGCGCGAGTCGAGCGGGCGCGAGGCGAAGTACGCGTCGGACTCTTTGGCCGATACCTTCTCGACCGTGCCTTCGATGCGCACCACGCGCTCCAGTTCGACCCAATGGAACTGCAGCGCCGCGAACGGGTGCGCTTGCAACTCCGTGCCCTTGCGGCTGTCGTAGTTGGTGTACCAGGTGATGCCTCGCGCGTCGAAGCCCTTGATGAGCACCACGCGCGTCGACGGGCGGCCCGCGGCGCCGACGGTGGCCAGCGTCATCGCGTTCGGCTCGGGCAGTTTCCCGTCGATCGCTTGCTGCAGCCACAGCGAAAACTGCTGCATCGGGTCGGCATGGCAAGCCGATTCGTCGAGTTCGGCACGCTCGTAGCTCTTGCGCAGGTTGGCAATGTCGTCCATCGGTGGAGTATAGAAACCCCAAGCCTCGTCTCGGCACTTACGGGGAATGCCTTAGGTACACGCACCACTGGCCCAAACCGGAAGCGGCACCCATTCTTGGTGTCAGGGAAGAACAACTTCGAATGGACAACCGGATGGCATCGAGCCCGGCAGTGATCGTGTTGGCAGCAGGCAAGGGCGCGCGCTTCGAGGGCATGCAACACAAGCTCGAGCAAAGCCTGGGCGGCTCGACCGTGCTCGGCACCACGCTGCGCCAGGTGATCGCAAGCCAGATGAGCGTGGTCGTCGTCACCACGGCGAAGCTCGCCGCCGTCGCACGTGCCCATGTTGCCGCGCGCGACGTGGTCGTGCTGCCCGAGGTCGGCAGTGCGGGCAGCGATGCACTCGGCATGGGCTACTCGATCAGCGCCGGCGTCAGCGCCCGGCCCGACGCAACGGGCTGGCTCGTGTTGCCCGGCGACATGCCGCTGGTGCAGCCCGCCACGCTGATGGCGGTGGCGCGCGAGCTGGCGCACCACGCGGTGGTGTACGCGCAGCACAAGGGGCGGCGCGGCCACCCGGTCGGGTTCTCGGCCGAGCTGTATTCCGAGCTGGTGGCGCTGGAGGGCGACGACGGCGCGCGCCGGCTGGTGGCACGCTACCCGGCGTTCGGCATCGAGGTGGACGACCCCGGGGTGCTGATCGATGTGGACACGCAGACCGACCTCGAATCGACGCGCCGGCTCGTCAGCAAGGCCCGCGTCGGCTGACGCAGGCAGGGTCTTGCGGCTGCTCCGCGCGCGGTGGAGCCCCGCGCGTCAGCGTGTCAGCGCATGGCCGCGGGCCAGCGCCACCAGGCGCTCGACATCGCGGTCGCGAATGCCGCATGCGTTCAATGACCTGGCGGTGTCGAGCAGGTAGTCGAGCGTGCTACCGAACCGGCCGCGTGCGCTGCGCAGCACGTCGACCATCTGCTCGTCGGGCAAGGCGCCGGTGTGCGCGGGGCTGTGGCGGTTCAGTGTGAACGCCAGTGCGTTCACGCGGCCGAGCGGGGTGCGGCAGGACAGCCATTTCGGGTCGTACACGCCGGTGGGCATCTCGCGTGCCCACAGACGTTCGAGTTCCGCGGCGGCGCGCCTGCGCTCGATGCGATACACCATGCCCCGGCACGAGCCGCCGGGCACGAGCGCGAACACCAGGCCCGGGCATTCGGGCGTGCCCCGGTTGATGCGCGAGCGCATGGCAAGCGACCGGTGCCAGCCGTGCACCACGGCGCTGTGCTGCTCGTCGGCGTCGAACTCCGGGCGCCAGATCAGCGAAGCGTAGCCGAACACCCACAGGTCGCCCGCGCCGCCCCAGGCCGCAACCGTGCTGGCCAGCATCGCCTGCGGGTCGCGCACGCACATCGCATCAAACGAGAAGCTCATGCTCCCACTCTAAAATGAAAGGCTTCGCAGAGGAAACCTGAATGAACGACCAGAACGACGATTCGCAAAGTTATGCACTGATGGTGTTGGCCGGTGTGGTGGCACTGGTGATTGCGGGGGTCATTGCACTGGCCATCTCGACCACGATGGGCCCATCCGCTGCCCGGCCCGCCGCGCCGGCTGCCGTGATGGCTAGCAAGGCGGATGCCGGCCAGGCCGACGGCCGCATCTACTTCGACCTGGGCTCGGCCGCATTGCCCGCCGCCGCCGCCGCTGAGCTGGACCGCGTGGCCACGGCGGCGCGCGCCGGCACCAGCGCAACAGTGCTGATCTCGGGTTACCACGACGCGACCGGCGATGCTGCCCAGAACGCGGAACTCGCCAAGGAACGCGCCCAGGCCGTGCGCCACGCGCTCGAGGCCAACGGCGTGGCGCCCGACCGCCTGGTGTTGGCCAAACCGGTCGTCGCCGAGGGCGGCACCGATCCGCGCGAAGCTCGCCGCGTGGAACTGCGCCTGCGCTGACAGCTCTCGGGGCGTCGCCCTGATGCCAGAGCGCGATTGATTTGACGGTGTAACCGGGTAACACAATAATCGACTGCAGCGTTACAGGCCCGTCGCGCCTGTCGAAGGTCGAGCCATGAAGCAAGCTGTCGTTGAAGTCACCCAACGCATCCGCGAGCGCAGCGCGGCCACGCGCAGCCGCTACCTGGCGCGTGTCGAGGCCGCCGTCAACCGCCCGCGCGGCGCCGACCGCATGGGGTGCGCCAATGTGGCGCATGCGTTCGCGGCGCTGCCCGCAAACGACAAGTTCCGCATCGTTGCCGAGCGTGCGCCGAACATCGGCGTGGTCACCGCCTACAACGACATGCTGTCCGCGCACCAGCCCTACGAAGGCTTCCCGGCGGTCATTCGCCATGAGGCCGCAAAGCACGGCGCCACCGTGCAGGTGGCGGGGGGCGTGCCGGCCATGTGCGACGGCGTCACGCAGGGCCTGCCCGGCATGGAGCTGAGCCTGTTCTCGCGTGACAACATCGCGATGGGCACGGCCATCGCACTGACCCATGATGTGTTCGATGCCGCCTTGCTGCTCGGCGTGTGCGACAAGATCGTGCCCGGCCTGTTGATCGGCGCGCTGCACTTCGGCCACCTGCCGTGCGTGTTCGTGCCGGCGGGGCCGATGAGCACCGGCATGTCGAACACCGCCAAGTCACGGGTGCGCGAGCAGTACGCGCAGGGTCGGGTCAGCCGCGACGAACTGCTCAAGGCCGAGTCGGCCGCGTACCACGGCGCTGGCACCTGCACGTTCTACGGCACCGCCAACAGCAACCAGATGCTGCTCGAAGCCATGGGCCTGCACGTGCCGGGCGCGGCCTTCGTCCACCCGCACGCGCAACTGCGCGAAGCGCTCACGCGCGAGGCGGTGCGCACCGTCCTGGGCATCGCGTCCGGGTCTCGTTTCACTCCGATTGGTCGGCTGGTCGACGAGCGCGTGATCGTCAACGCCATGGTCGCGCTGCTGGCCACCGGCGGGTCGACCAACCACCTGATCCACTGGGTCGCCGTGGCGCGCTCGGCCGGCATCCAGATCGACTGGACCGACTTCTCCGACCTGTCGCATGCCACGCCCTTGCTGGCCCGCGTGTACCCGAACGGCGTGGCCGACGTGAACCAGTTCCAGGCGGCCGGCGGCCCGGGCTTCGTGATCCGCGAGTTGATCGACAGCGGCGTGATGCATGGCGACGTGGCCACCGTGGCGGCGGGCGGCCTGCGGGCCTACGGCACCGTGCCGGCGGCCATCGGTGGCGCAGTCGGCGAGGCTGAGGCTGATCCCATGGCGTTGCGCTGGAGCGCGCTGCCGGCCGCACCGATCGACGATGCCGTCGTGCGCACTGCGGCTGCGCCGTTCAGCGAGGAGGGCGGTTTGAAGCTGCTGACCGGCAACCTCGGCCGGGCCGTCATCAAGGTCTCGGCGGTGCCCACCGACCGGCACATCGTCGAGGCGCCTGCCATCGTCTTCGACACGCAAGAGCAGTTGCTCGCCGCCTACAAGGCCGGCGAATTGGAGCGCGACTTCATCGCCGTGGTGCGCTTCCAGGGCCCGGCCGCCTGCGGCATGCCCGAGCTGCACAAGCTCACGCCGCCGCTCGGCGTGCTGCAAGGCAAAGGCTTCAAGGTGGCGCTCGTGACCGACGGGCGCATGAGCGGTGCGTCCGGCAAGGTGCCGGCCGCCATTCACGTCAGCCCCGAAGTGCTGCACGGCGGGCCACTGGGCAAGCTGCGCCATGGCGACGTGGTCCGGCTCGACGCCGTGGCGGGCACGCTCGATGCGATGGTCGACGCCGACACCTGGGATATGCGCGTCTGCGCCGAGATGCCGCCCGAGCAGGCCGACGTGAACGGCCACGGCCTGGGCCGCGAACTCTTCGCCGGCATGCGGCGCAACGTGCTCACGGCCGAGCAGGGCGCGTGCAGCTGGTTGTGAATGCGCTGTATGCCCGGGTTCCGTGACGCGGTTGTGTTACCCCATCGATTCGACTGGAGCGAAGAGCATGAACAACACCCTCGACCTCGTGGCCTGCGGCCCGGTCATCCCGGTCATCGTGATCGACCGGTTGGAAGACGCCGTGCCGATGGCGCAGGCCCTCGTCGACGGTGGCGTGCGCGTGCTCGAAGTGACGCTGCGCACACCGATTGCGCTGCAGTGCATGGAGGCCATCGCGCGCGCCGTGCCGGGCGCCATCCTCGGTGCTGGCACGGTGCGCAGCGTGGCCGATGCGCAGGCCGCCAAGAACGCCGGCTGCACCTTTGCGGTCAGCCCCGGCTACACCAGCCAGATCGGCAACGCCTGCCGCGAGATCGGCCTGCCGCTCTTGCCCGGCACCGCCACCGGCAGCGAAGTGATGCAGGCGAATGCCGACGGCTACTACTTTCTGAAGTTCTTCCCCGCCACGCAGGCCGGCGGCATCCCGATGCTGAAGGCGCTGGCCGGGCCCTTCACCGACGTGGTGTTCTGCCCCACCGGCGGCATCACGCTGGCGACCGCGCCGCAGTTCCTGGCGCTGCCGAACGTCAAGGTCTGTGGTGGCTCATGGCTCACACCCGCCGACGCCGTGGCCGCGAAAGACTGGGCGCGCATCACGCAGCTTGCGAAAGAGGCGAGCGCGCTGCCACGCGGTTGAGGTGAACCGCTCCATCGCCCGGCGCGAATGGCGACAACACGACTTCTCTATTCAGCGCGCTGGATGAGCTCGACCTTGTAGCCGTCCGGGTCGGTGATGAACGCGATCACGGTGGTGCCGCCTTTGACGGGGCCGGCTTCGCGAGTGACTGCGCCGCCGTTCGCGCGGATCTTCTCGCAGGCGGCATGGGCGTCGGGCACGCCGATGGCGATGTGGCCGTAGGCCGTGCCCATGTCGTACGACTCGACGCCGTGGTTGTAGGTCAGCTCCAGTTCGGCATGTTCGGGGTTCCGGCCATAGCCCAGGAACGCGAGGCTGTAGTTCTGCGTCGGGTTCTCGGACTGGCGCAGCAAGCTCATGCCCATCACGTTCGTGTAGAAATCGATCGAGCGTTACAGGTTGCCAACGCGCAGCATGGTGTGCAGCAGTCTCATTCAGAAGCCTTTCAAGGGGTGTCGAAGACGAAGCAGGTGGTGGACGCGTGAGCGTACAGCTTGCCGTCCGGCCCCACCAGGCGCCCGTCGGCGGTGGCCATGCGGCCGCCGAGGTGAATGACCTTGCCTTCGGCGCGCACCAGTTCAACCTGGGTGGTCACGGCGCGCACGTAGTTGATCTTCAGCTCCACGGTGGTGTAGCCCTTGCCGGTCGGCAGCGCTGAGTGCACGGCGCAGCCGACGCACGAGTCGAGCAACGTGGCGATCCAGCCGCCGTGCACGGTGCCGAGCGGGTTGTAGTGGGCCGTCTTCGGTTGGCCCTGGAACACGGCGCGGCCAGGCTCGATCTCGACGGCGAGCATGTCCACCGTCTCGGAGATCGGCACACTCGGCAGCAGGCCATTGAACATGGCCTCGAACACCTGCATGCCGGACAGGCCGGCCACCTGGTCGGGCGTTGAGACGCCGGGCGGTGCCAGGCGGCTGCGCACTTCGGCGGCACGCGCGTGCCACCGGGCCAGCACAGCGGCGGTGTCGAAAGGCCCCTGCTTCATTCGGTTTTCCTTGAGGTTGTAGCTACAACGATTGTAGGTACAATCATAGCATGAATTCGAAACCGCAGCCCGTTGCCGCAGCGCGGCCGCAAGTGCCGCGTGGCTGCACCAGCTTCAAGCTGCGCCAGTTGTCGCGCCGCGTCAGCGCACACTACGACCGCGCGGTCGCCGGGGCGGGGCTGAAGACCACGCAGTACTCGCTGCTATCGCACATCGTCACGCTCGCGCCCATTCGCCCCGGGGAGTTGGCCAGCGCGATGGCGATGGACGCCTCCACGCTCACGCGCAACCTGCAGGTGCTGGTCGCGCAAGGCTGGGCCACGGTCGATGCAGGCGACGACGCCCGCAGCCGCTTCGTCAACCCCACCGCCGCCGGCCGCGCCAAGCGCGCCGAGGCGCAACGCGCCTGGAAGCGCGCCCAGCTCAGCTTGAACGAACGCCTGGGTGCCGCGCACGTGGCCGCGCTGCATTCGTTGCTCGACGATTGCCTGCTGCTGATGACCGATGCACCTGCCGGAGACACCGATGACTGACGCCAATCGCTCGCCCCGCCAGTTTCCCGTCGGCCTGGTGCTGCTCGCCGCAGGTGGCGTGTTCGCGCTGACCATGGGCGCCCGCCAGTCGATGGGCCTGTTCCTCGGCACCCTCAACACCCACACCGGGCTGGGCCTCGCGAGCATCAGCCTCGCGTTCGCGTTCGGCCAGTTGTGGTGGGGCCTGACGCAGCCCTTCGCCGGCATGGTGGCCGACCGCCTGGGCGCCGGCCGGGTGTTGGTGGCCGGTGTTCCGATGGTGGCACTCGGCACGGCGATGGTGCCGTTCATGACGAGCACCGGCGGGCTCGTTCTCGCCATCGGCGTGATCGCGGCGGGCGGCGCCGGCATGGCCGGGCCGTCGGTGCTGATGGCGGCCACGACCCGCCTGGTCGCGCCTGCGAAGCGCGCCATGGCGACCGGCATCGTGAACGCCGGCGGCTCGTTCGGGCAGTTCTTGTTCGTGCCCATCGCACAGGGCATCACCGCCACCGCCGGCTGGGTGGTGGCGCTACAGAGCATGGGCGCACTCGTGCTGTTGGCGCTGCCTGCGGCGTGGGTGCTGCGCGGCGCCTCGGTGCAGGCGGCGGCCGGTTCGGTGGCCGGCGCGGTGGCCGCCAACGCGCCCGCCCAGTCCACCGGCCAGGCGGTGCGCCGCGCGCTGGGCACGCCGAGCTTTCTGCTGCTCGGCGCAGGCTTCTTCGTGTGCGGCTTCCACGTCGCCTTCATCGCGACGCACCTGCCCGGTGTGGTGGCGGCGTGCCAGTTGCCGCCTTCGGTCGGCGCATGGGCGCTGGCGCTGGTCGGCCTGTTCAACATCGTCGGCAGCCTGTCGATGGGCTGGGCGATGGGGCGCTGGCGCATGAAGTCGCTGCTGTCGCTGGTCTACGCGGCGCGCGCCGTGGCGGTGGCGGTATTCGTGGTGCTGCCGAAGACGGAGGTGGTGGTACTGGTGTTTGCGGCCGTGATGGGCCTGACCTTCCTGTCCACTGTGCCGCCCACGGCGGGGCTGGTGGCCAAGATGTTCGGTACCAATCACATGGCCACGCTCTTCGGCGTGGTGATGCTGACGCACCAGATCGGCGGCTTCCTCGGCGCCTACCTCGGTGGCAAGGCCTTCGTCGCGACCGGTAACTACGACTGGATGTGGTACGCCGACATCGTGCTCGCCGTCGGCGCGGCATTGATCCACCTGCCGATCCGCGAGGCGGTGCTGCCGGCACAGGCCGTCGCGCCGGCGTGAGGGTCAGCCGGTACAGCGGCCTGCTTCATGATGTAGGTGCGGTGCGATCACTGCACACCACCTTGACTCCATTGCGGTGCTCGGCCCGAGGTCGCGCCTCGAACTCACTTCGCTCGCGCGTCGCTGCGTTCAAACAGTCGTGGCGAGTCAGTTGACGAAGCACCCTGCGCGTGCCGGCCTCGTGCCTGCCCGCACGTGCCTTTGCCGCGTTGACGTCCGCATGAAGCAAACGCCTCGGTCACCCGCCTGATCGCAAGTCCGATGCGATCAATTGCGATTCCGTCTCGGTGTTCTCGAGTTGCCGCGAGGCCCGGCACCACTGTGTCGCTGTAAGCGCTGCGCCAGCGCGCCGTGAGGCGCATCTGTTCGTCGAGGCGCTCGCCGGGCGAACCGTCGTCCGCATGCCAGCCTTCGATGCGCGACTCGATGGCGAAGTGCGAGGTCGGCCGAGCAGGGCCTCGAAGTCGGCATCGGCAACGGCCTCGACCTTGAAGCTCGCGGTCACGTCGCCAACCCTTCACTCTGCCTCACCGTGCCTCACGGCGCCACGGTGTAGTTCAGCGTCAGGCGCCCGCCGTCGACATAGACGATCTCGCCCGTCATGTAGCTCGCCGCACTGCTGAGCAGGAAGGCGCACACGTCGGCGATCTCGCCCGGCTCGCCCAGGCGCTTCATCGGCGTGCGGCTCATGATGCGCGCGCGCGCTTCGTCACTGCCGAGCACCGCGTTCTTCGCCAGTTCGGTCGCGATGGTGCCGGGCGCCACGGCGTTGACGCGGATGTGCTGGTCGGCCAACGCCAGCGCCATCACGCGCGTCAGCTGGTTCACGCCGCCCTTGCTGACGTTGTAGCTGGCGATGCTCGGGATCGCCATCACGCCGTTCACCGAACTCATGTTGACGATGGCGCCCGAGCCCTGGCCTGCCATCACGCGCGCCACGGCCTGGCCGACGAGGAAGGCGCCCTTCAGGTTCACGTCCAGCACCGCGTCCCAGTCGGCTTCGGTGATGTCGAGGAAGTTCGCGGCCTTGAAAATGCCGGCGTTGTTGACAAGCCCGTCGATCCGCCCGAAGGCCTGCAGCGTGGCGGTCACCGCCGCGTCGACCTCGGCCTTCTTGGCAACGTTGCAGTGCAGGTAGATGGCTCGGTGGCCTCGGTGGTTGAGCGATTGTGCGAGCGCGTTGCCGTGTGCGTCGTCAACGTCCCACAGCGCGACGGCTGCGCCGTCTTGCGCCAGCCGCTCGGCACACGCCGCACCGATGCCCTGGGCCGCGCCGGTGATGACAGTCACCTGGCCTTCGAGGTGGAAGTGCACCCGGTTCGATGCTCGGGTGATGGTCTCGGTTTTGGCCTCGCTCATGATCGTCTCCGGTTCAGCCACACGGCCATGCCCTGGGCGTTCAGTTCCAGGTCGAGCGCAAGCAAGTCTTCGATGCGGTCGGCGGGCAATTCGCAGCCCTGCTCACCGAGGCTTGTGCGATAGATCGCGGCGAAGCCGGCGGCCATCGCCGCGTGGCGGTGTTCGTCGGCAGGAAGCGAGAGCGCCAGCGCCACCATCGCGTCCATCTGTTTCAGCAGCAGGTCGGCCAGGCGCCGCACTTCGGCGCGCCCTTCGCCCGCGCGGCCGTAGTGCGTCAGGTACATGCACTCGGGGGCAAAGGCCAGCATGCGCCCGACCGACGTGCGCAGCGCCTCCGGCTCGAACTGCACCGGCGTGGTGGTGGGCATGAGCCACGGGCCTTGCGCGGTGTCGAACTCGCGGTACGACAGGCCGAAGGTGTCGCCCGTGAAGAAGCCGCGGCTGCGTTCGTCCCAGATGCAGTGGTGGTGGCGCGCATGGCCCGGCGTGTCAATGAACTTGAGCGGCCGCCCGGCCAGCATCAGCACCATGCCGTCGTCGGTGCGCAGCACGCGCTCGGCCGGCACGCCGACCACGGTGCCATACGAGCGCGCCACTTCCTCGTCGCCATAAACGGCACGTGCGCCGGCCATCAGCCGCGCCGGGTCGATCATGTGGGGCGCGCCGTGCGGGTGCACCACCAGGCGCGCGCCGGGCAACTGCTGCATCAGCAGGCCGGCGCCGCCGGCGTGGTCGAGGTGCACGTGGGTGACGATGACGTAGTCGACCGCATCCCGTACCAGGCCGGCGGCTTCGAGCGCCGCCAGCAGGCGCGGCACCGAGTGGTTGGTGCCCGTGTCGACGAACGCGGCGCGGCCGTCTTCGACGATCAGGTAGCTGGCGTCGAACAGCGGGCGGTGGAAGCCGGTGTCGATGACCTGGATGCCGTGCGGAAGGCGTTGAACGAAGACAGGCAATACAGGCGCAACTGGCAGATCGGTGGGCATGGTCTCGGTGGGGGTAAGGCGGTGCCGGTCATTCTAGAAGCCGGGTTGGCGCGACACTCTGAGTCTGTATTGATGCACGCCACACCGCGCGCGACCGCGAGCCTGCCATGCCGTTCAACCGCAAACCCATTCTTCGCGTCGCGCTGCCCGCGCTCGGGGCTGCTGCGCTGTGCGGCTGCACGGTTCTCGCGCCGGCAGCGCTGCCTGCGGGCACGCCGATCGCCGACGCGCGCGGCCGGCTGGCCGGGCCGGTGGCCGAGTACCCGCTGCCGAACGGCGGCACGCGGCTCGAATTCGCCCAAGGCAGTTACGGCCGCGAGAAGCACATGCTCGACTTCGATGCGAGCGGCCGGCTGGTCGCCACCACCCAGGTGCTGACCGAAGCGAACCTGAACCGCATGGTGCCCGGCACGCCGCGCGACGAAGTGCGCCTGCAACTCGGCCGGCCGGTGTCGGTGCTCGCGGTGCCGCGGCAGAAGCTGCAGGTGTGGAACTACCGCTTCGTGGGCGGCGACTGCGTCTGGTTCCAGATCTCGATCAGCAACGTGACGCAGCGCGTGACGGAAGCCTCCACCGGGCTCGATCCAGCCTGCGACGGGCCGACCGAGCGGGAGTGACCCCCAAGCGTGGCGCGCTGCCGCCGCTTCCGCTCTTGCCGATTCAGCCCTTGGGCAAGGTCTCGACCCGCCCATCCGCATGCCGTGCGAAGCGGCCTTGCGTCACGTCGTGCACCGGGGCCTCGTCGGGCCAGGGCCAGCCGCCGAAGCCGGTGGCGCGGTAGTCGGTGAAGGCCTGCTCCAGCTCGGCGCGCGTGTTCATCACGAATGGGCCGTACTGCGCCACGGGCTCGGCGATGGGCCGGCCTTGCAGCAGCAGGAACTCGCCGGTCGCGCTGCCGTTGACCAGCTCGGCCGCAGCGCCGGCGCGCAGTTCGAGCGCGCCATGCCCGTTCACCGCCTCGCCGTTGATGGTGAGGGTCGTGCCCTTGAAGAAGTAGAGGCAGCGGCGGGTCGTGTGGCCGTCGGCGGCAGGGAGTTGCCAGCGTGCACCGGGCGCCATCTTCAGCGTCCAGATCGCCAGGTCGGACTCGGGTTGCGAGGCCCACGAATCGGGCGGCGGCGCGAGCGGGTGTGCAAGGCCCTGCGCCTGCAGGTTGCCGGCGATGCAACTCACCTCGGTCGCGAGACCCGCGCCATCGGTGAACACGCGATGCGGTATCTGCTCGGCCCAGAACATCGTGAAGTGCGGCGCGACCATCTTGTTGCGTGCCGGCAGGTTGAGCCAGATCTGGAACAGCTCCAGCGGGTTCGGCTCCGCGCGGTCGAGCAGCGGGAACATCTCGGCATGCACGATGCCTTCGCCGGCGGTGAGCCACTGCACGTCGCCACCGCCGAAGCGCGCGGTGGCACCGAGCGAGTCGCTGTGGTCGATGCGGCCGCGGCGCACGATCGTCACCGTCTCGAAGCCGCGGTGCGGGTGCGACGGAAAGCCCGGCACGGTGTGGCCGTGGTACATGCGCCAGCCGTCCTTGCCCGCGAAGTCCTGGCCCATGTTCCGGCCCGCGAGCGACGCGTCGGGCCCGAGATGCGCGTTGCCGCGCGGGTAGGCGTCGTCGTGATACACGCAGAAGAGGAACGGGTCGATCGTGTCCCAGGGCATGCCCAGGGGCTTGCGGCCCAGGATGGTTGCGGTGCTCGTCGCGGAGCTTGCTGCGGTGGTGGTGGTGCTCATGAGCGCGAGGGTAGCGCAGCGCCCGCCGGTGCCCCGGCCATCGCACAATGACTCTCGCCACGACACATGGCACGACACACGCCACGCCCCATGACCGCCCGCGACACCCTCACCGTCTTCGGCTCGATCAACCTCGACATCGCGGTTCGTGTCGAGCGCCTGCCCCATGCGGGCGAAACGCAGCTCGGAAGCGCCGCCCGCATGTCGCCCGGGGGCAAGGCCGCGAACCAGGCCCATGCGGCGCGGCGCTTCGGCGTGCCGGTGGAACTGATCGGTGCGGTCGGCGACGACGCATTCGCCGGGCCCGCCCTCGCCGGGCTGCGCGCAAGCGGTGTCGATGTGAGCGGCGTGCGCACCCTGGCCGGTGCGCCCACGGGCCTGGCCTGCATTGCCGTGACGCCGGAGGGCGAGAACAGCATCGTCGTGGCGCCTGGCGCGAACGCGGATGTTTGCGCGAACTTCGTCACTGACGTTCAGCTCACGCGCACGCGGCTGTTTCTGCTGCAGATGGAAGTGCCGTTCGCACAATCGCTGCTGCTGGCGGCGCGGGCGCGTGAGCGCGGCTGTTGGGTGATGCTGAACGCCGCGCCGATGCTCGATGCGCAGATCCCGCCGCACGCTGTCGATTGGCTGGTGCTGAACCGCGTCGAGCTCGACCAGCTCTGCGCGGCGCGCGCGGTCACCGGCGCGGCACCCACTGAGCGCGCACTGCAGTTGGCGCTGCTGCTCGGCGTGGACGTGGCATTGACGCTCGGCAGCCAGGGCGCGCTGATCGCCGGGCGCGATGGCCGGTGCCTGGCGCAGCCCGCGCTCGCCGTCGATGTGGTGGACACGACCGGCGCGGGCGATACGTTCGCGGGCGTCTTCGGTGCGGCGCTGGTCGCCGGCCTGCCCGAGCCGGCGGCCTTGCGCGCTGCCGTGGTCGCGGCCAGCCTGGCGTGCCGCCATGCCGGCGCGCAGGTGGCGCAGCCGGACCGACAGCAGATCGACGCTGCGTTGTGACCCGATCAGTGCGGCGCGTTGCTGCCAGCGCGGATCGCGTCTTCCACATCGCCCAGCCGGTCCTTGCCGAAGTACATCGCATCGCCGACGAAGAAGGTCGGCGAGCCGAAGGCACCGCGCTCGAAGGCCTGCTGCGTGTTGGCGGCCAGGCGCGCCTTGACCTGCGGCTCCTGCGCCTTGGCGGCGAGCGCCGCATCGTCCAGGCCGGCCTCGCGCAACACGGCGGCAACCTCGCCTGCGTCGTCCATGTTGCGGCCCTGTTCCCACATGGCCGCGAACAGGGCGTCGTTGTAGGCCAAGGCCACCCCGAGTTCCTGCGCCGCCACCGCCGCGCGCATGACCTTCAGCGTGTTGACCGGGAAGAACGGGTTCATCTTGAACCGCCCGAGCCCGTGCCTGGTGATGAAGCGCTGCATCTCCAGGTGCTCGTAGGCCAGCTTGTTCGGGATGCCGGCAAATGCCTCCATCGGCGAGCGGTTGCTGCTCAGCTTGAACAGCCCGCCGAGCAGCACCGGCACAGCCTCGATGCGTGCACCGGTGCGTGCCGCGAGGGCGGGCAGCACCTTGTGGCAGAGGTAGGCGTTCGGGCTGCCGAAGTCGAACAGGAATTGCACGTCGATGCCGTTGGCGTTGTTCGTTTCGTTCATGCCGCTCACCAGCTTTCCATCCAGGGTCGCACTTCGGTCTCGAAGGTCCACGCGTCGCGCGGCTGCGTGTGCAGCTGCCAGTAGAGCTGCGCAATGCTGTCGGGGTTCACGATGCCGTGCTGCTCTTTCATGGCGTAACGCTCGGGGAAGTTGCTGCGGATGAACTCGGTGTCGATGGCACCGTCGATCACCGGGTGCGCCACGTGAATGCCCTTCGGCCCCAGTTCGCGTGCCATGCTCTGCGCCAGGGCGCGCAGGGCATGCTTGGCGCCCGCGAACGCGGCAAACCCTTCGCGCCCGCGCAGGCTGGCGGTGGCGCCGGTGAAGATGATCGTGCCGCGCCCGCGCGGCAGCATCACGCGGGCTGCCTCGCGGCCCATCAGGAAACCGCCGAAGCAGCCCATCTCCCAGACCTTGAAGTAGACGCGCGCCGTGGTGTCGGTGATGCCGAAGCGCACGTTCGCACCGATGTTGAACACCGCCACCTCGATCGGTGCGATGTCGCGCTCGATGCGCTCGACCAGTGCGACCATCTCTTCTTCCTTGCGGGCGTCGCTCGCGAAGCCATGGGCCTCGCCGCCGTCGGCCTTGATTTGCTCGACCAGTGGTGCCAGCTTGTCGGCCGAGCGGCGCGTGACGCAGGCGATGTAGCCCTCACGCGCGAAGCGCCGCGCAATGGCGCCGCCGGTGGCGTCACCGGCGCCGATCACGAGAACGGCTCTCTTGTCGGTCACAGGGTGTCCTTTCGTGGGTGCGGCACGCGGAGTTGCCTGCTTGCTTCTTACCTCTTGCTTATTTCCATGCTTGTAGCGCAGGGTAACGAACGTTATCCTATGTGCCACTCCCGCCAGTGTCAACCTCAACCGAGCACCGCTCCATCATGCGCTACCCCAAGGAACACAAGGCCGCCGCGCGCCAGCGCCTGCTCGAGCAAGGCGGCAGCCATGCCAAGAAGCACGGCTTCGACAGCAGCGGCGTGGCGGCGCTGGCGGCGTCTGCCGGCGTCACCACGGGTGCGCTCTACAAGCAGTTCGATGGCAAGGCCGACTACTTCGCGGCCTTGGTCACCGCCGAGCTGGCGCGCACCGCGCAGATGTACGCCGCCATCGACCCCGATGACGGTCCCCGCGCCGCCCAGGCCGTTGCCGGCTACCTGGGCATGGCGCACTTGCGGCACCCGGGGCAGGGCTGCCCGCTGCCGGCCCTGACGCCGGAGATCGCGCGTGCCGATGCACCGGTTCGCGTGGCCTACCAGGCCGGCCTGTTGGACGTTCACGCCCAGCTGCAACGGCTGACGGGCAATGCGGCCGAGGCCTGGGTGCTGCTGGCCCAGAACGTCGGTGCGGTCATGCTCGCCCGCGCGCTGCCCGATGAAGCAGTGCAGAAAGAGCTGCTGGCCGCCGTGCGGCTGGCCAGTGAAAAGCTCGTCGATCACGAAGTTGCCACCGGGCCGACCTGACGAAGGGCGCCCGTCACAATGCGGCGTGCCTCACCCTGGCGCGCCGGCCCGTTTCACACATGCTCAAGTGGACTCTTCTTGCCCTCTACCTCGGCGCGATCCTGCGCGTGCATCTGCGCGGCCGGGTGCGCCACAAGTGGTTCAAGCAGCTCTTCGATCACTCGGCATTCCTGGCCCCGCTGAACACCTTGATGTACGCGTTGTCGAGCGTGCCCACGCGGCCCTACGTGCCGGTGGCTGCCTTCCCCGACCTGGTGGCTCTGCAGGGGCGCTGGCAGGAGATTCGCGACGAAGGGCTCGCGCTCGTCAAGTTGCAGAAGATCAAGGCGCCCGACAACAACGACGACGTCGGCTTCAACTCGTTCTTCAAGGAAGGCTGGACCCGCTTCTACCTGAAGTGGTACGAGGTCGACCCGCCGTCTGCACAGTTGTGCCCGGTCACGGTGGGCCTGCTGCGCCAGGTGCCCAGCGTCAAGGCGGCGCTGTTCGCGCACCTGCCGGCGGGCGCCAAGCTGAACCCGCACCGCGACCCGTACGCGGGGTCGTTGCGCTACCACCTCGGGCTCGTCACGCCGAACAGCGATGCATGCCGGATCTGGGTCGACGGCGAAGCGTATGCGTGGCATGACGGCGAGGGTGTGATCTTCGACGAGACCTACATCCACTGGGTGCGCAACGACACCACGCAAGACCGGATGATCCTGCTGTGCGATGTGGAGCGGCCGTTGCGCTGGCGCTGGGCGCAGGCCATCAACCGAGGCTTCTCGCGCTACGTGATGAGCGCCGCCGCTTCGCCGAACGATGCGGGTGACCGCACTGGTTTGCTCGGCCGCCTGTTCCGCGTGTCGGTGCTGGCCGGCGCCTACCGCCGCCGCTTCAAGGCCTGGAACCCGCGCGTCTACAAGGTGACGCGCGTGGCGCTGGTGCTGGGGCTGGCGGGGTTGATCATCTGGTTGTAGTAGTCCCCCAGGCCAACGAGTACGTTGTCCGCCCCCCGAGGGGGCATGAGCAAAGTGGCAAAGCCACATTCGCTCATAGACCGCCCTACAGCACCCGCCCCGGGTTCATCAGCCCGTGCGGGTCGAGTGCCTGCTTGATGGCGCGCATCATCTGCAGCGCCACCGGCGACTTGCGGGCCGCCATCGCGTCGCGCTTCAACGCGCCGATGCCGTGCTCGGCTGAAATGGAACCGCCGTGCGCGGCCACGGCATCGAACACCAGCGCGTTCACGGCGGGTTCGCAGTCGCGCAGGAAGGCGGCTGCATCGCCGGTGGCGGGGGCCTGCACGTTGTAGTGCAGGTTGCCGTCGCCGAGGTGGCCGAAGTTGACCAGCCTCGCCCCGGGAAAGGCCTGCTGCAAGGCCGCGTCGGTGCCCGCCACGAAAGCCGGAATGGCCGAGATCGGCAGCGAGATGTCGTGTTTTATGTTCAGGCCTTCGGCGCTTTGTGCGAGCGGGATCGACTCGCGCAGCTGCCACATCGCCGCCGACTGCGCCTGGCTGCTGGCCACGGCCGCGTCGCTGATCACGCCGCGCTCGAGCGCGGCTTCCAGCAAGGCCTCGAAGCCTTCCCGCGCATGGGCTTCGCTCTCGCTGTCGGACTGCTCCAGCAACACCGTCCATTCGGCTTCGGGCAGCGGTTGCGCCAACTGCGCGAAGTGCTTGCGCACGAGTGCCAGTGCGTGCCGCTGCATCACCTCGAAGCCGGTCAGCCCCGCGCCGAGGCGGGCCTGCGCAAGCTGCAACAGCGCCACCGCATCGGCCAGGGTGGCGAGAGACGCCATCGCGGTGGTCACGGCCACCGGCTGCGGGTGGAGCTTGAGCGTGGCGGCAGTGATGATGCCGAGCGTGCCTTCGCTGCCGATGAAGAGGTCGCGCAGGTCGTAGCCGGTGTTGTCTTTGCGCAGGCCCGACAGGCCGTGCCAGACCTCGCCACTGGCCGTGACCACTTCGAGCCCCAGGCACAGCTCGCGCGCGTTGCCGAAGCGCAGCACCTGCGTGCCGCCGGCGTTGGTGGCCAATGTGCCGCCGACCGTGCAACTGCCCTCGGCAGCCAGGCTCAGCGGGTACAGCAGGCCTTGTGCGGCTGCGGCGTCCTGCACGGCTTGCAGCACGCAACCGGCCTCGACGGTCATCGTCAGGTTGGCCGCATCTGTGGCGCGAATGCGGTTCATGCGCGCCAGGTTCAGCAGCACCTGCGTGCCCGACGCGTCGGGCACCGAGCCGCCGACGAGCCCGGTGTTGCCGCCCTGCGCCACGATGCCCGCGCCGTGCGCCGCACAAGTGCGCACGACCTGCGCCACCTCGAGGGTCGAGCCGGGCCGCACCACCGCCAGCGCGCGTCCTCGGTAGCGTTGGCGCCAGTCGAGCTCATAGGCCGACAGGTCGCCCTCGGTCAGCACGTGCGCGGCGCCGACGGCCGCGCGCAAGACGGCCAGCAGCGGCAGAGTCAAGGCAGTGCCTCGGCCGGGGTCACGAGGGCTTCCTCGGCCTTCGCATCCCGGGCCTTCGCATCCCGCAGGCGCCAGCGCACATGCGCCGAGCAGGCCGCGAAGAGCAGCAGGCAGAGCAGCACTTCGATGAGGGCCAGCCAGCGGCCGGCGCCCCGGTCGCTGGTGGCGCGCACGGCGCCTTCGAAGAAGTACAGCCACACCAGCAGGCTGACCCAGCGGTAGGTGTACATCCGGTTCTTCAGCAGGCCGGCCAGCGGAATGGCCAGCGGCAGCACCTTGAGCGCCAGCGTGCCGCTGCCGGTGGGCGCGAGCCACAGCTCCCAGACGAGGCCGAGCACGATCAGGCCGAGCAGACTCGTGACGGCGGCAGCGCGGGTCCAGCGCACCGACGGTGGCATGACGGTTGGCAAGGCAGAAGGCGCGGAGGCGGAAGGTGCAACGGAAGGTGCAGGAGAGGGCAGCGGCGGAGTCGTGTTCATCGCTGACTATGATGCCAGCAATGACATCCCCTTCCCTCGTGAGGCAGGCATTGAAGGAGCACCTCCCGAACCTGCTGGAGACGCTGCAAACCTGGCCCTGGCTCGACACCCTCCAGACCCTGCGTGCGCGCTTCCGCGAAGACCGCCTCGGCCTGACTGCCGGCAGCCTGACCTTCACCACCCTGGTGTCGCTCGTACCGCTGGTCACGGTGATGTTGGCGCTGTTCTCTGCGTTCCCCATGTTCGCCAGCTTCCAGAGCGCGCTGCAACAGTACTTCCTGCAGACGCTGGTGCCCGAGAGCATTGCCAAGCCGGTGCTGGGCTGGATCACGCAGTTCGCCAGCAACTCGAACCGGCTCGGCACGGTGGGCCTCGTCTTCCTGCTGTTCGCGGCACTGGCGTTGATGCTGACCATCGACCGCACGCTCAACGGCATCTGGCGCGTGCGCGCCCCTCGGCCGATGGCGCAGCGCGTGCTCGTGTACTGGGCGGCGGCAACGCTCGGGCCGCTGGTACTGGGCATTAGCCTGAGCGCCACCTCGTATGCGGTGTCGGCGTCGAAGGGGCTGGTGCACGTGCTGCCGGTGAGCGTGAACCTGTTGATCGGCACGCTGCAGTTCGCGCTGCTCGCGGCCACGCTGGCGGGCCTGTTCCACTACGTGCCGAACACGCATGTGCGCTGGCCCCACGCGCTGGCCGGCGGCATCAGCGCGGCGGTGGGCTTCGAGGTGGCGAAGAAAGGGCTCGGCTGGTACCTGGCGCAGGTGCCCACGTACTCGATGGTGTACGGCACCTTCGCGGTCGTGCCCATCCTGCTGATCTGGATCTACCTCGGCTGGGTCATCGTGTTGCTCGGTGCGGTGATCGCAGCCTACGCGCCGAGCCTGCGGATGCGCGTCAAGCGCTGGCCCGACGGCCCGGGCGCGCGGCTGCAACTGGCGGTGGCGCTGCTGCGCGAACTGCAACTGGCGCATGCGGGCGGCGAACGCGGGCTCGGATCGGCGCAGCTGTCGGAGCTGCTGCGCACCGACCCGCTGCAGATCGAACCCATTCTCGACACACTGGTCGCGTTCGACTGGCTCGGCTGCCTGGACGAGGCCGGCGCGCCGCGCTACGTGCTGCTGTGCGACCCGGCGGCCACGCCCGCGCAGCCGCTGCTGTCGCAGTTCCTGCTCGAACCCTCGGCCGCGGCGCGCGGCCTGTGGCGGCGCGCCGGCTTCGACGTGATGACGCTGCAGGAGTTGCTCAGCGTTTGAGGTGCGACAAGGCCGCGCGCGCTCGAGGTCGTGGCTCAGCGCGTCGCCTCGAACGACGGCGCCCCGCAGTGCCGTGCGCAGTTCTTGCCGCTGCGCTTGGCAGCGTACATGGCGTCGTCGGCGAGCTGCAGCAGGGCGAGCGGATGGGTGGCGTCGGTGGTCGCCAGCGCGTAGCCGATGCTCGCGGTGATGCTGCGCCGCAAGGTCCGGTTCAATGCCGCGCCGTCCGACGCGCGGCGCACCGCATCGAGTATGTGCAGCGCCAGTGCCTCGGCGCCGGCCGCGTCGCGCACCGTTGCGAGCACCAGGAACTCGTCGCCACCGAAGCGGCCGACGGCGTCGTCCGCGCGCACGGCCTGCTGGAGCGCACTGGCCACTGCCACCAGCAGGGCATCGCCTTCCCGGTGGCCGAGCACGTCGTTCACGGCCTTGAAACCGTCGAGGTCGACGAAGAACAGCGCCACCGGCGTGCGCACCGCATCAGTCATGGCGGCCTCGATGCGGTCCATCATCGTGCGGCGGGTCAGCACGCCGGTCAGCGCGTCGTGTTCGGCATGGCGGCGCAGCTGCTCCTGCGCCACGGTCAGCTCGTGCACGTCGATCGTCACGGTGTACAGGCCCACGACCTCGCCGGCATCGTCCAGGTCGGGCACGTAGCTGGTGCGCATCCAGCGCGGGCCTTGCGGCAGCGAGGTCACGAGCCGCGTGTACTGCACCGTGCTGCCCAGCAGTGCGCGCCGGAAGTACGGCTCGTGCTCGGCCCAGCGGCGCGGGCCGCGAATGGTGCCGATGTGCTGGCCGAGCAGCGTCTCGGCCGTTTGCTGCGTGGCCTCGGTATAGGCCTTGTTGACGAAGCGCAGCACGAAGCCGCGGTCCACGTAGGTCAAGGGGTAAGGGATGTTGTCGGTGAAGCGGTCAAGCCGCACTTGCGCGGCCTGCAACGCCTCGCGCGCGACCACGTCGGCGTGAATGTTGGTTGCGATGGTGAATACCGATTCGACCTGGCCGCTCGCGTCACGGTCCGGGAACAACTGAACGCGCGCCCATTGCCCGGGCGCGGGGCCATGGCGAAGCTGGCGCTCGTAGCTCACGCTCTTGCCCGCGAAGGCCTGTGCGAACGCCAGGCCGGCACGTTCCCACGCGGCGGCGCCATACAGCTCTTGCAAGGAGTGGCCGAGCAGGGCTTCGCGCTCGCGGCCGGCCCAGATCAGGTAGTGGTCGTTGCAGAACACCAGCCGTGCGTCGCGGTCCCAGCGGCCGATGGGCAGTTGAATGGCATCGACCAGGCGCTCGATGTGGCCGAAGCGGGGTGCGGGGGTCACCATGATCGGGCGTGATCGGCGCGGCAGCGTGGGCAGATGCGGGCAGGTCGCGTCAGGCCACCGGCTGCAAGGCCTGCAGCACCGCATCGGGCGCCTCGGTCATCAGCGCATGGCCGGCGCGGACCATCACGGTGCGTGCCTTCAACGCGTCGGCCAACGCGCTGGCCTGCATGGGGCTCGTCATCTGGTCGCGCTCGCCGAGCACCAGCGTCACGGGGCAGCGCACCTTTGCTGCGGCTTCCAGGCCGCCGGCATAGGCATCACACATGCTGAAGTCGTGGTGGAACAGGTTGCAGCCGGTCTGCAGTGCCTGCACGCGCTGCATCAACGCGCGGTTGCCGCCGTGCAGCCAGCTGCCCGGGCCGGGGTGCGAGGGCTTGGCCGCGAGCGTGGAATGAGAGAAGGCGTTGACCCTGTCGATGGCCGTGAGCGGCCGGTCGTGCGCCGTGTCGAGCAGCGCCTGCGACACCTTCATCGGGTAGGCGGTTCCGACCATCGCAAGCCGGATGATGCGCCCGGGTGCGCGCGCCGCCGCTTCCAACGCGATCAACGAGCCCATGCTGTGGCCGACGAGGGCAGCCTGCTGCACGCCGGCAGCGTCGAGCAGCGCGAGCAGCCAGTCGGCCGTGGCCTCCACGCTGGGCAGCGGCATGCCTGCGCTTCGGGCGTGGCCGGGCAGGTCGACCGCGAGCACCGCGTGGCCATGGTGCGCGAACCAGCGCGCCAGCAGCGTGAACACGCTGTGGTCGTGCAGCGCGCCATGCACGAACAGGGTGCAGGGCAGGGCGGGATCGAAGGGCTTGCCTCCCGTGTACGCGTAGGCGGTCTGCGGGCCGTGCGGGCCACCGACGGTCAGCTCCATCACGCCCCCGCTTTCTGCGCCACCTTGAACGCGCGTTTCAGGTCGTCGATCAGGTCTTCGGCGTCTTCCAGGCCGATGGACAGGCGGATCGTGCCCGGCGTGATGCCGGCCTGCACCAGCGCGGCATCAGTCATGCGGAAGTGCGTGGTCGAGGCCGGGTGGATCACGAGCGAGCGGCAGTCGCCCACGTTCGCCAGGTGCGAGAAGATCTGCAGTGCATCGATGAACGCCACGCCCTGCTGGCGCGAGCCGCGCAGGTCGAAGCTGAACACCGAGCCGCAGCCGCGCGGCAAGAGCTTCTTCGCGAGCGCATGGCTGGGGTGGGACTCCAGTTCGGGGTAGCCCACGCGAGCCACCATCTCGTGCGCGGCGAGGAACGCGACGAGTCTGCGCGTGTTCTCCACATGCCGCGCCATGCGCAGCGGCAGCGTCTCGATGCCTTGCAGGATGAGCCATGCGGTGTGCGGGCTCATGCAGGCGCCGAAGTCGCGCAGGCCTTCGCGGCGCGCACGCAGCAGGAAGGCGCCGACCGTGCTTTCCTCAGTGAACACCATGCCGTGGAAGCCGTCGTACGGTTGCGTCAGTTCGGGGAAGCGGCTGGATGCGGCCGGCGCCGCCCAGTCGAAGTTGCCGCTGTCGACCAGCACGCCGCCGATCACCGTGCCGTGGCCAGAGAGGAACTTGGTCGCCGAATGGAAGACGAGGTCCGCGCCGTGGTCGAACGGCTTCATCAGCCACGGCGTGGTGAAGGTCGAATCGACCAGCAACGGCAGGCCGTGGTCGTGCGCGATGCTGGACACCGTCGGTACGTCCAGCACGTCGAGGCCGGGGTTGCCCAGGGTCTCGCCGAACAGCAGCTTCGTGTTCGAGCGAATGGCGGCGCGCCACGCGTCCACGTCGCCGGGCTTGACGAACGTGGTCTCGATGCCGAAGCGCGCCAGCGTGTAGTGCAGCAGGTTGTGCGAGCCGCCATACAACGCGCTCGACGCCACGATGTGCGAGCCCGCGCCGGCCAGCGTGCTGATCGCAAGAACCAGTGCGGCCTGGCCGCTGGCCGTGGCGATGGCACCGACACCGCCCTCGAGCGCTGCCATGCGCTCCTCGAACACCGCATTGGTCGGGTTCGAGATGCGGCTGTATACATGGCCCGGCCGCTCCATGTTGAACAGCGACGCGGCGTGCGCGCTGTTCTCGAACACGAACGAGGTGGTCAAGTGGATGGGCACGGCGCGCGCGCCGGTGGCCGGGTCGGGCGCGGCGCCGGCGTGCAGCGCAAGCGTGTCGAAGCCGGGGTTCGAGTAGCCGGGCATGCGGGCCTCCAGGGCAGGTGTTGCGGGGACATCGGGGTGTTGCCCGCAGGAATTGTGGGCTATATTGAATCGACTGCAGTCCCCCGGGGAGAGCCTCATGAAAGTCAGCGACATTCTCCTCGTGAAGGGTGGCACGCTGTTCACGGTGACGTCCGACCAGCCGCTCGCCCAGGCCGTAACCACCATGGCCGAGCGCGACATCGGCTCGCTCGTGGTCATGGACAAAGGCGAGATCACCGGCATGCTGACCTTCCGCGAGGTCATTCTCGCGGTCGTGAAGAACGGCGGCATGCTCGGCAACACGCTGGTCGGCAGCGTCATGGACGACCACCCGCTCACCTGCACGCCCGACACCGAGATCGACGAGGTGCGCCGCATGATGCTCGGCCGCCACGCACGCTACATGCCGGTGCTGACCCAGCACACGCTGATGGGCGTGATCTCGTTCTACGACGTGGCAAAGGCCGTGGTCGACGGGCAAGACTTCGAGAACCGCATGCTCAAGGCCTACATCCGCGACTGGCCGGTGGATGCCGAATCGGACGCGGATGCGCAGAAGACGGGGTGAATGCAATTGAGCGCTGCCCTAAAATCACGAGTGACTCCCACCACACCGCCTCGGCGGTGTTTTTCATTCAGGCCCACCCATGTCCGGCAGCACCTTCGGCACTCTCTTTCGCGTCACCAACTTCGGTGAATCGCACGGCCCGGCCATCGGCTGCGTGATCGACGGCTGCCCGCCGGGCATGGCACTGAGCGAAGCCGACATCCAGCCCGAACTCGACCGCCGCCGGCCCGGCACCAGCCGCTTTGTCACGCAGCGCAACGAGCCCGATGCGGTGGAGATCCTGTCGGGCGTGTTCGAGGGTGTGACGACCGGCACGCCGATCTGTCTGCTCATCCGCAACACCGACCAGCGCAGCAAGGACTACGGCAACCTGCTCGACACCTTCCGCCCCGGCCACGCCGACTACACCTACCTGCACAAGTACGGCCTGCGCGACCCGCGCGGTGGCGGCCGTGCGTCCGCGCGCCTCACGGCACCGATGGTCGGCGCCGGTGCAGTGGCACGCAAGTGGCTGCACCAGCAGTACGGCACCACCTTCGTTGGCCACATGACGCAGATCGGCGACATCGTGATCCCGTTCGAATCGCTCGCGCACATCCCGAACAACCCGTTCTTCGCCGCCAACGCGAGCGATATCGCGCGCCTCGAGGCCTACATGGACGAGCTGCGAAAGGCCGGCGACAGCTGCGGTGCGCGCATTCACGTTGCAGCGCAGAGCGTGCCGGTCGGCCTGGGCGCGCCGCTCTTCGACAAGCTCGATGCCGACATCGCCTACGCGATGATGGGCATCAACGCGGTGAAGGGCGTCGAGATCGGCGCCGGCTTCGCGAGCGTGGCGCAGCGCGGCACCACGCACGGCGATTCGCTCACGTCGGCGGGCTTCGTCGGCAACAACGCGGGCGGCGTGCTGGGCGGCATCTCGACCGGGCAGGACATCACCGTCAGCATCGCGATCAAGCCCACCAGTTCGATCCGCAGCCCACGCCAATCGATCAACCTCGCGGGCGAGCCGGCCACGGTCGAGACCTTCGGCCGCCACGACCCGTGCGTGGGCATTCGCGCCACGCCGATTGCCGAAGCCATGCTCGCGCTGGTGCTGATGGACCATGCGCTGCGCCATCGCGCGCAGTGTGGCGACGTGCTGGTCGCGACGCCGCCCATCCCCGCGCAAGCCGGGTGATCGAGCGCCCCGGTGGTGGGTCGCGCGCGTCCCTCGTGGCGTTCGCGACGGTGTCGTTCACGTACTTTGCCTATGCGGGCCTGGCCGGCACCTATGCGCCGCTGTGGTTCCAGAGCCTGGGCTTCAGCACGCTGGCCATCGGTGCACTGGCCTCGGTGCAAAGTGCCACGCGCCTGTTTAGCCCGTACGCGTGGGGCTGGCTGGCCGACCACACCGGCGAGCGCACACGGCTGCTGCGCGTCGCCGTGGCGTGCTCGCTCGCCTGTGCGCTGGGCTACTTCGTGTCGCCGGCGTTTGTCTGGATCGCGGTGGTGACGGCGGCCATGTTCGTCTGCACCGCGGGCGTGGTGCCGATCAGCGAGGCGGCGCTCGCGCACCACGTCAGCCACGGTGACACGTTGGACGCCGGGCGCTACGGCCGGGTGCGGTTGTGGGGTTCGCTCGGCTTCATCATCGCCGTGGTCGGCAGCGGCGTGCTGCTGCAGTGGGCGGGCATTGCGCACTACCCGGCGCTGGTGCTCGTGTTGCTCGGGCTGCTGCTGGTGGCGGCCCTGCGGCTGCCAGCCAGCCGCGAGGCCGTGCATGCCGCAACAGTGGTGGTGGGTGCGATGGCGGTGCTGCGCGAGCCGGTCGTGCGCTGGTTCTTCGCGGGCGTGTTCTTCACGGTGCTGGCGCACACCAGCCTGTACGCCTTTTTCTCGCTCTACCTGGTGTCGCTGGGCTACACCAAGGCGACGGTCGGGTTGATCTGGGCCATTGGCGTGGCGGCCGAGGTGGCGTGGTTCTGGTTCCAGGGCAGGTGGCTCGCTCGCATGTCGGTCCACGCCTGGGGCCTCGTCGCCGCCCTCGTCACGGCGCTGCGCCTGGCTGTCGTGGCGGCCTGGGGTGCGACGCCGTGGCTGCTGGTGGCGGCGCAGTGCACGCATGCGGTCACGTTCGCGGCGCAGCACAGCTCGTGCATCGCGGTCATCAACCGGCACTTCCCGGGCCGGCTGCGCGGCCGGGGGCAGGCGCTGTACACGGTGATCGGCTACGGCGCCTCTGGCGTGGTGGGCGGCGTGGGGGGCGGCGCGTTGAGCGAGGCTTGCGGCTTTGCCGCAGTGTTCTGGGCCGCGAGTGCGGCAGCGCTGGTGGGCGCGCTGTGCTGCTGGCGGGCCTGGGTGCTGGGCCGGTCGGCGGAAGTCGCGTTTCGTCACGCTTGAAGCGCAGCCCGTCGCACAAGGGATTCACTTATGCCGCGGCCTGCCTACACTCGCGCCCCAGAACAACCCCACAAGGAGTAGCCCATGCGAAAGCAGTGGGTCATCGGGGGCAGCGCTGCGGTGATCGTCGCAGCGCTGGCCCTGGCCGCCGTGTCGCGTGTCAAGAGCAACGCCGACCACCCCGACAAGAAGCCCGAGGTTACGCTGGAGTTCGCGGCGAGCGAGGTCGTGAAGCCGCAGCTCGTGGCCATGCCGGAACGCGTCGAGTTCTCGGGCTCGCTGATGGCGCCGCGCACGACGATTGTTCGGGCCAAGGCGGCCGGCACGCTGCTCGCATTGAACGTGGCCGAGGGCAGCCGCGTGAAGGCGGGGCAGGTGCTGGGCCGCATTGACCTGGCCGACCTGCAAAGCCGCGCCGCCGAGCGTGCAGCGGGCGTCGATTCAGCGAAGGCGCGCATGAGCGAGGCCGAGCGCGCGCACGCGTCGAACGCCGATCTGGCGAACCAGAAGTTCATTTCGCCGAACGCGCTCGAAACCTCGCGCGCCACGCTGGAGGCGGCGCGCGCGCAGGTCAAGTCGGCGCAGGCTCAGGCCGCCACTGTCAACGTGGGCCTGCGTGATGCGGCACTCACCGCGCCGATCAGCGGCGTGGTCGGCCGGCGCAGCGTGCTGCCGGGCGAGAAGGTCAGTGCCGAGCAGGAGTTGCTGTCGGTGGTCGACCTGAGTGAGCTGGAACTGGCGGGCGTGGTCGGCACGCACCAGGTGTCGCTGCTCAAGCCAGGGCAGGCGCTGTCGGTGCAGGTTGAAGGAAGCGCGGCGTTGGTGGCCGGGGTGATCGACCGCATTGCGCCGACGGCCGAGGCCGGCACGCGCGGCATTCGCGTGGTGGTGCGCGTGCCGAACCCGCAAGAGGTGTTCCGCGCCGGCCAGTACGCGAGCGCCGTCCTGCTGCTGGCCGACGCGGCGCCGCGCCTGACCGTGCCGCTGGCCGCCGTGGGCCAGGCCTCCGGGCAGGACTTC
>Ga0123336_10000758_pt1 | contig 31283 bp, 29 predicted proteins | sample SSSSmetaG_FD_96466 | JGI IMG/M metagenome (GOLD analysis project Ga0123336, IMG submission 96466) | Glacier valley bacterial and archeal communities from Borup Fiord, Nunavut, Canada, to study Microbial Dark Matter (Phase II) - ​SSSS metaG | ecosystem: Environmental > Aquatic > Freshwater > Ice...
CTAAAATATTAAAAGGAAGAACTGTCCATAAGGATGTTAGCCTTGTAATTGCCCCTGGATCTAAACAGGTTCTAACTATGCTTGCTCAAAATGGGGCATTGGCAGATATGGTTGATTCTGGAGCGAGGATTTTGGAATCTGCATGCGGTCCTTGCATAGGAATGGGACAGTCCCCATCAACAAATGCTATTTCATTGAGAACATTTAACAGAAACTTCGAGGGTAGAAGCGGTACCGTTTCAGCACAAGTATATCTTGTAAGTCCTGAGGTTGCTGTTGTTAGTGCATTAAAAGGCGTTCTCACAGACCCAAGAGATTTTACTGAAGAAGTAAAGGTTAATATGCCTGACAAATTTCTGGTAAATGATAATCTAGTGGTTCCACCTTCGGTTGATCCGGATAGCGTTGAGGTTGTAAGAGGGCCAAATATAAAACCTTTCCCTCTAAACAAGCATATGAGCGAAAGCATAGGTGGCAAGATATTGATTAAAGTTGGAGATAATATTACAACTGATCATATTATGCCATCAAATGCAAAATTACTGCCATATAGGTCAAATATCCCTCATCTTGCAGATTTCTGTTTGACACCTTGTGACCCTGATTTTCCTGAAAGGGCAAAAGCTAATGGCGGAGGTTTTATAATAAGTGGTTCAAACTATGGTCAAGGCTCAAGCCGAGAACATGCAGCCTTAGCACCATTGCAGTTAGGAGTTAAGGGTGTTATTGCGAAATCTTTTGCTAGAATTCATATGGCTAATCTTATTAATAATGGAATTGTTCCAATGACATTTATTAATGAAGCTGATTATGATTCCTTTGATGTAGAAGATGAAATTTTTATAGATAAGATATCGGAGCAGATTGTAAAATCAGATATTATAAAGATTGAAAACAAAACAAAGAAGAAGACATTTGATGTTAAGGTAACACTTTCACAAAGACAGGTGGAAATACTTCTCGCAGGCGGGTTGTTAAACTATACAAGAAAAAATTCATAGTAAATTAGTATAAGTTATAATTAGAAAGTTTAAAATTTTAACCTGGAGGTATATCATGGGTAAGTTAGCTCAGGATGGTACGGAAAATGGCTCAAGTTCACTAAGAAGTAAGGTTTTCACACAAATACAGAGCGATATATTAGATGGCAAATATTCTCCTGGTGATAGTCTTGTGGAAACCAAACTTTCAGAAGAACTTGGGGTCAGTAGGACGCCAGTAAGAGAAGCTATGAGACAACTTGAACTTGAAGGCCTAGTTCAGTCAATCCCCAATAAAGGTACCTTAGTCAAAGGTGTATCTCCTCAAGATATTAAAGATATTTATACAATTAGGATGAGAATTGAAGGATTAGCTGCTAGATGGGCAGCAGAGAAAATTACAGAAGAAGAGCTTTTAGAGCTTCAAGAGGCATTGGAGCTTGAAGAGTTTTACACTGTTAAGAATGATTCAGGTCATCTCTTAAGATTTGATTCAAAATTTCATGATATTATTTTTAATGCCAGTAAAAGTCCTCCTCTTAGGAATATGCTTCAGAACTTTCATCTATATATTCAACATGCGAGAACTATTTCAATGGAATCTCCCAATAGAGCCCAAAAAATGTTGGATGAACACAGAGCAATATTAAGAGCTATAGAAAATAAGGATGCAGATAGCGCGGAAAGACTTACTACTGAGCATATAAAAAACGCTAGGGATAATTTACTAAAACTTACTGAAAAATAATTATTTTTATTTACAACATTAAATATTTATGGTATAATTCACTTTGCGTGTAAATTGGACGGTCCGCTGCGGATACACCTGCAAGAACGTTCATGAAAGAAAGGAGGAAAAAGAATGGATATTTTAAAATCTTTAGAACAAGAACAGCTTAGAACTGACCTCCCAAAAATTGACATAGGTGATTATGTTAAGGTTCATCTTAAAGTAAAAGAAGGTACCAGAGAAAGAATTCAGATTTTTGAAGGTACTGTTATTGCAAAGAAGGGCAAAACCCTTAAAGAAACTTTTACTGTTAGAAGAATCTCCTATGGTGTAGGTGTTGAGAGAATTTTACCTATTAATTCACCAAAAATCGATAAGGTTGAAATAGTGAGACATGGTAAGATTAGAAGAGCTAAGCTATACTATCTTCGTGATAGAGTTGGTAAGGCTGCTAAGGTAAAAGAAAAGCTTTAATATTTATGACAGATAATAATAGGATGGCTACACTGTGGCTATCCTATTATTTTATCTTTCTTTGCCATCATATTATATTGTATAATAGTAATATTACTTAAAACCGCCTATTATTTCTTTGCACAGCAGATAGGTGGTAAATAATAAAATGATGCTTGGCTGTGCGGCAGAAATGGCGGTTTATATGAAGATTTCAAAATTTTTGGTTGAATTACTTCAGTGGATTATTTCACTTGGGCTTGCAGTTGCTATAGCTCTTGTAATAAGAGCATTCGTATTTGAACCAGTTCTTGTTAGTGGACATTCAATGGATAACACTTTAGCTGATGAACAGCGGCTTTTTGAGTATAAATTGGGTTATCATTTTAATCTACCCCAAAGAGGAGATATTGTTGTTGTAAAGATTAAGGAAGGACAGAATAATTTGGTTGGTATTCCAGACCCTACGGAAGTTGATTATATTAAGAGAGTAATAGGACTCCCAGGGGAAGAAGTTGATATTAAAGATGACGGTGTATATATTAATGGTACAAAACTTGAAGAAGAATATACTAAAGGAAGAACTTTTCCAATGTCAATGAAATTCCCAAAGAAGATTGACGAAGGCAAGGTTTTTGTTTTAGGAGATAATCGAGAGAGAAGCTCTGATAGCAGAGAAATAGGACTTATAGATATAAAGAATATAAGAGGTCAAGCAGTTTTTAGAATATGGCCTTTAAGTAACATTGGAAAATTGAATTAGAGGATATTAGTAAATTACATAACCGCCTTATAATAATTTTCATAATTATCTTTGATCACTTGTAATTTAACAAAATATAATTATTATAAATAATTTAAGAAGTTGTATAATACTCTAATATATATATAACTGCCTACTATTTTTCACAGCGGATGGGCAGTAGTAGTTAAATAATATTATAAGCTGTGTGATATAAATGGAGGAGAAAATGAATATTCAGTGGTTTCCTGGACATATGGCGAAAACTAGAAGGTTACTAGGTGATAATTTAAAACTTGTTGATGTGGTAGTAGAACTTTTGGATGCTAGAATCCCTTACAGTAGCCAAAATCCAGAAATCGATACAATCGTTAAAAACAAACCAAGAGTAGTTATTTTAAATAAATGTGACTTGGCAGATGAGGCTATTTCAAATGAATGGAAGAAGTGGTACACAAGTAAGGGAAACCACGTTATTTTTGTTGATGCCATGAGTGGAAAAGGAATTAATGAATTTAAAGCTGTCCTAAAGAATATGATGAAGGAGAAAATTGAGAGACAGAAAGAAAAGGGAAGGATTTTTACGCCGATTAGAACGATGGTAGTTGGTGTTCCAAATGTTGGGAAATCTTCATTTATTAATAAAATTGCCGGACGTGCTAATGCAATAACTGGAGATAGACCAGGGGTTACTAGGTCAAAACAATGGATAAGAATAAATCCGGAGATAGAGCTTTTAGACACACCTGGAATATTATGGCCAAAGTTTGAGGATTTAAAAGTTGGCATGAATCTCGCATTTACCGGGGCTATAAAAGATGAAATAATGGATACAGTGGAGCTTGCTGATGCTCTTATGGAGAAACTCGTTAGTTTCTATCCTCAGAATGTTAAAGATAGATTTAAGCTTGGTGATATCAATGATAAAAGTGGACTGACACTCTTGACAGAAGCTGGCAAAAACAGGGGATGTATTATCTCTGGTGGAGAAATAGATTTTGAGAGAATAAGTATGATCTTCCTTGATGAGTTTAGAGGTGGCAAACTTGGCAGGATAACTCTTGAACGTCCTGAAGATATAGATAATGAATAATAACCTATATTAAAAAGAGGTGTTGAATTTGGCCCTTAAGATAAAAGATATTGAATACAAAATTAAAGAAATGAGTGTAGAAGAAGCTATTAAATTTCTTAACTCATTAGAGGACGAGAACGCAGGTATTCTGAAGCTAAAAGATAAGGTAAATAAACGTCTTGAAAGATATGAAAAAGAAAAAGAGCGATTACAGAAGTTAATGGAGTATGAGAGGGCTGCAAAAGCCAATGGTTACCATCTTATAGCAGGACTCGATGAAGCGGGTAGGGGGCCTCTGGCAGGACCAGTGGCTGCTGCTGCAGTGATATTGCCTGACTCCTTTTACCTTGAAGGTCTAAATGATTCTAAGAAGGTTTCTCCTAATGTAAGAGATAGGTTGTATGATCAAATAGTTAAGGAAGCTGTCTCTTATTCCATAGTGATGGTTGATAACGAAGAAATAGATAAAATCAATATACTGAACGCAACTAAGAAGGCTATGTCACAAGCAGTTAGAGAGCTATCGGCAAAACCTGACTTTTTACTTCTTGATGCAATTGAACTAAAGGATATAGATTTACCACAACTACCTCTAATAAAAGGGGATTCAAAAAGCGCTTCAATAGCCGCTGCTTCTATACTTGCAAAGGTGACCAGGGATAGGTGGATTGAAAAAATTGACGGGAAGTATCCTCAGTACGGTTTTGCAAAGCATAAAGGCTACGGGACAAGCGAGCACATTGAGGCAATAGGTAAATATGGGCTAACAGAGATACATAGAAGAACTTTTTCACAGAAGTTTGTGGTTTAAAATAGTGCCTGCAGAGAATTTTACTTATCAAGTAAAATTCTCTTTTTTACGAGATATATTATATGAATTTAGTATGGATTCGGAGGCAAACATGCGCATAGATGCTATGATAAATGGTGCTGCAGTAAATACGCAGGTTTTGAATGGGCTCACTTTAAAAGAACTCACATCAAGGCTTTCTCCTGGTGATATAGTAAGAGCTCAGATATTAGAATTTGTTGCAAATGAAGTATTGTTAAAGCTCTTTGACTCTACAACTCTTCAAGCATCAGTTCCTGACGGCTTTGAAGGTGAAGTGGGGAAGTATACGAACTTTGTTGTCAAAGAAAGCCTTCCCGACAGATTGGTTTTAGAAGAGCAAAAGAATACTGTCCCAAAGGTGCAAAAGGACGATGGGGATATTTTGAAAGCCTTGTCTAAAATGGGTGTGTCCCAATCTGATGATAATATTAAGTTGGCGAAGACAATAATTGAGAACAAGTTGCCATTAACTAAGGAATTTTTTGATAATACAAGTAAACTTCTTCAATCTTCCAAGGAAATCGATATTCCTAAGGCTATTATAATGGAAGCAAACAAAATAGAGGCTACTCCTGAATCAATTAAGCAACTTGGGCTTTTGGAAAAGGGTTCAGTTTCATTAAGTAATCAGCTAAAAGAACTTGTTACACTTCTTGAAGATGCTAACAACAGCTTTAATAAAAGCAATCAAAATGATATTAGCAGCCAGAACTTGAAGATGTCAGATACGTTGAAAAGCAATGAGAGGCAAACGGCTTTAGTTAGCAGAGGAGTGGTGCAGGAAAACCTTGTTGCTAAAGAAAATTCCCCTAATCAAAAGGCAACTATTTCAAGTGTTACCTCAAATATTGAAGGCGAAAAAAATAATGTACAAGTGCCAACCAAAAAAGCTGCGGAGAGCAAGCTATTTGATGCCCAGTCATTTTTGAAGCAATTAGAAGACAGTTTGGGCGCTAAGAATGATTTAATTTTAGACAATAGTGGTAAAGAAACAAAGCCTGTTGAGAAAGTTTTAGATAGGCTTGTTGTAAATAAAGAAGTTCTCCAAGAAAACGCTAAGAAAATAGCAATTGAACTTAAAAACGATATTGAAAAGCTGTATATTAAGCCGGAAAATATGGATAGGGAAAAAAATATTGAGTTAGAAAAGAACATTAAGACTATGGGAGAAAACCTTGAAAATATTAAGGAAGAGATAAGTAGTCTTAATTTTAACAATAAAGAAGTCATTTTGCAAAAAGTTGACAACATTTTAAATCAGTTGAGATTTATTAATGATGTTAAAAGCTTCGGATATTATATTCCAATACCTGTGAAATTAAATGGAGTATTGAAGCAGGCAGATCTTTATGTATTAAAGAGGAATAAAAATAAAAAGGTCAATCCTGAAGATGCTACTATATTTCTTGCTCTAGACACTTCAAACATGGGAAGGGTAGAGACACTTCTTAGCATAAATAAAAAGTCCATAAGTCTTAATATGAGAATTGAAGAAAAGGAATATGAGAACTATATAAGGACTAGATTTGTAGACCTGTTCAATTTGCTTTCAAGCAAAGGCTATAAGCTTACTGATATAAAATACAGACAAATAAATGAGCCTGTTAATATGTTTAATGTAAACAAGGTAGTAAATAACATTCTTACTTCAAACTCAAGTGGGGTAGACATTAGGCTATAAAAGGAGTTTAATCCAAATGAAGAAAAAGGAAGATAATAAGCTTAATAAGGCCGCTGCTCTGCGTTATGATACGGAAGAGGGCGGAGCACCGAAAATTGTGGCTATAGGAAGTGGGGAAATAGCCGAAAAAATTGTTGAGAAGGCTAAGGAAAATGAAGTACCTATTGTGAAAGATACAGCGTTAGCACAGGTACTCACAAAGCTGAGTATTGGCGATGAGATTCCAAGTGAGCTATATAGTGTGGTTGCTGAGATTTTTCTATTCATTTACTCTATGGATAAGGATTATGGTGCACGTCATGAAGGTAAAAAATAATAAAATGAGTCTTGGAAAATTAGGAGAAAATTCCGCTAGAGAGTATCTCATCAAAAAGGATTATAAAATAATCAAGACGAATTTTAGAGTGGGAAGGCTTGGGGAGATTGATATAATAGCAACTTGTGGTGAGTACCTTTGCTTTATCGAGGTAAAGACCCGTAGTAGCACGGTTTTTGGACTCCCCTGCGAGGCTGTTAACTATAGAAAACAGAATACAATTAGAAAAATAGCATCTATTTACATAAGTCATTTAAATCAAGAAACCCAAGCTAGATTTGATATAGTAGAAATAATTGGGTATCAAAAAGGTAATGAACTTGAGATTAGTAGCATAAACTTGCTTCAGAATGCTTTTTAATCAGGATATTGCATATTACAGTTCAACCAGGAGAAAGGTGGTTCATATGATAATAGTTGATGCTCATTGCGATACTCTTACAAAAATAATGGAATCGAAGGAAAGCTTGAATAAAAATAACTGCCATAATGATTTAAACAGGATGTCAATATACGATGGATTTGTTCAATTTTTTGCTGCTTTTATTGAGCCATATTATAGTGGGGCTTATGCACTTAAGAGGGGGATAGAGATTGTTGATGCTTTCTATCTTGAAATGGAAAAACATTCACAGAAGCTTTCATTATGTACAACGGGTCAAGATATAGAAAATGTACTATCTGAGAGGAAGATAGCAGCAATACTGTCAATCGAAGGCGGAGAGGCTTTAAATGGAGATTTATCCGCCCTTAGGATGTTTTACAAATTAGGGGTAAGAAGCCTATGCCTGACCTGGAACCATAGAAACGAGATTGCAGATGGACAAGGAGAGGACATTACAGGAGGAGGACTTACTAATTTCGGTAGATCGGTAATAGCAGAAATGAATTCACTTGGAATGCTAATTGATGTATCACATATTTCTGAGAAAGGCTTCTGGGACGTAATAGAACTTTCAGAGAGCCCAATAATTGCATCTCATTCCAATGCAAGAGCAATATGCAATCATAAAAGGAATTTAACAGATGATCAGATATTTGCTCTTGTAAAAAATAGAGGAGTTATGGGGATTAATTTTTACCCACCATTTCTTACAAAGTCCAAAACTGCAGCTCTAACTGATATAATAAGTCATATTGACCACATTGTAGGCTTGGTGGGCTGTGATAATATTGGCTTGGGTGCAGACTTTGATGGTATAGAAACTACTCCAACAGATGTATGCGGGGTTGAAGATGTTGAAAAAGTGATTAATACCCTAGCAATTCTTAATTACTCGGACTCAGACATAAAGAAAATAGCAGGTGAGAACTTTTTACGGGTGATAAAAACAGTTTGCGGATGATAATGATAAATAGTATAATGTTTATGCAAAATGCAAGTTTAAGCAAATTGAACTTGCATTTTTATATTTCATATAATATTATATATTATATGAAAACTTGTTAAACGAGCCAGTAATTGATGATTGGCTTTTTGAAATTTTCTAGGAGGGGAAAAAATGAATTATAAAAACTTGAAAACTTCACAGCTTGAAAAGGAACTTACGGAACTTAAGATAAAATATGAGACTTTTAAGTCGGAAAATCTAAAATTAGATATGTCCAGAGGTAAGCCATGCCCAGAACAATTAGATTTATCTATGGGTATCTTGGATTGCCTTACTTCTGAAGATATTTGCAAGGCTCAGAATGGGACTGACTGTAGAAATTATGGTGGTTTGGAGGGCATACCAGAGATGAGGGCGATTTTTGCACAAATTTTAGAGGTTACTCCAGATGAGGTTATAATTGGAGGGAATTCTTCCCTAAACATGATGTATGATACAGTAGCAAGAGCAATGCAATTCGGCGTCCCAGGTGGAGAAGGCCCATGGGGGAAGCTTCCAAAGGTAAAGTTTCTATGTCCTTCACCTGGATATGATAGACATTTCGCAATATGTGAGTCTTTTGGCATTGAGATGATAGCAGTTGACATGAAGCAGGATGGCCCTGACATGGATTTAGTGGAAAAGCTAGTTGGGGAGGATGAAAGCATAAAAGGAATATGGTGTGTTCCTAAGTATTCTAATCCTGATGGAATCACCTATAGTGATGAGGTAGTGGATAGGCTGGCTACTATGCCTACAAAGGCAAAGGATTTCAGAATTTTTTGGGATAATGCTTACGTTGTTCATCATCTGAATGAAAAGGGTGATAACCTTAAAAATATTTTTGAGGTTTGTAAGGCATCGTCAAATATTGACAGAGTCATTTTGTTTGCTTCTTCTTCTAAAATAAGTTTTCCTGGCGCAGGAGTTGCAGCAATGGCTGCAAGCACAACTAATATTAGCCAGACAATAAAGCTTATGGCAGTTCAAACTATAGGAAATGACAAATTAAATCAGTTAAGACATGTAAAGTATTTCAAGAATATAGATGGAATTAATGAACATATGAAAAAACAAGCAAGCATTATTTCACCTAAATTTGATGTGGTTCTGGAAATCCTTGAGAAAGAGTTGGAATCAAAAGATATTGCATGGTGGAACAAACCTAAGGGGGGATATTTTATTAGCCTTAACACTTTGGATGGATGTGCTAAAAAAATAGTTGCAATGGCAAAAGAAGCAGGGGTTACCTTGACAGGCGCTGGTGCAACTTATCCATATGGAAAAGATCCTAGGGACAGAAATATAAGAATTGCACCAACTTATCCTTCAATTGAAGAACTTAGAGAAGCAATAGAAATATTGGCTGTATGCACTCAAATAGTAAGTATAGAAAAAGTTATGTAAATTAATCTTGATTTAATTTGACACAGGTACTATAATAATCTATGGGTTTTCTAATGGATAAAACCTCTATTAGATACTTCCCAATATCAATCTCATATTCATAAATATCTATGGCGAGATAGTTTTTTTATCTCGCACTTTTTTTAACTTTTTTGGATCTGTGATAATCATTTGAGCAACTGTGTTCGCCTGTTAACAATGTTATCCTGAACGCATTGAAGAATCTGAAAAATTTTAATGCATCATATATAGGATAATTAATTGGACTTATGACCATCATAATGAATTATCAGGTTGAAGAGGATACGTATGGCTACTATAAGCTTGATTTTATATTATTAGATTGTATAATATATATTGTAATATATAGAGTAGAGAGAATTTTAGCGAAGTTATTCCAGAAAATCGCTAGTAATAATAAGGAGGTAATTAATATTTTGAGAAATACTTATGAAAGTCCTTTTAATTTAAGATACGCCAGTAGTGAAATGCAACAGCTTTTTTCTCCTGACATGAAATTTAAAACATGGAGAAAATTGTGGATTGCTTTGGCAGAAGCTGAAAAAGAACTGGGCCTTGAAATAACTGATGAGCAGATTAATGAGCTTAAAGAACATAAAGATGATATAAACTATGAATTAGCTGAACAGAAGGAAAAGGAAGTAAGACATGATGTTATGGCACATGTACTTACTTATGGAGAGCAATGCCCTAAAGCTAGGGGGATAATACACTTAGGAGCAACCTCCTGCTATGTAGGAGACAATACAGATGTTATAGTAATGAAAGAGTCTCTAAATTTACTTAGGACTAAGCTTTTGACTGTAGTATCAAAGCTTTCTGATTTTGCCATGGAATACAAAGATCTTCCAACGTTAGGGTTTACTCATTTTCAAGCTGCACAGCTTGTTACAGTTGGTAAGAGAGCATGTCTCTGGATACAGGATTTATTAATGGATCTTGAAGAACTTGATTTTGTGCTATCTAGTCTTAAGCTTCTTGGCTCAAAGGGAACAACAGGAACCCAGGCAAGCTTCTTAGATCTTTTTGATGGAGATCATGAAAAGGTTAAAAAGCTTGATTTGCTTATTGCAAAGAAGTGTAATTTTGACTCGGTTTTTGCTGTATCAGGGCAGACTTATTCTAGAAAACAAGACAGCAGGGTTTTAAATTTACTAAGTGGTATTGCACAAAGTGCTTACAAATTTAGTAATGATATGAGACTACTTCAAAGTTTGAAAGAAATAGAGGAGCCCTTCGAGAAAAATCAGATTGGCTCATCTGCAATGGCTTACAAGCGTAATCCTATGAGAAGTGAGAGAATATCTTCACTGGCAAGGTATGTTATTGTGGATGCTTTAAATCCAGCAATTACTGCATCAACCCAGTGGTTTGAACGTACATTAGACGACTCAGCAAACAAGAGAATTAGTGTTCCTGAGGCGTTTTTAGCTGTTGACGCTATATTGGGAATTTATATAAACGTTGCAGATGGACTTGTAGTCTATCCAAAGGTAATTGCAAAGCGTATCAACGAGGAACTTCCTTTTATGGCAACTGAGAACATTATGATGGAAGCTGTTAAAAAGGGCAAGGATAGGCAGGAGACCCATGAGAGAATCAGGGTACATTCTATGGAAGCAGCTAAAATGGTTAAAGTAGAGGGTAAAGAAAACGACCTTGTTGAAAGAATAGCAGGAGACGATTTCTTTGGAATGACAAAAGATGAGATTCTGTATGTGCTAAAGGCGGAAAATTATGTTGGCAGAGCACCTGAACAGGTAGTTGAATTTATAAATGACCACGTTAAACCAGTTCTCGTTGGAGAAAATCTGGATAATGTTAAAGTAGAACTTAAAGTTTAAGTAAAGTATGATTAAAGTAATGAAAAGCGAGTGGCTCCTGAGGAGGCCACTCGCTTTTTGATTTGCCCATGAGATAACACATCCACCAGGATAGCTTATAGTTACTTTTTTACATCGAGCCAGCATTGGACCCATTAAAAATATAGAGGATCTCATTTCGACTGCAAGCTTCTCTGGTATTTCAGATTTGTTAATACTAGAGGAATCAACTTGAATACTAGTACCCTCAGTTATTAGTTTACAGCCTAATCCTTTTAAAATATCAAACATTATCTCCACATCATGAAGTTGTGGACAATTATGTATAACATTAATTCCCCCATTTAACACAGTAGCAGCTAATAGTGGTAATACTGCATTCTTTGCACCTTCGACAGTAAGCTCACCTTTTAATTTCTGTCCTCCTGTCACAATGAATTGTCCCATTTGTTACACCTCCGGCATTCTTTGACACAGATGTCATAATATATTTTATGCATGGTTTACTGAAATGTTACTTTTGAACATTATGGCAATTACAAGGACTGTTTAGCAGAAAGTGGTTCTTTTTGCTTAGATAAATATAGGTTTTCTAGAGAGAGTGTGTTAAAAAGTTATTCATACAGTATACCAATGGTTTAAATATGTATTTTATTGGCAATATTTTTAAGAGTGACAAGTTTATGGGAGGTATATTATGGAAAACTTTGATTCAAATGACAGCAAAGGAAATGGCATAAAAAAGGTAGGAAAGGCTATAATCTACATTATTGTCCTTGCTGTAGTATTTGTTGGAGGAGGTGCTTTCTATAAATATGTATATGAAGGACAGTCCCCAAATGGGATAAAAACCGTTGACTCGGCTCCGGCAATAGTTGAAGTGACTCCAGAGGTTGTTGCTATGACGCCGATTCCAACTCAGATGCCAACTCCAAAGACTATTTCTTCACCAACACCTATTGCTACGGCAAAACCTAAGATCACCCAAAGGCAAAGAATACTAGAAGAAATGCATAAAATGGTTAATTCCAAGGTCGTAGCGGATTTTGTATGGGGAGAGGTTCCCATAACGGAAGAGAGTGTTGATAAGCTAATAACAGAAGTATCTAGCACAACCTTCCCTGATAGGGACAAGCTTTTGACTATTCTGGAAAATTGGAAAATCAATGATTTCACTAATGCTGTGAATGACCATAATTATGTATGGGAACAGCTAGGTGGTAGTGTTGGAAAAGCAACAGCATTAAAGAAATAATAAGAAACAAAAAATGATAGCTATTATTAAAAATAGCTATCATTTTTGTTATTATATATGTTTAGAAGAATCTTTCTAGGAGTTATGTTTATCTCTAATTTCTACTCTTCTGATCTTGCCACTTATTGTTTTTGGTAGTTCAGTCATAAACTCAATTATTCTAGGATATTTATAAGGGGCAGTTACTTTTTTTACGTGATCTTGAAGCTCATGAGCTAGGTCATCACTAGCTGTATAACCTTTTGCCAGAACTATTGATGCCTTAACAATCTGTCCTCTAATTGGGTCTGGTACAGCAGTTATTGCACATTCAAGGACCGCAGGATGCTCAACAAGTGCACTCTCAACTTCAAAAGGTCCGATTCTGTAGCCAGAACTCTTTATAACGTCATCTGCACGCCCAACGAACCACAGGTAACCATCTTCGTCCTTCCATGCCATGTCACCAGTATGATAAACACCATCATGCCATACGCTATGTGTCAATTCGGGATCTCTGTAATAACCATCAAACATACCAAAAGGTTTTCTTTTATCAGTCCTTATGACTATCTGTCCTTCTTCACCAGTCTCACATTCGTTACCGTTTTCATCAACAATTTCAATATTATAACCTGGACAAGGTCTTCCCATGGAACCAGGCTTTGGTTCCATCCATGGAAAAGTAGCAGCAGTAATAGTAAGCTCGGTTTGTCCATAACCCTCGCTGAGCTTAAAGCCAGTGGCTTTCCAAAATTGATTATAAACTTCAGGATTGAGTGGTTCACCTGCTATGGAACAATGTTTAAGACTGGATAAATCAAATTTGGTGAGATCCTCTTTAATGAAGAATCTATATATTGTAGGTGGTGCACAGAAACTTGTTACACCATGCTTTATTATTACATCCAACATTTCCTTCGGAACAAATTTCTCATAATCATATACGAAAACGGCGCAGCCGCAAATCCATTGACCATATAATTTACCCCATGCAGCCTTAGCCCAGCCTGTATCTGCTACAGTAAGATGAAGACCATCATCTAAACAACCCTGCCAGTACTTCGCAGTAACTAGGTGACCAAGAGAGTAGGTTAAGTTATGCTGTACCATTTTTGGCATACCAGTGGTACCAGAAGTAAAATATAAGAGAGAAGTATCACTATTTGTTGGGGCTGCATCACCTGTAGGTCTTGGGAAATTCTCTGAAGCTTTTTCAAGACTATCAGTAAAATTAACCCATCCAGGAATTGAGGTTCCCAATACTGCTCTCACCTTAAGAGTAGGGGACTCATCAACAGAACTGTTGATATGTTCAATTACTTGGGAATCGTTTACACAAACGATCATCTTAACATCTGCAGCATTAGTTCTATATACAATATCCTTTTTTGTTAGCAGGTGTGTTGCAGGAATTGTTATAGCACCAATTTTGTGCAAGGCCAGTATACAAAACCAATATTCGTATCTTCTTTTGAGTATCAACATTACTGCATCGCCCTTTTTAATACCCATTTCAGTAAAGAAATTAGCTGCCTTATCACTATAATACTTCATTTCGCCAAAAGTAAATGTGGCTTCACTACCTTTTTCATCACACCAAACCATAGCTTTTTTTTCAGGGCACAATCTTGCATATTCGTCAACAACGTCATAGGCAAAATTAAAGTTTTCCGGGATATTTATATTAAAGTTTTCATAAAAATCCTCATATGAATCAAAATCAGATTTATTGACAAATTTATTAAATAAGTTCAATTTTTAATACCTCCTAAAAAATATAATTAAAGTATAATTGCAAGGAACTTGGCAGGCTTGTTTCCAACTGCCTTCATTCCATGATTGTTTGTTGCATCAAAATACAATGAATCGCCTTCATTTAGGATCAACTCATGCCCATTAATAACAATCTTTAATGTACCTTCCAAAACATAGTTGAATTCTTGTCCAGGGTGGGAATTATAATATATTGGAGTTTCCAACTCTTCAGGCTCAACAGTAACATGGAAAGGTTCTGCCTTTTTGTTTGCAAAATTATATGCAAGGCTTTGATAAATATACTTTTTAGTTCTTTCTACAGCTCTACCTTTGTCTTTTCGAACAATGCTATATGAATGTAGTTTAGGTCCATCTCCGCTAAAAATAGCTGAAAGTTCAACCTTTAATTTGCCGGCTATATTATATAGGAAGCTCACAGGGATGTCTACTTCACCGCTTTCATATTGTTCATAAATATCAGCGCTAATTTCAAGATCCTTTGCAAGCTGTTCAATACTTAACCCTGAAATTTCTCTCAGTTCTTTAATTCTAGTAGCTATTTCCTTAACTTGATTACACATAAATAGCCCTCCTTTTATCTTAGTATACCTCATCATATCACAAGATATTAACTGAGTAAATAAATACGGAAAGCTCAGTCATATAGCGTAAAAACTAGGCATATTGTTAAAAAAATCGTTAAATTTTAATAGCTAAAAGATTCTTCGCTTCGCTCAGAATGATACCACCGCATGTCATTCTAAACGAAGTAAAGAATCTATAGCTTACTATCTAAACAAATAAAAAAACCTGCTTCAAAAGAAGCAGGTTTGGTGGGGAGAGATGGATTCGGACCATCGAAGCTAGAAGCAACAGATTTACAGTCTGCCCCCTTTGGCCGCTCGGGAACCTCCCCATAAATGGTGCCCAGAGCCGGAATCGAACCAGCGACACGAGGATTTTCAGTCCTCTGCTCTACCGACTGAGCTATCTGGGCGTTTGGAAGTTAGAGGTTGGATGTAGGAGGTTGGATTTTGAAATGCTACGAAGCAATACACTAATCTTACCTCTTACATCTTATCTCTTGCCTCTAATATGGTGGGCCTTCAGGGACTCGAACCCCGGACCAACCGGTTATGAGCCGGTTGCTCTAACCAACTGAGCTAAAGGCCCTTAAACGACTTTGCATAGTATAATTCAATTTTGCCTGCCAGTCAAGCTTTTTAACGAATAAATATTATAATATTTGTTTTTCTGATAAAGAATATTATGAAAAAGGGAATAATTATACTTATGCTAGTTCATTTTAAATTTTGACATTAGATGAAGACACAAGAACAATTATTTTATTATTCATTGACAATGTAAGGTATACAAGCTTACACTTATTAAGTAAATGTTTAATAAATAACACAGGAGAGTGACTTGTTGAAGAAAATAGGTATGATTTCTCTTGGATGCCCTAAGAACCTAGTTGACAGCGAGATAATGCTTGGGCTTCTTAAGAAGAATTTTGAAATAACGAATGATGCAAAAAATGCAGAGATATTAATTGTTAATACCTGTGGTTTTATTGATTCAGCAAAACAGGAATCAATAGATACTATACTGGAAATGGCAAAGTATAAGGAAGAAAATGCAGAACTTTTAATTGTTACTGGGTGTATGGCTCAAAGATATAAAGGCAGTATAATAGAGCAAATACCAGAAGTCGATGCTGTTGTTGGTACAGGCAAATATGCTGAGATAGCCAATGTGATTAATAGAGCCTATGAGGGACAAAAGGATATATTAGTTGAAGATTTGGACGAAGTTAATTATCTTGAAAACGATAGAATTTTAACTACAGACAAGGGTATGGCGTATTTGAAGATCGCAGAAGGTTGTGATAATCATTGTACCTATTGTATTATTCCATCACTTAGAGGAAGATTTAGGAGCCGCACTGTTGAGGCGATTGTTAAAGAAGCTCGGGTACTCGCTGAGAGTGGTATAAAGGAACTTATATTGGTTGCTCAGGATACTACGAGATACGGAATTGATATTTATGGTAAAAAAAGATTAGTTGAGCTTATTAGAGAGCTATCAAAAATTGAAACTATAGAGTGGATTAGATTATTATATTGTTACCCAGAAGAGATAGATGATGCTTTGATTACTGAGGTGGCTGAAAATCCTAAGGTATGTAAATATTTTGACATTCCTATCCAGCATGCAAGTGACAGAATTCTTAAACTTATGGGAAGAAGAGGAAGCAATGCTGAAACTATAGAGGTACTTGCGAAAATCAGACAAAAGGTAGCTGATGTCTTTATTAGAACCACGATTATAGTAGGCTTTCCAGGTGAAACTGAGGAAGACTTTAATATACTTGAAAAATTTGTTCAAAACTTTAAATTCGATAGGCTTGGAGTTTTTGAATATTCCAGAGAAGAAGATACTCCAGCTGCTAAAATGAAGAATCAGATTCCAAAGAGGGCAAAGCAGGAAAGAAGAAAGAATTTGATGGCCCTTCAACAGGAGATTACTACTAATAAAAATAATGCTAGAATTGGAAGTGTGTACAAGGCAATAGTTGAGGACATTTCCGAGGATGGCATATTCTATTATGGCAGGACATACGCTGAAGCACCTGAAATAGATGGTCTTGTTTACTTTACTAGTCAGGAGCCCCTCGAGGCAGGACAATTTGTCAATGTAAAGATACTTAATGTTGATAATTATGATTTAATAGGAGAGGTTGTTTATGAATCTTCCAAATAAAATAACATTATCCAGAATTTTTATGGTTCCACTTTTCATGATTTTTATTCTCCCTTTTCCAAAGTGGATGCTTGCTAGTAGTACATTATTATTTATGAGGCCAGAGCTTAGAAACATTAATCATTTTATATTGCACTATGGAAATTATATTGCAGCAGTATTCTTTATTATCGCCGCAAGTACTGACGGTGTTGATGGTTACATTGCAAGGAAAAAGAAGCTGGTCACTAAATTTGGTATTTTTTTAGATCCTATTGCTGACAAACTTCTTGTCACAGGAGCATTGATTGCATTGGTAGAGAGAAATGAAGTAACTGGTTGGGCTGCAATGATTATTATAGCTAGGGAGTTTATTGTTACCGGTCTTAGACTAGTTGCAGCAGGTGAAGGTACAGTTATTGCTGCTAGCAAATGGGGGAAGTTTAAAACAATTACACAAATAGTCGCGATTGCTGCTTCATTGACTAAGAACTTTCCTTTTACCTTAATTACAGATTTTCCATTTGATAGGTACTTTATGCTCATAGCAGTAGTTATAACAATATATTCTGGCTATGACTATATTAAGAAGAATTTAAGCGTTATTGATCTGAATCAAATTTAAGGATACTGATAAACTAATTTGTTATTAAAGATTTAAAATTATAAAAGAGTGCTTTTAAAAGCACTCTTTTATAATTTGATTTCTTTTTAAGGAAGATACATACTAATTTGCGATTGAAATGTTAATAGTTCAGGAGTTCCATAGGTAAAAAGATGAAGCAAATTAATATCAGAAAGCCTGAAGGGGCAAGGGCAATACAGTGCTCTGTTCGATAAAAAATAAAAAATAGTTGTAAATGATATGTGTTTATAATATAATCTTATTATTAGAAAATATGACTAGGTCATAAAATAGGTGATTAAAGTGGCGCGCACAAATAAACCCAAAAAAGAAAGACAATTGGTTTTGCTTGAAAAAATAGCAGCAGATCCTTTTTTAACAGATGAAGAACTTGCCGATATTTTCACTGTCAGCGTTCCGACGATAAGACTGGATAGGATGGAATTAGGTATTCCAGAGCTTAGAGAGAGAATTAAAAACGTTGCTTCAAACAACCATGAAAAAGTAAAATCTCTCAGAAGTAATGAGATAATTGGTGAGCTTTTAGAATTAAATCTAAATAGTAATGCCTTATCTATTTTAGAAACTAATAGTAGCATGGTATTTGAAAAATCCCAGATAGTCAGAGGACAATACATATATTCTTTGGCTGAGTCTCTGGCAATTGCTGTTATAGACGCTGATGTGGCATTAGTTGGAGTTGCAAACATTAAATATAAAACCCCTGTTCAGTCAGGGAGTAGATTGTTTGCGAAAGCTGAAGTGAAAAAAATTAGAGGCGACAGTTATATTGTATGGGTAAAAATCACTGAAAAACAAATAGAAGTATTTAGAGGCAAGTTTATTCTGGTAGCAATTGGTCAGAATATGAATAAACCACCTGAGAATCTTGTATAATTGCTTTATTGAATTTGCTATTCTCTTTTAGTAATATTTTAACTAAGAGGCAAAGATAGTAGCATATTTTAATTCTTTTAGCAATTGTGCAAGATTCTCTACTGTTAGTATTGATTTGCAGCTTTATAGAATAGGAGTGATAATATTGAATATATTAGTAGATGTAATGGGTGGTGACCATGGGCCGAATGCTGTAGTTGAAGGGTGTATTCAAGCCATAAACGAAGCTCAGGGCTTTGATATAAAGTTAATTGGAGATAGTAGCACTATTGAAAAGTCATTAAAGGAAATGGGCTTTTCTTCACCAAGATTGTCTGTAGTACATGCAGATGAAGTGATTACTATGGAGGATAGCTTTAAAGCGGTGAGAACCAAGAAGAAATCGTCTATGGCAATAGGACTTAACATGCTTAAAGAGAAGCAAGGTGACGTTTTTCTTTCGGCAGGCAATACAGGAGCTCTTTTGACTGGTTCTACGTTAATACTCCATAGGATAAAAGGTGTTGATAGACCTGCATTAGCTGCTGTTGTACCTTCTAAAGAGGGTGGAGTTTGCTTAATAGATTGTGGTGCCAACACTGTTTGTAAGCCATTAAATCTTTTGCAATTTGGAATAATGGGTTCTATATATATGGAAGAGGTTTTTGGAAGCAAAAATCCAAAGGTCGGATTAATTAATAACGGAACCGAAGATCATAAGGGAACTGAATTAGTAAAGGAATCCAGAAAGCTTCTTAATAATGCACCAATTAATTTTGTGGGGAATATAGAAGGCAGAGATATTGCTGAAGGAAAAATTGAGGTAGCTGTTTGTGATGGCTTTGTAGGAAATATTCTCCTTAAGTTTTATGAAGGGGCAGGAAGTTTCATAAAGGATTCGCTAAAGGGTATTTTCACAAAAAGTATATTTACTAAAATTTCGGCACTGTTTCTAATGGAAAATTTGAAGAATTTTAATAAGAAGCTAGACTATACAGAGTATGGCGGTGCCCCACTTCTTGGTGTCAATGGCAAGGTAATGAAGACACATGGAAGTTCCAATGCAAAAACTTTTAAAAACGCAGTTTTAAAGGCTGAAAAATATGGTAATAGCTTTGTTATGGAGAAAATATGTAATCAGTTTTTAAACATGGAGGTAGAAGTAATTGAACAAGACAGTTGAGAATGTTGGTATAATCGGAATGGGGAGTTTTCTTCCAGCTGGTATACTAACTAATGAAGATTTGGAAAAAATGGTTGATACAAGTGATGAATGGATAACAAAAAGAACTGGGATTAAGAGTAGGAGTATTTTAGAAGAAGGTGTTCCTGCGTATACAATGGGTGTTGAGGCAGCTAAAAAGGCTATTATTATGGCGAAAATTAATCCTGAGGAAATAGGAATGGTCATAGCTGCAACGGATTCTCCAGATTTTTTGGTACCGTCTACTGCATGCTTCCTTCAAAAAGAGTTAGGTGCTGTTAATGCAGCTGCCTTTGATTTGAATGCAGCTTGCACAGGCTTTATTTATTCACTTTCTGTTGCACAGAACTTTATTAAATCAGGACAATATAAATATGTGTTAGTTGTAAGTGTGGAAGCTTTAAGTAGGGTTACGGACTGGAAGGACAGAAACACTTGTGTACTTTTCGGAGATGGTGCAGGTGCTGCGGTATTAGGTGAAGTTGAAGAGGGCTATGGAATTAAGGGTACTTATCTTGGAGCAGATGGAGAATTAGGTAAGCACATTACTCTTCCCTCTGCCTATATCCCTGAGGATGAGAAGGCTAAGCGTCTTAATGGCGAATTTAGAACTCTTTGGATGAATGGCCCTGAAGTATTCAAATTTGCTGTAAAAGTTATGGAGAGTGCTGTACTTCGAATTGCAGAAGAGACATCGACTTCAATGGATGATATAGACTATATAGTACCTCATCAGGCTAATTCCAGAATAATAGATGGTGCTGCAAAACGCCTCAAAATAAGCTCAGATAGAATGATTAATATAGTTGCTGAGACTGGAAACATATCCTCAGCATGTATACCTATTGCTCTTTGTAAAGCATATGAAGAAGGAACAATTAAAAAGGGAAATAACCTTATCTTGGTTGGTTTTGGAGGAGGGCTCACATGGGGCTCTGCATTAATTAAATGGGGGATATAGGAGAACATATGTCAAAAATAGCATTTGTATTTCCTGGTCAAGGAGCTCAATATATTGGGATGGCTAAGGAAATATCAGAAGAATATAAAGAGTCAATGGAGATTTTTCGTAGAGCATCAACAGCACTTGGATTTAGCATGGAAGATATGGTTTTTGAAGGAAACGAAGAGGTTTTAAAGCTTACGGAAAATACTCAGCCTGCGATACTTACAGCGAGTGTTGCTTGTCTTCAGCCACTTATAAAGGCTGGTATAAAGCCTGATTTTGTTGCTGGGCTTAGCCTTGGAGAATACACAGCACATGTTGCTGCTGGTTCCATGAGTTTCGAAGAAGCGGTAGTTCTAGTTAAAAAAAGAGGTAAATATATGCAGGAGGCGGTTCCTGCTGGTATAGGTGCGATGGCCGCTATTCTTGGAATGGCAAATGAAGCTGTGGAGGAGTGCTGTAAGGAGGCGCTATCTGTGGGGTTCGTTGAACCTGCAAACTATAATTGTCCAGGACAGGTGGTTGTAGCAGGGGAAGTTGCCGCTGTGGAAAAAGTGACTGAGCTTACTAAAGCAAAGGGGGCTAAAAGAGCCTTGATGCTTCAGGTTAGTGCACCCTTTCACTGCAAGTTATTGGAGCCGGCTGCTGTAAAACTGCAGGAGGAACTTAAAGCTCTTGAGATAAAGGAAATGGAGTTACCTGTTGTTACAAATGTAACAGGAAATGTTATATCAAATAAAGATGAAATAAAGACGTTGTTAAGAAGCCAGGTTATGAGCTCAGTAAGATGGGAACAGTGTGTGAGGACAATGCTGGGAGAAGGCGTTGACACCTTCGTTGAAATCGGTCCGGGCAAAGTATTATCAGGTTTTATTAAAAAAATAGACAATAGTGTAAAGATTCTAAATGTTGAAAATCTAGAATCCTTAAAAAACACTTTGGCAGCGCTCTAAAGGATTTTAAACATATATAGGAGGTATACTATGCAGCTTTCAGGTAAAACTGCTATTGTAACTGGCGCAGGAAGAGGTATAGGTAAGGCAATTGCATTAAAACTTCTTTCAATGGGTGCTAATGTAGTTGCTAATGGTTCATCAGAAGAAGTAATAAATACAGTGACTGAATTCAAAGACTTAGGCTACAGTAATGCCATTGGAATTAGAGGAGATATAAAGTCGGCCCAAGATGTTGATAAGCTTTTTAGTGGAGCGATTGAAACCTTTGGAACTGTAGATATTTTGGTGAACAATGCAGGCATTACAAGGGATACTTTAATGATTAGAATGAGCGAGCAGGATTGGGAGGACGTTTTGAATACAAATCTAAAAGGTGCCTTCCTTTGCACAAAAGCCGCAGCTAAGATCATGCTTAAAAAAAGAAGTGGTAAAATAATTAACATTTCCTCAGTTTCTGGTGTTACGGGAAATGCTGGCCAGGCTAATTATTGTTCAGCAAAAGCAGGATTAATAGGTCTTACAAAGGCTACTGCTAAAGAACTTGCATCAAGAGGAATTACTTGCAATGCAGTAGCACCAGGTGCTATTGAGAGCAAAATGACAGAAGTATTGCCTGAAAAAGTGAAAGAAAGTTATCTAAAAAGCATACCTCTAGGCAGGTTCGGGACTCCTGCAGAAGTTGCTGAAGTAGTTGGTTTTCTTGCATCTGATTCATCAAATTATGTAACTGGTCAGGTAATAAATATTGACGGCGGACTAGTTATGTAATATTATCATAAAAAACTGTTGAAATTTATTTAAGTTGATTGTATCATTGTTATGATGATTAGCATCATTGGAAGGAGGTGTATGTATGGTATTCGAAAAAGTTAAGAAGATTATTGTTGAGCAGTTGGGTGTTGAAGAAGATGATATTGCATTGGAATCGTCCTTCATTGATGATCTTGGAGCAGATTCACTTGACATAGTGGAGCTTATAATGGCCCTTGAAGAAGAGTTTGACATTGAAATTCCTGACAATGAGGCTGAGAAAATTACTATAGTTAATGACGCTGTAGAGTATATCAAAAATAACACTTAAAAAAGTCCCCCCATTAGAGGGGCTTTTTTAATATATGGAAAAAAGGAGGTTGTACCATGAATAAAAGGGTTGTAATAACAGGAATGGGTGTAATTTCTTCACTGGGAAATGATGTGGATACTTTTTGGAAATCAATCAAAGATGGGAAATGTGGTATCAGTCTTATAGAAGGCTTTGATACTAGTGCATATTCTTGTAAAGTAGCGTCACAGGTAAAGGACTTTGATCCCTTTGAATATATTGAAAAAAAAGAAGTAAAGCGTATGGACAGATCTACACAACTTGCAATGGCAGCAACAAAAATGGCCATTGAAAGCTCTAAATTTGATTTTGAAAATACTGACCCATATAGGTTTGGTGTGGTGATAGGTACTGGGGTAGGTGGAATTGACACTTTTGAAAAACAGCATGAGATACTTTTAAATAGAGGACCTTCAAGAGTAAGTCCATTTTTCATTCCTATGATGATCTCAAATATGACTACAGGTAGAATCGCAATGCATTATAGAGCAAAAGGTTATAATTCATGCGTGGTAACTGCCTGTGCAAGTGGTACTAATGCCGTTGGAGATGCATTTAAGGTTATTCAGAGAGGCGCTGCAGATGTAATGATTGCAGGAGGAACTGAGGCTACTATAACACCAATGTGCGTTGCAGGTTTTGATGCTTTAGGTGCTATGACAAATACAACTGATCCTTTAGATGCATCTAAACCATTTGACTTAAATAGAAATGGCTTTGTTATGGGCGAGGGCTCGGGAATTGTTATTTTAGAAGAATTATCACATGCTTTGGCTCGTGGTGCAAATATTATTGCTGAAGTAGTTGGCTATGGTTCAACTAACGACGCTTTCCATATTACTGCACCTGCATCAGATGCTGAGGGTGGAGCAGCAAGTATGAGACTTGCAATAGAGGACGCCGGAATCGAACCTTCACAGGTTGATTACATTAATGCTCACGGTACCTCTACTGGCTTGAATGACAAGTTAGAAACCTTAGCAATTAAAAAGTCCCTGAAAGACCATGCCTATAAGGTAGCCATAAGTTCTACTAAGTCCATGACAGGACACCTTCTTGGCGCTGCAGGAGGCGTAGAAGCAATTATAACGGCTCTTACTGTAAAAGACGACTTTATTGCACCGACTATCAATTTGAAGGTTAAGGATCCTGAATGTGATCTTGATTATGTTCCAAACAAGGGAAGAGCAGCCAAGGTAAATTATGCACTTTCAAATTCTCTTGGATTTGGTGGTCATAACGCAACTATAGCAATTAAAAAATATGAATAAAGTTCTTAGCTACGCTCAGAATGACATGGAATAGTGCTGGAAATAAAATAAGTCTATTTGTGTCATCCTGAGCAATGCGAAGGATTTTATAATTCCCCGTGTAACATAGTGAATACTGATTTTAATAATTACATTAGATTGTATTTAGTATGATGCATAGCGGATTAGTTGAGAGGAGAAAAAATGATAAGCAAAGCAAAACTACTCGAGAATCTGCCAAAGCTTGAACAAACCATAGGTTATAAATTTAAAGATACTAATAATATTTTTTTAGCTCTTACTCATAGCTCATTTGCAAACGAAAATAGGGAGCTTCAACTAAATTCTAATGAGAGAATCGAATTTTTAGGAGATTCAATTTTAAGTTTGAGCATTAGTGAATTGATATATAGAACTCTAAATCATTTAACTGAGGGGGAGCTTACAAAGGTTAGAGCAAATATTGTTTGTGAACAGTCTCTTCATAAGTGTGCAGTAAAAATTAAACTTTCAGATTACATTTTTCTTGGAAAAGGTGAAGAATTAACTGGAGGTAGAAATAGAGCAGCTCTCTTGGCAGATGCCTTTGAATCGTTAATTGGAGCTATCTATATAGATTCTGGTTTAGAGGAAGCAAAAAAGTTTATTTATAGCCAGATGAGTGAACTCATTGACCAGTGCGTTAATGGAAAAGTAGCTATGGATTATAAGACACAGCTTCAGGAGATAGTGCAGAGCCAAGGGGATAGGAATATATTGTACAAAATTGTTGGAGAAGAGGGACCTGACCACAGTAAACTATTTATTTCTCAGGTAGTCATCGATGATGAAGTGGCTGGAACTGGAAAAGGTAGAAGTAAGAAGGAAGCAGAACAATATGCTGCCAAGGAGGCTTTAGGGAAAAAGTGGAATTAAACGGGAAACACATTGCAATACCCATTTTTATTCCTCATAAAGGATGCCCTTTTGACTGTATTTATTGTAACCAGAAGATTATTAGCGGTCAGATTGAGGAAATGACAGTTCCTAAAATGCGTAGCATTATTGAAGAACACCTTGCAACAATTGATAGAAGCTCACCTGATGTGCAGATAGCTTTTTACGGTGGCAGTTTCACTGGTATACCAGATGATGAGCAGGTAGCATTTTTGGAATGTGCAAATGAATATATTAGTTCAGGTAAAGTCCATTCAGTTCGGCTCTCGACTAGACCAGATTATATTGATGATGAGATACTGAGCCGATTAAAAAAATATAACACCAAGGTTATTGAACTGGGTGCTCAGAGTATGGACGATACAGTGCTTAAAAATAGCTGCAGGGGACACTCTAAAGAGGCTGTCTATAAAGCTTCAAATCTAATAAAGAAGTATGGTTTCGAATTAGGCCTTCAGACAATGATAGGACTTCCAGGAGACAGCGAGGAAAAAGCAATTAATACTGCAAAAGAGATTGCTGAAATAAATCCAGAGGTGGTTAGGATATATCCTGCCCTAGTTATTAAAGGAACCTTTATGGAGAAGCTATATCTAGAGGGGAAGTATCAGCCTTTAAATCTTGATAGTGCCGTTGAACTTTGTGCAAAGTTAATGGATATCTACGAGGCTAAAGATATCAATGTGATTAGAGTTGGATTACAACCGACTGAGAGCATTAATAATGATATGGATGTAGTTGCAGGACCTTTTCACCCAGCCTTTAGGCAGTTGGTAGAAAGCAAAAGAATATTGACTATATTAATTAAAAAGCTTGATGAATATGAGAATTTGCAGGGCAAAAGCATAACAATAATTACTAACAATTCAAATATATCAAATGTAGTTGGGCAGAAAGCTTGTAATTTGAAATTTATTAAAAAAAGCTATGGAGTTAGTGAGATTAAAGTAAGAGACACCGATTTTTCCAAAGAGCAAAATGGAGTTTATATATTTGTATAAAATATGTAAATAACAAGAAGGATTTTCCAAAGATTTGTAGAATAAGTATATTGACGAACTAAATCGTTAATGTATTTGTAGGAGGAATAATTAATGGAAATACTAAAAGTCTCTGCAACTTCACAACCAAAATCGGTAGCAGGTGCTCTGGCAGCGGTAATAAGGGATAATAACTGTGCTGAGCTTCAGGCAGTTGGCGCCGGAGCAGTAAATCAGGCTGTTAAAGCAATAGCAATTACGAGGGGATTTGTTGCACCTAACGGAATTGATCTTGTAGCGATACCGGCGTTTGCGGAAATAATGATTGATGGCGAAGAGAGAACTGCTATTAAGTTTATGGTAGCACCAAGATAGTTTTTGAAACCCCGCACTTTAAAAAAAAAGGCGGGGTTTTTTAGTTAACTATTAAGTGTCAAGGGGCTTATCCCCATGACCTATTGAATTTAAAAAATAATATGCTAAAATAAAAAGGGTACTGAATTTTCTCAGTGCCCTTATATTTTACTTTTGGGGTGTATAAATGTATTTAAAAGGAATGCAGATGCAAGGCTTCAAGTCTTTTGCTGATAAGGTATCCCTTGAATTTACAGGAGGAATAACTTCTGTAATCGGGCCAAATGGCAGTGGAAAGAGTAACATAGCTGATGCAGTTAGATGGGTACTTGGAGAACAAAGTGCAAAGACCTTACGCGGTGGTAAAATGGAGGATGTTATTTTTTCAGGTACTGAGCATAGGAAACCTATGGGCTTTTCTGAGGTATCCTTAACAATTGAAAATTCTGATAAAAAGCTACCCGTTGAATTCTCAGAGGTAACCATTACTAGAAGAATCTTTCGCTCAGGTGAGAGTGAATATTTAATAAATAAGACTCCCAGCAGACTTAAGGACATTAATGAACTTTTTTTAGATACTGGTCTTGGAAGGGACGGCTATTCTATAATCAGCCAAGGCAAAGTTGACGAGATTTTGAGTAACAAATCTGAGGACAGAAGGCATATTTTTGAAGAGGCCTCTGGAATTATGAAATACAAGGTCAGAAAGCAGGAATCGGAAAAAAAGCTAGAGCTTACTAGGCAGAACTTACTAAGACTAAATGATATAATAAACGAGCTTGAGGTTCAGATAGAGCCACTTAGAAATCAATCAGATGCAGCAAAGAAATTTCTTTCAATCAGAGATAAATTAAAAGAGTTGGAAGTAAATCTTTTTATTGACAATATAGCTTCATTTAAGGAGAAAATTAAGGAAATAGAAGAAACGCTTATTCTCCTTCAGGGAGACATGGATCTTCAGAATTCAAAACAAAGTAGTCTTATAGAAAAACAATCAAAGCAAAATGAAGAACTAAAAAGTTTTGAAGGTGACCATGACTCAGTTAAACAAAAGTTTTACGAGTGCGAAAACTCAATTGAAGCTAAATCTCAAGAGCTTAAGTTCAATCAGGAGCGCAAAAAACTCATTGAAGCTTCAATAGTTAAATTAGATAGTGAAGTAATGCAACTTACAGATAAGCTTACAGAACTCAAAAATGAAGATCAGGCTAAGAGGAAAAAACTAGGATATTTAGATAATCAAAAGCATGATTTTAAGCTCAAACTTGATGCTTTTCAACAGGAGTTTGACGTATTGCTTGAGAAGCTTTCCAGTGATGAAAGAGAAATAGAATTATTTAAAACGAAGATAATGGATAATCTTGATTTGCAATCGGATAAGAAAACACAGCTTAATAATATTAAACACCATATCGAGAGCCTTGACGGTAGGTCCAGATCAATTGATAACGAAATATATCATTTAAAACTTGATAGAGATAAGGATGGTTTTTCCATAGAGGAAAATGAAACTTCTTTGAAGTTGGTTTTAACTGAGATGAAGAATGCAAAACTAAGGCAAGAAAAGTTGGAATCAGAAAAAGGTGAGCTTAATGATAAAAGGCAGCTAAGCAACAGGAACTTAAATGAACTAAGGGGTAATATCCAGGTTCTAAGCTCAAAGCAAAGAGCATTAGAAAATATGGAAAACAGTCTTGAGGGTTATGCAAGAAGTGTAAAGGAGCTTTTGGCTGCTTGCAAAAATTCCCCAGCCCTTGGTAAAGGCATACATGGAGCCTTAGCACAGCTCATTAAGGTTGATAGAAAATATGAACTTGCCGTTGAAATGGCCTTAGGAGGTGCTCTGCAAAACATTGTTACAGACACTGAGGAAGATGCTAAAAGAGCTATTGAGTTTTTAAAAGAGAAGAGAGCTGGAAGGGCTACTTTTTTACCTATATCTGCGGTAATTGGCAGACGGCTTGATGAAGGAATCTTGAAGTCACTTAGCCAGCAGGACGGCTATATTGGAGTGGCTGCAGATCTTGTTAATGCTGACCCAAGGCTTTCTGGAATTATGCTTAGCATTCTAGGCAGAGTAGTCGTAGTAAGGGATATTGATTGTGGCATACTTATTGCAAGAAAACATGGTTATTCATTTAGAATTGTTACATTAGATGGTGATATTTTAAATGCAGGTGGGTCAATGGCAGGTGGTAGTGTTGACCATAGACAGGGAAGCATTCTGAGCCGTCAAAGGGAAATTTCTGATATCAAAGTTGAAATTAGTGATTTAAAAGTTAAGGAACAGAAACAGAGCGAGTTAATAAAATCCCTGGAAGGAATGCTCTCAGACGTAGAAAAGGAAAGCTCAGGAGAGTTTGACAGGATACGTAAGTTTGAGATGGACAAAATACAGCAGGAAGGTAAACTTGCCCAATTTAAGAGCTCAGTTGAGAGAATAAGTGCCAAAATTCAGATGATCTCAGATGAGAAGCAGCAAATGCTAAAGCAGAAAGAAACATTAAATAGCGAGTTTGGTAAATATGATGTAGAGCTAAAAGAGCTAGAATCAGAGACTGCTATAGCCAAAGAGAAAGTTACAAAATTCCAGGAGGCTCACAAAGAAAATCAGAGGTCAAGAGATAATCTCCACGCGGATATTACTAACTATAGATTATCTGTAAACTCAATTGACGAGAGCATTGGGTCAATTAATGAGGATTTAAATAGAATTGCCAGGGATTTAAATGATCTGGACAATAACAGCTTAAACCGAGATAATGAAAGAGAACGCCTTAATAAAGAGCTGGCAGATCTCGATGTGAGAGATAATAGCATCAAGGAAGAAGCTGAAAATTTAAAGGGCATCAGGCTGGAGCTAGAAGGAAAAATAGTTGAGATATCTGAAAAAAGGAAAATGATTGAGATAGAGCTTGGAGAGCTTCAGGTACATATAGGCGAATGTAATAATACTTTGAGTAGACTTAAAGAAGAGTATTCAAAACTAGAGATTAGAAAGGCTAAACATGAGGCAGATTTAGACAGCATTTCCAACAGATTGTGGGAAGAATATGAGCTTACTTTTACAAATGCTCTTGAGTTTAAAAAGGACTTAGGAAGTCTTCCTCAGGTGCAGAGAAATATCAATGAGCTTAGAAATGCAATAAAGGATTTAGGTTCAGTGAATGTAGGGGCAATAGATGAGTACGTCAAAGTAAAGGAAAGATTTGAGTTTATGTCAACACAAAGGCTTGACATGGTTCAAACAGAAGAAAAGCTTAAAAAGGTTATTACAGAAATAACTACACATATGAAGGAACAGTTTATAGAGCAGTTCAAGCTTATTAATGCTAACTTCAATGTAGTGTTCAGGGAACTTTTTGAAGGTGGGCACGCAGAACTTGTCATTGTGGATATGGATAATGTTTTGGAAAGTGGTATTGAGATTGAAGTACAGCCACCTGGAAAGAAGCTTCAGAATATGATGCTGCTATCTGGTGGAGAGAGAGCATTCACAGCCATTGCACTGCTTTTTTCAATACTTAAGCTTAGACCGACACCTTTTTGTATACTGGATGAAATTGAAGCTGCTTTAGATGATGCTAATGTAAATAGATTCGCTCAGTATCTAAGGAATTTTTCCGAAGCTACCCAATTTATTGTAGTAACTCATAGAAAGGGAACTATGGAATCATCAGATGCACTATATGGAGTTACTATGCAGGAGCATGGAATATCAAACGTAGTATCTTTGAAGTTGGAAAGCGCATAATAAATACTAATTTGCGATAGTGAGGGGCTTGGAACTCATGAATTATTTTAACTTTTCTGAAGCAAATTAGTATAACTACAGTATAAATTTTACGTTTTATTAATAGGAGGAAAATATGGGCTTTTTTGAAAAATTAAAGGATGGACTAAAGAAAACCAGAGATAGCATTTCTACTAAAATTGATGAGGTTTTAATATCATTTGGAGTTATAGATGACGAGCTTTTTGAGGAGCTAGAGGAGATACTCATTACTTCAGACGTTGGAGTGGAAAGCTCCATGAGAATTATTGAGGATTTGAAGGAAAAGGTTAAGAAAAATAAAGTTACTCAGCCAGGGAAAGTTAAGGACTTATTAAAAGAAGAATTGACTGAGATTTTATCAGATAACAACAGTGAGATTAACTTAAGTACAACTCCATCTGTAATAATGGTTATTGGAGTCAATGGAGTTGGGAAAACTACTTCTATTGGGAAGATGGCATATCTTTATAAGCAACAGGGTAAAAAGGTTTTGGTTGCAGCCGCGGATACTTTTAGGGCAGCCGCTATTGATCAGCTTGAAATTTGGACAAACAGGGCAGGAGTTGATATAATCAAGCATGACGAAGGTGCTGACCCGGCTGCAGTTATATTTGACGCGGCACAGGCAGCCAAGGCAAGAAAAGTAGATGTGCTTATTTGCGATACTGCAGGAAGACTTCATAATAAAAAGAATCTCATGGAAGAGCTAAAAAAAGTCACAAGAATTTTAGACAGGGAGCTTCCAAATGCAAGCAAGGAGACTTTGCTGGTACTAGATGCTACTACAGGGCAAAATGCAGTTTCACAAGCTAAAGTTTTTAAAGAGACTGCAGGAATAACTGGCATAATATTGACTAAATTAGATGGAACCGCTAAGGGCGGAATTGTTATTTCAGTAAAGGCAGAGTTGGATGTGCCTGTAAAATTAATAGGTGTAGGTGAAAAAATGGATGATTTGCAGCCATTTGATGCAAATGACTTCGTAAATGCATTATTTGATTAAATCTATACCGTAGTAATTTATAATAAGTTCTACAGAAAGGTGGTAATTATGGAAGAATTTGAAGACGAGAGTTTTAAAATCGTGAAGGATAGTGGAGGAAAGGGTCCAATTA
>Ga0123336_10000759_pt1 | contig 31271 bp, 27 predicted proteins | sample SSSSmetaG_FD_96466 | JGI IMG/M metagenome (GOLD analysis project Ga0123336, IMG submission 96466) | Glacier valley bacterial and archeal communities from Borup Fiord, Nunavut, Canada, to study Microbial Dark Matter (Phase II) - ​SSSS metaG | ecosystem: Environmental > Aquatic > Freshwater > Ice...
AGGCGCGCGGCGACCACGACCGGCCATGCCGCTCGGCCGTCGCGGGTCGCGTCCATCATCCAGTCCATCGCGCCGCGCGTGATGTCGTCCGGCAGGAACTGCCGGGACTGCGACACCAGGTAGAACGACGCGCCGATCAGGGCCGAGAAGACCTGCAGGCCGACCCGCGCGCGACGCACGCCGACCACCCGCACGAACGCGCCGGTCAGCGCCAGCGCGACCGCCGTGCTGACGATCGCCATCAGCGGGACCAGCGGATACAACCGCGCCATCCACCCGTGGCGCGTGACGACGCCGACGTTGGCGAGCGGATAGACGAACAACGCGAACAGGAGGCTCACGGCCGCGACGATCGTGACCGCGCGGATCACGAGGATCAGCGCCGGCGGGATCGGCGCGCTCAGCAACAGGTCGAGATCGCGGCGCTCATGGAACGCGGCCACCACGCGCGACATCGCGACGGACAGCATCAGCGTGAACAGGAAGAGCAGCACCGACACCGCGGCGATGCGCGTGACCTGCGTGTCGGACCAGTGCCGAGGCAGCGCGAGGCTCATCAGGCCGGCGGCGTGGAACAGCACCGCGATGACGACATAAGCGACGATGCGGCGCCTGCTGCCGGCCGGCTTGGCGACCTTGCCGGCCGCGCCGCGGCGGCGCGGGCCGCTGCCGAAGTCGCGGAACGTCAGCCGCCACTCGTGGCGCGCGAGCACCCACCACAGCGGAGCGCGACGCTCCGGCAGCACTGAATCGTTCACGCGGCTGCGGGTGCCGCGACAAGTTCGAGGAACACGTCTTCCAGCGTCGCGGCGACGCCGCCGCGCCCCCTGGCGCGCAGTTCGGCGAAGGTTCCTTCGGCGATCAGGCGCCCGGACTTGATCACGCCGATACGCTCGGCCATCCGCTCGGCCACGTCCAGGATGTGGGTCGTGAGGATCACGGAGCCGCCGTTGCCGACGTGGACGTTCAGCAGGTTCTTCGCGAGCCGCGCGGCCTCGGCATCGAGGCCGGTCAGCGGCTCGTCGAGGATCAGCAGCTTCGGGTCGCGGATCAGCGCGCCGGCCAGCACCAGCTTCTGCCGCATGCCGCGCGAGAAGGTCTCGCAGCGCTGCATCGCATGCGGCGCGAGGCCGAGGACGTCGAGCAGGCGCGTCGCTTCGGCACGCGCACGCGACGGCGCGACGTCCCACAGCGCCGCGATCAGTTCGAGGTACTCGATGGGCGTCAGCTTGTCGTAGAGCATCGGCTCGTCGGGCACGTAGGCCACGACCCGCTTGGCCTCCATCGCCGAGCCGACGAGGTCGATGCCGCAGATCGTGATCGATCCCGCATCCGGCGCGAGCAGTCCGGCGATCATCCGCAACGTGGTGGTCTTGCCGGCCCCGTTCGGCCCCAGCAGCGCGTAGAACTCGCCGGCCGCCACGGTGAAGTCCAGGCGATCGACGGCGGCAATGTCCGCCCCGGCGAAATGCTTCACGAGCTGCGAGACTTGGAGCGAGGGAGGCATCGGAGGGTCGAGGAGGCACGGGTCGTCGAGCGCGCCGATTCTAAGGCCGCCGCCCGGCCTGCGCACGCGGCGTGCTTGCCGGAAAATCCCGCGTCCACCGGCAAACCGCGTTCCATCGCGCGTCGTCGCAGCCGATCGCACGGCGGCTGGCGCCGGAGCGGCCGCTCGCCTAAGCTGCCTGCATGTCTTCCCGCTTCCGCGCGCGTCCCTTGTCCGTCGTCCCTCCCCCGCCGTCTCCGACCGCCGTCCGTTCCGCCCGTCGTCCGCTGTGGGACGGACTGACGCTCGAGCGGATCGTGTGGGTGACGATGATCGCGCTGGTCGCGGCGGGTTCGATGGTCTGGTTCTTCCGCAACGACTTCCTCGACCTGCTGGTGTCGACGCTGTGCGTCGCGTACACCACGATGCTGCTGTTCACGCTGGCCGGCAACCTCGCGATCGTCCAGCGTGGCGCCATCCCGCGCGAGGCCGCGCAGATCCTCGCGGTGATCGCCGGGTCCGCGCTCGGGACCGTCGTCACCGCGATCGTCAAGGGTCGCAGCCTGCAGGAGCTGCTGAACGAACGCCTCGCGGGATTCGTCGCGACGAGCGGCATCGGCATCGGCTTCGGCTGCGTCGCGGTCGCCGTGTACTTCTATCGCGAGCGCGACGCGCGCCTGCGCGCCGACATCGCCCGGATGGCCGCGGAGTTCGACGCGTCGCGGGCGCGCGAGGAGAAGCAGATGCTGAGCGCGCGCCTGCAATTGCTGCAGGCCCAGGTCGAGCCGCACTTCCTGTTCAACACGCTGGCCAACGTGCAGCACCTGACGACCACCGATGCGCCGCGCGCGTCCGAGATGCTCGGCAGCCTGATCCGCTACCTGCGCGCGGCGTTGCCGCAGATGCGCGAGCAGGCCAGCACGCTGTCGCGCGAGGTCGAGATGGTGCGCGCCTACCTCGAGATCCAGCGGGTGCGGATGGGCGAGCGGCTGCAGTTCGTGATCGACCTGCCGCCCGACCTGACGGGTCGACCAATGCCGCCGATGATGCTGATCTCGCTGGTCGAGAACGCGATCAAGCACGGCATCGACCCGCAGCCGGCGGGCGGGACGATCCGGGTCTCGGCGCAGACCACGACCCACGGCGTGCGCGTGACCGTGGCCGATACCGGCCGGGGCCTGTCGGAACTCGAAGGCATGGGCATCGGCCTGGCCAATATCCGCGAACGCCTCGCGACGCTGTTCGGACCGGCGGCTCGACTCGACCTGCACGAGAACAACCCGCGCGGCGTCGTCGCCACGATCGAGTGGCCGGACGCCGCAGCCTGAGCCCGACATGACGACCGCGCTGATCGCCGACGACGAGCCGCTGTTGCGTGCGCAACTGCGCGCACGCCTGGCGGCGCTGTGGCCGGAGATCGACGACATCGAAGAGGCGAGCAACGGCCTCGAGGCGATCGCCGTCTTCGAGGCGGAAGCAGGCCGCGCGCTGCCGGACGTCTGCTTCCTCGACATCCACATGCCCGGCCTGACGGGACTGGAGGTCGCGCAACGGCTGCGCGCGCGGGCGCGACAGGGCGATGTGCGACCGCCGCAACTGGTCTTCGTCACGGCTTACGACGCGTATGCGATCGAGGCCTTCGAGCAGGGGGCGATCGACTATCTGCTGAAGCCTTTCGAGACCGAGCGGCTGGCCGAGACCATCGAGCGCCTCAGGGAGCGCCTGGCCCAGCCGATCGCCGACGAGCGGTCGCCCGACGAGACCGACGTGCTCGCGCAGCTCGCCGACCGGCTCGCGCGCATCGGCCCGCAAGGGCGGCAGCCGCTGCAGTGGATCAAGGCGAGCATCGGCAGCACCGTGCGCCTCATCCCGGTCGACGACGTGCTCTATTTCCATGCCGACGACAAGTACACGCGCGTCATCACGACCGACGGCGAGGCGCTGATCCGCAAGCCGATCAAGGAGCTCGTGGCCGAACTCGACGGCACGCGCTTCTGGCAGATCCATCGCGCGACGATCGTCAACACGCGGGCCATCGCTGGCGTCGTGCGCGGGCTCAAGGACAGCGCGGACCTGAAGCTGAAGAACCGGCCTGAGACGCTGATCGTCAGCCGCGCCTACCTGCACCTGTTCCGGCAGATGTAGCCGGCCGGTCGGCCGCGACGATCGGCTACCATCCGTCGACCTGCGTCGTCGGACCGTCGCGCAGGATCGACCGGTCGATCCCACGACCGGCAAGGAGACCGCGATGCGCCCGACCCGCCTCGATCTGTCGATCGTCTGCCTGGCCCTGACGATCACCGGCCTGTCGACGATGCCGAGGCCGGCGTTCGCGAGCGATGCAGCCGATGCATCGGTTGCGGACAAGGCCGCGCCCAAGGCGGAACGCAAGCAGCGCGGCAACGCGTCGTTCTATTCGAAGCACCTCAGCGGCCGCAAGACCGCGAGCGGCGAACGTTACGACCCGAAGGCGCTGACGGCCGCGCATCGCACGCTGCCGCTCGGCACGCAGGTCAAGGTGGTGAACCCGAAGAACGACAAGAGCGTGGTGGTGACGGTCAACGACCGCGGCCCGGTCCCGAAGAACCGGGTGATCGACCTGTCCGGTGCGGCAGCCGACGAGCTCGGCATGAAGAAGTCCGGCGTGACGAGGGTCGAGACCGAGGTCGTGGGCAAGACGGCCATGCCCAGGGCCGAGGGCGCGGGGCCCGAGGGCCCGCGCTGACCTCGAAGAGCGTCAGGCGGCCTTCGCGACCGCACTGGTGCGCAACTCGCGGCGCAGGATCTTGCCCACGTTGGTCTTCGGCAGCTCGGTGCGGAACTCGACGAACTTCGGCCGCTTGTAGCCGGCGAGCTGGTCCTTCGAGTAGTCGATCAGCTGCTGCTCGGTCAGCGACGGATCCTTCTTGACGACGAAGATCTTCACGACCTCGCCCGAATGCTCGTCGGGCAGGCCGACGGCGGCCACCTCGAGCACCCCCGGGTGCGCGGCGAAGACATCCTCGACCTCGTTCGGATACACGTTGAAGCCCGACACCAGGATCATGTCCTTCTTGCGATCGACGATCTTGGTCTGGCCCCTGTCGTTCATCACGCCGATATCGCCTGACTTGAAGAACCCGTCGGCGTACATGACCTTCGCGGTCTCGTCGGGGCGGTTCCAGTAGCCCGCCATCACCTGCGGGCCGCGGATGCAGATCTCGCCGGGCTCGCCGAGCGCGACGTCGTTGCCGTCGTCGTCACGGATCACGATCTCGGTGGACGGCAGCGGATAGCCGATCGTGCCGCTGTAGGACGTGGCGTCGGTGGGGTTGCAGGTCGCCGACGGCGATGTCTCCGACAGGCCGTAGCCTTCGACGATCGGACAGCCGGTCTTCGCGAACCACTTCTCGGCGACCGCCTTCTGCACCGCCATGCCGCCGCCGTTGGCGACGCGCAGATGGCTCCAGTCGACGCTGCCGAAGTCGGGGTGATGCAGCAGCGCGTTGTACAGCGTGTTGACGGCCGGCAGCATCGTCACCTGGTACTTCTTCAGCTCGCCGATGAAGCCGGGGATGTCGCGCGGGTTGGTGATCAGCACGACCAGCGAGCCGGTCTTGACGCCGAGCATGCAGCACACCGTCAGCGCGAAGATGTGATAGAGCGGCAACGCGCAGACGACGGTGACCTGCTCCTTCGGATCGCGGTCGTGCAGGCCCGGCTGCATCCACGCTTCGGACTGCAGCACGTTGGCGATGACGTTGCGATGGAGCAGCGTCGCGCCTTTCGACACACCGGTGGTGCCGCCGGTGTACTGCAGGAACGCGATGTCGTCGGGACCCAGCTCGACGCGACGCCAGGTCTGCTTCGCGCCTTCGGCGAGCACGGCATTGAAGCGCGTCGCGTTCGGCACCTCGTAGGCGGGCACCATCTTCTTCACGTTGCGCACGACGAAGTTGACGAGCGGGCCCTTCGGGAATCCGAAGAGGTCGCCGATCGCGGTGACCACCACGTGCTTGAGCTTCGTCCGCTCGACCACCTGCTCGAGCGTCGCGGCGAAATTCTCCAGCACGAAGATCGCCTCGGCGCCAGAGTCCTTCAACTGGTGCTCCAGCTCGCGCGGCGTGTACATGGGGTTCACGTTCACGACCACGCAGCCCGCGCGCAGGATGCCGAGGATCGCGACCGGGTACTGCAGCACGTTGGGCATCATGATCGCCACGCGTGCGCCGCGCTCGAGGCCGTTGGCCTGCAGCCACGCGGCGACCTGCGTCGCCATGCGGTCGAGCTGGTCATAGGTGATGCGCTTGTCCATGCAGACGAAGGCGTCGCGCTCGCGGTACTGCGCGATGGCCTCGTCGAACAGCTCGACGCACGAGCGATAGCGTCCCCAGTCGACGTCGGCCGGCACGCCGGCCGGGTAGTGCTGTACCCACGGGCGCGTGCCGGACGATGCCCCCGATCGCGATCCTGCCTCGACGACTGTGCTCATGATGTCTCCTGTCTCCGGGCACGATCGAGCGTGCCGCATCGGTTGATTCTGAACTCGGCGTTCTGCACTCAGCGTTCTTCACTCAGCGCACCCCGGCGACACCCCCACCGAGGGCATCCAGTCGCGCGTTGCGCTCGGTGACCGGCAGGTCGGCGAGCGCGCGGACCGCGCGATAGAAGGCCGGCAGGTCGCCGTGCTGGTCCGCGAGGAGCTTAGCAAACGCGGACACCCGCTGGGTATAGGTAGCAACCGCAGCCAGGTTCGCGTTGTTCAGGGCCTGCGCGAAGTACCGGTCGTAGCCGGAGTAGCCGAACAGCGCGCTCGCCGGATCCCGCTTCATCGCCTCGTAGTCGGCGTGCAGGGCGGCGAATTCGGCCCGCTTGCCGGCCCGCTTCGCGTCGTCGGACTGGTCCGTCTCGTAGACCGCCTGCAACGCGACGCGGTGGCGCGTCAGCAGCGCGACGAAGTCTCGCTTGCGGTCGACCGACAGGCGGTACGCGATCGCCGCCGCTGCACCGCCGTCCTCCGCGGCGAACCAGCGCCTGACGCCCTCTTCCTCGACCGCGACCGCGAACGACTCGTTGAAGGTCGTGTCGCCCGAGACGTAGACCACCTGGTGGGCGAGCTCGTGGAAGATCAGCCGCGCGACCTCGCCTTCGGGGAAGTCGATGAACGTCGACAGTACCGGGTCGGTCGTGTAGCCGAGCGTCGAATAGGCCGGGATACCGCCGACGTAGACGTCGTCCCCGCTCTCGCGCAGCGTCTGCGCGAAGTGCTCTGCGTCGTCCTTGCCGTAGTAGCCCCGGTAGGCCACGCAGCCGACGACGGGGAAGCACCACTGCCGCAGCCGCAGCGACAGCTCGGGCGTCGCGAAGACGCTCCACACCACGTAAGGACGCTTGAGGTCCGCGTAGGTCGTGTAGCTGCGGTTGTCCGGCAGGCCGAGTTCGGCGGCGGCGAAGCGCCGCATCGCGCGCACCTTCTGCAGCCGCTGGCGCAATGCCGCCGGGGTCGCGGGGTCCGCGAGCCAGTCGTCGATCGGACGCGCGGCGCGCAGCACGCTCAAATGCCCGCCGATCGACTGCGAGTAGTAGCCGACCGTGCTGCAGGCACCCAGGCCGAGTCCCGTCCCGGCTACCGCGAGCAGGATGAGCAGCACCCCGCGCCAGTTCTTCAACGGCGCGACGAAGCGCCGTGCTGCGACCCGTGTCACGCCCGGGCGCTGCTGGCGCTCGCGTCGACTTCGATCTCGACGAGGCAATCGTAGAAGGTGGGTGCCTGGCCCATGTCGGTCAACGCCTGGCCCGTCAGCTCGTTGGCGTTGCGGCCGTCCGCCGCGAGTTTCTTCCACCAGATCGACAGCGCCACGACCAGGCCGCGCCGCGCGCGATCGGTGACGCGGGCGCGCAACCGCATCGATCCGCGGTCGTTGAACACGCGCACCGAGCTGCCGTCCGCGATGCCGCGCGCGGCGGCATCGTCGGGATGCACGTCGAGCCACGGCTCGCCTTCGGTCGCGCGCAGGCTCGCGACGTTGACGAACGTGCTGTTGAGGAAGTTGCGCGCCGGCGGCGAGATCATCGCCAGCGGGTAGCGCGACGCGAGGGCGCTGCGGGTGTCCTCGTGGGGCGCGATGTAGGCCGGCAGCGGGTCGAGGCCGTCGGCCGCGGCACGTGCCGAGTGGAACTCGACCTTGCCCGAAGCCGTCGGAAAGCCGCCGTCGGCGAAGCGCGCGGTGCGTGCATCGACCTCGGTCAGCCGCGCCCAGCCGACCGTGCGCGCCGCATCGAGGTTCCACGTCGCGTTCGACGTGCCCGCCGCCGCGAGGGTCTCGTCGTCGTCGTCGAAGCACGGCTCGGTGTAGCCCATGCGTCGCGCGAGCAGGCTGAAGATGCGGGTGTTCGGCTTGGCTTCTCCAAGCGGCTCGATCGCGCGCTCGTTGATCATCAGGTCGTAATGGCCATAGGGCTTCACGACGTCGAAATGCTCGAGCTGGGTGGTCGCGGGCAGCACGATATCCGCGTAGTCGGCGGTGTCGGTCTGGAAGTGCTCGAGCACGACGGTGAACAGGTCCTCGCGCGCGAAGCCGGCCGCGACGCGGCGCGAATCGGGCGCGATGGCGACCGGGTTCGAGTTGTAGACGATCACCGCCTCGATCTTGCGGAACGCGGCGCTCTCCTCGCGCAGCAGGTCGTCGCCGATCGTCGTCATGTTGATCGTGCGCGGGTCGCGGCCGGCGAGCAGGTCGGGTCGGGTGAGCGCGGCCTTGTCGATGGTGCCCGCACCCGAGGTCGACAGCAGCACGCCGCCGGCCGGATGACGGAACGCGCCGACCAGCGCCGGCAGGCAGGTGATGTTGCGCACCGCCATGCCGCCGCCGTGCGCGCGCTGCACACCGTAGTTGACGCGGATCAGGGCGCCGTCGCCGCGACGGGCGGTCTCGCCGTATTCCCGCGCGAGGTCTTCGATGGCGGCGACGTCGATGCCGCAGATGCCGGCGACCCGCTCGGGCGGGAAGTCCCGGACCCGGCCCGTGAGCCCGTCGTAGCCGATCGTGTGCCGCGCGACGTAGTCGTCGTCGACCCAGCCATCGCGGATCAGCACGTGCATCAGCCCGAGCGCGAGCGCGCTGTCGGTGCCGGGCAGCAGCGCGATGTGTTCGTGGCACTTCTCGGCGGTCAGCGAGCGGTACGGGTCGATCGCGATCAGCCGCGCGCCGTGGCGCTTGGCCTCCTGGGCGCGGCCCCAGAAATGCAGGCTCGACGCGATCGCGTTCGCGCCCCAGAAGACGATCAGCTTCGCGTCCTGCACGCGCTCGATGTCGGTGCCCATGCGCGGGCCGAGCGTGTACGCGTAGCCGACCGAGCCGGCCTCGGCGCAGATGCTGCGGTGAAGCCGGCTCGCGCCGAGCTTGTGGAAGAAGCGGCCCGCCATCGACTCGCCCTGCACCAGGCCCATGGTGCCCGCGTAGCTGTACGGCAGGATGCGTTCGGGATCGCGCGCGGCGATCGCGGACAGGCGCGTCGCGATCGTGTCGAGCGCCTCGTCCCAGCCGATGCGCACGAACCGTCCCTCGCCCTTCGCGCCGACGCGCTTCAACGGGTGCAGCAGCCGGTCGTGGTGATAGGTGCGCTCGACGTAGCGCGCGACCTTCGTGCACAGCGCGCCCGCGGTCGGCGCGTGGTCGGGATTGCCGGTGACGCGGATCGCGATGCCGTCGCGCACGTGGACCAGCATCGCGCACGTGTCGGGGCAGTCGTGCGGACAGGCGCCGCGGACCAGCCGCACGGCGGGGTCGGTCGATGCGTCGCCGGCGGAGGCGGTGACGAGGGACGGCGGGAGGGAGTCGGGCATCATGGAACGCCTTTGGAACAGCGCGAAAGGATACCCCGCATGGTCGGTCCGCTGCACGGTTTGAAGATCGTCGAGATGGTGGGCATCGGACCCGGCCCGTTCTGCGCGATGGTCCTCGCGGATCTCGGTGCCGAGGTGCTGCGCATCGACCGGCCGCGCGGCCCGGGCGGCGCCGCGACGGCCCACGTCCTGCCAGCCGATCCGCGCTTCGACGTGTTGGCGCGCGGCCGCACGACGCTCGAGGTCGACCTGAAGAAGCCCGGCGCCATCGACGACATGCTGGCGGTGATCGAGCGCGCCGACGCGCTGCTCGAAGGCTTCCGTCCCGGCACGATGGAACGACTCGGCCTAGGACCCGACGCGTGCCTCGCCCGCAACCCGCGCCTGGTCTATGGCCGCATGACCGGCTGGGGCCAGCACGGCCCGCTGTCGCAGGCTGCGGGTCACGACATCAACTACATCGCGTTGTCGGGCGCGCTGCACGCGATCGGTCCGCACGACGGCAAGCCGACCGTGCCGCTCAACTACGTCGGCGACTTCGGCGGCGGGGCGATGCTGCTCGCGGTCGGCATGCTCGCGGCGCTGCTCGAGGCGAAGGGCTCGGGGCAGGGTCAGGTCGTCGACGCCGCGATGACCGACGGCGCCGCGTTGCTGTCGACGATGATGTACGGCTTCGCGGCCCACGGCTGGTGGAGCAACGTGCGCGGTAGCAACATGCTCGACGGCGGCGCGCACTTCTACGACACCTACCGCTGCGCCGACGGCAAGCACGTCGCGCTCGGCGCCATCGAGCCGCAGTTCTACGCCACGCTGCGCGAGCGCTGCGGGCTGACGGATCCGGCCTTCGATGCGCAGATGGATCCGGCCGCGTGGCCCGCGTTGAAGGAGAAGCTCGAGGCCCTGTTCGCGACGAAGACGCGCGACGCGTGGTGCGCGCTGCTGGAGGGCAGCGACGCGTGCTTCGCGCCGGTGCTCGACTGGGACGAGGCGCCGCGCCACGCGCACAACGTGGCGCGCGAGACCTTCATCACCGTCGACGGCGTGCTCCAGCCGGCACCGGCGCCGCGGTTCAGCCGCACGCCGGCGGCGGTCCCGCGTGCGAGCGCCGAACGGCCCGACGCGGCCAGCGTCCTGGAGAACTGGTCCGTCGATCGGACGGTGAACGAACGCTTGGGCAGGTCCTGACAGGAAGCAAAAAAAAGCCCGGCATCGCCGGGCTTTCAATGTTCCGGAGAACACCGCTTATTTCAGGTGACCCTGAACCAGGCGCGTCATCTCGAACATGTCGACCCGTGCCTTGCCGAACACGACCTTGAGCTTGTCGTCGGCATTGATGAAGCGCTTCGCCGCCGGGTCCTGCAGGTTGTGCTTCTTGATGTAGGCCCACAGCTTGCTCGTCACTTCGGTCCGCGGCACGGCCATCGCGCCAATCACCGCAGCGAGTGCAGGGCTTGGCGTCATGGCCTTCATGAAGGCGGCATTGGGCTTGCGGGCAGCGGTCTTCTTGGCGGGGGCCTTCTTGGCAACGGCCTTCTTGGCAGGCGCCTTGGCCGTGACCTTCTTCACCGGGGCTGCCTTCTTCGCGACAGCTTTCTTGGCTGGGGCCTTCTTTGCCGCAGCCTTCTTTGCAGTAACCATATGGAATCTCCTTGAGGACGTGGAATTGCGAGTGAAGCGACTACCTTTGCAGCGATCCGCCCTGTCGACCGACCTGATCCTGGACGATCGACTTGTCGACCACGACGGCACCCGTCGACTTGCGGGGAATGTTGCTGCCCGTCGTCGTGCGGCTGTCGTAGAAGGTGGCCTCGGCGTTGGGATCCGGCGTGATCGGAGCGCAGGCAACGACGGTGCAGAGCAACAGCAGGGAAACGGCGAATCGCACAAAACCTCCGTACCGATCAGTTAAGAAAACGGCCGGTTTTCTCTATGAAAATCCGGCCTGTCAAGCGCGGCAAAGTGTAAACCATGTTTTTTTGGAAAGCACCAACTTTCCCTATGAGAGCAAGGGCATTGTCGTGAATCAGCAAGGCGCCGTTGTAGCGAGGAAGCCATCGACAACTCGCACGGCGACTTCGATTGACGCTCCCGGACCACTTCGGCATCATCATCCGAGGCCGCGCCGACGGACGACCGGAACGCTGCCCGGGGTTCCGGAATCGCTGCAGGAGACGCGATCGCCGTTGCGGCCGTCGCCTACCCGCAGCACAGTCGATGGCGTTGCCGCCCCTTCCCTTCTCCCGATCCGATGCTCGCTTTCGTCTTGCGCCGTGCCTTCCAGGCCGTGCTGGTCATGCTGGCCGTGGCCTTCGTGTCCTTCATGCTGTTCCAGTTCACGGGCGATCCGGTGGCCTTCATGGTCGGCCAGGACGCGTCGCCGGCCGAACGCGAGGCCCTGCGACGCGACCTCGGCCTCGATCAACCCTTCGTCGTGCAGTTCGCCAAGTTCGTCGGCAATGCGGCCAGCGGCGACTTCGGCCTGTCGCTGCGCGAGGGCCGCAAGGTCTCGTCGCTGATCCGCGAACGCCTGCCGGCCACCCTGGAACTGAGCTTCGCTGCGGCCGTCCTGGCGATCGTCGTCGGCGTGCCCGCAGGGGTCTATGCGGCCCTGAGGCGCAAGAGCTGGCTCGCGCAGGCATTGCTCACGCTGTCGCTGCTCGGCGTGTCGCTGCCCACGTTCCTGATCGGCATCCTGCTGATCCTGGTGTTCGCGGTCCTGCTGGGCTGGCTACCGTCGTACGGCCGCGGCGAGACGCTGCAGCTCGGCTGGTGGAGCACCGGCTTCACGTCGATCGACGGCTGGCGCCACCTGATCCTGCCGTCGATCACGCTGTGCCTGTTCCAGCTCACGCTGATCCTGCGGCTGGTCCGCTCCGAGATGCTCGAGGTCCTGCGCACCGACTACATCAAGTTCGCGCGGGCCCGCGGCCTGTCGCGGCGGGCCATCAACTTCGGTCATGCGCTGAAGAACACGCTGGTCCCGGTGATCACCATCACCGGCCTGCAGCTCGGCGGCATCATCGCGTTCGCGATCGTGACCGAGAGCGTGTTCCAGTGGCCCGGCATGGGCCTGCTCTTCATCCAGTCGGTCAGTGTCGCGGACATCCCCGTGATGGCGGCCTATCTGTGCCTGATCGCGCTGATCTTCGTCGTGATCAACCTCGTGGTCGACCTGCTCTACTTCGTCGTCGACCCGCGCCTGCGGATCGAACGGACCGCCACCCATCGATGAACAAACCCAACGAAGGCCCATTGGTCGCGGCATCGACCGTCGATCAGATCCGCGGCTTCCACGACGACCTGGTCGTCATCCGCCGCGACCTGCATGCGCATCCGGAGCTCGGCTTCGAGGAGGTGCGGACGGCATCCGTCGTCGAGGCGCAGCTCAAGGCCCTCGGCATCGAGACCCACGCCGGCATCGGGCGCACCGGCGTCGTCGGTGTCCTGCAAGGTCGCCCTGCCGAAGGCCGCGCGCTGTCGACCCGCACCATCGGGCTGCGCGCCGACATGGACGCGCTGCCGATCGTCGAGGTCAACGCGTTCGCGCACAAGTCGTCGCATCCGCACCGCATGCACGCGTGCGGGCACGACGGCCACACGACGATGCTGCTCGGCGCCGCGCGCCATCTCGCGACGACCCGCAACTTCGACGGCACCGTCCACCTGATCTTCCAGCCCGGCGAGGAGGGCCATGCCGGCGCGCGCGCGATGATCGAGGACGGCCTGTTCACGCGCTTCCCCTGCGACGCGGTCTACGCGATGCACAACTGGCCGAGCCTGCCGGCCGGCACCATCGGCGTCAACGACGGCCCGATGATGGCGGCGGCCGACCGCTTCGAGATCACCATCACGGGTCGCGGCGGTCACGGCGCCCATCCCTACCTGGCCATCGACCCGGTGGTCGTCGCCGGTCACATCATCACCGCGGTGCAGAGCATCGTGTCGCGCAACGTCAGCCCGATCGACTCGGCGGTGGTCACCATCGCGGCGATGCAGGCCGGCGACATGGACGCGTTTTCGGTCATCCCCGGCAACGTGCGGCTGATCGGCACCGCGCGCAGCTTCAAGGAATCGGTGCAGCGCGCGATCGAGGAGCGCCTGCAGCACCTGTGCGTCTCGATCGCCGAAGCCTTCGGCGCGACGGCCGAGTGCAGCTACTCACGGCTCTACCCCGCCACCATCAATTCGCACGCCGAGGCGCGCTTCGCCGGCGACGTCGCGGAGTCGCTGGTCGGCGCCGACCACGTGATCCGCGACCTGCCGCCGTCCATGGGCGCCGAGGACTTCTCGTTCATGCTGCAGCAGCGGCCCGGTGCGTACCTGCGCCTCGGGCAGGGCGGCGCCGAGCACGGCGCGTTCCTGCACAACACCCGCTACGATTTCAACGACGACGTCCTGCCGCTCGGCGCCGGTTTGCTCGCCGCGCTGGCCGAGCGCGCACTGGCGCGTTGATTGCTTCTGTCCTGCTGCGTCCGCGGATGCCGCACCGCTTCGTGTCACCCGTCATCCCCGATCCTTTGAGGACCCTTCCATGAACTTCAGAAAACTGTTCGTCGCCACGCTGATCGGATCCGCGATCGCCGCGACGGCACCGACGCAGGCCGCCACCTTCAAGTTCTCGAACCAGGGCGACCCGTTGTCGATGGACCCGCATTCGCTCAACGAGTCGCTGCAGCTCGGCTTCCTGAACAACATCTACGAAGCGCTGGTCGACCTCGACAAGGACCTCAAGCCGGTCCCGGCGCTCGCCACCGACTGGAAGCAGACCTCGCCCACGGTGTGGCGCTTCAACCTGCGCAAGAACGTCACGTTCCACGACGGCACGCCGTTCACCGCCGACGACGTGATCTTCTCGTACCAGCGCGCGCTGGCCGACGGCTCCGACGTCAAGACCTACGTCGGCGCGGTCAAGGAGATCAACAGGATCGACGACCACACGATCGACGTCGTGACCAAGGCTCCGTATCCGATCCTGCCGAACAACTTCAACCGCTGGATGATCTTCAGCAAGAAGTGGTGCATCGAGAACAAGGCCGAGAAGCCGGTCGACAAGCGCAAGGGCATCGAGAACACCGCGTCGTTCAAGGCCAACGGCACCGGGCCTTATCGCCTGAAGTCGCGCGAGCCCGGTACGCGCACGGTGCTCGTCAAGAACCTCAACTGGTGGGGCAAGAACGAAGGCAACGTCGACGAGGCGATCTTCACGCCGATCGGCAATCCGTCGACGCGGGTCGCGGCGCTGATCTCGGGCGAGATCGACATGATGGAACCGGTGCCGCAGCAGGACATCGCGCGCATCAACGCGGGTTCGGCGACGAAGGTCCTGCAGGGCCCCGAGCTGCGCACCATCTTCCTCGGCATGGATCAGAAGCGCGACGAACTGCTGTACTCGAACATCAAGGGCAAGAACCCGTTCAAGGACAAGCGCGTGCGCCAGGCGTTCTACCAGGCGATCGACATCGAGACCATCAAGAGCAAGGTGATGCGCGGCGCGTCGACCCCGACGGCGCTGATGATCGCGCCGGGCGTGCACGGCTTCGTGCCCGACCTCAACAAGCGCCTGCCGTACGACGTCGAGGCGGCGAAGAAGCTGATGGCCGACGCCGGCTACCCCACCGGCTTCGAGATCGGCATGAACTGCCCGAACGATCGCTACGTCAACGACTCGGAGATCTGCCAGGCGGTGGCGGCGATGCTCGCGCGCATCAACGTCAAGGTGAACCTGCAGGCCGAGACCAAGACGCTGTACTTCCCGAAGATCCTGTCGCGCAACACGTCGTTCTACCTGCTCGGCTGGACACCGTCGACGATCGATGCGCACGACACGCTCAACTCGATCTTCGGCACGCCGGACAACGCGACAGGCCGAGGCCAGTTCAACCTGGGCGCGTACAGCAACCCGAAGATCGACGACCTGATCGGGAAGATCCAGTCCGAGACCGACGCGCCCAAGCGTGACGCGATGATCGCCGAGGCGATGAAGCTGCACGCAGACGACATCGGCCACCTGCCGCTGCACCAGCAGGCGCTGGCCTGGGGCGTGAAGAAGAGCGTCACGCTCGTGCAGATGGCGACCAACGACATGCCGCTCAAGTGGGTGACCGTGAAGTGAACGGTGGGGTCGACGACAAGCCGCGGATGACCGCGGCGGATGCCGACGCGCGCTTCGCGGCGCTCGTCGCGGAGCATCGGGCCGGGCGGAAGACGCGGGGCGCCCGCACGGCGGCCGGCCCGCCCAGCGATCGGTTCGCCGGGTGGGGCCTGGCGCTGGTGTACGCCCTCGGCGTCGTCGCCGGGGCGATCTTTCACGCGAAGCCGCTGCTCGCGATCGTGCTCGGCGCGCCGACGATATTCATCGCCCGCGTCCTGTACCGGCGCTCGCGCGACCGGAGCGATGCCCCATGACGACCGGCGTCTCGCCGCCCGCATGACAGCCGCGAGCCGCCGCCTCGCGCGAGCCCTCGCGGCCTTCGCGCTGCTCGCGACGCTGGCCATGCCCGCCGCGGCCGTCACCTTCCGCATGGCCAACCAGGGCGATCCGCTGTCGATGGATCCGCACTCGCTCGCCGACGGCCTGCAGCTCAACTTCCTCAACAACGTCTACGAGGCGCTGGTCACGCTCGACCGGAAGCTGCAGCTCGCGCCGGCGCTCGCGACCGACTGGAAGCAGACGTCGCCGAACGTCTGGCGCTTCCACCTGCGCCCGCGCGTCGCGTTCCACGACGGCACGCCGTTCACCGCCGACGACGTGATCTTCTCGTACCAGCGAGCGATGGCCGACGGGTCGGAGGTGAAGATCTTCGTCGGCGGCATCCGAGAGATTCGCAAGGTCGATCCGCTGACGATCGACATCGTCACCACCACGCCCGACCCGATCCTCCCGAACGGGCTGTTCCAGTGGTTCGTGATGAGTCGCCAGTGGTGCCTCGCGAACAAGGCCGAGAAGCCCGTCGACAAGCGCAAGGGAGTGGAGAACACCGCGTCGTTCAAGGCGAACGGCACCGGGCCGTTCCGCCTGAAGTCGCGCGAGCCGGGCGTGCGCACGGTGCTCGTGAAGAACGCGGCGTACTGGGAACCGGTCGACGGCAACGTCGACGAGGTGGTGTTCACGCCGATCGGCAATCCGTCGACCCGCGTGGCGGCGCTGCTCTCGGGCGCCATCGACATGATGGAGCCGGTGCCGCAGCAGGATATCGCGCGCATCGATGCCGGGACCGGCACGCACGTCCTGCAGGGCCCCGAGCTGCGGACCATCTTCCTCGGCATGGACCAGAAGCGCGACGAGCTGCTGTACTCGAACGTCAAGGGCAAGAACCCGTTCAAGGACCGGCGCGTGCGCCAGGCCTTCTACCAGGCCATCGACATCGAGACGATCAGGGCGAAGGTGATGCGCGGCAAGTCGACGCCGGCCGGTGAACTGGTCGCGCCGGGCGTGCACGGCTTCGTGCCCGAGCTCAACACGCGCCTGCCGTACGACGTCGTGGCCGCGAAGGCGCTGATGGCCGAAGCCGGCTATGCGACGGGCTTCGACCTCACGATGCATTGCCCGAGCGACCGCTACGTCAACGACTCGGACATCTGCCAGGCGGTGGCGGCGATGCTCGCGCGGATCGGCGTGCGCGTGCGCCTCGTCGCCGAGCCGAAGGCGCTCTACTTCCCGAAGCTGTTGACGCGCGACACGTCGTTCTACCTGATGGGCTGGACGCCCGCGGCCATCGACGCGCACAACGTGCTCCACGCGCTGATCGGCACCAACGATCCGGCGACCGGACGCGGGCAGTGGAACGTCGGCGGCTACAGCAATCCGGCGGTCGACGACCTGCTCGGGAAGATCCAGTCCGAGACCGACGCCGCGGTCCGCGACGCGGAACTCGTGCGCGTGACGCGCCTGCACGCGGACGACATCGGCCACATCCCGCTGCACCAGCAAGGCCTGGCGTGGGGAATCCGGAACAACGTCTCGCTCGTGCAGCTGGCGACCAACGACAACATGTTGAAGTGGGTTATCGTCAAATGATGCCTCCCGACCGCGCCGAGCTTCGCCCTTGAGCACCCCGAACACCGACCCGCTCGCCACGGTCCCCACCCAAGGCTGGTTCGCCCGCGCCTGGGACAGCGACTTCTTCTACCAGTACCGCCGCTCGCCGATCGCGATCGGCGCGTCGCTGGTCGCGCTCATCTGCCTCGTCGGCGCCGTGTTCGCCGGATGGATCGCGCCGCACAACCCGTTCGACCTCGCGAGCGTCGACCTGTCCGACGCACGACTGCCGCCGGCGTGGATGGCCGACGGCAAGGCGACCTATCCGCTCGGCAGCGACGAGCAGGGGCGCGACGTGCTGTCGGCGATCCTCTACGGCTCGCGCATCTCGCTGATCGTCGGCGCGGCGTCGGTGTTCCTGTCGCTGGTGATCGGCATCGGCCTCGGCCTGCTGGCCGGCTATCTCGGCGGCCGCGTCGACGCGATCATCATGCGCATCGCCGACGTGCAGCTGTCGTTCCCGGCGATCCTGATCGCGCTGCTGATTGACGGCGTGGCCAGGGCGGTGTTCAAGAACGCCGACGAGAACATCGCGTTCGTCGTGCTGGTCTTCGCCATCGCGGCGTCGGGCTGGGTGCAGTACGCACGCACCGTGCGCGGCTCGACGCTGGTCGAGAAGAACCGCGAGTACGTGCAGGCCGCGCGGGTGATCGGCGTCGGTCCGGTCGCGATCATGTTCAGACATGTGTTACCAAATGTCATGGGGCCGGTGCTGGTGCTGGCCACCGTGCACATCGCGACGGCCATCATCACCGAGGCGACGCTGTCGTTCCTCGGGGTCGGCGTACCGCCCACGCTCCCGTCTCTCGGAACACTGATTCGTAACGGCAACAACTTTATTTTTTCCGGCGAGTGGTGGATAACGGTGTTTCCCGGCGCGGCACTGGTGATGCTGGTGCTGTCGGTGAACCTGCTCGGCGACTGGTTGCGCGATGCGCTCAATCCACGACTGCAATGATTCGCGCGAATTCTGCTTTGACTCGCGGGTCCTACCCCGTTCCACCTTCTCAGGAGGCGATCATGCATCCCTCATCATCCATCGCAGGAAGCGTCCTTCCTCTCCGCCGTGTCGTCCGGCTCGGCGCCGCCGCGCTGGTCGTCGCGACGCTGGCCGCGTGCACCACGGCGCCGCTGTCGTACATCAACGACCGGCAGGTGTACTACAAGGCGGTGCTGAATCGCTACCCGGTGCGCGTCGTCTCGATCGACGGGTCCTACCAGACCTTCAACCCGGTCCCGGTCGCGCCGGGCGAGCATCTGCTGACCCTCGATGCGGCACCGGTCGCCGGCTTCTCGCAGCCGACCCAGAAGCAGTACCCGATGACGATCGCACCGTGCACGCGCTACTACATCGCCGCACAGCGTACGTCGCCGCTGACGCAGGACTGGAATCTCGTGGTCGAGGAGACCTGGCCGGTCGCGGGCTGCGATCCGGCGAAGGAGATCGAGAAGGCGAAGATCGCCGGCAGCGGTGCGTCCACGGCTTCCAGCGCGATCGAGTCGCGTCCGAACGTCGCGTCCGTCTCGTCGGCCGTCCCGCGATGACGCCCTGAACCCCACGACCCGCCGATGCCCACACCGCTGCTGGAAGTCCGCCATCTCCGGGTCGAGTTCCCCTCGCGACGCGGCACGCTGCTCGCACTCGACGACGTCTCGTTCTCCATCGCGCCCGGTGAAGTGCTGGGCGTCGTCGGCGAATCCGGTGCCGGCAAGTCGCTCACCGGTGCGGCCATCATCGGGCTGCTCGAGGCGCCTGGCCGCATCGCCAGCGGCGAGATCCTGCTTAACGGCCGCCGCATCGACCAGCTCGACGAGGAGGCGATGCGGCGCGTGCGCGGCAAGGAGATCGGCGCGATCTTCCAGGACCCGCTGACGTCGCTGAACCCGCTCTACACCGTCGGGCAGCAGCTGATCGAGACCATCCAGACCCATCTCGACCTGTCGACCAATGCCGCACGGCAGCGCGCGATCGACCTGCTCGAATCGACCGGCATCCCCGGCGCCCGCCAGCGCATCGACCAGTACCCGCATCAGTTCTCCGGCGGCATGCGCCAGCGCGTCGTGATCGCGCTGGCTCTCGCGGCCGAGCCGAAGCTGATCGTCGCCGACGAGCCCACCACGGCGCTCGACGTGTCGATCCAGGCGCAGATCATCACGCTGCTCAAGACGCTGTGCCGCGACCACGGCACCGCGATCATGCTGGTCACGCACGACATGGGCGTGATCGCGGAGACCGCGGATCGCGTGGCCGTGATGTATGCCGGTCGCATCGTCGAGATCGGCGCGGTGCAGGATGTGATCCACCAGCCGCAGCATCCGTACACGATCGGACTGATGGGCGCGATCCCGTCGATGCGCCACGAGGTCGAGCATCTCGCGCAGATCGACGGCTCGATGCCGCGCCTGAACGCGATCCCGTCCGGCTGCGCGTTCCATCCGCGCTGCGCTGCGCGCTTCGCGCCTTGCAGCCGCGAGCGACCCGACCTGATGCCGGCGAAGGCGAGCCTGGCGGCCTGCTGGCTGCACGACGACCGTCATCGCAAGGCCGCCGCGGCGGTGCATGCGACGCTGGCCGCGATCGACCACGGCGCGAGCCTGCAATGAGCGCCCTCCCGAAGCCGTCTCCTGCGCGGCCGCTGGTCGAGGTCATCAATGCCGGCCGCAGCTTCGACGTCTCGGCGCCGTGGCTCAACCGCGTGCTGCAGCGCCAGGGCCGCACCATCCTGAAGGCGGTCGACGACGTGTCGTTCACGATCGCCCAGGGCGAGACGCTCGGGCTGGTCGGTGAGTCCGGCTGCGGCAAGTCGACCATTGCGCGGCTGCTGGTCGGCCTCCATGCGCCCACGTCGGGCAGCATCCTGTTCGACGGCGAGCCGGTCGCGCGCTTCGCGAAGTCGCAGGCGATGCGGCGCCGCGCGCAGATGATCTTCCAGGATCCGTACGCGAGCCTGAACCCCCGCTGGCGGGTCGGCCGCATCATCGCCGAGCCGCTGCGCCTGCATCGCGCGGCCGTCGTCGATCAGGCCACGGGCCCGCGGGTGCGCGAGCCGGTGACGGCGAACGACGTGACGGACCAGCGCATCGACGCGCGCGTCGATGCGCTGCTGCGGCAGGTCGGCCTGTCGCCGGCCGACCGCGTGAAGTACCCACACCAGTTCTCCGGCGGCCAGCGGCAGCGCATCTCGATCGCCCGCGCGCTCGCGACGCAGCCCGACTTCCTGGTGTGCGACGAACCGACCTCGGCGCTCGACGTGTCGGTGCAGGCGCAGGTGCTCAACCTGATGAAGAACCTGCAGCGCGACCTGGGCCTGACCTATCTGTTCATCTCGCACAACCTGGCGGTGGTGCGCTACATCGCCGATCGCGTCGGCGTCATGTATCTGGGTCGTCTCGCCGAACTGGCGCCCAAGACCGAGCTGTTCGCGCGGCCCCTGCATCCGTACACGCGGATGCTGCTAGAGGCGATTCCCGACCTCGAAAAAACGGGCACTTCGCGGGTCGCCGTCGCCGGCGAAGTGCCCAACCCCCTGGACCCCCCATCAGGCTGCACGTTCCATCCGCGCTGCCCGTACGCCAACGCCCGCTGCAAGGCCGAACGGCCGGAACTGAAGCGGCACGGCCTCACGCTGGTCGCATGCCACGGCGTCGACGAAGGGCGCATCGACGCGATCACCGAGCCGGTCGCCGTCGCGTCGTGACGCGTGGTCCGCGCTGTAGAACGCCGGCCCCCCGACCGGCGCCTTGCAGCGCTTGTGCCACTGCGCACGCGCCGCCAGCGTGGCGACCAGCAGGCTGAGCGACGTGTTGGCCAGTCCGTACCAGACCAGCATCGAATCGCTGCGCATCTCGAACGCATAGGCCGCCGTACTCGCATGCGCGACCGCGAAGATCAGCCAGGATCCGACCGAGATGCCCTCGGCCTGCCGGGTCTTCACGAGCGCCGTGATCTGCGGCACGTAAGCCAGCAGCCGCGACCCGTTGCAGACGAGGTAGAGCCCGGTGACCGCCTGTGCCCACGTGTCCGTCTCCATGTCCCGACCCATCCGCTCGTGTGCGGCAGCCCGGTGGGCGGCGTCGCGAAGCCAGTATCGGGAGACGGCGCCTACGGATCACCCACGCATTCGCGACGAATCCGACGCGCTCCGAGCGCGACGCACGCCGCTTGCGGGCATCATCCCGCCCCACGCAGTCGCACCGCGACCCCACGAACCGGAGAACCCCATGAAAACCATCACCACGGTCGTCGCCGTGATCGTCCTGCTGATCCTCGCAGTCGCGCTGCGCAACTGGGGGCTGGTCACGCAGACGATGCCCGTCGACCTGTTCGTCACGACGGTGAACCTGTCGATGCCGCTGCTGCTGCTGATCGGCATGGGGGTCGTCGCGATCTTCTACTTCGCGACGATGGGCCGTATCCGCATGCAGTCGGCGATCGAGTCGCGCGACCTGCACCGCGAGCTCGACAAGGCGCGCCGCACGGCCGATGCCGCCGAGGCCTCGCGCTTCGCCGACCTGCGCGCCTATCTGGACCGCGAGATCCCGCAGATCGAGCTCAAGCTGGACCAGGCGCTGGAGCGCCTCGACGTGCGGGTGCCGGTCACGCCGACGACGGTCGTGCGCTGAAGCAGGAGGCGGTCAGGCGCCCAGCGCCAGCAGCGCGAACGACGCGAGCCAGTGGGTGCCGACGTAGTCTCCCTGCGCGGCCTGCGGAAGAGACTCGGTGCGATGCGCGTGGATGGCGAGCTGCACCGAGGTCTGCAGCCCGTCCGGCATGACGTCCACGAGCCGGGACCAGCACCACGCACGACTCAGGTTCAGGCCGTCGATGTGCGTCAGGCGCGCATCGCTGCGGTCGCCGGGCTGCAGCGGCTGCAACCAGTGGCTCAGCGCCACGACGTCCGGCACGAAGCCGTTCCACCACTGATGGAAGCGCGCCTCGGACGCGCCGTCGGTGTCGCGCCGGAGCATGCCGAACACGCGGCGCATCAGCACCGCCTCCTGCAGCCCGTTGGACAGGAAATCCTCGCTGCTGGTCTCGTAGGCGACCGGATAGGCGCGGTCCTCGCCGAACCACATGAAGGCCTTGGCGACGATCGCGTCGCGCAGCGCGGCATGCTCGACGGCAGTCGCGTAGTCGATCATCAGCAGCAGCGCGAAGGCACTGTTGGCGTGGGTGCCGGTGCGTGACGGCCACGCGGCGTGCGGCAGGTAGGCCAGCGCGCGCTGCACGAACGCTTCGGCGAGCGGCCGCATGCGGTCGCGCCACGCAGCCGCACGGGGGTCGTCATGCGCCGCCCGCTGCAGCGCTTCGCACAGCTTGAGCAGCCAGGCCCAGCCGTAGGGCCGCTCGAACGACGCGGCGCCGGGCTTCGCGAGGTAGTCGCATTCGGCCGCGATGCGCTCCGCGGTGAAGTGCGCGTCGAGCCGCGCGACGATCGCCGGGGCTTCCGGCAACGAGGGGAACAGCGTCAGCAGCCGGACCAGCGTCCAGTGCATGTGCACCGACGAATGCCAGTCGTAGCTGCCGTAGAACACCGGGTGCAGCGCCGCGGGCCGCTGCACGTCGGCCTCGCCCAGCATCAGGTGGTCGAGCTTGTTGGGGAACTCGCGCGTGACGTTGTCGAGCGCCACCCGGGCGAAGCGGCTCGCGAGCAGCGTGTCGAGTGAAGCATCGACGGCCGTGCCGGAATCGAGCATGGACGCGGTCAGGCCGTCGCCAGGAACTTCTCGGCGAGCCGCACCCAGTAGGTTGCGCCGATCGGGATCAGCTCGTCGTTGAAGTCGTAGCTCGGGTTGTGCAGCATGCACGGCCCCATGCCGTGGCCCATCTCGCGGTGCGTGCCGTCGCCGTTACCGATGAAGACGTAGCAGCCGGGTCGGGCCTGCAGCATGAACGCGAAGTCCTCCGATCCCATCGTGGGTTCGATGTCGGTCATCGTGTTGGCGTCGCCGACCACGTCGCGCATCACGGTCGCGGCGAACGCGGTCTCGGCCGCATGGTTGACGGTGGGCGGGTAGTTGCGTTCGAAGTGCATCACGGCCTGCGCGCCGAAGGTCGCGGCGGTGCCGTCGACGATGCGCTGCATGCCCGTCTCGATCAGGTCCAGCACCTCGGTCGTGAAGGTCCGCACGGTCCCGCGCAGCACGGCCTCGTTGGGGATGATGTTGTAGGCGTCGCCCGCGTGGATCTGCGTGATCGACAGCACCGCGGTGTCGATCGGCTTCTTGTTGCGGGTGATCAGCGTCTGCAGGTTCTGCGCGAGCGCCACGGCGACCATGATCGGATCGGTGCCGTCGTGCGGCATCGCCGCGTGCGCGCCCTTGCCGGTGATCGTGATCTCGAACTGGTTGGCCGACGCCATCATCGGACCCGGCGTCACGCCGAAGGTCCCGACCGCCGCACCCGGCCAGTTGTGCATGCCGAACACCGCGTCGCAGGGGAATTTCTCGAACAGACCGTCCTCGATCATCACGCGCGCCCCGCCGCCGCCCTCCTCGGCCGGCTGGAAGATCACGTGCAGCGTGCCGTCGAAGTGCCTCGACTCGGCGAGGTACTGCGCGGCGGCCAGCAGCATCGCCGTGTGGCCGTCGTGCCCGCACGCGTGCATGCGGCCTTCGTGCCGCGACCTGTGCGCGAACTGGTTGTGCTCCACGAGCGGCAGCGCGTCCATGTCGGCGCGCAGGCCGACCGACTTCGTGCCGCTGCCCACCTTGAGCGTGCCGACGACCCCGGTCCGTCCGAGGCCGCGATGGACCGCGTAACCCCATTCCTCCAGCTTCTTCGCGACCACCTCGGCGGTGCGGACCTCCTCGAACTTCAGTTCGGGATGGGCGTGGATGTCGCGCCGGATGCGCGCGATGTCGGACTGGAAATGGACGATGCGATCGATGAGGTTCATGGCGGGCCGGCCAGAGGCCGTACGAAGCAGCGTTCGGCGGCAGCGGACGACGGGTGCGGCTGCCGGACGCCGAAGAAAGGGGATGGGACGGGCGACGCGGGGACCTCACGTCTAACGCATGACGAGGCTATCACGGGCGGCGCCGGCGATCGACGACTGTCAAGCGCGCCGACAGTGCGACAGCGCGCAGACCGGCCCGCCGATGCGGTTCCCGGCGCAGAACGCGTGCCGGGCCCCCCTTTTCGTCCCGCAGCGCCGCGAATTCGCCTGTTCGCGGCAGCTGGCAGGGCCTCGCGAAAGGCACGATTCTTGCGGCAATTCCGGGACAACGAGTCGCGCCATCCCGATGCGCGGCCGGCCGTGGCGGCTCTTCGCCGCGGCGCCCCCTGAACACGCGACGAATCACCGTGCAACGCAATCCCCAGTACGAAGCCGGGTTCATCCGGGCCGTGGACCACGCCGACCCCGAAGATCTCGTGATGGAAGAGGAGCGGCGCGCACGGTCGCGCAAGCTCGCCGTGACGGGCGCGGCGGTCCTGGTCGCCTGCATCGCCGTCGGTGCCTTCGTCGCCACCCGCGGCGAGTCGCCGGAGACCCACCTGGCGCGCGGCAAGGAGCTGATCGCCGGCAACGCGCACCAGGCCGCCATCGTCGAACTCAAGCGCTCGCTGCTCGCCGACGCGAACCAGCCGGCCGTACGTTTCCTGCTGGGCCAGGAGTACGCGCTGCTCGGCGATCCGAAGGCCGCCGAGATCGAGTTCCGCAAGGCGCTCGAGATGAAGCACGACCCCGAACGCACCCTGCCGCTGCTCGTCGCGAGCATCGCGCAACAGGGAAGCGTCGAGAAGGTCGTCACCACCGTCAAGGCAGCCACCGTCGATTCTCCGGCGGCGAACGCCGACCTGCAGGCGTTGCTCGGGAGCGCGTATTTCGCGCTCGGCAAGGAAGCCGAGGCGAATGCGGCCTGGAAGGCGGCGACGGATTTCGTGCCGGCGCACCCCGGTGCGCTGCTGGCCGAGGCGAAGGCGCTGGCCGCGCGAGGCGCCTACGACGAGGCGAGCGCGCTGCTCGCGCGGGTTCCGTCGACCACGCCGCGACGCAACGAATGGGAAGCGTTGCGTGGCGACATCGCGCGCGACACCGGCAAGCCGGGCGACGCGGCGACGGCTTACGAGGCAGCGGTCGCGCTCGACGCCGGCAACCTGCCGCTGCGTGCGAGCCTCGCGCAGACCTACGTCGACCTCGGTCGCTTCGACGACGCGCAACGGCAGGTCGACGCCATCTTCCGCGCATCGCCGAACCATCCGAAGGCCCAGTTCATCGCAGCCGAGGCCGCGTTCGGCCGCAAGGACCTGCGCGCCGCGCGCGAAGCGATCACGCAGTCGATCCAGCAGCAGCCCCGCAACGGCCGCGCACACCTGCTGGCCGGCACGATCGCGGCCGGCATGGCGCTGCCCGAAGAGGCCGAGCTGCATCTGCGCGAGGCCGTCGCCCTGCTGCCGAAGGACGGCGATGCACGACGGACCCTGGCCGACTTCTACGTCGCCAGGCGCGACCCGGTCCGGGCGGACGAAGCGATCGGCCCGCTGGTTGCCACCGCGCCCGACGACCCGCGGGTGGCCGGACTGGTCGCGCGGATCGCGCTGCTGCAGGGCGACGCGCTGCGGGCGTCGAAGGCCTACGACGCCATCGATCCCGCACGACCCGGGACCGTCGACGCGAGCCTGCGCTCGGCATCGCTCAAGCTCGCCGCCGGCGACAGCGCGGGCGCCTTCGCCCGCCTGCGCGCGGCGGGCAGGGCTCATCCGGACGACATCGGGATCGACGCGGCGATGGTCGCCGGCTTCCTGCAACTGCGTCAGGCGAAGGAAGCGAACGGCGCGTGGAACGCGATGGTCGCGAAGCGGCCCGACGCGGCGCGCACGTACGAAGTCCGCTCGAAGATCGACCTGGCCACCGGCGACCGCGGCGCGGCGCGGCGCGCGCTGGAGAAGGCCGTCGCGCTCGATGCGAACGACCTCGCGGCCGTCGCCGGCCTCGCGCAGCTCGACGTCGACGAGCGGAAGATCGACGACGCGAAGGACAGGCTGCGGTCGTACATCGCCACGCATCCGGCGCAGGTCGATGCCACGCTGCAGCTCGTCGCCATCGAGAAGACCGGCGAAGGCCGCGACGACGCGATCCTCGCGCTGCTGCGCGAAGCCCGCAGGCACGACCCGCGCGCGCCGCGCGTCGTCCAGGCGCTCGCGGCCCACGAGCTCGCGCACGGCGACGCGCGACAGGCGCTGCTCACCGCGGACGAGGGCCTGGCGATCGCGCCCGCCGACGCGTCGTTGCTCGTGGTCGCCGGCGACGCCGCGTTCGCGTCCGGCAACGCCGTGCGCGCGACGGCGATCTTCAAGACGCTGACGGCGATGGACGTCGAATCGGTCGACTACCCCACCCGGCTCGGAGCCGCCCGGCTCGCGACCGGCGATCCCGAGGCCGCGCTGGCGGCATTCCGCGTCGCGCTCGCGCGAAAGCCGGACCGCGTCGACCTGCACCGCACGCTGGTCGCCCGGCTGCTCGCGGCCGGCAAGGCCGACGAGGCGTCGCGGCTGCTGTACGAGGTCGAACGGCTCTCGCCGAAGTCGCCGGCATTGCCCGAACTGGACGCGGACGTGAAGCTCGCCCGCCGGCAGTATCCGGACGCCATCGCCGCCTATCGACGCGCGCTGGAGCTGACCCCGACGCCGGAGCTGGCCATCCGCAGCTTCGAAGCCCTGACGAAGGCGCGCCAGTCCGGCGAAGCGAACGCGCTGCTCGCGAGCTGGCTCAAGGCGCACCCGAACGACGAGGCGGTCAGGCGCTTCGATGCCGAGGTGGCGCTGCGGACCGGCGACTACGGTCGTGCCAGCGATGACTTCCGCGCGCTGCTGCGCCTGCGCCCGAACGATGCCGACCTGATGCGCCGCCTGGCCTCCAGCGATGCCAGGGAGCGCGGCGCGCAGGTCGCCGACGCGCCGCCCGGGGCCGTGCGCAACGCGTCGATGCAGACCCGTCCGGGTTCCTGACCGGCCGTTCCGGTTCCGCTCGCCGGTGCGGCGCGCGGGGACGATCAACGCGCACGCGGGGACGACGGCGTCCAGCGGCTATCATGGCTCGCCCCCCTCGACGCCCATGCTCGCCTTCCTGATCCGCCGCTCGCTGCAGAGCATCGCCGTGCTGTTCGCGATGTCGCTGATCGTCTTCGCGGGCGTCTACCTGATCGGCGACCCGGTCCTGGTGATGATCAGTCCCGAGGCGAGCCAGGCCGACATCGTCGCGACCCGCGCCGCGCTCGGTCTCGACCAGCCGTTGTGGGTGCAGTACGGGCGTTTCGTCGGCGCCGCGCTGTCGGGTGACCTCGGGCGTTCGTACGCGTACAGCGAGCCGGCGATCCGCCTGATCCTCGAGCGCATGCCGGCGACGATGGAGCTCGCGATCGTCGCGATGGCGATCGCGATCGTCGTCGGCATCCCGCTCGGCCTGTGGGCCGGTCTGCGACCCGACTCGCTCGCCGGCAAGACCATCATGTCGGGCTCGATCCTCGGCTTCTCGCTGCCGACCTTCTGGGTCGGCCTGATGCTCGTCATGCTGTTCTCGGTCTCGCTCGACTGGCTGCCGGCGTCGGGCCGCGGCGCGACGGTCGACGTCTGGGGCCTCAAGCTCTCGATCCTCACGCTCGACGGCTGGAAGCACCTTCTGCTGCCGGCCCTCAACCTCGCGCTGTTCAAGCTCGCGCTGATCATCCGGCTCGTGCGGGCGGGCACGCGCGAGGCGCTGCTGACCGACTACGTGCGCTTCGCGCGCGCCAAGGGGCTGTCCAACGGGCGCATCGTCGGCGTGCATGTGCTCAAGAACATCCTGATCCCGATCGTGACGGTGGTCGGCCTCGAGTTCGGCTCGGTCATCGCGTTCTCGATCGTGACCGAATCGATCTTCGCGTGGCCCGGCATGGGCAAGCTGATCATCGACTCGATCGGCGTGCTCGACCGGCCGGTGATCGTGGCCTACCTGCTGGTGGTGGTGACGGTGTTCATCGTCGTCAACCTGCTGGTCGACATCGCGTACTCGGTGCTCGATCCACGGGTGCGGCTGTCGGATGCGGGGACGCAAGCTTGAGCGTCGACTCGACCCCGCTCGACGGACCCGTCGCGGCCTCGCCCCGCGCCGATTTCGTCGCGGACTTCGCCTCGTCGAAGACGGCGGTCTTCGGTGCCGTGCTGCTGCTGGCCTTCGTCGTCGTCGCGCTGCTCGCGCCGTGGCTGGTGCCGCAGGACCCCTACGACCTCGCGAAGCTCGACATCCTCGACGCCCGCCTGCCGCCAGGATCGCCGTCGGGCGACGGCGCGATGCACTACCTGCTGGGCACCGACAGCCAGGGCCGCGACATGCTGTCGGCGATCGCCTACGGACTGCGCATCAGCGTCGCGATCGGCGTGCTGTCCACGCTGTGCGCCGCGCTGATCGGCATCACGCTCGGCCTCGTCGCCGGCTATGCCGGCGGGCGCATCGAGTCGCTGATCATGCGCATCGCGGACATGCAGCTGTCGTTCCCGTCGATCCTGATCGCGCTGATCCTGCTGGCCTTCCTGCGCCCGGGTCTGGGCAACATCGTCGCGGCGCTGATCGCGGTGCAGTGGGCCTACTACGCGCGCACCGTGCGCGGCACCGCGCTGGTCGAACGGCGCAAGGAGTACATCGAGGCGGCGCGCGGCCTCGGCCTGTCGACGGCGCGCATCGTGTTCCGTCACCTGCTGCCCAACTGCCTGCCGCCGCTGGTCGTGGTCGCGACGCTGCAGATCGCGTCGGCCATCGCGCTCGAGGCGACGCTGTCCTTCCTCGGCCTGGGCGTGCCGATCACCGAGCCGTCGCTCGGCCTGCTGATCGCCAACGGCTTCCAGGTGCTGTTCGCCGGCAAGTACTGGATCAGCGTGTATCCCGGGATCGCGCTGGTGCTGCTGATCGTCGCGCTGAACCTCGTCGCCGACCGCCTGCGCGACCTGCTCGACCCGAAGCTGAGGTCGCGATGAGCGATGCGGTCCTCGAGGTCATCGGCCTGAAGACGCATTTCGCATCGAAAGGCGGCGTCGTGAAGGCCGTCGACGGTGTCGACCTCGCGGTCCGTCGCGGCGAGGTGCTCGGCCTGGTCGGTGAATCGGGCTCCGGCAAGTCCATCACCGGCCTTTCGATCCTGCGGCTGATCGATCCGCCGGGTCGCATCGTCGGCGGCCGGGTGCTGTTCGACGGCGTCGACCTCGCGGCCCTCGACGACGAGGCGATGCGACGGCTGCGCGGCGACCGCATCGCGATGATCTTCCAGGATCCGATGATGACGCTGAACCCGGTGCTGACCATCGGGACGCAGATGATCGAGACGCTGGTCGCGCATCCGCGCACGCCGGCGCTGTCGCGCGCCGCGATGCGCGAGCGCGCGGTCGAGGCCCTCAAGCGCGTCGGCATCGCGTCGCCGGCGGAACGGCTCGCCGCCTATCCGCACCACTTGTCGGGCGGCATGCGACAGCGCGTGGCGATCGCGATCGCGCTGCTGAACGATCCGGACCTGATCGTCTGCGACGAACCGACGACCGCGCTCGACGTGACGATCCAGGCGCAGATCCTGGCCGAGATGCAGACGCTGGTCCGCGGGCCCGCGACATCGTCACCTCTGGCCCTGATCTGGATCACACACGACCTCACGGTGGTCGCGGGTCTCGCCGATCGCGTCGCGGTGATGTACGCGGGCCGCATCGTCGAGTCCGGCACGACCGCCGAGATCCTCGAGTCGCCGCGCCATCCGTACACGCTGGGCCTGATCGCCTCGACGCCCGCGGCCGCGGCACAGCGCGCATCGACCGACCGCCGCCTCGAACAGATACCCGGCTCGCCGCCGTCGCTGGCGCACCTGCCGGGCGGTTGCGCGTTCCGCCCACGCTGCGCGCGCGCGCAGGACGACTGCCGCGTCGAGCCGCCGTCGGTGGTCGACGCGTCGGGTCGGTCGCTGCGCTGCTTCCACCCGGTCGAGCACGCACGATGACCGAGCCGCTGCTCGAACTGCGCGGGATCGAGAAGCGCTTCGCGGCGACACCCGACCTGTCGACCCGCATCGCCGACCGGTTGCGGGGAAAGCACGCGCCGCGCGTCGTCCATGCGATCGACGGGGTCGACCTGCGTCTCGACCGCAGCGAGGTCGTCGGCCTCGTCGGCGAGTCCGGCTGCGGCAAGTCGACCCTCGGACGCGTCGTCGCCGGCCTGCACGCGGCGAGCGCCGGCACGCGGATGTGGAAGGGACAGCCGATCGCGATCGACGGGCCGCACGCGAAGGCGCAGCGCCTCGCGATCCAGATGATCTTCCAGGACCCCTACGCGTCGCTCAATCCGCGCATGCGCGTGACCGACCTGATCGCGGAGGCGCCGGTGGCGCACGGCCTGTGGCCGCGGGCCGAGCGCGAGGCGCGGACGACCGCGCTGCTACGGCGCGTCGGGCTCGACGACACGGCGCTGCGCCGCTATCCGCACCAGTTCTCGGGCGGCCAGCGCGCGCGCATCGGCATCGCCCGCGCGCTCGCGGTCGGACCCGAACTGCTGGTCTGCGACGAGGCCGTCGCGGCGCTCGACGTGTCCACGCAGGCCCAGGTGCTCAACCTGTTCATGGACTTGCGCGACCAGGCCAGCGCGGCACAGGGACTGACCTACCTGTTCATCAGCCACGACCTCGGCGTCGTGCGCCACCTGTCGGATCGCGTGCTGATCATGTATCTGGGCCGCATCGTGGAGTCTGCGCCGACGACGACGCTGTTCGGCGCACCCAACCATCCCTACACGCAGGCGCTGCTGGCGGAGACGCCGACGCTCACGGTCGCGAAGCGGTACTACACGTCGATCCGCGGCGAGATCCCGTCGCCGCTGGCGCCGCCGTCGGGATGTCATTTCCATCCGCGATGCCCGCGGGCGAAGGAGGTCCCGGGAGCGCGATGCGCGACGGAGCGGCCGGTGTTGAAG
>Ga0123336_10000760_pt1 | contig 31248 bp, 26 predicted proteins | sample SSSSmetaG_FD_96466 | JGI IMG/M metagenome (GOLD analysis project Ga0123336, IMG submission 96466) | Glacier valley bacterial and archeal communities from Borup Fiord, Nunavut, Canada, to study Microbial Dark Matter (Phase II) - ​SSSS metaG | ecosystem: Environmental > Aquatic > Freshwater > Ice...
TAACCACTAAAAGATGACTTACTGGCACGCGCTGCTGCTGGCCGTCGTGGAAGGACTCACTGAGTTTCTGCCCGTGTCGAGCACCGGCCACATGATTATCGCCTCGGCGCTGCTGGGCATTCCGACCACCCCGTTTTTCAAGCTCTACATCGTCGTCATTCAGCTCGGGGCCATTTTGTCGGTACTGGCCGTGTATTGGCGGCGGTTTTTGCAGAGCTTCGATTTTTATTTGAAGCTGCTGGTCGCGTTTCTGCCCATCGTGCTGGTGGGGCTGCTGCTCAAGAAATACATCGACGTGCTGCTCGAACGGGTGGGCGTGGTCGCGTTCATGCTGGTGCTCGGCGGCGTAGTGCTCGTGTTCGTGGACCGCTGGTTTCCGCAGCAAAGCCCGCAGGCGGGCGGGCACCCGGTGACGAACCCCGGCTGGCGGCAGGCGTTCGTGATTGGCCTGTTTCAGTGCCTGGCCGTGGTGCCGGGCACGAGCCGGGCGGCGGCCACCATCATCGGCGGCCTCACCCAGCGCCTCACGCGGCAGGCGGCCACTGAATTCGCGTTCTTTCTGGCCCTGCCCACGATGGCGGCCGCCGCCGTCAAGGACATCTACGACTACTACAAGGAGGCCCACGCGCAGGGCGTGGCGCTGGGGCAGCTCTTTTCGGGCGAGGAAATCCGGCTGCTGCTCTTCGGCAACGTGGTGGCTTTCGGGGTGGCGCTGCTCGCCATCCGGCTCTTCGTGGGCTTCGTGGCGAAGCACGGCTTCCGCGCGTTCGGGCTGTACCGGATTTTGGTGGGCGGGCTGCTGCTGCTGCTGCTGGCGTTGCGGGTGCCGCTGGCGCTGGTGTAGGTGAGGTCAGCGCCCGGCGAGCCGCACCCAATGCAACCACCAGACTATCATGGAAACCCAAACCAAATCTATCCGCCAGTCGCTATCCGCCAGCAGCCTGAAGGAGGGCGTGGTGGTGCTGCTCGACAAACCCCTGACCTGGACTTCGTTCGACGTGGTGCGCAAGGTGAAAAACACGCTGCGGCCGCCTAAAATCGGCCACGCCGGCACGCTCGACCCGTTGGCTACCGGCTTGCTCATTCTTTGCACGGGCAAGAAAACGAAGGAGATTGACCTGATTCAGGCCCAGGAAAAAGAGTACGAAGGCACGTTTTGGCTGGGGCAGACCACGCCGAGTTTCGACCGCGAAACACCCGTCGATGCCGAGTGGCCATTCGCCCACCTGACCGAGGCTGACCTGCGGGCGGCGGCGGCGGCTTTCGTGGGCAAAATCGAGCAGACCCCGCCGCTGTTTTCGGCGGTGAAAGTCGCGGGCAAGCGCGCCTACGAGCTGGCGCGGGCCGGCGCGACGGACACCATCATCAAAAGCAAAACCGTAGAAATTTCGACGTTTGAGCTGACCCGTATTGCCCTGCCGGAAGTGGATTTTCGGCTAGTATGCTCCAAAGGCACCTACGTGCGCAGCCTGGCCCGCGACCTGGGCGCGGCCCTGGGCTGCGGGGCGCACCTGGCGCGGCTCGTGCGCACCCGCATCGGCGACTACCACCTGGCCGATGCCTGGACCATCGCCGACCTCGACGCGCTGCGCCCACCCGCGAAGGCCGCTGATGCGGCTACCAACGCTGACGCGCCTGACGCGGCTCCTGATTCCGTCGCCCGGCCGGCCCGCCGCGAGCGTCTGCGGCGGCCCGCCGCGCCACGCGCCGGCCTCGACTATTTCGCCGCCCAACGGGCGCAAGCCGCCGCTGGCCCGGCGGGGTCGGCCGAGCTACCCAGGACCACGCCATCTACTAACCTATGAGTTAGTACGATAGCGATTTTTTTCACAATGGCAAGGTACAGTTTGGTTATGGGCATAACGCCCTTTTATAGCCTAACATTTTCCTGAAACCTTGCCATAAAAAACCGCATCAAACAGCCCGGCTGAGCCGTTGCATTTAGGAGTAGGCGCTGAGTATCCGGCGGCTTTCATCTAACATTCAACGGTATGCGCGTTTCGACTTTTCGGGGCTTGGGCTTGAGCTTGGGCTCGGGCTTGGGCCGCGCCGCCTGGCTAGGATTTCTGCTGTTGCTGACCACGCGCCTGAGCTGGGCGCAGCCGGCTTCGCTGGTGAGCTACGTGGGCGGGCCAGGGGCCGATAAGCTGCTCGACGTGGTGCGCCTCTCCGACGGTACCTGCCTGGTGGCGGGCGCGGCTCCGAACCTGGACTGGCTGCCGGCCACCGTGCCCCGCACCGAACTGAGCGGCGCGGGCGGCATCCGCAACGGCAGCAGCCCGGCCCGGCAAGTCAGCTTCATTCTACACCTGTCCGCCGACCTGAGCCGGGTGCTGCGGGTGGTGAGCCTGCCGCTGGGCGCGGCCGAAAGCATCGCCCGCCTCAAAAGCACCGAGGTGCCGGGGCAACCCACCGGGACGCTGTTCATCTCAGGCACCACGGCCGACACCCGCGCCAACGCGGGCGGCTATTTTTTGGCCCGGCTCAACAACAACTTCGTGAGCGGCACGCCCACGGCCCTGGTCTGGACTTACAACGTGTGGGCCGAAGGCTACGTCTATAAATTTCAGCCCTGGGATGTTGGCTCCGATGGGCGGGTGGTGTTCGTGACGGGCCAGAGCATCGCCGCCGACTGGTGCGCCGCGCAGGCCCTCGACGGCGCGACCGGCGCGCTGGCGGTGGTGCCCAACTGGCGGACGCACTGGCTGAAGACGGGCGGTGAGTACAAGGGGCTGGCCGCCAACGCGCCCGGCGGTGAGGTGGCCGTGAGCTACAGCGGTATCGTATTCAAGAAAACCGGCCGCTGCGACCTGCGCTCCTGGACGGCGGCCGACTACGACGTGCGGCTGCCCGACGGCAACGGCCGGCAGCGGCAGGGGCGCTGGCCGGTGGACGCGTTTTTTGGCGGTCCCTGCGACCCGGCCGCCCCCACGGCCAGCGGCCGGGGCTACACTGGCTACCGCACCGGCCCCGGCCAGACCTACGGCGTGGGCGCGCTCGTCGTGGACCGCCGCTCGAATGACGTGTACGTGGGCTTCAACGTGCAAACCGTGCTGCCCACGGGCGAGCCGGACTTCGAGCCGGCCGTGCTGGCGCTGGCCGCCTCGGGCGAGCTGCGCTGGTGGAGCCGCCTCTACCACGAGCTGACGACGGACAACAAGCCGCTCAACTCGTCGCCCGACCAGTACGTGGACGGGCTGGCCCTGGACTATTCGGCGGCCGCCGCGCCGGGCGGCACGCTCGTCGTGCTGGCCCGCTGCCACGGCAACAACGTGAGCAACTTCTGGTCGGGCAACGCGGTGGCGGCCGTGCCGGGCGCGCAAGGCTACCAGAACCGCTTCACCGGCACCAGCGGCAACATTCACATCTCGTGGCTGGGCAAGCTGGCCCTGGCCGACGGCACGTTGCGGGGCAGCTCTTACCTGGCCGAATACGCGAACGCGGCCAGCGGCACCGGCCCGGCGGCGGCCGACCCCAACCTCGACGGCTGGCCCAACCCCAACGCCGGCTGGCTGAACCTGAACACCACCCGCGAGGGCACCCTGCGCGTAGGAGCCGACGGGGCCGTGGCCGTGACCATCAAGGGTTGCCGGGTGATGACTACGCGCGGGGCGTACCAGCGGATGCTACGCCTGAGCATGGCCACCCCACCCAGCCCCCCCAACCCACCCAACGCCATCCAGACCAACAACTGGGCCGGGGTCTGGGCCAGCTTCGTGCGCGTCTATGCCCCCGACCTGGGCAGCGTCCGGTATTCGTCGGCCCTGGCCGGGGCCTGGAACCCCACCACCGGGTCGAGCGGCACCAACACCGAGCTGGCCGCCGCGCTGCCCGAAACCGACCGGGTGCTGGCCGTGGGCTGGCAGAGCGCCGATGCCAGCGGCGCGGCCAGCGGCCAGCCCGTGCCCACCGTCGCCGTGCCGGCCTGGGGCCGCGCCGCGCCCGCCGGCCAAAGCGGGCTGCTGGCCAGCCTGCGCCTGACGGCCGCCGCCAGCCCCGCCCCGCTGCCGGTGCGGCTGGTCGGTTTCGAGGCCCGGCGCACCGGCCCCACCGCCGCCCGCCTGAGCTGGGCCACCGCGTCGGAGCAGGACAACGCCGGCTTCGACATCGAGAAAAGCCCCGACGGCCAGCAGTTTACGGCGCTGGGGTTCGTGCCCGGCCAGGGTGCCACGCTCCAGCCCCAGGCGTACGCTTACGTGGACGGCCGCGCCATTGCGGCCGCCTACTACCGCCTGGCCCAGCGCGACTTCGGCGGGCAACTCACGTACTCGGCCACCGCGTTCGTGGCCGCGCCCGCCGAGCGGCCGGGCGCGCCGGCCCAACTCTCGTGCTGGCCCAACCCGACCCACGACCTGGTGCAGGTGCAGCTCAGCGGCGGCCCTGGCGCACTTCCGGCCGGCACCGAGGCCCAGGTGCTGGACCTGCTGGGCCGCGTCCTGCTACGCCAGCCCCTCAACCCTGGCGGCGCACCCACGCCCCTGAGCATCAGCGTGCTCGCGCCGGGCTGCTACCTGGTGCAAGTGCGCACCGCCGAGGGCCGACTGACTCAGCCGCTGCTCGTAAGGTGATTGGGTGATTAGGGGTCGTTGTCATGCTGAACGAAGTGAAGCATCTCGCTCGCTTTGTGGCAGAGCTGACGTATGGAGTTACTACACCACGCAAGATGCTTCGCTTTGCTCAGCATGACAACGACCCCCAACACCCAACTACCTACTCATCCAATACCCTCCTACCCTTCCTCCCTTAACTTGCGGGCCTTTTCGCCATCTCCCGTTTCAGGGTGCCCATGCTCGTCGTCCGCGACCCCGCTCTTTTTCCGCCCCTGACCGATGCCGTCGTAACGAGCGGTACGTTTGACGGGGTGCACCTAGGGCATCAGCGCATTTTGGGGCGACTGCGGCAGGTGGCCGACGCGGTGGGCGGGCCGGCGGTCGTCATCACCTACTGGCCCCACCCGCGGCTGGTGCTGGGGCCGCCCCCGGCCCACCCCGAGCGGCTCGACCTGGAGCTGCTCAACACGCTGCCCGAGCGCGAGGCGCACCTGGCCGCCCACGGCGTGGACTACCTGCTGGTGGTGCCCTTCACCCGTGAATTCGCCGAGTGGACTTCCGAGCAGTATATCCAGGAGCTGCTGCTGAAAACCGTGGGTGCTAAGCACCTGGTCATTGGTTACGACCATCGGTTTGGCAAAAACCGGGAGGGCGGGTTTGACTATTTATCGGCTCACGCCGACCGCTACGGGCTGAGCGTGGAGGAGATTCCACGCCACGAAGTGGACGCGGTAGGCGTGAGTAGCACCCGCATCAGGCGGGCGCTGCGGGCGGGCGACGCGGCGGCGGCGGCCCGCGCGCTCGGCTACGCGTACCCGCTCACGGGGCGCGTGGTGGCGGGCCGGCAGCTGGGGCGCACCATCGGCTACCCCACGGCCAACCTGGCGCTGGACGAGCCGCTCAAGCTCGTGCCCGCCCGGGGCGTGTACGCGGCCTGGGCCAGCACGGCGGCCGGCACCCGCCACCCGGCCATGCTCAACATCGGTCAGCGGCCCACCGTCGGCGACAACCTCGCCCCAACCATCGAAGCCAACCTGCTCGATTTCAGCGGCGATTTATACGGCCAGCCCCTCACCCTGGAGCTGGTAGCCTGGCTACGGGGCGAGCAGAAGTACGACGGGCTGGCCGCGCTTCAGGCCCAATTAGCGCTGGATGCGCAGGCCACCCGCGAAATAATTTATTCGGCACAGAGTTAGAAGGAGTGTCAGAGAGTTAAAAAGAGTCCCTTCCAAACTCTTTTTTAAACTCCTTCTACCTCCGTGCAAAATCCCCTCCTTATGCTGCGCCTTCTCTGCTTTTTGCTCCCTTTGTCTGCCCTGGCCCAGGCTCCCTTGCGCGGGGTGGTGCAGGACTCGGCCACCCGGCAGCCGCTGCCGTTTTCGAGCGTGTTTCTGGCCAACACCACGATTGGGGTGACGACCAACGAGGTGGGCGAGTTTACCATTCCGCGGGTGCCGGCCGGCTCCTACGACGTGGTCGGCTCCTACGTGGGCTACCGGCTCAGCAAGCAGACCGTGCGCGTGGGCAGCCAGCCGCTGCCGCCGCTCACGCTGCGCCTCGGGGCCACGGGCAGCGCCCTGGGCGAAGTCGTGGTGCAGGCCCCGCCCCACCGGCCCGAGGATTTCCAGAAATTCACCGAGCAGTTTCTGGGCCGAACCACGTTCTCGCAGCAGTGCCGCATCACCAATCCGGGCGACGTGGTGGTGTTCGTCGCCGACTCGACCCACGAGCTGCTGGCTTCGGCCAAAAACTTCGTGCAGGTCGAGAACGAGGCGCTCGGCTACCGGGTTAAGTATTTCGGGCTGCGCTTCAGCTACGACCCCCAGACCGAGGCCAGCCGCTTCGAGGGCCAGCCGCTGCTGGAGGAGATGACCCCGCGCGACGAGGCCCAGCGCCGCCTCTGGGCCACGAACCGGGCGGCGGCCTACGCCGGCTCGCTGCCCCATTTTTTGAAGAGCGTTTATGACGGACGGGTACGGTCGAGCGGCTTTCTGGCCCAGCAGGTGCGCCTGGAAAGCGGCGGCCCGGCCGGCGCGGCCGCCACCACCAAACTCTACGCCGCCCCGCTGCCGCTCGACAGCCTGCGCCGCGTCGATGCCGACGGCCGGGTGTTCCTGCGCTTTCATCACGATTTGCAAGTGGCCTATTTCGGCGAAGCGCCCGACCCGCGCTACGACCAGCCGATGGCCTCGCTCGGCCCCGACCCGCGCCCCGATTCGCGCAAGCCCGCCAAGCCCTGGCCGGCCCTGCGCCAGGTGTCGGGCCTGCGCCTGCTCACCCCGGAGGTGGAAATCCTGCCCGACGGCTCGCTGCTCGACCCGCTCGCCGTGTCGGTGGGCGACTACTGGGCGTTTGAAAAGCTCGGCGAGTTTTTACCGCTGGACTATGAGCCGGGGATGGCGGGGACGGGCGCGGCGGTGAAGTAGCCAGGGTTTGAGGCTTACTTAAACAAGGGAAGGTGAATAGCCACTAGCTTATTTTCGCAAAATCTGAAAATAAGCTAGTGGCTCGGTTGGTCTGTATCCGCTGCCCTTACGCCCCGGCCCGCCTTAGCTTCGCGCTATGATTGACAAGACTGTCCCGGACGCGCGCGCCGCGCTGGCCGGCCTCGCCGACGGCATGACCCTGATGCTGGGCGGCTTCGGGCTGTGCGGCATCCCCGAAAACGCGATTGCTGAGATTCTGCGCCTCGGCGTAAAAGACCTGACCTGCATCTCAAACAACGCCGGGGTGGATGATTTCGGCATCGGACGGCTCTTGCAACGGCGGCAGGTGCGTAAGATGATTGCGAGCTACGTGGGGGAAAACGCCGAGTTTGAGCGGCAGCTGCTGGCCGGCGAGCTGGAAGTGGAGCTGATTCCGCAAGGCACCCTGGCCGAACGCTGCCGGGCCGGCGGGGCGGGCATTCCGGCCTTTTACACCCCGGCCGGCTTCGGCACCGAAGTGGGCCAGGGCAAGGAATCCCGCGAGTTCGACGGCAAAATGTATTTGCTCGAAACCGGTCTGCGGGCTGATTTTGCCTTCGTCAAAGCCTGGCGCGGCGACACGGCCGGCAACCTCGTCTATCGCGGTACGGCCCGCAACTTCAACCCCATGATGGCTACGGCTGGGCGCATCACCGTGGCCGAAGTGGAGGAATTGGTGCCGGCCGGCGCGCTCGACCCCAATCAGATTCACACGCCGGGTATCTACGTGCAGCGCATCTTTGAGGGCCGGGATTATGAGAAGCGGATTGAGCAAAGAACGGTTAGGGGGTAAAACGGAGTGGTACTCCGTTTATCGCCGCGCAGCGGCGAAAGGTCGTTGTTAAGCACTAGCCAACTGGCGGAGCCGAGCAGAGCCGGCTCCGCAACGCCCATTCGCCGCTGCGCGGCGATAAACGGAGTGCCACTCCGTTTTACATTTTGCTTATGAAAAAACTGCTTCTTCTCACCCTGCTGCTTGGCAGCCTCAGCGGCTTCGGGCAGGTGGCGCGGCCGGGCCGGCCACCTGCCCGAAGCCCAACGTCCAGGGCCTTGCTGGCCCGCCCGGCCGCCCCTGACTTCCGCGCCCTCGACGCGCTGCTGACGCAGTACGTAGCCGATGGCCGCCAGCCCGGCATTAGCGCCCTGCTCGTGCGCGACGGCCAGGTGCTCTACCGCAAAGCGTTCGGCCTCGCCGACGTGGCCGCCGACACACCCCTCACGCCCGAAGCCATCGTGCGCATCGCCTCCCAAACCAAGGCCCTGACCAGCGCGGGGTTGATGCTGCTCTACGACGAGGGCCGGTTTGGGCTCGATGAGCCGGTCTCGAAGTACCTGCCGGCCTTCAGGAATCCGCGGGTGCTGGCCGCGTTCAACGCCCGGGACTCGACCTACACCAGCGTGCCGGCGCGCGCCGAAATCACCATCCGGCAGCTGCTCACGCACACTTCGGGTCTCAGCCACCCGGTTATCGGCAGCCCGGAAATGGGAGCCATTTACGCCAAAGCACACATTCCGAGCGGCATCGGTACGCCGGGCGGGCTGCTGGCAACGGCCGTGGACCGGCTCGCCACCCTGCCGCTGGCCCACGAGCCGGGCGCGCGCTTTACCTACGGGCTGAGCGTGGACGTGGTGGGCCGCCTTGTCGAGGTGCTCAGCGGGCAGCCGCTGGACGCGTACCTGAAAGCGCGCCTATTCGAGCCGCTCGGCATGCGCGACACCTATTTTTATTTGCCCGCTGACCGCGCCGGCCGGCTTGCCCGGCTATACACCGAAGACTCCCAGACCAAGGCCACCGTGCCCATGCGCCCCCGCGACGGCCTCACGCCCGACTATCCGCTGGGCCAGGGCACCTACTTTTCGGGCGGCGCGGGCCTCTGCTCCACCCTCGACGACTACGCCGCCTTCCTGCAAATGCTGCTCGACGGCGGCACCTGCCGGGGCCGCCGCCTGCTGGCGGCCAGCACCGTGCGCCTGATGACGGGAAACCAAATCGGCGAGCTTATGGTAGGCGACCGGAAATTCGGCCTCGGCTTCGGGCTGACCACGCCCACGAGCGCGGCCCGCACTGGCCTCTCGGTCGGCTCATTCGAGTGGAGCGGCAGCCTCGGCACCGCGTACTGGGCCGACCCGGAACAGAAGCTCGTCGTGCTGCTCTACACCCAGAAATACCCCAATACGACGGCCGCCGACCTGACCGACAAGTTTAAGCGAGCCGTCTATGCGGCGTTCAAATAATTTTCGTGCGGTGTCGCGCCGTGTTAAACGCAGTGTTTCGCAGTGCGCTGACTTGCTTTCAACACCACGGGACACTGCGTTTTAACACCGCGAAACACCGCGCGAAATAACCCCACCCATGCTCGACAAACACGGCATCGCCCGGCGCATCGCCCAGGAAGTGCAAAACAACTCCTACGTGAACCTGGGTATCGGCATCCCGACACTCGTGGCCAACTACCTGCCGGCCGGCATCAACGTCGAGCTGCAATCCGAAAACGGGCTGCTCGGCATGGGGCCTTTTCCGACCGAGAGTGAGGTGGATGCCGACCTTATCAACGCCGGCAAGCAAACCGTGACGACGCTGCCCGGCTCCAGCCTGTTCTCGTCGGCCGAGTCCTTCGCCATGATTCGCGGCGAGCACGTGGACTTGACCATTCTGGGGGCGATGGAAGTGTCCGACACCGGCGACATCGCCAACTGGAAAATCCCCGGCAAGCTGGTCAAGGGCATGGGCGGGGCGATGGACCTCGTGGCGTCGGCCAAAAACATCATCGTGGCCATGCAGCACGTCGATAAAGCCGGGCGCTCGAAGCTGCTGCCGGCTTGCACGCTGCCGCTCACGGGCTTGCGCTGCGTCAAGAAAGTCGTGACCGAGCTGGCCGTGCTCGACATCACGCCCGAGGGATTCGTGCTGCGCGAGCGCGCCCCGGGGGTGAGCGTGGCTCAGATTCGGGCAGCCACCGCCGGCCGGCTCATGGTGCCGTTTGCTTCGGATGACGAAGTGCCGGAGATGCGCGGCGTGTAGCGACCAGCAAGTTTTTCGGAGGGTAAATTTGGGCGACCATTCCGGCCCTGCGTTTGTTAGGCCCTCTGCGCACCTCCGCGTTTTACCTCTGCGCTCCTCTGCGGGAAACTCCGCCCGACGAGCCTGCCCTCCAATCTATGGCTACCAATTCCAACGGCAAAGCCCCCCTAAACGGCACTCCCAAAAAAGCCGCGCCCGACGTGCGCCTCACGCCCACCGCCGTGCCCGCCCACAAGCTCGTGCTGCGCACGCTGCGGCGGTCCGACTTCAAGGCCATCAAGCACATCATGGACCAGGTGTATTCCAACATGGAAGGGGCCTGGTCGGCGGACGAGTTCGCGGCGCTGGTGCGCAAATTCCCCGAAGGGCAGATTGGCATCGAGGACAACGGCACGCTGGTTGCCGCCGCGCTGGCCATCATCGTGGACTACAGCAAGTTCGGTGATAAACACACCTACGCCAAGATAACCGGCAACGGCAAGTTCGACACCCACGACGCGGACGGCGACACGCTCTACGGCGTGGACGTATTCGTGGACCCGGCCTACCGTAACCTGCGCCTGGGCCGCCGCCTCTACGACGCGCGCAAGGAGCTGTGCGAGAACCTCAACCTGCGCGCCATGCTCGCCGGGGGGCGCATTCCGGGCTACGCGGCCTATGCCGACGAGATGACCCCGGCCAAGTACGTGGAGAAAGTGCGCAACAAGGAATTGGTGGACCCGATTCTGACTTTCCAGCTCTCGAACGACTTTTTCGTGCGCAAAATCATCCGCGGGTATTTGCCCTACGATGCCGAGAGCAAAGCCTACGCGACGCTGCTCGAATGGCTGAACGTGTACTACGAGGAGGACGAAAAGCTCATCGGCAACACGAAGTCCAACGTGCGCATCGGCATCGTGCAGTGGCAGATGCGGGCCACGCGCTCGCTGGAAGACCTGCTCCAGCAAATCGAGTTTTTCGTGGACACCGTCTCGGGCTACAAGGCCGACTGCGTACTGTTCCCGGAGTTTTTCAACGCCCCGCTCATGGCCCTGACCAACGAGGACTCGCCCTCGGTGGCCATCCGGGCGATGGCCGCGTTCACCGAACCCATCAAGGCCAAGATGATGGAGCTGGCCGTGAGCTACAACATCAACATCGTGGCCGGCTCGATGCCCGTTTACGAGGACGGCCGGCTGAGCAACGTGGCCTACCTCTGCCGCCGCGACGGCACCGTGGACGAGCAGTACAAGCTGCACGTGACACCCGACGAGGCCAGCTACTGGGGGATGCGCGGCGGCGATAAAATCAAGTGCTTCGACACGGACTTCGGCAAAATCGGTATCCTGGTGTGCTACGATGTCGAGTTCCCGGAATTGTCGCGGCTACTGAGCGATGAGGGCATGAAAATCCTGTTCGTGCCCTTCTGGACCGACACCAAGAATGCCTACCAGCGGGTGCGCATCTGCGCCCAGGCCCGCGCCATCGAGAACGAGTGCTACGTCGCCATCACCGGCTCGGTGGGCAACCTGCCCCGCGTCGAGAACATGGACATTCAGTATTCGCAGTCGGCCGTGTTCTCGCCCAGCGACTTCGCCTTCCCGCACGATGCCATCGTGGCCGAAGCGACTCCGAACACGGAGATGACGCTCATCGCCGACCTCGACCTGGACTTGCTCAAGGACCTGAACACGAGCGGGGCCGTGCGCAACCTGCGCGACCGCCGCAAGGAATTGTATTCCGTGAGCTGGGTGAAGAAAGCCGACTCCCCGCGCGATGAGGAATTGCTGGCGCAAGGTGAAGAGCGGATGCCGGGCGCGCGGCCGAGCCGGCGCAAAGCCATCGCAGCGGGGTAGCGCGGTTCTCCGACCCGCAAACGGTGATGAAATGAATGTCGGCGGCGGGTCGGAGACCCGCGCTACGCGGTGCGTAAGTTTGCCTCATGATAGCGCGGCCGAAACTCTTCGTCGTAGGCGGGCCGAACGGGGCGGGCAAGTCCACATTCGCCAAAAAATTCCTGCGGGAAAATCCTGACTACATTTTTCTGAACGCCGACGAGATTGCCCGGCAGTTCAACCCAGACAACGTACACGACGCGCGCATTAACGCTGGGCGGGCTTTTCTGACCAACCTGGCAGCCCTGCGCGACGACTAAGCCAACCTTGTGCTAGAATCCACTTTATCTGGTGTTTCGCTGGCCCAGCAAATCCGACTGTTTGCCGAAGCGGGCTACTACATCAGCCTGACCTACGTTTACCTGCCTTCGGCCGAGCTGTCGGTGAGCCGGGTAGCGAGCCGGGTGCTGGAAGGCGGGCACCATGTGCCGACTGAAGACATTCTGCGCCGCGTCGGGCGGAGTCAGAAGAACTTTTGGCACACATACCGAATTTTAGCAGACGAGTGGCAACTGATTCTCAACGCCGATAGTGGCTTCGTGCTGGTTGCTAAATCAGCAGAACACACGCTGACTGTCTTCAATCAACCGCTTTTCCAGCGCTTCGTACGCGCCCAAGACAAGGACCCCTCTTAACGCTACCATTATGCAAGCCACCGCGCCCGCCATCGAGTTTACCGGCTTCGCCGACGAAATCCAGCGCATCGGACAAGAGGCCGTGCAGGAAGCTCAGGACAACCTGCGCCGCCAGGGCATCCCGCTTTGCTTCGAGCGCAACGGGCGCATCTACTACGAGATGCCCGACGGCAGCATCCAGACCGAGAACCCGTACCCGGCCCTGCTGCGGGCGCGCGGGCTGGGCGATTTGCCGTAGGCGTGGCCTTCCTTTCTAGTCAATCAAGAGGCAGCCCCGACCGGGCTGCCTTTTTACTGAGAGACCGGCCTCGTTAGCGGGGCGCGCAAGCTCCGTGAGACACCAAAGCGCGCTGGATTATGAGTTTGCTGTGATTTCGCCGGCCAACTCCAACCCGGCGAGTAATCAACTGACTAACAAACGTTTTCGTATAGTTGGTCCTCTTTCCCAAGTGGTGACGATGCCGCGAGTTTGACCTGGCGTTCACATTTGATGCGCCAACGCCACCTATATTGGCGGCGATTATCTTTTTTCAACCATTCCTTACACCATGAGAAAGTACCTACTGCTGCTATTCTGGATGGCGTTGCTCTTGCCGGCTCACAGCCTGTGGGCGCAGACGCGCCCCGTAACGGGCACCGTAACCGGGGCCGATGGCGCGGCACTGCCCGGCGTGACGGTGCTGGCCAAAGGCACGGCCGTGGGCACGGCCACCAACGCCGACGGCCGCTACGAGCTGGCGGTGCCGGCCGGGGCCACGACGCTCGTGTTTTCGTTCGTCGGCTACGACACCAGGCAGGTGGCCATCGGCGAGAAAACCAGCATCAACGTGGCGCTGACGGCCAACACGACCGGCCTCGACGAGATTGTGGTCGTGGGCTACGGCACCCAGTCGCGGCGCGACCTGACGGGCAACGTGGCCACCATCAGCGGCAAGGAAATCAAATCGCTGCCCGTGCAAAGCTTCGACCAGGCCCTGTAGGGCCGCGCGCCCGGCGTAAACGTAACTACCCCCAACGGCGTGCTCAACGCGCCGCCGGTTATCCGCATCCGGGGCGTAAACTCCATCTCCCTCAGCGGGCAGCCGCTGTTCGTGGTGGACGGCATTCCGACCTTCAGCGGCAATAACTCGACCGTGGCCAACGTGCCCAACAACCCGCTGGCCAACATCAACCCCGACGACATTGAGAGCGTGGAAGTGCTCAAGGATGCGTCGGCCTCGGCCATCTACGGCTCGCGGGCCATCGGCGGAGTTATTCTGAATTACGACCAAGCGCGGGCGTAAGGGGCAGCCGGCCCGGCTCTCGTTCGACAACTGGGTGGGCCTGACCCAGCCCGTGCGCCTGCTCAAAGTGCTCGGCGCGCAAGATTACGTGACCATCAAGAACGAGGCCGTGCGCAACCTCAACGCCAACCGGCTGGCCGTAACTGGTACGCCCGGCACTAACGTCGAAGGGTTTAAGCTCGGGCAGGACGCGGGCGGCAATACCATCGACACGGACTGGTACAAGGAAGTGTACCGCACCGGGTTTTCGTCGAACCACAGCCTGAACTTCTCGGGCGGCACGGACCGCACCACGTACTACACGGCGGTGAACTACACCAAGCAGCGGGGGATGCTGAAAAACAACGAGTTTCAGCGCTACGGGGCCCGCCTCAACCTGGACCACAAGCTCTTTGACCGCGTAACTATCGGCACTTCGTTCAACTTTGCCAATACGCTCAATTCGTCGCCCAACTCCGGCTCGGTCGGCGACGCGGCTTTCGGCACGGGCGGCCTGGGGCGGCTGCCGCTGGTGTTGCCGCCCAACGTGTCGCCCTACAACCTCGACGGCACGCCCAGCACGAACGGGGCCGGCATCGGGTCGGGGGCCAACCTGAACCCCGGCACGGGCCTGCCGCTGGGCATCAACTTCTACAACCCGGTCGTGGACCTGGCCAACAACTACTTCACGTCGGAAAGCAACCAGATTCAGGGCAGCATCTTCCTGAATTACGAAGTCGTCAAGGGCCTGAACGTGCGTACGCAGTTCGGCATCGACAACATCTCGTTCGAGGACCGCTCGTACCTGACTTCGCTGGCCGGCGACGGCTTCTCGACCAGCGGCTCGGCCGCCAACTACTTCCGCACCAACAAGCGCTGGAACTGGCAGACGACGGCGCAGTACGACCGGACGCTGGGTGAGAACCACAACTTCTCGCTGCTGGCCGGCACCGAGCAGCAGCAAACCGACGTGTTGCGCTCGGGCGCCAGCCGCAGCCAGGTGGCCGACCCGTTCTTCACCACCTTTCAGGGCGGCTTCGCCGTCACCAACCCGGACGGCAACTTCCAGGGGTCTAACTACCTGGTTTCGCCGATTTTTGGGCGTTTGACCTACAACTACGCCCGCAAGTACCTGCTCACCTTCAATGCCCGGCGCGACGGCTACTCGGCTTTTGCCCCGGGCCGCAAGTACGGCAACTTCTACGGGGCCTCGGCGGGCTACGTGATTTCGGAAGAAAACTTCTGGAAAAACAGCGCCCTGGGCAAAACGCTGGACTTCTTCAAGGTGGTGGGCAGCTACGGCCGGGTGGGCAACTTCCAGGGCCTGGGCGACTTCGCGGCCCTGCAGCTCTACGGCGCGGGCTTCTACGGCACCTTGCCGGCGCTCTACTATGCGCAGGCGGGCAATAACAAGCTGACCTGGGAAATCGGCAACAAGACGGACGTCGGCCTCTCGTTCGGCTTGCTCAACAACCGCCTGACGGGCGACTTTGCCTACTACCGCAACGTGATTGACGACCTGATTCTCAACGTGCCGGTCGCGCCCTCGCTGGGCATTCCGAACTCGACCACGCTCGGGCCGGGCAACCTGGGCGTGTTCATCCCCGAAAACGTCGGCTCGATGGTGAACCGGGGCGTGGAGCTGAATCTGCGCTTCAACGCCATTCAGCACACGAACTTCAGCTGGACCGTGTCGGGCAACCTGACCACGCTCCAGAACGAGGTGCTCACCCTCATCACCCCCGACCAGCGCCTGTCGACGGCCACTTCGGGCCTGGAAACGGTGAACTTCACTACCGTGGGCCGCTCGGTCGGCTCGATTCTGGCCGTGCCCACGACCGGCGTGAACGCGGCCAATGGCCGGCGCGTGGTGCAGCGCGCCGACGGCACCCTGATTCAGTACAACCACCAGGGCACGAGCGGCCCCGGCTCGACGGGCTGGACGCTGGTTTCGGACGAGAAAGTCAACGTGCCGGCCCCGAGCCAGCTCGCCGACGGCGTGTATTTCGGGCCGGTGCTGCCCACCTGGTACGGCGGCTTCGACAACACGTTCCGCTACAAGAACTTCGATTTGGGCGTGTTCGTCCAGTTTTCGGGTGGCAACTACGTCTATAACGGCACTAAGGCCGGCCTGCACGACCAGCGGTTCTGGAACAACGCGACCGACATTTTGCAGCGCTGGACCCCCGACAACCGCACCGATGCCAAGTACCCGCGCGTGGTCTATACCGACAACATCTCCAACGGCTCGGCCCTGGTTTTGTCGTCGAACGTGGAGAAGGGCGACTTCGCCCGCCTGCGCAACGTGCAGGTTGGCTACACCTTCCCCTCAGCCGTGCTCGGGCCGCTCAAGATGAGCGCGGCCCGGCTCTACGTGCAGGTGCAGAACGCGGCCCTTGTCACGCGTTACACCGGCGTGGACCCCGAGGTGTCGAGCAACGGGGCCAGCAACGCCAGCGCGGGCGTGGACCGCAACTCCATCGGCCAGGCGCGCACCTACACCGCCGGCTTTTCCCTGGGCTTCTAACCGCACTTATTCTTTATGCTACCCACTCGTATCAAACACCTGACCCTGGCCCTGACTACGGGCCTGCTCACGCTGAGCGCCCTGAGCTGCAGCGACAAGCGGCTCAACCCCGTGCCGCAAATCCTGCTGCCCGACGACGCGGCCTTCGACACGCCCTCGCGCGTGGCCCTGCAAGTCAACAACATCTACGCCTACACCAAAGCCGGCGGCTTTCTGGGCGGCCGGGTGCAGATTTTCGGCGACATCCGGGCCAACGACTTTCTCAACCTGACGTCCAACGCGGTAACCGGCCTCACGGTGTGGAACAACACCCTCACCGAACAGTCGCAGAACGACGTGATTAACACCTGGGGCTTCGGCTACGCGGCCATCAACCAAGTGAACGTGTTTCTGGCCGGCCTCGAAACCAACAAGGCCGCGTTCGTAGCCCCGATTTTCCCGGCTACCTACGCCACCACCGTCCTCAACTACCAGGCCGAGGCCCGGCTGCTGCGGGCCTTGTGCTACTACCACCTGCTGCAATTCTACGCCCGGCCCTTCGCCGACGGCAACGGCAGCAAGCCCGGCCTGCCCCTGCGCCTGACGGCCGAGACTTCCCGGACCAACAACAACCTGGCCCGCAGCCCCGTGAGCAAGGTGTACGAGCAGATTCTGCTCGACCTCAATTTTGCCGAGCAAAACCTGCCGCTGACTTACACTGGCTCGACGGCACCTACGCTCAACGTGACGCGGGCGCACCGCAACACGGCCATCGCCCTCAAGTCGCGGGTGATGCTGACGATGGGCAACTGGGGGGAAGTAATTACCGAAGCTAACAAGCTCGTGCCCGCCGCCGCGCCCTACGTAGCCGCGAGCGGCGTGGCCAACGGGCTGAACGCGTCGGTAGGGGCCGTGTTCGCGCCCCCGCAGGAAACGAGCGAGAACATCCTGGCTTTCCCCTTCACGGCTCAGGACCCGCCCGGCACGCAGAACCAGCTGGCCTTTTACTACCTGCCCTCGGCGCTGGGTGGCAACGGCGAGTACAGCCTCAACACCCGGGCCGGGGGCCTCGTGACCGACCCGCGCTGGGCCGCCACCGACGAGCGCCGCACCAACTTCGTGGCCACGGTCACGGCCGGCACGTTCTGGCGCAAATTCCCGACCGGAACGCCCTACACCGATAAAGCCCCCGTCATTCGCTACGCCGAAGTGATGCTCAACCTGGCCGAAGCCCTCGTGCGCTCGACCAACAGCGTATCGCCCCGGGCCGTGGAGCTGCTCAACGCCGTGCGGGGCCGCTCGAAAGGCGGGCAATACGCCCTAACCGACTTCGCCTCGCCGACTGCTCTGACCGATGCCATCCTCTTCGAGCGTCGCGTCGAGTTTCTGGGCGAGGGCCTGCGCAACACCGACCTGCTGCGCCTGCTCCAGTCGATTCCGGCCAAAGGTTCGGTCGGGGTCACCGACCCCAGCAGCGGCCAGTACATCTGGCCGATTCCGAACACGGAGCTGGCGGCCAACAACCTGATGACGCGCAACTAAGGGCGCGTCGCTTTCAGGCGTTATGAAAGGCCCGCTCGCTGAGAGCGGGCCTTTTTCTGTGGGCGGCGGGCGCGAGAGTAGGTAAGGAGCGGGGCTGGCTCGCCGCCCGTTCACCTCACCCCCTAGCCCCCTCCCCCGTGGGGAGGGGGGACTAGCTCTAGTCTTAGCTCTAGAACAGACGTAAGACTAGAAGCTAGAATTAGAGCTAGGGCTAGTTCCCCCTCCCCACGGGGGAGGGGGCTAGGGGGTGAGGTGAACGGGCGGCGAGCCAGCCCCGCTCCTGCCCGAGATATCAACCACCACCCCGAACCCGCACCCCGCGCCCGCGGTTGGAACCCGGCGGCGCACCAGTCCCGCTTAACTCTCACTTTGGACGTTTCGCTCGTTTTTCCGCATCAGCTTTTCAAGCAACACCCGGCCCTGGTGCCCGGCCGGCCGGTGGTGCTGGTCGAGGAGTGGCTGTACTTCCGGCAGTTCCCGTTTCATCAGCAGAAGCTGGTGCTGCACCGGGCCAGTATGCGCTTTTATGCCAGCTACTTGCGCGAGCTGGGCTACGCGGTCGAGTACGTGGAGGCCACCGGGCCGCTCTGCGACGTGCGGCGGCTGGTAGCGGCGCTGGCCGGGCGCGGCTACACCAGCCTGCACCACGCCGACCTCGTGGACGACTGGCTCGCGCGCCGCCTGAGCCGCGCCGCCGCTCAGCACGGCCTGCGGCTGAGCAGTTACCGCACGCCCTATTTCGTGAACGCGCTGCCCGAGCTGGCGGGGTATTTCGAGGGGCGCAAGCGGCCGTATTTTCAGACTGATTTCTACGTTTGGCAGCGCAAGCAGCACGGCATTCTGCTCGAAGACGGCGACAAGCCGTTGGGGGGAAAGTGGAGCTTCGATGCCGACAACCGGGGCCGGTTTCCGAAGGGCGAGACGGTGCCCGCTTATCCGTTTCCGGCCGAAAACGAGTTCACCCGCGAAGCGCGGGCCTACGTAGGCGCGCACTTCGCCGACCACCTCGGCTCGGCCGCCGCGCCGTTCAGCGGTGGGCGCGGCTCGTACCCGACCACGTTTGCCGAAGCCGAAGCCTGGCTGGAAGACTTTCTGCGGCAGCGACTAAGCAAATTCGGGGTCTATGAGGACGCGCTCGTGGCCGACGAGGACATTCTCTACCACGGCGTGCTCACGCCCATGCTCAACGTGGGCTTGCTCGTGCCCCAGCAGGTGCTGGACGCGACACTAGCCTACGCCTCCGATAACGAGGTGCCGCTGAACTCATTGGAGGGCTTCACGCGCCAGATTCTGGGCTGGCGCGAGTTTATCCGGGTCGTGTACGAGCGCGAGGGACGGCGGCAGCGGACGCGCAATTTCTGGGGCTTCACGCGGCAAATTCCGCGGAGCTTCTACGACGGCACGACGGGCATCGCCCCGGTGGACATGACCATCAAAAAGCTGTTGCGCACGGGCTATAACCACCACATCGAGCGGCTCATGGTTATGGGCAACTTCTTGTTGCTGTGCGAGTTCAGCCCCGACGCGGTGCATCAGTGGTTCATGGAGATGTACGTGGACTCCTACGACTGGGTGATGGTGCCCAACACGTACGGCATGACCCAGTTCGCCGACGGCGGGCTGATGACGACCAAGCCCTACATCAGCGGCAGCAACTACTTGATGAAGATGGGCGACTTCCCCAAAGGCCCCTGGCAGGCCGTCTGGGACGGACTGTTCTGGCGCTTCATGCACGTGCACCGCGATTTTTTTCTCCAGAACCCGCGCCTGGGAATGCTCGTCTCGACCTTCGACAAGATGAGCGCCGACAAGCAGGCCGCGCACCTGGGGCAGGCCGAAGCGTTTCTGGCCGGGCTGGGCTGAGGGCTGGACGAGCACGGGCACCCACTTCCCTCCTGACGTTACGCACGGCAAACCCCGAAGGGGTTTCGTAGCCTAGCCCAGGGTTGGCGAAGCCTACCCTGGGACCCAGCAGCACCAGCCAGGCCAGAACCCCAACGGGGTTCCGCCCACGCCCGCCTGATGACCAGCTACGGAACCCCATTGGGGTTCTGTTTCGATAGGCTACGTTCAACCCAGGGTAGACTCCTTTGTCGCCAACCCTGGGCTAGGCCACGAAACCCCTTTGGGGTTTGCCGTGCGTAACGTCAGTTCCCTCTTCAGCCATTTTACGATTTCAAGACCAAATCGTAATCTTTCCAGCCAGGGCACCAGGAGGGCAAAGCGGGCAGTTAGAACCCTCGGCGCAGGCAACCGGTGCGCGCTGCTATGGCCTTTCTGAGCATGAAACAACGCTTTATTCTGCTGCTGGCGCTGAGTCTGGGGCGGGCGGGCATGGCGCTGGCCCAACCCACGCCGCCCGCTACCTGCCCCAGCCCGGCCCCGGCCGACCTGACGGGCGCGGTGAGCTTCGGCGACGGCACACCCGGCAGCTGCACCCAGGCCGCGCTGCAAAGCCTGCTCGATGCTGGCGGGCGCATTCGCTGCGACTGCGGCCCCGCCCCACTGACGCTGACGCTGACCGCCCCGCTCACGGTGCCTAACCAAGAAGTGGTGCTAGATGGTAGCAATCTGCTCACTATCAGCGGTAACGACCAGGTACGCATTTTCGACAAGGCGGCGGCGGCCGACAACGCTGGTACGCTGCTGGCCCTGCAAAACCTGACCCTGCGCGACGGCCGGGCCGTGGATAACGGCCCCGGCTCGGGCGACCGGCTCGGCGGGGCCGCCATTCGGGGGCAGGCCAACGGGCGGCTGCGGGTTATCAACGTGCGGTTTCTGAACAACACCGGGCCGGCCTTACAGTCCGACGGCTGCGGGGCGGTGCATACCGTTGTGTATCAGGAAGTGCTGTTCGCGGGCTGCACGTTCGTGGGCAACCGGGGGGCCAACGGCGGGGCGGTGGGCACCATCGGCTCGGCCCAGCAATTCATCAACTGCGTGTTTGAGGACAACGCCGCGACCGGCACGGGCGGCACTTTCGACAAGGGCGGCATCGGCGGGGCGGTTTACGTGGACGGCATCGACCAGAGCAAGGCCAGCAATACGATGAGCCTCTGCGGCTGCCTGTTCCGGCGCAATACGGCCGGGATGCAGGGTGGGGCGGCAGCGCTGATTTTCTACCAGGACAAGGGCAGCTCGGCCAGCATCGACCGTTGCTTGTTTGAAGACAGCCAGGCTCAGACCGACCTGGGCGGCGGGCTGTACTACCTCAACGGGCCGCTCACGCTGACCAACTCGACTTTCAGCCGCAACCGCACCCCCGGGGCGGGCGGCGGGGCCTGGCTCACCAACGCGCCGCTCACGATGAGCAACTGCACCTTCGTGGGCAACGCGGCCAACGACGGAAGCGGCGGCGGGCTGGGCGGCGGCCTCTACGTGGGCGGCGACCCGAACGGCAGCGTCATCACGTCCAGCATTATCAACTGCACGTTCAGCGGCAACCGGGGGGCCAACTTCGCCAGCGCCATCCTGAACGGCAGTGAGCTGACGCTGAGCAACTCCATCTTTCTCAACAACCTGACCGGCGGCCCCTACCAGGGCAACCCCAACTACCAGAGCAACCCCTACGCGGGCGGCACCATCAACAAAGGCTCGGCCCTGACCGTGGGCCGGGGCAACGTGCAGTGGCCCGAAACCTACGCCGCCCAGTTCGGCCCCGCCCGCGAAGACTGGCTCACGCCCGACGTGCGGGTGGCCGACACCGGGCTGCTGCCGCTGGCCGACAACGGCGGCTCCACGCCCACCCAGGCGCTGCCCGCCGGTAGCCCGGCCCGCGGCTGGGGCCTGGCCCCCGGCGCGCCCCCCACCGACCAGCGCGGCGTGCCGCGCCCGCCCGGCGCGGGCGATGCCGGCGCGTTTCAGTTCGGCGGACTAGGTCCGCTGCCGGTGGTGCTCACCGGCTTCGAGGCGCGGCGCACTGGCCCGGCCACCGTAGGGCTGAGCTGGCGCACGGCCAGCGAAACTAATTGCGCCGGCTTTCGGGTCGAGCGTCGCCCGGCTTCGGCCAGTGGCACGCCCCCGACCCTGCCCGCCAGCTGGCAGGCCGCTGGCTGGGTGGCGGGCGCGGGCAGCAGCCTCACGCCGCGCGCCTACGCCTGGCCTGATGCCGCCGCTGGCCCCGCCGCCGCCTACTATCGCCTGGCTCAGCTCGACTTCGACGGGCGGGTGAGCTACTCGGCCGTGCGGGTCGTGCCGGCGGCGGCGGCGACCGCGCTCAGCCTGGCTCCTAACCCGGCCCGCGCCTACGCCGAACTAACCGGCTCCGCCCCCGCTGAGGCCCCTGCCGAGGCGCTGGCGGTGCTCGACGCGCGGGGGCGAACCGTGCGGCGCTGCCCGGCCGGCACCCGGCGCCTGGACCTGACCGGGCTGGCACCGGGCCTGTACCTGGTGCGCCTGGCGGGGGGGCGCTGCCTGCGGCTGCTGGTGGAGCCGGGGGAGTAGTCCGGGCCAGGGCAGCGACCGGCCCAGACGGGTGCGCGGTAGCGGGTCAGAATTTCTTCGTAACTAGCCGGTCCGTAGGCTGACTACGTGGTAGTTTGGCCACTGCGACGCATCCTGCTTCCCCGCAGCCAGCTCAAAACCCGCGCTAGGCTCACGGCTCTGGTTTCTGTGTTATCCTTTTCTCCACTTTTCTTCCCCAACTCTTTCATGGAACCGACCTCTCCTAATTCTTTCGGCACGACCTCCTACGGGGCCACCGGCCTGGGCAACCGCACCGTGGTGCCCGTGGGTAAGGGCACCCGCTTCGGGGAATATTTTATCGACGCCCTCCTCATCGGCGTTGTGAGCTACACTATTCAATTCGCGCTGATTTCCGCGATGGGAATTGGGGCGTCCTCGCTGGCCTGGCCCATCAGCCTCGGTCTGAAGTTCGCCTACTACTACTTCCAGGAAAAAGGCACCGGCCAGACCCTCGCCAAAAAAATGCTCGGCACCAAAGCCGTGATGCTGGACGGCTCGCCCGTGACGGACGACGCCGTGCTGAAACGTAGCCTCTGGCGCCTGATTCCGCTTGTGGACGAACTCACCTTTCTCTTCAGCGACCGTGGCCTGCACGACTCGCAGTCGGAGACGACGGTCGTTTCGGCCAAGTAATGCGAGCCGCCTATTCGCTCAGAAAAACGAAAGTTCCCGCTCGGTTGCGAGCGGGGACTTTCGTTTTTTCCGGGTAATAGCTCCTCAACCGCGCGTTGTCCGGCTACCGTCCGCCGCCTTCTTCGCTCAGCAAATGGGCGTGGTCGCGCAGGATGGTGCGCAGAAACGACTCGTCGCCGAGGTCGGACTGCACGCCGAGCAGGGCTTTGATTTTGGTGGCCGCCTCGTTGAGCAGCACGAAATTTTGCTGGGCCACGCCGCGGCTCAGCAGCTGCCGCAACAGGGCCGCGTCGTGGTCGGCGAGTTGGGCGGCCTGCGCGAACACGGGCTGATAGGAATAGCCGGGCGGCAGGGGCGGCTCGGGCTGAAGCAGACGCTGGTCGGGGCGGGCCTTGAGGCTGATGACGGTGGTGCCGGCCGCGAGGTCGCCCAGGCGCTGGCCTTTGCCGTTGATGAGAATGGTGAGCAGGGCCGGCGCGCCGTAGAAGCCAATGACTTCGAGCGGGCGCAGCAGCCAGCGCAGCACGTAGTCGCCGAGGCTGGGCCGGGTGCCGTCGAGGCGCATGACGCGGGTCGAGCGGGCGCGCTTGCCCAGGCTCTGACCGTTGAAATAAATTTCGCAGGCCAGGTGGTAAAACGTGGTGGGCAGCAGCGCCAGCACGAAGCCCGCGACCTTGCCCAGCTCCAGCCCGCTGGCGAGCACGGCCACGAAAATAAACCATACCGCGTAGAGCAAATAGTCGAGCAGCGTGGCCAGAATGCGGTCGCCGAGGCTGGCCACCTCGTATTCGAGGCTGACGTTTTGGGTGGTTTGAACGCGGACGGTGGACATGAGACGCGGGGAGCCAGCAGCGGATACAGACGAAAAAAGCGGCGCGGCCACGAACCTAACGCCGCGAGCGCTTTCTGGTTTGCGGCGCGGGCCGGCCGTTGGCGGGCGGCTAGTACATTTACTCGGGTAAACCCCCGCAATCAGTCCGCCCCGCCCCCGCCATGCGCGAAGCCCTGTTCCGCCGCCTCAACCAGGAGCGCTGGCAACGCTACGAAACCGCCGGCCCTGAAATGGCCCAGAACCCGGACGAGCTGGCCGCCCGCTTCGTGGCCCTGACCGACGATTTGGCCTACGCCCAGACGTTCTACCCCGAGTCGGACACGACGACCTACCTCAACCGGCTGGCCGGCCGCCAGCACCAGGCCCTGTACCGCAACCGGCCCGAGCCGCGCGGACGCTTCGCCCGGTTCTGGCTGCGCGAAGTGCCGCTCGTGCTCAGCCAGCACCGGCGCGAGTTGCGCTGGGCGCTGCTCATCACCCTGCTCAGCGCCTGCATCGGGGCCTTGTCGGCGGCCTACGATGAGACGTTCGTGCGCGTCGTGCTCGGCGACGACTACGTGAACCGCACGCTGGCCAACATCCACCGCGGCGACCCGATGGCCATCTACAAGAGCATGGACGAGTCGCCGATGTTCTTGTACATCACCTTCAACAACGTGCGCGTGGCGCTGCTCGCTTTTGCCATGGGCATTTCGGCCGGGCTGGGCACCACCTACATGCTGTTTCAAAACGGGGTAATGCTCGGCGCGTTCCAATTCTTTTTCTTTCGCCAGAAGCTGCTCGCGGCGGCCCTGCTCAGCATCTGGATTCACGGCACGCTGGAGATTTCGTCCATCGTAGTGGCCGGCGGGGCGGGCTACATCCTGGCGCGGGGCATCCTGTTTCCGGGCACCTTCACCCGCACCGAGGCCCTGCGCCGGGCGGCCCGCGCCGGCCTCAAGGTGGCCGTGGGCACGGTGCCGCTCTTCGTCATCGCCGGCTTTCTGGAAAGCTTCGTTACGCGCCACACCGAAATGCCACTGCCTGTCAGCCTGGCCATCATCGGCAGTTCGGCCGCTTTCATCGGCTGGTACTACGTCTGGCTGCCGCGCCAGGTACGCCGCCAGGGGCTAGTTGCTACCGAAGCCGCCGCTTGAGCCGGCCCGGCTATCCCTCCCTAATCCCGCGTCCCTAATCCTTCATCCTGTCATGAAAAACGACTACCTGACCGAAGCTGACTTCCGGCAGCCGCGCGACTTCGGGGCGAAAATCAACGCCACGTTTGGGTTTTTGTCCGCCCATTTTCAGCCCCTGGGGCGCTGCGTGGCCTATTTCGTACTGCCCATCGCCCTGGTATCGGGCATCGCCCTGGGGCTGATGCAGGTCACGATGCAGGGTCGCCTGGCGGAATTCGGCCGGCAGGCAAAAACCAGCGACACGCCCGACTTCAGTAACCTGTTCGCGGGCGGCTTCGCCGGCTCGTTCGTGCTGGGCTTGCTCGGCACGGTGCTGGCCTACCTGGTCGTCACGATTACAACCGTGGGCTACGTGCGGGCGCGCCTGGACCTGCCCGCCACCGAGGAAGTGCAGCCCCGGCAGGTGTGGAGCTACATCCGCCGCGACCTGGGCCGCATGATTCTCTACCTGATTCCGCTCGGGATGCTGAGCGTCGTGGCGGCGCTGCTCTTCGTCGTGCCGGCCATCTGGCTCAGCATTCCAGTCGCCCTGTTCAACATCGTGCTCGTGCTCGAAGAAACTGGTTTCAGCGCCACGCTCAACCGCTGCATCAGCCTGGTAAAAGAAAACTGGTGGGCCACGCTGGGGCTGATTCTGGTCATGAGCATCATCCGCGGCATCATCGGGCTGGTTTTTCAGATTCCGCAGTTCGTGGTGATAGGGGCCAAAGCGGCGCACCTGCCCGGGCTGGGTTCCGACGCGGCCGTGCTCACCACGCAGTGCTTCACGGCCATCGGCCAGATTCTGCTCTACGTGCCCGGCATCCTGGCGCTGGTTTTTCAGTATTTCAACCTCGTTGAGCAGAAGGAAGGGCTGGGTTTGCGCGGCCTCGTCGGGCAGCTCGGCCAAGCCCCGCGCCCGGCCGCCAACCAAACCTTCCGCCCCGACGAAGAGGGCGAGTATTAGGTTTAGCAAGACATGAAACGTTAGACATGAGACATAAGACTCTCGCCGAGGAAAGTCTCATATCTAATGTCTCATGTCTCATGTCTCATGTCTCATGTCTCATGTCTCATGTCTCACGTCTCACGTCTCATGTCTCACGTCTCATGTCTAAAGTTTGACCGCTTACGCTTAGCTCATGCTTCTTATTTACCGGTTGAAACGCGCCGTAGCGCGCCGAATGCTGCTCGGCGCGCTGCTGAGCGCGGCCCTGGTGCTGCCGCCCGCCGCGCTGCTGGCGCGGCCCGCGCCGACCCCGCCCGCCGACTCGGCCGCCGCTTCGCGCTTCGTGGCCCGGCCGCTGCCGGCCGACCACGCCGCCGGGGCGCGCCTGCGCCAGCCCGCGGCGGCCCGCGCCCGCCTCGACGAGCTGGCCGGGCAGCGCGACTTTCGCTACCAGGATACCACCGCGCCCGGCCCCAGCGCCTGGGACCGGTTTTGGTACCGGGTGCTGCACTGGCTCAGCCAGTGGCTGAGCGGCACCAGCTACCAGGGTTTCTGGCGCTGGGTTTTCTACGCCCTGTTCGCGGCGGCCGGCGTGTTCATCGTGCTCAAGCTGCTGCAAGTGGACCTAACGGCCGCCTTCGGGCGCTCGCCGCGCCGCGCGCCGCTGGGCTACGACACGGCCGCCGAAAACATCCACGAGCTGGATTTCGCCGCCCGGCTGGCCGAAGCCGAAGCCGCCGGCAACCGTCGCCTAGCCCTGCGCCTGGGCTACTTGCAGCTGCTCAAACAGCTCAGCGACCAGCAGCTCATCGACTGGCAGCCCGACAAAACCAACCAGACCTACCTGCGTGAACTGGCCGCCGGCCCCCGCCCCGCCCTGCGCCCGCCCTTCGCCGAGCTGACGCGGCAGTTCGAGTACGTCTGGTACGGCGAGCTGCCGCTCAGCCCCACCCTCTACGGCGAGGCGCGCGCCAGCCAGCAAGGGCTGGGGCGACAGCTGGCCGGGGCGGTGGCTGGGTGAGTGGTGCTTGAGTACTGAGTATTGGGGGTCATTGTCATGCAGAGCGTAGCGAAGCATCTCGCTCGCTTCGTTGCTAACGTTCATATTTACCGCGTCACGCGAGATGCTTCACTACGTTCAGCATGACAACGACCCTCAACACCCAACGCCAAACTTCGAACGTACGGCCTTTGTGCTTTCCCTCTGAATGACGACTTTTCGCCTTTACCTGCTCGGGCTGCTGGCCTTGTTCGGAGCCTACGTGGCGCTTGAATACTACCGGCCCAAGCCGCTGGACTGGACGCCCATGCTCAGCAGCAAAGACAAAATCCCGTATGGCACTTATGCCCTGTTCGACGCGTTGCCCGCGCTGCTCGGCACCGACTCGGTAGCGAGCGTGCGCGTGCCGGTGTACAACCAGTTTTTTGACCAGGACGAGCCGGAAACCGAGGCCGACTCTACCCGTCGCCCGGCCCTGGCCGAACGAACCGTAACGACGACCAACCGCGACAGCACGACGACCACAACTTACGCCCCCGCCGCCGACGCGCCCGACACGGCCACCGTGGCGAGCCGCGAGCCGGACGACCCCGCGCCAAAAGCCGCCGCTGACAACGCCGAAGACGACGCGCGCGGCGAGCGCCGCGACGCGCTCGTGCCCCGGCTGCCGGCCCGAGCCACGAGCTACTTATTTGTCAATGAGCGCTTCACCCTCAGCCCACTGGAGGCGCGGGCGCTGCTGAGCTTCGTGGCCGCCGGCAACGACGTATTCATCGCCGCCGAGCGGTTTGACGGCCCCGGCTTCGGTGGCCGTAACCTGTTCGCCGACTCGCTCGGCATCCGCGCGCTCGATGCCGACTCGGGCCTCGTGCGCCGCGCTCAGGCCGGCAGCGGGCCGCGCGAAACCGACTCGGTGCGGGTACACTTTCTCAACCGCGCGCTGGGTGGGGCGAGCTTACGGTTGCCCTACCAGGCGGCCAGCACTTACCTGGCCGTGCGCGCTACTTCCACCGGCGCTGACGCTGGCCCCGGCCGCGAAGTCACCGCGCTCGCCACCGACGAGCAGGGGCGCACCGTGGCCCTGCGCCTGACCCACGGGCGCGGCCACGTCGTGCTGTGCAGCGTGCCGCTGGCCCTGAGTAATTATTACCTGCTGCCGGCGGCCCGGCGGCCGTTCGCGCTGGCGGCCCTTTCGTATTTGCCCGCTGGGCGGCCCGTGTGGTGGGACGAGTATCAGAAGCAGGGCCGCGTGGGCGAACAGTCGCTGCTACGGGTACTACTCGCTCACGACGCGCTGCGCTGGGCTTACTACCTGCTGCTGGCCACGACGGTGCTGTTCGTTTTTATCGAAGCCCGGCGGCGGCAGCGCGTCATTCCGGTGCTCAAGCCGCTGCCCAACACGACGCTGCTTTTCACGCGCACCGTGGCCGGGCTGTATCAGCAGGGCCGCAACCACGCGCGCATCGCCGAGAAGAAAACGGCCCTGTTCCTGGACTACCTGCGCGCTCGCTTCCAGGAAGCCCAGCCGGATTTGGCCGACGAAGGTTTTCAGGAGCGCCTCAGCCAGAAAGCCGGCCTGCCGCCCGAGCGGGTGCGCGAGCTGGTGCGCCTCATCAACTTCGCCCGCACCGCGCCCCTCATCTCCGACCGCGAGCTGCTTACCTTGAGCCGCGCCATTCGGAATTTCAAGCGCGAGGCGGGGTAAGGTTGGTTGGTTATTTTTGGTTTATTGTTGCTGAATTTGAAGCAGTTAAACGGCTTGCTCAATCCTCTCATTCTTAGCGCTCGTATTTTTTTGCACTGTGCCTGGAAAGACTGATTCCAGCTGATTGCATTATTCCGATAATCTGCCCTAGCGGCTCATCTAAGCAGTTTTTTTACTAATTGACATGGAGAACGAAGACTTTTCGCCCCTCGCCCATCCCCAGCCTACGCTGCCGAGCCTGCCTGACCCGCAACCGGAAACCCCGGCCGTGCTGCCCGCGCCCGACTCGGGTATGGCGGCAGCTACGACCGATTTTACACCGGCCGCACCTGAGGCAGCCGCGTCGCTGGCCTCCTCGCTAGCCGCGTCAGGGGCGGCCGCGTTCACCTCGGAAAGCTCGTCCGCGCCCGCGGTGGCGGCTGGCTCGGCCACGGCTTTCGCCCCGCGCGTGGACTTGTCGCGCCTCACGGCCAAGACGGCCGCCGTGCGCGAGCAAATCGGGCAGGTCATCGTCGGGCAAACGGACCTGCTGGAGCTGCTGCTCACGGCGTTGCTCGCCGACGGGCACGCGCTGCTCGAAGGCGTGCCAGGCGTGGCCAAAACGCTCACCGCCAAGCTGCTCGCCCGCACCCTCGACGTGCCCTTCAGCCGCATCCAGTTCACGCCCGACCTCATGCCGGCCGACGTGCTCGGCACGAGCGTGTTCCGGCCCGCCACCGGCGAGTTCGAGTTTCGGCCCGGCCCCATCTTCGCCAGCGTCGTGCTGATTGACGAAATCAACCGCGCCCCGGCTAAGACCCAATCGGCCCTGTTCGAGGTGATGGAGGAGCGCACCATCACCCAGGACGGCACCACGCGCCACCTCGGCTCGCCGTTCGTGGTGCTCGCCACCCAAAACCCCATCGAGCAGGAAGGCACCTACCGCCTGCCCGAAGCCCAGCTCGACCGCTTCCTGTTCAAGCTCAACGTCGGCTATCCGACGCTGGCCGAGGAAGTCCAGATTTTGCAGGGCCATCACAGTGGCTTCGGCGGCGCTCCGCTGGAGCGGGTGCGGCCCATGCTCACGGCCCCCGACCTGGCCGCGCTGCGTCAGCAAGTGGGCCAGCAGCGCGTCGAGGCCAACGTGCTCGAATACATCGCCAAGCTCGTCGGCCAAACCCGCGCCCACAAGTCGCTCTACCTCGGCGCCTCGCCCCGCGCCAGCCTGGCCCTGCTCAACGGGGCTAAAGCCCTGGCCGCGCTCCGCGGCCGCGACTTCGTCACGCCCGAAGACGTGCAGTTTCTGGCCCCGCCCGTGCTGCGCCACCGCATCATGCTCACGCCGGAGAGAGAGATGGAAGGCGGTACGCCGGACGAGGTGGTGAAGCAATTGCTGCAAGCGGTGGAGGTGCCGCGGTAGTCAATCAAAAAAGTTAAAAAGTGTCCTACTCCCTTCCCTGGCTACTCGCCCGGCTCGACCAAGCTGAGCGCGTGAAATATCTGCTGTTCTGGGGGCACCGGCCCAGCCCCGATGGCATGGTCGGCAAGTCGTGTTTCAGTCAGTGGTGGCCAGCCGCATTTACCGTGGCCGGCGACACCTACGCCACGGCCGAGCACTGGATGATGGCCGAGAAAGCCCGCCTGTTTGGCGACGGCGACGTGCGGGCCGAAATTCTGGCCGCCGACAGTCCGGCGGCGGCTAAGAAGCTTGGTCGTGAGGTGCGAAACTTCGACGCGGCCACCTGGGACGCGCGCAAATACGCGCTGGTGTGCGCCGGCAACGCCCACAAATTCGGCCAGCACCCGGACCTGGCCGCGTTCCTGCTGACTACCGGCGAGCGGGTGCTGGCGGAAGCCAGCCCGGTGGATGCCATCTGGGGCATTGGCCTGGCCGCCGACCATCCCGACGCTGAAAATCCCGCCGCCTGGCGCGGCGAAAATTTGCTGGGCTTCGCCCTGATGGAAGTCCGCGACCAACTCCGTACCGCATGAGCTTCTTCCTCACCAACCGCTTTTTCTACGCCCTCACGGCCCTCATCGCGGGCTTCGTGGTGGCCTTCTTCCTACCCTGGCTACTCGGCCCGATGCAGGCACTGCTGGGCGTGGTGGCGTTGCTGACGGCGATTGACGCGGCCTTGCTCTACGCGCCGGCCAAAGTCAGTCCGGTTTTCGGGCGGCGGGTGCTGGGCGACAAGCTCGCCAACGGCTCCGACAACGACGTACGGCTGTTCCTGGAAAACCGCTACCGGTTCGGGATTCAGGCGGAGGTGATTGACGAGATTCCGCACCAGTTTCAGCGGCGCGACGTGCTGTTTCGGGCCAGCGTCGCGCCGGGACAGACGCAGGTTATCACCTATCAACTGCGGCCGCTGAAGCGGGGCGAGTACGAGTTTGGGCGGGTGAACGTGTACGCGGCCTCGCCGCTGGGGCTGGTGCGGCGGCGGTTTCGCTTCGAGCAGCCGCGGCTGGTGCCGGTCTATCCGTCGTTTTTGCAGATGCGGCAGTATGAGCTGCTCGCCATTCATAACCGGCTGACGGAATTCGGCGTGAAGCGCATCCGGCGCGTGGGGCAGAGCATGGAGTTCGAGCAAATCCGGCCCTACGCGGCCGGCGACGACCCGCGCACCATCAACTGGAAAGCCAGCGCCCGCCGCGCCGGCGGTCCCGGCGCTGATA
>Ga0123336_10000761_pt1 | contig 31244 bp, 23 predicted proteins | sample SSSSmetaG_FD_96466 | JGI IMG/M metagenome (GOLD analysis project Ga0123336, IMG submission 96466) | Glacier valley bacterial and archeal communities from Borup Fiord, Nunavut, Canada, to study Microbial Dark Matter (Phase II) - ​SSSS metaG | ecosystem: Environmental > Aquatic > Freshwater > Ice...
CGCCGGCCTGGACGCCCACCATCAGGTTGAAGCTGCCCTGGTTGGTGGTGCCGTTGGGCACCAGGCGCTGGCCGGCCTGAAAGCCCAGCAGCACGTTGTGGCCCACCCCGCCCTGGCCCAGGTTTAGGCCGCCGTCGGCGCGGATGCCCAGGCCCACCACCGCCGCGCCGAGCACGTCCCCGGTGCCGGTCAGGGCCGAGGTCACCACGGCGTTGGCCGTTGTCAGCGTCCCGTTCACCGTGCCGTTGCCGCTGACGTTGAAGTTGCTGCCGGCCTGCTGGGCGGTTTGATTCAGGATGGCGTTGGCGCCGGTGGCCAGCGGTTGCCAGGCGGGGGCGGCGGCGGTGTCGGCGTTGAAATAGAACCCGGCCGGGGCCCCGGTCTGGTACAGCAGCAGCCCGGTGGCCGGGCTGGCAATGCCGGCCACCGCCGCCACGCGCGGCAGCAGCACGCCCTTGCTGCTGCTCACAATGTCGAGCGCGGCCGAGGCGTCGGGGGTGGTGGTGCCGAGGCCCACGCCCTGGGCGCGGGCCAGCAGGGGAGCGAAGGCTAAGAGAAGGGCCGCCAGCAGGGCCCGGCGCATGAATAAATTACGCATCAGTGCAAGTTTTGAAGGAGAGAAATGAATCGGGACGCTACTTTCTGGCACAGTGTCAATAAGTATTTGAATAATAAAATTAATAAAAATTTACTGAATTGATGTATTTCGGTTTCTTGCGTCCCCCCATTCTGACGGGGCGCCCCGGGGCGCCCTCCCCGGGCACGAAACCCGCGCCCGCCCGCGTTGTGCCCGCGCCACCCCCGACCTTTGCCGCATGACCCGCCGCTTCCGCCTGTGCTTCCCCCTCGTGGGCCTGCTCGTTGCGGCGCTGCTATTCATCCCCGAAGCCCGGGCCCAAGTGCGGCCGGGCCTGCGTGAGGCTCCGCCGCCCAGCACCCGGCGCTGCCGCTGGGTGCGCCTGGCGCCGGGCCGCGACACCACGGCGTTTGCGTTGGCCGATACGCTGACGGTGGTGCCCACCTCGGCGACGGCCGGCGGGCGCGGGCTGAATTACGACGCCCGCCTCGACCGCTACCGTTGGGTGCGGCCCGCCCCGCGCGACAGCAGCGGCGCCCCGCGGCCCGACTCGCTGCTGGTGTGCTACCGGGTGCTGCCGCTGCAGCTCACCGCGGCGCGCTACCGCCGCCCCATTGGGCTGATGGACAGCCTGGACTTTCGGCGCGGGGCGATGCGCTTCGAGGACTTCTCGCAGAAGGAGCAAATCCTGAGCACGCCGGGCATCAGCAAGACCGGCAACCTGGCGCGGGGCATCAGCTTCGGCAACACCCAGAACGTGTTCGTGAACTCGGCCCTGAACCTGCAGCTCGAAGGCCAGCTGGCCGACAACATCCACCTCACGGCCGCCATCTCCGACCAGAACGTGCCCTTCCAGCCCGAGGGCAACACCCAGCAGCTGCAGCAGTTCGACAAAATCTACATCACCCTCACCAACCCCAACTGGAACCTGACGGCCGGCGACGTGGTGCTGCGCAACAAGCCCGACTACTTCCTGCGCTACTACAAAAACATCCAGGGCGCGGCGGCGGAGGCCAACTTCGGGCCGCCGCTGGTGGGCTTCACCGGCGGGGCCGGGCCGGGCGTGCCCAACGCCACGTACCTGAACGGGGTGGCCGGGCAGCTCCCGGCCGGCCCCGCGCCGCCCACGCTCAACCCCCCGGCCGTGAGCCAGCCCCAGCTCACCGACCCTGCCGGGCAGGGCCCCAACCGCCTGCCGGCAACCGGCGCGCCGCTGCCCCTCGGCGACCGCGCCCCCGTGACGGGCGCTGTGGTGAGCGGCGCGGGCGTGCGCAAGGGCGTGGCGTGGCGCTCGTCGACGGCCGCGGCGGGCGGGGTGGCCAAGGGCAAGTTCGCCAGCCTCGACGTGGCCCCCATCGAGAACGTGCAGGGCCCGTACCGCGTCACGGGCCCCAACGGCGAGCAGTACATCATCGTGCTGGCCAACTCGGAGAAGGTGTACCTCGACGGCCGCCTGCAAACCCGGGGCTTCGACCAGGACTACACCATCGACTACAACCTGGCCGAGGTCACGTTCACGCCGCGCCACCTCATCACGCGCAACACCCGCATCAAGATTGATTTTGAGTACTCCGACCTCAACTATTCCCGCTCGCTCTACGCCCTGAGCCACTACCAGCAAGTGGGCCGGCTGAGCGTGCACGGCAACTTCTACCAGGAAGCCGACAACCCCGAGAACGCGCCCAACCTGAACCTGAACGACAGCCTCCGGGCGCAGCTGCGGCGGGCCGGCAACGTGGCCTTCGCCCAAACCTTCGGGGCCGATTCGGTGCCGTACGTGCGCACCCAGGTGCTGTACCGCCGCGACCCGGTCACCGGCCGCTTCCGCCACGCCGTGGGGGCCGACACCCTGCGCGGGGTGTACGCCGTGCGCTTCACCGACGTGGGCCAGGGCAACGGCGCCTACCGCGCTTCGGTGACCGACCTGGCCAGCAACGGCCGGGTGTACGAGTACCTCGGCCCCGGCCAGGGCCGCTACGCCCCGGTGCGCCGCGTGCCCACGCCGCTGCTCAAGCAGCTGGTGGCGGGCGGGGCCAGCTTCCAGCTCGACAGCAGCACGACGGTGTTTGTGGACGCGGCCCGCTCGCGGCTCGACCGCAACCGCTTCTCGCCCCAAAGCGACCAGGACGGGGCCCTGCGCGTGGGCTACGTGGTGCAAAACCGCCGCCTGCCCGCCGCCCTGGCCGGGGGTGCGCTCCGCGGCTACCGCCTGCGCTCCACCCTCGACTACGAGTACACCGGCCGCCACTTTGCGCCGATTGACCGCTACCGCGACGTCGAGTTCGACCGCAACTGGAGCGTGGCCAACACCGGCCAGGGCACCGCCGCCGGCGTCACACCGCGCGAGGACAACGTCTTCAACCTGAGCCTGGGCGTGGCCAGGGACGCGAACAACAACGTGAATTACCGCTTCAGCCGCCGCTTCCGGCCGGGCGAGGTGAACGGCCAGCAGCACTGGCTCGACGCGGCCCAGAAGGTGGGCCGCCTGGAGCTGCGCGGCTCGCTGTTCGTTTTGAGTTCCGACGCCGGGCGCTTCCACTCCGACTGGGCGCGGGGCGAGGCCACGGGCCGTTTCGTGGGCGGTAAGCTGGTGCCCGGCTACGCCTACCGCTTCGACAAAAACCGCGTCGGCTCCGCCACCACCGACACCGTGCGCTCGGCCAACTATTTTGACGAGCACAACGTGTTTGTGCAGAGCCGGGACTCGGCCCGCACCCAGTTCCGGCTCGACTACAGCTACCGGCGCGACCAAACCCCCACCCGCGAGCAGACCGCGCTGGTCCTGCGCGGCATTGCCCAAACCTGGCAGGGCACGCTGGCTTCGCGCCTGGGCAAAACCCAGGACATCCGGGTGCTGGCCACCTACCGCGACCTGGACTCGCTGGGCGGCGCGCGGCAGCGCAACGTGCTCGGGCAGGTGTTCTACAACGCCACGCTGCTGCAGAACCAGGTGCGCTCGGAGCTGGCCTACAGCGTGGCCACCGGCCGCGAGCTGAAGCGCGACTACACTTTCCTGGCCGTGCCGGCCGGCCAGGGCACCCACTACTGGCGCGACACCAACGGCGACGGCCAGCAGCAGAAGGACGAGTTTTTCGAGGCCCAGGCGCCCGATGCGCAGTTCCGCACCTACATCAAGGTGTACCTGCCCACGGCCGACTACCTCATCGCCTTCACCAACCGCCTCAGCTACCGCCTCACGGCCAACGCCCCGCGCGGCTGGCGCGAGGCCGGCGGCTGGCGCGCCGGGGCGGCCCACTTCGCCACCCTGAGCAGCATCACCGTGGACCGGCGCACCACCGACCCCGCGGTGCTCTCGCGCCTGAGCCCCTTCGGCTTCAACAAGGACGACGCCCAGTTGCTGGCCTTCAACCAGCTGCTGCGCAACACGCTCTACTTCAACCGCTCGAACCCCGTGTTCGGGGCCGAGCTCACCGTGCAGCAAACCCAGCAGAAGTCCCTGCTGGCCCAGGGCTCTGACCTGCGCAACCTGAGCAGCCAAACGCTGCTGCTGCGGCGCACGCTGGCCACCTCGTTCACGGGCCGCCTCACCGGCACGCGCGACATCCGGGAGGCCACCAGCACCTACCTGCCCACCCGCAACTACCGCCTTGTGCTCTACTCGGTGCAGCCCGAAATCAGCTACCAGCCCACGCCCGCCCTGCGCCTCACCGGTACCTACCTGCGCACCACCAAGCAGAACGTGTTCGAGGGCTCGGAATTCCACACCCAGGGCACTTTCGATGAGCTGGGCATTGAAACCCGCCTCAGCCAGGTCAACAAGCGCACCCTCACGGCCGCCACCCGCTACACCGGCGTGCAGTTCACCGGCGCCAACCCCAACTCCCTGGTCGCCATCGAAATCCTCAACGCCCTGCGCCCCGGCAGCAACTTCACCTGGACCCTGAACGTGGAGCAGCGCCTCAGCAACGGCCTCAACATCACCCTGGCCTACGACGGCCGCAAAGCCAACGGCCTGAGCACCGTGCACACCGGCCGGATGCAGGTGGCGGTGCTGTTTTAGGAAACCACTATTTCGTCGTCAAACGAAATTGGCGTGATGTTCAGCAAATGCGCCACCAGTTCCTTCCGGGCGTAGAATGCACGCGAGGTGCTGCCGTGGCCCGCGCCTTTGGTGCGAGGCTGAATGTACTGTCCAAGCCTGCCGGACAAAGCGCGCCCGCTGCGAACTTCTGTCCGAATCGTTTCATAATCGGCTTTCAGCGCGGCGTGCAGAGCCGGATTATCCAAATCAAATTCGGCAATGCTGTGCAGAATGGACCGGTGTTCTTCCGGGCTTTCGTGAATTCGGGCCACCAGCAATGTCTTGCGCAGCTTGTTGTAAAGGTGACTTTCCTCGAATTCCTTTTGCAAAATTTCCACTGGGTCCAGCATGGTGATGGCGACGGTTTCCTTCACGCGCAACTGGCCGTCGCGCCCGTACACCAGCGACGTGGACTTCAATTCCCAACTGCCAAAATTGGGCGCCCGCGAGCTGTTGAGGGGCAAGTGCAATACCCGCTCCAGCGTGTGGCCCGCCCAGCCTTTGTTCTTTTTGCCGTTAACAAAAATGCCAACGCCATGCGCCTGCGCCACGGCCACCAAATCCTGCTGCAACAGTTGGCTTAATAGTTCGACAGCTGCCGCTCTTTCCATGTCAAATATTTCTGGTAGCCAGCATTTCCAAAGTGGGGGTACGGTCGCCCGAGCTAGCAATGCGACGAGGTGCCAGCAAGGTTTTAATGTGAAATCCTAAGTCGCTATACAGCTCCAAGACACGCGGAGTGGCTTGGTTGGTTACCACCATTGGCAAGTCGTGCAAGCACAGCCAGAGCGCCAGCTTTTCCTGGTCGGCCCAAGTGAAACCCTCTTTGGCGTACTGGGTGAATGACGTGTCGTACGGTGGGTCAACGTACAAAAAATCGTCGCTGCCCAGTTCTGCGGCATCAAACGTCTGCTGCTGGATTTCCCAGCGCCGCAGCGTATTTCCAAAGTGGGTGAAATTGCGCGTGTAGTTTATCTTTTTGTACCGCCCAAAGGGAACATTGAATTCGTTCTTGCTATTAAAGCGGCACAGGCCATTGAAGCACGTTCGATTTAAATAATAAAATAAGCCAGCTGCTTCCTTTGTAAGGTGTTTCTTGGCCCGAACCAACGCATTAAAGTTAGCTCGCGCTGCGTAAAAAGCGGTTTCTTCGTTCAACATATCAGCTTCAATCACCAGGCCCAATTGCAGCCACTGGTAAAAGTTTATCACGTGCTCGTTGATGTCGGAAAGCAACGCGGTAGCAGGATTTAACCCAAGCGCCACTCCCATGCCGCCCACAAACGGCTCTACCAAGCGCCGGCCGGCAAAAGGCTGCCATAGAGGTTTCAAGGTGGGCAGCAGCCAGCGTTTTCCTCCTGCCCACTTCAGTGCCGGACTGAGGCCCATGCTTTCGGCCCCAAGGGTATATTCTGGAAATAAAGACCCGCTAGAATACATAATATCAAATATTTATCGCTTGATTTATACGTAATTACCTGTGTATTTGCTGTGCATAAAAGTAGTGCTTTTAGCCAAGCTGCTTTCATTTATTGGCGCTTAACAGACACTTTGGTTGCTTTCGCAGTCCGCGCCGCCAGCCCGGCCGTCAGCTCGCGCTGCTTGAAGCACAGCGGCAGCTTCACCCCCGAGCGGAAGGCCCGCACGGTAATTTCGGCGCAGGCGCGGGCGTCGGATAGGGCGTCGTGGTGGTTAAGCGGGATGCCGAAATGCCTGGCCACGTGGTCGAGTTTGTGGCGTTCCAGCTGCGGCCAGCACACCCGGGCCAGTTTCACCGAGCACAGGGAGTGGAAGGCGGGGACGGGCACCCCAAAATCGCGGCACGTGTACTCGAGCACGCTCACGTCGAAGGCCGAGTTGTGGGCCACCACGGGCTGCTGGTGGAGGTAGGGCAGGAGCCGGGGCCACACGTCGGCCAGGGTGGGCGCGTCGTGCAGGCGTTCGGCGGCGATGCCGTGCACGCGGAAGTTGCCCCAGTCCACGCGCACCTCGCGGGGCCGCAGCAGCGTTTCGAAGCTCTCGACCAGCACGCCGCCGCAGTAGCGCACCACGCCCACGGCGCAGGCGTGGCCCGCTGCTCGTTGGCGGTTTCGAAGTCGATGGCGGTGAAGTCGAGCGCCGCCAGGGCTTGGGTAATGGCTGCTTGCATGGCCACAAGGTACTTCTCAGAGGCCGGCCAGCCGGCGGGCGGGGCGCACCACGGCCAGCTCGGCCTGGCCGGCGGGGGCCTGGGCGGCATCGAGGGTGGTTTTGGCGGCGGCCAGCCACGCCGGGGCGGCTGCGCGCCCGGTTTCGAGCTGCCCGAGGCGCTCCAGCACCAGCCCGGCCACCGCGGCCAGTTGCCGGGAAAGGGGCGCGTATTCGGCAAGGGCGGGGTTCAGCACCAGCAGCAGCTGCAAACGGGTGTCGTTGGCTTGCCACAGCAGGGCCTGCCGGCGCAGCGCACCCAGCTGCCGCTGCCGGGTGGCGGGCGGCGTGGGCGGCGCGAGCACGCTGTCGACCACCGCGCCGAAGCGGCGGGCCACTTCCGCCTCGGCCGGCGCGGCGTCCACTAGGCGGTTGAGGCGCGTTTCGGTGGTGTAGGCGTAGCCTTGGAAGTGGCGCTTGTATTCCTTCACTGGTTCCAGCACTTCGGCCAGCGTGCGCAGCGGCGTCGCGTCGGTATTGCCGGCCAGCTGGCCCAGCAGCAGGTCCGGGGCGCGGCGGTGGCGCAGGCCCAGGGTTTCCAACTCAGCCGAGATGGCGGGCAGGCGGCGGTAGAGGTCGGCCACGTCCTGGGCGGCGGCTTGGGGCGACCACAGCCGCTCGGCCACGGCGGCGGCGCGGGGCCAGATGCGCGCATCCACGACGGTGGAATCGGCAAATTCCGTCCACATGGCCGCTTCGCCGCCCAGCACCCGCTGCTGCTCGGCGGCCGTCAGGGGCGTGTCGGGGGGCAGCGGGTCGGCGGCGTAGGCGCTGGCGGCGGGGTAGTTGAGGTCGAGGTAGTAGCCGTTGGAAAGCAGCACGGGGTGGCCGAGCCTGGCGGCGTCGTTCAGGCCTTTTTTGCCCCGCCAACTCTGGATAACGGCTTCTTTGGGCAAGTCGGGGCCCAGAATTTCGTCCCAGCCTATCATGGTTTTACCGCGTTTTTGCAGCAGGGCCAGTACGCGGCGGTTGAAATAGGTTTGCAGCTGGTGCTTGTCCACGGTCTGGCCGTCGGCCTTCGTCATGCCGTGGGCCCGCATGTAGGCCGCGATGTGCGGGGTGCGCCGCCAGTTGCGGCCGTCGTTCTCGTCGCCCCCCACGTGGAAATACGGGTCGGGAAACAGCGCCGTCATCTCCGTAAACAGCGAATCGAGAAAGGTGTAATTGGTTTCCCGCGTGGGGTCGATGGCCACGTTGGTGGTGCGCCACAGGTGGTAGGGCGCGTAGGTGGAGTCGGTGGATTTCAGGCGCGGGTAGGCCACTATCCAACTCGTGGTGTGGCTCGGCACGTCGAACTCCGGCACCACCCGAATGCCCCGGGCCGCCGCGTAGGCCAGCACCTCGCGCACTTCGGCCTGGGTATAGTACAGGCCATCGGTGCTGCCCACGGTGTGCAGGCGCGGAAACACCTTGCTCTCGACGCGGAAGCCCTGGTCGTCGGTCAGGTGCCAGTGCAGCACGTTCAGCTTCACGGCGGCCATGCCGTCGAGGTTGCGCTTGATGACGGCCACCGGCAGGAAGTGCCGGGCCGCATCGAGCGAGAGCCCCCGCCAGGCAAAGCGCGGGCGGTCCTGAATGTCGACTTCGGGCAGGTAGCGCAGCTGATTGGCGGTGAAGGGCAGTTGCTCCAGCGTGGCCAGGGCCCGCAGCACGCCCAGGCTGGTGGGCGCGTCGATGGCCACGCCCATCGGCGTCACGCGCAGGCTGTACCGCTCCTCGTCGAACTGCTCCGGCCGGCCGGCGCGCCCGTAGCGGATTTGCAGCAGCGGGCCGGTGGCCGGCTCGGCGGGCCCTTGCAGGCGCGTGAGCGTGCGGCGCACGGCGGCCCGCACAGCGGGGTCGGCGGTGGCATCGAGTTGCAGCTTGAGGGGCGTTATCAGGCTCAGGCGGCCCTGGCCCCGGTGCATTTCGGCAGGCAGCGGCAGCAGGTTTTGGGCGGCGGCGGAGCTAACCAGCAGAAACCACAGGAAGTTACCGCAGAGGTACGCGGAGAAAAGCCGCCGAGGGGCGCTGAGTTGTTCAGTCAGGGCTCTGCGCCCCTCAGCGATGGCCTCCGCGTACCTCTGCGGTAACTTCCCGAACGAATACCGCTGCCTCATATCAATCCCCGTGCTTTAAATTCCAGGTATTTATTGATGGTGTTCACCGTCAAATCCTTCGGCGCGGTCAGCAGCGAATAGATGCCGTAGCGCTGTAACTCGAGCACAATTTGCCGCTTTTCCTGGGCAAATTTTTCGGCGATGGTCTGGTTGTACACGTCTTCGGTGGTGGCCGCGGGCGCGTCGAGGTAGGCACGCAGCTCGGTGTTTTCGAAGAACACGACCAGCAGCAGGTGGTCCTTGGCCAGGCGGCGCAGGTAGGGCAGCTGCCGCTGCATTCCGTGCAGCGTCTCAAAGTTGGTGAACAAAATCAGCAGGCTGCGCTGCTTGATGCGGGCCCGCACCGTGGCGAAGAGCAGCTCGAAGTCGGTTTCGAGGTACTTGGTTTTCTGGCGGTAGAGGATTTCGAGGAGCTTGAGCAAGTGGCCGGGCCGGCGGTCGGCGGCCAGGGTGGCGCCGGGCTTGTTCGAGAAGGTGAGCAGGCCGGCCTTGTCGTGCTTGAGCAGGGCGATGTTGCTCACCACCAGCGCGGCGTTGATGGCGTAGTCGAGCAGGCTGAGTCCGTCGAAGGGCATGCGCATCACCCGGCCCTTGTCGATGAGGCAGTACACTTGCTGGGCGCGCTCGTCTTGGTAGTGGTTCACCACCAGCTCGTCGGGCGCGCCGGTGCCGGCCCGCCGCGCCGTGGCCTGCCAGTTGATGCGGCGCGGGTCGTCGCCGGGCACGTAGGGCCGGACTTGCTCGAACTCCAGGCTGTGGCCCGCCCGGCGGATGCGCTTCACGCCCACCTCCGTGAGGCGGTTGTGGATGGCCAGCAGCTCGTACTGCCGCATTTGCAGGAAGGACGGATACACCGGCACCACCTGCCCCTGGTTGTAGCGAAACCGCCGCCGCACCAGCCCCAGCGGCGAAGCGGCGTAAATGTTCAGCGCCCCAAACGCGTACTCGCCGCGCTTGGTGGGCCGCAGTTGATAGTTGATAATCTGCGTTTCGCCCGGCCGGATGGCGGCCCGAAACAGCACGTCGCGCCGCTGAAACTGGTGCGGAATCTCGTCAATCGTTTCGGTGTGGACGGGAAACCGGTAGCGGTTTTCGAGGTAAATCTGGATGTCGTTGTCCGAGCCGTTGGCCAGCTTATCGCCCAGCACCCGCCGCCCGAACACGGGCGCGGCCCGGTCCTTGGCCGGGGCGTAGAGCAGCAGCGCATCGAGTAAAGTCAAGGCCACGAATAAGCCCAGCGCAATTTTCATCGGCCCCAGCAGCCAGGGCAGGAAAAACGCCACCACGCAGCCGGTGGCAATGGCCAGCACCAATCCAAAAAACCGACGCGTTAGAAATACAGACATGTTCTATTTATCATTGAGCGCCAGGTTTCGCGAAGGTGGAAGGTAAGTTTTGCAAAGTCGAAAGGCCAAATACTTCGCGAAACCTGGCACTACCGCGGCACCTCAATCTGCTGCATAATCTGCTGCACCACCTCATCGGGCGTGCCGCCTTCCATCTCGCGCTCGGGGGTGAGCATGATGCGGTGGCGCAGCACGCTAGGCGCCAGAAACTGTACGTCTTCGGGCGTCACGAAGTCGCGGCCGCGCAGGGCGGCCAGGGCCTTGGCGCCGTTGAGCAGGGCCAGCGAAGCGCGGGGCGAGGCGCCGAGGTACAGGGATTTGTGGGCGCGGGTCTGGCCCACCAGTTTCGCGATGTATTCCAAAATATTGGCCTCCACGCGCTGCTGGCGCACTTGCTGGCGCAGGGCCTGCAGGTCGGCAGCGCTCAGTATGGGCTGCACGGCTTCCAGGTGGGTGCTGCCCTGGCCGGCGTGGTGGCCCTGCAAAATCTGCACTTCCTCGGCCAGGGTGGGGTAGCCCACGTGCAGCTTGAAGAGGAAGCGGTCGAGCTGGGCTTCGGGCAGGCGGTAGGTGCCTTCCTGCTCGATGGGGTTTTGGGTGGCCAGCACCAGGAAGGGTTCGCTCATAGGGTGGGCGGTGCCGTCCTGGGTCACGGTGCGCTCCTCCATCACCTCGAACAGGGCCGATTGGGTCTTGGCCGGGGCCCGGTTGATTTCGTCAATCAGCACCACGCTGGCGAAAATGGGGCCGCGCCGAAACTCAAAGTCGCCCTTGTTTTGCCGGAACACCGAGGTGCCCAGCACGTCGCTCGGCATCAAATCGGGCGTGAACTGAATGCGGCTGAACGGCACTTCCAGCGTGCGGGCCAGCAGCTTGGCCATGAGGGTTTTGGCCACGCCGGGCACGCCTTCGAGCAGCACGTGCCCATCGGCCAGCACGGCGGTGAGCAGCAGCTCCAGCAGGTCGGCCTGGCCGACGATAATTTTGCCAATTTCGTTGCGGATGGCATCGGTGCGGGCCGTGAGGCGAGCAAAATCGGTGCGCGGGGCGAAGCCGGACTCGGGGGCTACCGGGGTTCCCGATTCAATTGCGTGAATGGTTGGGTCGGGGGCGGCCGTGCCTAAGTTGCCGTCCGAAACTGGAGCGGGAAGAGGCGAATCGGGCTGCGCATCGAGCTGGTCGTTTTCCATTTGAAGTCGGAGCCCAATTGGGCGGGGGTGTTTAGTGGGAGATTTCTCGTTAAAAAGGCTTATTACGGCGATTCAAACAGGGTTTACGGGATAATACAATTTACTGAAAAGCGGTATTCTGAGCACAGTGCAATTTGATAAAATCACCGGTTAGCTTCGCGCCGAAAGTCGTTCAGGGCTTTACTTAGGATGAGCAGCTCACGGTCCGTCATTTGGGGCGCGGTGCGGGCGAAGTTCACGAGGCGCAGCAGCTCGTCCACGCGGGGGCGGGGCACGCCGGCCTTTTGGCTAAGCCGCTCGCGGAAGTCGGCGTCGCCGAAGTCGGGGCTGGTTTCCTGGAAGCGGGTGCGCAGGTAGTCCATAAACAGGCCGACCTTTTTCTCGGCAATGAGCGTGTGGCTGCGGCCCTGGCGGTAGAGGCCCGCCACGGTGCGCGTAAACAACAGTGTCGTGTTCGGCAGGGGCTTTATGGTGGGGATGATGCGCTGGCGCCGCCGCGCCGCCACCAGCACGAAGAGCAGCCCGCCGCCCAGGGCCAGGTAGTAGGCCAGGCGCAGGGCATCGTGGGCGAACACCACGCGCAGCAGCGACTGCTCGCCCACGGCGCCCTGCTTCTGAAACTCGTCCCAAAAGGTGCGGCGGGCGGGCAAGTAGGCCAGGGCGCCCGCGGCAAACCCGGCGGTGCGGGGCCGCAGCAAGTAGTAGTTGGTGAAGGCCACGGGCGCGGTGCAGGCGTAGAAATGGCCCCGCCCGTAGTCGAGCCGGACGAGCACGGCGCGGCCCTGGGCGTCGGTGGCCAGGGTGCGCCCCACGCGGCCCGAATCGACCACGAGGCGCTGGGCCACGCCGGTGCCGGGCAGGCGGGTGTGAACGTTGCCCAGCGCCGGGTTGGTGAAGCGCAGCTCCACCGAATCGGCCACCGGGAAGCCCTTGGGGCCTTTGTGGGTGGCCAGGTCCACGTCCTGCACGTCGAAGCCCAGGCTGTCGCGGAGCAGGCCGCGGGCCCCGCTCAGGCTTTCGGCCGCCACGAATACGTCGTTGCCGAGGGCGACGAAGCGCAGCAGGGCGTGGGCATCGGGCCGGCTCAGCTCGAAGCTTTGGTTGATGAACAGGTAATTGGCCGGCCCGGTGGGCAGCAGGGAGGGCGCGGAATGGTCGGCCGGGGCTTGGTCAGCGTCCGCATCGGTTTCTTCCGCTTCGTTGCGGGCGGCCGAGTCGGCCGGCGCGGCGGCGGTTTCGGCCGTGGTATCGGCGTTGGCCGGGGGGGCGTCCGTTTCGGTGCTGGCGGTTTCGCTCGGGTTGCGCTCCTCGGTCGCGGCAGAATCGGCCGGGGCTACGGTAGTCGCAGTCGTAACCGTCGAATCGGTCCGCGAGACGGTGGTTGTCAGGTGGTCATCGGGCAGTGCGTCGTCCAGGCTTTGGCCCGTGAGCTGGCTGTACACGGGCCGGCGCACGGCCTCGATGGAGTCGGTGCCGAGCAGGCGCGGCAGCTGGTCGAACAGCGCGTAGGTGCCGTAGGGAATCTTGTCCTTGTTGATGTAGGAAGGCGTCCAGTCCAGGGGCTTGGGCCGGTTGTATTCCAGGGCGACGTAGGCCCCGAAGAGCAGCGCCAGGCCCAGCAAGTACAGGCGGAAGGTGGTGAACTGCGGCATCAGGCGGGCCGGGCGTTGGGGGCGACGACCGCCGGGCGCGGGCCGGGCGCGGCGCCGGTTACGGCCCGCTGGCCGGCCCGCGCCTGCTGGTACAGGGCAGCACCGAGGCGCAGGTCGCCGTACCACACGTACTCAAACGCGCGGGTGGCGCCTCGGAAGGCCTCGCGCTGCGGGCCCGCGGCCAGCTCGGCCAGGTAGGCGTGGTTGGTTTTGTCGGGCTGCCAGTGGATGAGGCCGCGGTCGGTGAGGTGCTTCAGCACTTCGAGGTAGCCCAGCCGGGTGGCCAGCCGGAAGTTGCCGGCCTCCTCGGCCTCGGCAATGCGGGCCCGGAAGTCCACTTCGTGAATGTTCTCGGTTTCGGTGCCGTAGGCCAGCTGCCCGCGCCGGCCGGTGCGGCCGAAAGCGCCGGTGATGTCCACCTGCAGCAGCTTGAGCACCGCGAACACCAGCGCCGCCAGCGCGGCGGCGTACACGCCGTATTTTCCGGTGAAGCGCCCGGTGGGGGTGCGGAAGAGCCGCCCCAGCCAGCGCCACACCCGCGCCCAAAAGGCGTCCCAGGCGTCGGTGCTGGCGTCGGCCTCCTGGTATTGAAACTCGCGCTGGGCCGCCAGGGCGCGCAGGCGGGCCGCATCGGCGCGGCGCGGCGGCAGGGCCGTGCGGCGGTCGGGCGGCAGGGGCCGCACGGGCGGGCGGTGGTGCGCGGCGGCTCCGGCCGCGGCCGGACCGGGCTTGGACTTGGCGCCAGCCGCGGCCGGCGCGGCCAGCGCCAGGCCCAGCGCCAGCAGCAGCCGGCGCAGCCCGTATTCGTCCTTGAGTATCAGCCTAACCAAAAATTGACCCACGCAGCAGAAAAAAACAGTCGTTGAAGACGTTGGATGACAATCCGGCGAAGCCCGCCGGGTTTGGGGACGGTGGGCGGGCGGTTAGTATTCGCCTTCCTCGTCGGGCCGGTAGGCGGCGCTGCGCACCTGCGGCGCGGCGGTTTGGCCCAGCGAATCAACCAGCCGGCGCAGGCCCACGCCGTCCTTGCGCTCCACGAGGTTAAAGTACTGAAACAGCATGGCCACCAGCGGCAGCACGGCCGTGAAAATCCAGCCCAGGGCGTAGATGCTCATGGTGGCCACGCTCAGGAGTTCCGAGTCTAGGCTGGTGGAGTGCAGCAGCATCCGGGCCATCATCAACCCGTAGAAAGGAATGATGAAAATGTAGTTCATGATGCCCGTGATGAAGCTCATGACCAGGTACAAGCCCAGCGACGACCACCACTTGCCCTTGACGAGGTAGAACGAGCGGCGCAGGGCCGCCAGCACGCCACCGTCTTCCATCAGCAGAACCGGGAAGTAGAGGGTGAGGCACACCACCGCCCACACGAGCGGGAAAAACAGCAGCGCCACAAACCCCGGGCCCAGCAGCGCCAGCGCGCCGCCCACCACGCCCGTGCCCGCCGCCGTGGCCACGGTGAGCAGCAGCCAGCCGCCCACCACCCGGCCCAGGCGCCGCCGCACGAAGGCCCACACCTGCGCGGGCTGCACCGCCTCGCCGGGCGGGGTGGCCATGCGCACCCGCACGAAGCCGTACACCGTGCAGGAAAGCAGCAGAAAGGCCGCCAAAAAGCCCAGCATGGCCAGGCCCAGGCCCACGAAGGACGTGCCGTTGAGGCCGCTGAAAGCCGGGTAATGATAGGCCGCCCGGCCCGGCCCGACCGGGCGGTTGCCGGGGCTGGGCATCATCCCCAGAAAGGTGCTCATCGCCAAGCCCAGGCCGATGCCGCCGAGCAGCGCGCCGGGCAGCACAAAATAGGCCAGGCACTTGAACAGCGGCCGAAACTGGGCTGTAACGAACTCAAACGTGGCCCCGACTTTGGCGCCAAAATCCCGCTCGCGCCGAAAGTCGGCTTCCTGGGTGAATTTGCCTGTGGTTTGCATGGCGTAACGGGGGGTAGTGAAGTAGATTACTGCAGGGCAATCAGCCGGAAGTGCGGGTATGTGGTGGGTGGCCGGGGCCGCTGGCGCCGCCACGGGCCGCGGCGGGCGCGGCCAGCCAAGGAGAAGTTAGTATTCGCCTTCGTCATCGGGGCGGTAGGCGGCGTTGCTCGCTTGCGGCGCGGCGGTCTGGCCCAGCGAATCGACGAGCAGGCGCAGGCCCGTGCCTTCTTTGCGCTCCACGAGGTTAAAATACTGAAAAGCCAGGACCAGCAGCAAGGGCGGGTAGAGGAACAAGGTGGAAAAGCTTCCCAAACTGGTGACGATGACGCTCACCACCGGCGACCTCTCCCGCATGGCGTGGAGCGCGGCCGAAAACCCGCCCGAAACCAGGATGGTCACCGCCCCCACGCCCATGAGCACCACGTAAAGCAAGAGCGTGGCAATAAAAAGGAGGCCGAAGGTGGACCACCACTTGCCGCGCGTCAGGCGCAGGCAGCGGCCGAACGTGGCACCGAAGCCCGTGCCCTCGCTCAGCTTCACGATAAAAAAAAGGCTTAGGGCAACGCCAAGGTAGAGCCCGGGAATGAGCAACAAGCAGAAGCCCGCCCCGACCAGCAGCCCCACCCCCCACAGGGACAAGAGGGTGCCCACAAACTTGGGCCTCGCCCCGGCCCACACCTCCGCCACCGTCACCGGCGGGCCGGGCGTGCGGCGCTGGGCCAGCAGCAGCACGTAGCCGTACACGCTGAGCAGCAGCAATGCGAACGAGATGGAGCCAAGCAACGAACCAAGCCAGTAGGCCGGCGACGAAAAAATTGCCTTCCAGAGGCCCATTTGCATGGAAAGAGCCCCGCCGGCTGCCCCGTACTGGCCGGGTGCCTGCCCCGGCACCGAGAGGGGCATTTGTTGCTGAATAAAAGTGGTCAAAACGCCGCGAACCAATGCCACGGGCAGCACCAGATAAACCAACACCCGGCCCAAGGGCCGCCAATGGACGGCGATAAACGCAATGGTGGCGGAAATCTTCTGGCCAAAATCCCGCTCGCGGTGGAAATCGGACGCTTGGCTGTACGGTAGGTGCATGGGGGAAATGGGAAACTTAAGCGGTGGCGGCCGCCTGCTGCCGGCGCGTCAGTCGGATAGGGTACAGAATAAAATACCAGCCAATGAAGGCCGCCGACGTGCCGATGATGCCCAGGCTGGCCGCCAGCGGCATTTCGGTGTGGCGCGTCACAAACCCTTCGAGGAAGCCGGCCACCACGAAGATGGGCACCAGCCCAATGGCCATTTTCAGCCCGTCGCGCGCCGACTGCCGGAAGGCCTCGCTCCGGCTGAAGGTGCCCGGAAAGAGCAGCCCCCGCGCCATCACGAAGCCCGCCGCGCCGGCCACGACGACGGCCGAAATCTCCAGCGTGCCGTGTATCCAGATGGTGAGCACCGACGCCCGCAGCACGTGGTAGTGGTAGAAAAAATACTGAAACGAGCCCAGCATGAGGCCCGTGCGGAAAAGCTGAACCAGCGTGCCCGCCCCCAGCGTCACGCCCTGCACGAAGATATTCAGCGCCACGAAGATGTTGTTGGCCGTGATGCCGAGGAACATCAGCGTCTGGCCTTCCTGCTTGTACACGGCCATGGGGTCGCCCTTGCGGATGTTTTCAATGGTCTGGTCCACGTAGCCGTCGCCCATAATCACCCGCACGAACGAGTCGTCGTAGGCCGCCGAGAGGGCCCCCAGGGCGGTGAACACCGCAAACAGCAGCGCCGTGATGGCCAGCGTGCGGTGGTGCCGGGCCACCACCAGCGGCAGCTCCACGGCCCAGAACCGGGCAAAGCGGCCCCGGCCCTCGGCTTTGTTGGCGTAGAGGCGCTGGTGCAACTTGCCGGCCAGGCCGTTGAGGTAGGCCGTGGTGGGCGAGGCGGGGTAAAAGGTTTGGGCGTAGGCCAGGTCATCGGTGAGGGCCACGAAGCGGGCGGCCAGCTCGTCGGGGCCGGCGGGCGCGCGCTGCTCATACTGCTGCCAGCGCTCCTGGTTTTGGCGCAAAAAAATGGCTTCTCGCATGGGTCCTGATTGGCGGGCTTAAAGATAGCAAGCCGGCGCCCGCGCGCCGCGCCGGTGGGCCGGGGCCGTTGCCAGTGTGCGCCCGGCCGCCTACATTTGCCCCATGCCCCTCCGCTTGGCCCGCCGCTATTACCGCTATTGCCCCTGCGCACCCCTCCGGTGCGAAGCGGCCCTGGCGTGGCCCGGCTAAGCCCCGGCACTCCTCCTTGCAACCCTCTGCAACGGCCTGCTTCCTACTCGGAAGCGGGCCGTTTTTTTGGTCAAAACCATTTCCCGCTTCAACTCTTTTTCGCGTCATGAACCAACCCGCCGCCGCCGCTTTCGCCTCCCTCACGCAAGACTACGCCCGCTACACGCCCGACGACCGGTGGGTGTGGCGCACCCTGTTCGAACGCCAGATGCAGGTGCTGCCCGCCGTGGCGTCGCGCCGCTTCCTCGAAGGCTTGCCCCGCGTCGATTTCCAGGCCGGCCACATTCCTGACTTCGCCGCCGTGAACCCCTTGCTCGACCGTGCCACCGGCTGGCGCCTGGTGGCCGTGCCCGGCATCGTGGACGACCGCACGTTTTTCGAGCTGCTGGCCCGCCGGTGCTTTCCGGCCACCACCTGGCTGCGCACGCCGGCCCAGCTCGACTACCTTGAGGAGCCCGACATGTTCCACGACGTGTTTGCCCACGTGCCGCTGCTCACGGACGGTTTTTTTGCCGATTTTCTGCAAGCCGTGGGCACCCTGGCCCTGCGCCACCTGCACGACGCCTACGCCGTGGAGCTGCTTTCGCGCCTCTACTGGTTCACGGTCGAGTTCGGGCTGATACGCGAGGGCGGCGGCCTGCGCATCTACGGGGCGGGCATCCTGTCCTCGGCCGGCGAAACCACGTTTTGCCTCAGCGCTGCGCCGCAGCGCCGGGCGTTCGATGTGGCCGCCATCCTGGCCACGCCCTACGTGAAGGACCGGATGCAGGACGTATACTTCGTCGTCGACTCCTACGAGCAGCTGGCCGCCTCCGTGCCCGCCCTCGAAGCCGAGCTGCGGCGCCTGCTGGCACTGGCCGAAGCCGGAGCGTAAAAATTCGGCGTGCGGCCCACCTCCGGAACCGGCTCCGTGGGTAGCTTTGTGCGCAATCCGCCTGGCTTTCACATCGTTCGATTTCTGCTCTGTTCATGTCTACCATCCGCGTCCACACCGCCCAAAACGTTACGCTCGAATACGAAGTCGCCAGCCTGGGCGACCGCATTGTGGCGGCCATCCTGGATTACCTAGTCCTGATTGCCTGGGGCGTGGCGTGGGCTCTGCTGGTAACCACGATGAACTCAAAATACGGGAGCAGCGGGGCCGGCAAGGCCGTGGACTACACCACGCCGGCGGGCATCATCGCCATCATCATCATCGTTTTAATCGTTGCGCCGTACGTCTTTTACAACTTGGTTTGTGAGCTGTTGCTCAACGGCCAGAGCATCGGCAAGAAGGCCATGAACATCCGGGTAGTACGCCTCGACGGCACGGCCCCGCGCCTGGGCGACTACCTGCTGCGCTGGCTGCTGCGCCTGGTCGACACGGGCATCGGCGGGGGGCTGGTGGCCATCATCACCATCGCGGCCAACGGGCGTGGGCAGCGCCTCGGCGACCTGGCCGCCGGCACCACCGTGGTGAAGCTGCGCCCGCGCGCCGCGCCCTTGCTGGCCAGCGCCCTGCCCCTGGCCGGCTACCAAGTGGTGTTTCCGCAAGCGGCCCTGCTCGCCGACCACGACGTGGCCTTGGTGCGCCAGTTGGTGCAGCAGGCCAGCGCCCGCCAGAACTACGAGGTGCTGAACGAAGTGGCCAACAAAGTGAAGGCCCTGACCGGCATCCGCACCGACCTGCAGGACGTGCCCTTTCTGCAAACCGTGCTGCGCGACCACGCCCACTTGGCCGCCGCGGGCTAGGCAACCGGCATCAACCACAAATCAACAAAAAAGGCCCGCTGCATTGCAGCGGGCCTTTTTTATGAGCCAGAATTCAGCCCAACTATTCCCGTTCGACGCGGAGCACGGCGCTGCTGCCGTCGGGCAGTTGGATGCGCACCAGGTAGAGGCCGGCGGGCAGTTTCGCCGCTTCGTTCCAGCTCAGGGTGCTGGCGCCGGTGGCCACGCGCTCGACGACGCGGTGCAGCAGCAGGCGGCCGGCCACGTCGTAGAGGCTGAGGCCCAGCGCGGACTGGGCCGCGGGTAGGTTCAGGCGAAGCTGCAGGCCCTGCGTTCCGAAGGGATTGGGCTGGGCCGTGAACTCGCTGGCCAGGGCCAGGCCCGTTTTCTGGGCCGTCACGCCGGCGGGGAACAAGTACGTAACCACCGTCTGAGCGCCCTGCAGGGCGTTGGCGCCGTCGCGCAGCTCGATGAGCTGGTTGCCGCCGCAGCCGTTGATGACCTGAATGTCGTCGACAAACCAGCCCTCGAAGTTGCCGGGGCTGCCCATGTCGGTGCGGGCGCGGAAGCGCACCTGCAGCGGCACGCCGGCGAAGGAGCGCAGGTCCAGCGCCGAGCGGATGAAGCCCGTGGCGCCCGACACGCTGCGGCCCGAGAAGCAGCGCTGGCCGGGGGCCGTGGTGCTGGCGTCGAAGGTGCTGTTGTAGCCGTTCTGAATCCAGAGGGTGGTCGGGTTCTGCCAGGTGGCGCCGTTGTCGCTGGAAAGCTCCACGGTGCCGCCGTCGTAGCTGCCCTCGAAATCGAAGTAGTGGTAGAACGAAAGCACCGACAGGCCCGTGGGCGTGAACGAAGCCGAAGTCAGCACGAAGTCGGTGGGGGTGGTGGGCGCCGTGGCCCACCAGGAGTGGGTGCCGGTGTTGGCGTGAGCCGTGCTGGGGGCCCAGGTGGCCGAGCCGGACAGGGGCAAAGCCGCAAAATTGCCCACGGTGCTGGCGTCCTGGTTGTCGTTCACGGGCAGCACCGGGGCGCAGGCCGCGGCGGCCGCGGCTTGCGCCTGGAAGCGCAGCGTCCGGGTCTGGCCGGGGGCGGTGAAGGTGAGGTTGCTGAACGTCACCTTGTTGCCCACGAGCGTGCCGCCGGTGGTGCTGCTCACAAACTGCATGCCGGTGGGCAGCTCGGCCGTAAGGGTGTAGGGCATTGTGGGCACCTGGCAGTTGCAGGCCAGCTTGTACTCGTTGCCGAACGTGTTGCCCAGCACCAGGGGCGTCACTTTCTGGAGCGTGACGGGCGGCGGCATGTCGAAGGCCGCCGTTTGGTCGGTGGCGCTGCCCGACGAGCCCTGCTGGGCGCTGTAGCCCATGCCCCGCCGCGCAAAGGCGTTCCAGATGGTGCAGTGGTACTGGCCCTGGTAGAGCAGCGAGTCGGCGGCCAGGATGGCGTCGCGCGAGTCGAGGAAGCCAGGCTGGCAGGGCTGCAGCTTCAGGCCTTGCAGCACCAGCTGCAGGGCAATGCTGTTGCCGCCGGTGCCGGCCCCGTTGTACAGGTTGGGCTCGATGGCGCCGCGCTGCTGAATGATGCTCCAGGTCATGTCCCAGAGCGTGGCGCACCACACTTCGCCGATGGCGTGCACCTCGGGGTTGCCCACCAGGCTGGCGTAAGTTAGCGGGTTGGTGGCGAGCGAGGTGGAGTACGGGTAGCGGCGGATGCCCCGGCCGGAGGCCGGCTGGCCCACGGCGTAGTTGCCCACGGGCCGGGCGCGGGGGCCGTCAGCGAGTTGGGCGGCGGGCCAGTCGGTGGTCAGCATCAGGGCCAGGTAGTCGCTCCAGCCTTCGCCGCCCTGCTCGGCGTTGTTGAGGCAGCTGCTGTTGGCCGGGCCGCCGGTGAGGCGGGTGCTCACGCCGTGGCCGTACTCGTGCACCACAATGCCGTCGTCGAGGTCGCCGTCGAGCTGCGGGCCTGGGGCCGGGGGCCGGGGCAGGGTCACCTGCACGCCGTTGGCCACTTCGCCGGCCAGCAGCGCGCCGGTGGCCTGCGTCACCATCACCGCCGGAATGGTCACCGTGTTGTCGCTGCCGCCCATCACGATAGAGGCGCCGGCCACGTTATTCACCACAATGGCGGCAATGGCGCCGGCTAGCTGCGCGTTTTTCACCTTTGCCGAAAAATTACAGGTGCCGCGGTAGAGCAGCGCAATTTTGCCCGTGAGCGGGGCCCCGCCGTGGGCGCCGCACGCCAGGCTGGTGACGGGGCTGCTGCCCGCGTCGGTGAACAAGCCCAGCTGGCCCGCAATCGGGCCGAGCGTGGCCAAGCTGTTGTTGGTACTGAAGCCGCCTTCTACGGCCGGGTAGCTGCCCGCCACCGTGCCGGGGGCCGTCACCACCAGCGAGTACGGCGGCGGCGCGGCGCTCCACAGGTACATCTGCATCCGGCCACTGGTGCCGTCGGGCGGGGTGCTGAAGTTGGCGTTGTTGGTGCCGCCGCCGTCCTGGGCCTCGGCGTTCACGTAGTCGTTGCCGCGGCCGCCGCGGCTCAGGTTATCGGCCTGGAAATTGCCGGCCGCTTCCGTGAACCCGTACTGGTAGGTCACGTCGTGCACAATGTTGTTCCAGTAAAACAGGTTCACCACCGCGGCGTTGCGGTTGCCCACCACGCTGGGCGAAGCCGTAAAATTGGGGGCGTAATTGAAGCTGAGCGCCGGCGCCGCCGACTGCGAGCCGGCGTAGTTGCCCGGGGCGTTGGCGTTGGCCGCGTCGTCGTAGGCCGCCACGTTGTTGCCGCGGGTGGTGGCGTAGTTGGTCGTTCCGTCGAAGTGCCAGCCGTGGGTGACGGCGCTGTTGGCGGCCCCGGCCCGCAGCCAGGGGTCGGTTTCGGTCTGGAAGCCCAGCGTGCCTGGGTTCTCCCGCGGAAACGGCACCACCAGGTAAGCAGCCGTGGTGGTGGTTGGGGGCGGGGGCAGCAGCTGCGCCCCGGCCGCGGCTTTCGCAGCGGCGGCCGGGGCCGGGCGGTGCAGGGCCGTTTCTTCCACGGTCCAGTTGTCCTGGCCCACGATGGCGCCGGTGGCGGCGTCCACCCGCACGTTCCACCAATCGGGCGTGCCGAGCACGTCGATGTTCACGTTCCAGGCCAGGTGGAGCCGGCCCGCGTCGTCGGGGGCCCAGGTCAGGCTGGCCACGATGTCGCGCCGGGCCACGCCGGCCGCGGCAAAGGTTTGCCGGGCCTCGGGGCCGCCGTCTTCCGTGAGGCGGGCCGGGGTGGCGGCAAAGGGGCGGTGGAGGTGCTGCAGGGCGCGGCCCACGGCCACGGCCGCCGCCAGGGCCGGCGCGGCCGGCAGGGCTGCCAGCTGCTTGGCCGGCACGAAGCTGCCGGCGTGGGCGGCCAGCCGCCCGCGCACAAAGGCCAGCGACTGCACCCGGTTGTACACCGGAATGCCGCGGAACAGCTGCTGCACGTACACGTGCGAGAGGCCGTTGGCGTCGGCGTAGGCGCTGCTCAGGCGCAGGTCGGCGGCGGGGTAGCCGGGGCCGGCCCATTGGTTGCGCACCTCCAGGGCTTGGGCGTAAGCCTGTTGGGGGTCGAACGTTTGGGCGTGCAGGCCGGAAAGGGGCAGCAGGCCAAGCAGGGCAAGGCCCAGCTTCAGCGTAACGGGTTTTCTCACGGGCAAAAAATGAGGTAATGATGACGCGCGGAAGTGCGCAATGGAATGCAAAGTCCGGCGATGGAGCAGACCACGGAAGGGCCGGATTTTTACCCTTCAAAAATAGCCAACCCCGGCCAGTTATTTTCAAATACACCCGGCCGGTCCCCGCACCGCCTCCTACCGGGAGCCTTTTTCTCCCATAAAAAGGGCCGTTTTCGGCAGAAAACGGCCCTTTTAAGTTTATAAAACAATGGGGCCTACCACGGCACGGGCTGGCCCTGCCAGGTCACGAAACTGCCGTTTTCTTCGGCGTGCAATTGCTCGGCCAGGCGGATGATGCCGCGGGCCGAGTCGGCGGGCTCCTGGGTGGCGGCGTCGCCGCCCATGCCGGTGCGCATCCAGCCGGGGTCCACGAGCACCGAAATCAGGCCCAGGTGGCCGATTTCGGCGGCCAGGCTGCGCATGTACATGTTCAGGGCCGCCTTGCTGGCGCTGTAGTGGTAGGGGTCGCCGGTGGCCTTCCACGTCAGCGAGCCCTGCCCCGACGACATGCTCAGGATGCGCCCCTTGCGCCCGGCGCGCAGCAGCGGCAGCAGCGCCTGGGCCACCAGCAGCGGCCCGATGGCGTTCACCTGCATGGTCTCGTTGGCGTCGTCGTGGGTGAGCTGGCCCAGCCGCTGGTGCGCGTCGCCGGAGCCCGCGTGCGGGTACACCCCGGCGTTGTTGATGAGCACGTCGAGCGAGTCGGCGGCGGCCGCCACGGTGCGCACGGCGGCGGCAATGGAAGCGGCGTCGGTCACGTCGAGCGGCAGCAGCACGAGGCGGTCGGCGTACTGGCGGTGCAGCTGCTGCAAGTCGGCGGCCTGGGCCGGCTGCCGGCTGGCGGCAAACACCTGGTCGCCGCGCTCGAGGTACTGGCGGGTGAGTTCGAGGCCCAGGCCCCGGTTGGCCCCGGTGATGAAAACGCGCATGTTTTAAAAATAAGGTAATGAGGGATGGGAACTTGGAAGCGCAGTTTACGCAAAACCACGCAGCTCCTCCCGCCGGGTGCCTCTCCGAAGCCGCTTTAACGCCCCACGTGCTCTATCCGCGTGCCGCGTTCGATGCCCAAGGCCGACACATATACCTCGTGCGTGTAGTGGGGTTGGCTGCGCAAGCTGGGCGGGGCCGGGGCACTCCCCGGGGCTTTTTGCGCCAGCTGCTTTTCCTCGCGCGCCAGGCGGTCGTAAGCGGCTTCGTCCATCATCCGGAACTGCACCGCCAGGTAGAAGCGCGCCGGCGTGGGACGGCCCAGGTACACGGCGGGAATCCAGTTGTCCGGCAGTTCCTTCAGCGCCTGCCACACGGCTTGGTCACAGGTTGGGCCCAGGCTGTTTTCCACGGTGTAGTCCCGCGTGTGGCCGGTCACGTCCACGGTGTAGCTGAGCAACACGGTGCCTTGCAGCTGCTGGCGCAGCGCGCTGATGGGGTAGCGCAGCTTGCCCTGCAGATTCCGCAGGCGTTGGTCGGTGCTGCCCAGGCAGTGCGGCGGGCGGGCCAGCACTTTCGGCAGCCACTGCTCCCCAACGCGCACCAGAAAGCGGGTGGTATCGGGCTGTTGGAAGCCGATGCGGCTCGAATCGTAGTCAAACACCAGGTCCAGCTCCCCGAGGCGGGTGTAGAATTTCCACTTGCCCACCCGCTTGCCTTCGGCAGTGGCGCCCTGTTCCAGCGGTGGGGCGGCAGAAGGCGCAGCCACCGGTTTTTTTTGCGCTTGCGCGCCAATCGTAAGGGTCAACGTAGCAATGAGAAGGAACAGAATTTTCATGCGAAAACCGGTAGAGGACACAAGGCAACCATTTGTTCAATTGCTAAAAATAGCGCATTCGTTGGCAACGGGCCTGAGCCTACACCCGAACGCAAGGTCAATGGCTAAGCCCGTGGCTTTTGCCAAGAAGTGCCCGCGCCGCGCCTTGGCAGCGGGCCCGGGCCGAACGGCCATTGCGGACAGGCAAGCCGCCGAAATCAGGGATTGGAGCGGTAATTTGCTGTCCCCATCCACCGCCGAGCCCTGCCCGTGAACGCCGCCATCACCACCCCCCTTGCCCCCAACGAAATTCCGGCCCTGCTGCCCCAACCTGTCGAGTTGCTGCGCGACGCCGTCGAATCCCATGCCTCGGTGGGTTTCCTGCCGCCGCTGGACCCGGCCGACGCCCTTTGCTACTGGCAGGGCGTCGAGGCCGACGTGCGGGCCGGTACCCGCCTGCTGCTCGTGGCCCGGCCCCCGGGAGCCAACACGCTGCTCGCTTCGGTGCAGCTCGACCTGGCCACCCGGCCCAACTCCCTGCACCGGGCCGAAGTCTCCAAGCTGCTGGTGCACACCCGCGCCCGCCGCCAAGGCCTGGCCCGCCAGCTGCTGCTGGCCGTGGAAGACGCCGCCCGCGCCCTGGGGCGCACCACCCTGGTGCTGGATACCCGCCACGGCGACGCGGCCGAGCAGCTTTACCAAGGCGCAGGCTACCATTTTGTGGGGGTCATCCCGGCGTATTTCCTCAACTTCGACCGCCAGCTGCACGCCACGGCGGTGTACTACAAGCTGCTGGCTCCTGTTGGGAGCTGAGTGGAGGGTAAAAATTTGATTCGGCTTAACACAATCCCACTCATCCGACCGCTCTTGGAATCGTGGTGGTTTTGACTCCGTTTCAACTCTCGACCGGCGTGGCACTTAGCCGGGGGACTAGGCTGCATTTCGGGTGTTTACGAAACTCATCCCCGCGGGCCATTTCATAGACTTTGAATCGTAGACGGGTTTCTTAAACTCCTTTGGTACTGTAGCAGCTCGAGCACCACCCGGTAGCAGGCCGCTGCTAGTGGTTCACCGAAAAGAGGGTTACTTTCGTGTATGGGCGCTAACACGTGTGCTTCGCTTGCCGCAAAGCGGTGAATGTGTCTTATGGTGCCACGGGCCCGGTGCGGTGCACGGACTGTGAGACCGAACTCGTGGTGCTACCCCATCGGTTTCGGCCGCCCAAAAAACGGGAAGCCGAGAAGTGGGCCACCGCACAGTACCTCGTCGCGCGAGGCTTTTGGTACCAGCATCTCAACCCGGCCGATTTTCCGGACTGGACCAGCGGAGGCTATGGAAACCACGTGCGCTTCCCGGAAAATCTGCGGGTAGCCAAAGAGTTTGTCGAGGCGTACCGCGCACACAAACGCAAGAATTTATAAGTACTCAGTGTTCAGTCAAACGGTGATTTAAGTAAGACGCGGTCCTTTTACATACTACAAACGACCGTTCACAACACGAAAAAAAGAGTCGTTGATACACAAGCATTGCTGCGGTTTAGGCCAATCATTCGGGTCTGTATCGTTGCCACTTGTAAAGCAAAGGGGCGACTGTGTGAACAGTCGCCCCTTTGCTTTATCATCCAAAATTATTCTGAAGCTACCCCGCCGCGATGGCCTTGCGGCGGCTGGTGCCGGGCCGGCGCTCAGTGCCTTGCTCCAGCAGCTCGTCGTCGCGCTCGGCTTTCTTCACCACCCAGCTCACGGAGTAGAGGTCCTTGCGGCGGTCGCGCAGGTTGCGCACGGCGCCGCTGGTGTTCAGGTCCTTGAGCAGGTCGAGGTCGAGGTCGGCAATGAGGGTCATCTCCGTGTTGGGCGTGGCCTCGGCCACGATGGCGTCGTGCGGGAAGGCAAAGTCCGAGGGGCTAAATACGGCCGACTGCGAGTACTGAATGTCCATGTTCTCGACGCGCGGTAGGTTGCCCACCGAGCCGGTGATGGCCACGTAGCACTCGTTTTCGATGGCGCGGGCCTGGGCGCAGATGCGCACGCGCTGGTAGGAGTTCTTGGTGTCGGTCCAGAAGGGCACGAACAGGATTTTCACGCCTTCGTCGCTCAGCATCCGGGCCAGCTCGGGGAACTCCACGTCGTAGCACACCAGGATGCCGATTTTGCCGAAATCGGTGTCGAAGCACTTGAGCTTGTCGCCGCCCCGCATGCCCCAGTAGCTGGCCTCGTCGGGCGTCACGTGCAGCTTGTACTGCTCGTCCACGGTGCCGTCGCGCCGGCAGAGGTAGGCCACGTTGTGCAGCTTTTCGTTCTCGTACACGGGCATCGAGCCGGCCACGATGTTGATGTTGTAGCTCACGGCCAGCTCCATCATCTTGGCCCGGATGGGCGCGGTGAAGGCCGCCATGGCCCGGATGGCTACCGCCGGCGAGTCCTCGTTGGTGAGGGCCATGAGCGGGGCGTTGAAAAATTCGGGGAACATCACGCAGTCGGCCTTGTAGCCGCTCACGGTGTCCACAAAAAACTCGATTTGCTGCAGCAGGTCTTCCAGGCTGCGGGTGGCGCGCATCTGCCACTGCACGATGCCGATGCGCACGTTGGACTTGGTGTTGCCGATGAGCTTTTCTTCCTCCTCGTAGTACACGTTTATCCACTCCAGCAGCGTGGCAAAGGCCTTGCTCTCGGAGTCGTAAGGCAAATACCCGCGAATGATTTTGCGGACGTAGAATTCGTTCGAGAGCTGGAAGGTGAGGATGGGGTCGACCAGTTCCTTGTTGCGCACCATCTCCACGTACTTGGCGGGCGTCATCTCGTTGGCGTAGGTGGCGTAGCCGGGAATGCGGCCGCCGGCCACCATGGCGCGCAGGTTCAGGTTCTCGCACAGTTCCTTGCGGGCGTCGTAGAGGCGGCGGCCCAGGCGCAGGCTGCGGTACTCGGGGTCCACAAACACGTCGACGCCGTAGAGCGTGTCGCCGTCGGCGTCGTGGGTGTCGAACTTGCCGTTGCCCGTAATTTTGGCGTAGGTGTGCTTGTCGCCGAACTTACTGTAATCCACGATGATGGCCAGGGCCGCGGCCACCAGCCGGCCGTTGTCCTCGATGCCAATCTGGCCGTCGGGAAACTTGCGAATCAGGGCGCTGAACTCGTCGGCCGTCCAGGCGCCCTCCATGTTGGAGTACACCTGGTCCATGATGTCCTTGATGGCCTTGAAGTCGGAACGGCGCAGGGTTCGGAGAACGAGCTTGTGGGCCGGCACGGCCGTGGGCGTCAGGCGCTCGGCCACCAGGGCGGCACCGGGCGCCCCCACTTTTTTGGCGTGGGCGCCGCCGGGTGCAGCCTTGCCGTTGGGAGAAGAAGCGGCAGCTTTGCCGTTGGAAGAAGTAGCCATGTGGTTGAAAAAACGAAACTGCTGAAGAAGGGTAGGGGCTGCGGAAGTGTCGGCAACCGCACAAAATTACCCGCAAAAAACCCCGTCGGCCGCACCGGCCGACGGGGTTTCAAACGAAAAGGCGGCGGGAACGGTGCCGCCGGGCCGAAATAAGGCCCAACGCCCGGCCTATTTAGCGGCGCGCGGAAAGACGGGAATGAAGCCGATGGTGCTGTTAATGGTTTTGTTTGGCACCAAGTGCTTGGCTTCGTCGTAATTGTAGCCGTCGGATACCTGCTCGATGTAGACGACGAAGAACGAAAAGCCGGCGGTGGCCAGGGCGGCGGGCACGGGTACCACGGCACTCGGGTGGGCGGGGTCGAACCGCGTGATGGACGCATCGGTGGCCGCCAGCGAATCCAACACCCCCGCCCGTGGATACGGGGCGCCCTTGAAATCGGGGTATAGCTTCAGCAGGTGATATTCTTCCTTGAGCATTTCGTCGGGCGCCGGAAACCGGTGCTCGGCCGTGAAGGCCAGGCGCCGGGGCAGGGCATGAATGGAATCCAAGGCCAACCAATAGCCCAGCCAGCGGGCGTCAGCACCTTGGTTGGCATAAAATTGAAATTGCTCGTTCACCACGGCTTTGGGGGGCCAGCCGGCGTTGCCGGGCAGCAGCCCGATGCTGGCGCCGTTCTCGAAATACTCGGCGTAGTCGCGGCCGCCCAGCTTTTTTGGGTAAGGCAGCCAAACGAGCTGCCCGGCCGCCAGCCGGCGGTGGGCCAGCGCCGTGTGGGGGCTCACGTCGGTGAAGCGACTGCCGCCCGAAGCAAAGCGCCGCAGCTGGAGCGCGACCTCCACGGCCTGCGACCCTTTGTTGTACAGCAGCAAGTAATGCTTTAGGCCGGCGCCTTGGCGTTTCCAAATGCTCCAGCTCACGAGGTTGTCGGAGCGCAGCCCGACGACAATCTGGCTGGCCCGGGCGGGCAAGCACGAGAGGCCGGACAGCAGCAGCGCGAAAAACAGTTTTTTCATTTTATAACCAAAAGCCGCCGGGACGATGGCCGGCGCAACCGGCCATCGTCCCGGCGGAATGCAAAAGGCACACCGAGCGGCGGGTTTATTGTAAAGACGCCTCCGGGCCTCCGAGGGGCGCCGCCCGCTCATCGGCCGAGCATCGGCCGGCGGTGGTTCGGTCATCGCGCCTGCCTCGTTCGACAAAGAGGCGCACGTGGGCGATTTTACCCTAGCAGGGCCTACTCTCGCACCACGCGGCGGGTGGCCGTGCCCCGGGCGGTGGTCACCGTGAGCAGCAGCACGCCGCGGTACGTGCCAAAGGCCTCGGCCGCCACGCGCACCGTGCCGGCGCGGCCGCTGAAATCTTGCCGAAACAGCTGCCGCCCCACCACGTCGGTGGCCGACACCGTGAGCGGGCCGCTGCCTGGGGCCACGGTGAGCGTCAGCGCGCTGCCCGCGGCCAAGGGGTTGGGATAGGCCGTCAGGGCGGCGTCGGCGGCCGCGTCGCGGGTGGCCAGGCGCACGATGCGCCGGTAAATGTCGCGGTATTCCACGCTGGCCACGGTTTCCTGGCCGCCCGCCACCACGGTGGTGATGGTGAGCACCGGCACGTGCACCCCTTTGGCCAGCCACTTGTATTCGCGCCGCAGCGGCAGGTCGAAGCCCTGGCTGACGGTGCCGAAGGAAAGGCTGTCGTGGTCCTGCAGGCGCGTCACCACCCGCACCGTCTGGAACGTGCCGAAAGGCGTGACGAGGGTGCCCCAGGCATCGGGGCGGTTCACGCGCTTGCGCCGCTGGCTGAGGTAGCCCGCGGCCGCTACTGCCGCCGGGGTGGCAAAAAAGGAACTGCTCGAATCGGGCAAGCTGGCGTAGCTCAGCGGAAACCGGTAAATGATGTCCTGCTGGGCCTGGCTGGCGTAGCCCACGGGCACGGTGCTCGTGCCCAGCGTGGCCCCGAAGCCCACGGACCGAAAATCCTGCGTGGCCGCCGCCGCGGCCGAGGCGTAGTAAAATTGGTACGTTCCCGTAATGGGCAGGGGCAGCGCGGCCGGCACCAGGCTTTGGGGCGCGGCCACCGTGGCGCGGTTCACGCCCCCCAACGGCCCAAAAAACAGCGCGTACAGCGGCGCCGTGGCCGCAAAGCTGTTCACGGTGACAAACCGTTCCACGCGCTGCGCAGCGGCTGCCAGGCCGGCGTAGTTCCAGGTTTGGTTGGCCCCGCGCCGGCTCAGGGGCGGGGCACTGGCCGGCAGCACCGGGCTGGCCGTGCTCAGGCGCAGGGTGTCGAGCGGCGCGGCGGCGGTGGGCGCCGGCATGTCGGTCCGGTCGATGACCGGCGAGGTTGTTTGGGCCAGTGCGGGCACCGTGGCCCCGAGCAGGAAGAGTAGGAGTAGGCGCATAACGTCGTCGTCGTGAAGGGCAACGAAGATACGCACCGGGGAACCCGCCGCCCGGGGCGCTACAGCCCCATTTCCGGCACGTCGCCTGCGGGCACCACCAGCTTGCCGGCCGTGGCAGCCACTATCTGCGCCACGCTCACGCCGGGGGCGCGCTCGCGCAGCACAAAGCCGTCGGGCGTCACGTCGAGCACGGCCAGCTCGGTCACAATCTTCTTCACGCAGCGCAGGCCCGTGATGGGCAGCGAGCAGTCGGCCAGTAGCTTGCTGGAGCCGTCCTTGGCCACGTGCTGCATGGCCACGATGATGTTCTTGGCGGAGGCCACCAGGTCCATGGCGCCGCCCATGCCCTTCACCATTTTGCCGGGAATTTTCCAGTTGGCGATGTCGCCGCGCTCGCTCACCTCCATGGCCCCGAGGATGGTCAGGTCGACGTGCTCGCCGCGAATCATGCCGAACGAATCGGCCGAAGAGAAAAGGCTGGAGCCCGGCAGGGTGGTCACCGTCTGCTTGCCGGCGTTGATGAGGTCGGGGTCCACCTGGTCCTCGGTGGGGAAGGGGCCCATGCCGAGCAGGCCGTTTTCCGACTGCAGCTCCACGTTGATGCCGGCCGGAATGTAGTTGGCCACCAGCGTCGGGATGCCGATGCCGAGGTTGACGTAGGAGCCGTCTTTTACTTCCTGCGCAATGCGCCGGGCGATGCCGTGTTTGTCGAGTGCCATAATTAATCTGTCATCCTGAGCACAGCGAAGGACCTTGTCACGCCCGCGCTGCTGAGGTTATTAATTCTGACCAAAGCAGCCGTGATAAGGTGCTTCCTTCGTCAGCATGACACGTTCTTAGTTTTGCCGCACCGTGCGCTGCTCGATGCGCTTTTCGTAGTGCTGGCCCTGGTAGATGCGTTGCACGAAAATGCCCGGCGTGTGCACCTGGTTGGGGTCTAATTCCCCGGCGGGCACCAGCTCCTCGACTTCCGCCACCGTGATTTTGCCGGCCGTGGCCATCATCGGGTTGAAGTTGCGGGCCGTGCCTTTGTAGACGAGGTTGCCGGCGGTGTCGCCGCGCCAGGCTTTCAC
>Ga0123336_10000763_pt1 | contig 31226 bp, 24 predicted proteins | sample SSSSmetaG_FD_96466 | JGI IMG/M metagenome (GOLD analysis project Ga0123336, IMG submission 96466) | Glacier valley bacterial and archeal communities from Borup Fiord, Nunavut, Canada, to study Microbial Dark Matter (Phase II) - ​SSSS metaG | ecosystem: Environmental > Aquatic > Freshwater > Ice...
ACTTCTTCCAGGGGCAGCGCCGGGGCGTAAAACACCTTGTTCTTGTGGAAGAGCAGCGCGCCGTGCTCGCCCTTCTTGATGATGAGGAACTTCGGACCCATGCCCATGATTTTCTTAGCAGCTTTCACCAGCGAGTACTCGCCGCTGAGCTGGCGGGCTTCCTCGTCGTTGATGCTGAGCACGTCCACCATTTCGATGGTCGCGATGAGTTCTTCCAAGGCAATGTCCATCCAGAAATTCATGGTGTCCATCACAATCAGCTTGGGCCGGTTGACGAGGCGCTGGATGACGAGGCGCTGCACCTGCGGGGCCAGGTTGCCCAGCATCAGGTACTTGCAGTCCTGGTACGCATCGGGAATGAGGGGGTCGAAATCGGCCAGCACGTTGAGCTCGGTCACCAGGGTCTCGCGCGAGTTAAGGTCCTGCGAGTACTTGCCCGACCAGAAAAACGACTTTTCGCCTGGCTTGGTTTGCAGGCCTTCCACGTCCACGCCGTGCTCTTCGAGCAGCAGGATGTCGGACTGCGGAAAATCATCGCCCACCACGGCCACCAGTTTCACCGGCTTCAGCGAATACGAGGCCGACAGGCTGATGTAGGTGGCAGCGCCGCCGATGATTTTGTCGGTTTTGCCGAAGGGCGTTTCGATGGCGTCGAACGCGACGCTGCCGATGACGAGTAAGCTCATGTGTGTAGTAATTAAGTTGTTATCGGGAAAAGTTACCGAATGCTGAATCCGCAGCTGAGGAGTTAACGATTTCCGGCCGCGTCTCCGTTCGCTCGCACAACATTCGTCAATTAAAAAAAAAGTCCCCGGAAACTTCCGGGGACCTTTATTCAGTGGGTAAATAATGGGGCTCGAACCCACGACCTCCGGAATCACAATCCGGCGCTCTAACCAGCTGAGCTATATCTACCGTGTGTGGTTTTTGTGGGGCAAAGATAGCAGGGGAAGCGGGATTGGGCAAAAAAAGTTCTGGCGCCCCGTTTGTCATCCTGAGCTTGCGAAGGACCTTATCCCCGCTGAACAGCTTGTAGTAATTGTCAACGGCGCAAACGTGATAAGGTCCTTCGCTGCGCTCAGGATGACAGACGCCCGCTTCAAAAATCCGACCTTTGCAGGATGGAACCCACTACTGCCCCTTCGTTCAACGATTTTAAACTCAACAAACAATTCCTGACGGCCCTGGCCACGGCCGGGTTCACCGCGCCCACGCCGGTGCAGCAGCAAACCATCCCGCTGCTGCTGGCCGGGCACGACGTGCTGGGCATTGCCCAAACCGGCACCGGCAAAACCGCCGCCTTCGGTCTGCCGTTGCTGATGAAGGTGAAATACGCCCAGGGCCACAACCCGCGGGCCTTGGTGCTGGCCCCCACCCGCGAGCTGGCCATTCAAATCGAAACGCACCTGAGGGCGCTGGCCGTGAACACCGACTTGCGGATTTTCGCCATCTACGGCGGTTTGGGGCCGAAAACGCAGATTGAAACCATCGCCCAGGGCCTCGACGTGCTGGTTGCCACGCCGGGCCGGCTGCTGGAAATTTATTTGAAGGGCGACCTAGTGCTGCGCGAGCTGAAAACCTTCGTGATGGACGAGGCCGACAAGATGATGGACATGGGCTTTATGCCCCAGATTCGGCGCATCCTGGAAATCATCCCGCGCAAGCGGCAGAACGCGCTGTTTTCGGCCACCATGCCGGAGCGGGTGACCGTGCTGAGCGAGGAATTCCTGGAATTCCCGGTGCGGGTGGAGGTGAGCCCGTCGGCCCGCACGGCCTCCACGGTGAGCCAGGTGCTGTACGAAGCGCCCAACCTGCTCACCAAAATAAACCTGCTGCATTTCCTGCTGCACCGCGACGCCGAGGCCATGACGCGGGTGTTGCTCTTCACCCGCACCAAGGAGCACGCCGACCAGGTGGCGCACTTCCTGGAGCGCAAGGCGCCCGCCGGCGAGGTGCGCGTGATTCACGGCAACAAGGGCCAGAACGCCCGCATCAACAGCATGGACGCTTTCCGGGCCGGGGAGGTGCGCTACCTGGTGGCCACCGACGTGGCCGCGCGCGGCATCGACGTGCCGCAGGTGACGCACGTCGTCAACTTCGACGTGCCTATTATCCACGACGACTACGTGCACCGCATCGGGCGCACGGGCCGGGCCCTGCACACGGGCGCCGCCATCACCTTCGCCAACGAGGCTGAACTGGTGCACATTGCCGAGATTGAGGCGCTTATCAAGCAGAAAATCGAACTGCTGCCCCTGCCCGAAGAAGTGGTGGTGGAAGAAACCCCGTTCGAGGAAAAGCAGACGATGGGGCGCGAGCTCGACGAGCGCCGCAAAAAGCTCGACCCGACCTTCCAAGGCGCTTTCCACGAGAAAAAGGAGTGGATAAAGCCCGGCGTGACCATCGACAAGCGCACCGGCAAAGCGTTTGCCGAAGGCAAGAAAAAGAGCACCAAAGGCTCAAAAGCCAACGTGGGCAAGAAGGGCGGTTCCGCGCCGGGCGTGAAGGCGCTGAAGCGGCGCGGGCGATAATCGGTGGAATGGTGAGGTGGTGAAATGGTGGGTCTGATGTTTTAACTGCGCCAAGTGCGCCAACAGAACATTGAACCCACCATTTCACTACCTCACCATTCCACCACCTCAGTGGTGCAGCATGTGCCGGAAATGCACGCTGGCAAACGTGAGGGCGCCGCCCCACAGCACGGCGCTCCAGAACATGTGCAGCAGGATGCGCGAACGCGGCACGCCCAGCAGCGTGGCGATGACCGTGCCGCCGATGGGCGAGAGCAGCACCGGCGTGAGAAAGGCAATGCCGCCCATGCCAAACTTGCGAAACACTTTGATGATGTTGCGCGAGCGTTTCGAGAAAATGGGCTCCCGGCGCAGGCGGCGCTGCTTTTGGCGGTGCTGCATCCAGACCCGGCCCACGCCCGAAAAAATAAACACGCTGGTCATCATGCCGCCCACGGTGAGGGCCAGGGTGGGCCAGAAGTGCAGCCCCATGGACGTGCCGGCCACCGGCCCGCCCAAAAACTTCACCGTGCTCAGCAAGAACACGGAAGCGCATTTGAGGGCGGGATGAAGCACAACGAGGTGGGAAAGCAGGCCGGGAGGAGCGGAAAACAACGCGGGGTGGGCGCGTGGCAAAGATACCCGCTTTACGCAGCAAGGGTTCCGATGAGACAGCAGCGCGAACTTTGTAGTTCGCGTTCCGGCGCCATTAAAGTCGTCGTAACGATTGGCGAATGGCGCGGGAACGCGAACCACCGCATTCGTGCTACTTGCCGCGCCCCCTCTACAGCTTGCTGCCGTAGGACAGGTCGCCGGCGTCGCCCAGGCCGGGCACGATGTAGGCGTGCTCGTTGAGCTTTTCGTCGATGGCGGCCACCCACAGGTTGGCTTCGGGAATCTCGCGGGCCACGTAGGCCAGGCCTTCGGGCGAGGCGATGACGGCGGCGATGTGCACCTGCCGCGGCATCCCGAAGCGCAGCATGGCCCGGTAGGTTTGCACCAGGCTTTTGCCGGTGGCCAGCATGGGGTCGGCCAGGATGAGCACCCGCTCGTCGAGGCTGGGGGCCGAAAGGTAGTCGACCTGCACCTGCACCTGGGCCGTGCCCTCAATGCGGTAGGCGGCCACGAAGGCGCTGGGCGACTGGTCGAAATAATTGAGAAAACCTTGGTGAAACGGCAGCCCGGCCCGCAGCACGGTGGCCAGGATGGGGAAGTCGTGGAGCAGCTTACCGGTGGTTTCGGCCAGGGGCGTCTGGATGGTTTTGTCGGTGTAGCTGAGGTGGGCGCTGATGCGGTAGGCCATGATTTCGCCCAGCCGCTGCAGGTTGCGGCGGAAGCGCAGGCTGTCCTTTTGCACCTCTTTGTCGCGCAGCTCGGCCAGGAAGTGGTTGGCGATGCTGGGCTCGGCGCACACCACGTGCACGTGGGCGAGGGCGAGGGCCTCGGCCGCGTCGGCGGGCGGGGTGGCGGGGAGCGGGGCGGTGGCCATACGGTGCGGGGAAGGAAGGTGAAACCGGCCGGGCCGGACGCCCGAAGTTGGCACAAAAACCGGCGGCAGGCAAGCAAGTCGCCGCGAAATCGTCTGAGTCGGGGCGGCGTATGCCGGGCCGGCGAACCGGTGCGCGGGCCCCGCCGCCGCTCCGCGCCAACGGCTTGCTGCGTAGGTTTGTTGTGAAATTCCCGCCTTCGACGTTTATTCCGCCGCGCCCTTCCGCAGGAGCTGGCTTCGTTATTATTTATGGCTAAAGCACTGCACGTATTTATTGGGTTGATGCTGCTGGGGGGTTCCCTGGCGGCCCAAACCACACCCGAATCCGCCCCGGCTCCCAACCCGGCCCCCGCCAAGGCGGAAAAGTCGCCCTGGATGATTTTCGACCAGCCGCTCGACAGCCTGCCCGCCGGCCGCAGCAAGCGGGCCTACCGGGAAAATCCGGTGCAGGAAAAAACCGGGCGCGAACAGCCCGTGCGCGCCGCTTCGGCGCCGCGCCGCCGGGACGCTGGCACCAGCCGGGTGGAAGCCACCCAAGGCGCCACCTACGTGCCGCTCGACCCGAATATTTACCGCCTGATTGACCGCTACGCCATCAAGTTTGGCGCCGACAGCCTGCACGACCCGCACACCAGCGTGCGGCCCTACACCCGCGCCGGCGCGGCCCACCTGGGCGAGCGGCTGCTCTCGGCCGACAGCGCCCAAGCCTACCGCACCGGCCGCCTCTCGCGCGCCGACCGCTTCAACGCCCAGTACCTGCTGAAAGACAACTGGGCCAATTCCGGCCAGGGCACCGGCCTGAACCAGAGCCCCCGGCCCTTCCTGAACTACTTCTACCGCGACCAAACCGACTTCTACCACGTCGACTCCAAAGATTTTACGCTGCGCGTGAACCCGGTGCTGCTGCTGCAAGCCGGCAAAGACAGCCGGAACCCCGGCACCGACGGCCTGCGCTACGTGAACACCCGCGGCGTGCAGGTGGAGGGCACCATCGACCAGCGCCTGGGCTTCTACGCCTTTCTGACCGACAACCAGGAAGCCGTGCCCCAATACGTGCAGAACCGCATCGCACGCGACACCATCGTGCCCCACGAGGGCTACTGGAAGTACTTTAAAACCATCGGCGGCTCGACCTACGACTTCTTTTCGGCGCGGGGCTACGTGACGTACGCCGCCACCCGCCACATCAACGTGCAGCTGGGGCACGACCGAAACTTCATCGGCAACGGCTACCGCTCGCTGATTTTGTCGGACTACAGCACGCCGTATTTCTTTCTGAAGCTGAACACGCGCATCTGGAAGCTGAACTACCAGAACCTGTTTGCCGAGCTCACCGGCCGCCGCAGCTACAACGCCGCCGGCAGCCCCGTGGACGAGGTGTACGCCAAGAAATACCTCGCCCTGCACCACCTGAGCCTGGACGTCACCTCAAATTTCAACATCGGCGTGTTCGAGTCGGAAATCGCCGGCCGCCCGGGCCGCGGCCCCGAGCTGCAGTACCTGAACCCCCTCATCTTCTACCGGGCCATCGAGCAGCAGACCGGCTCGGCCGATAACGCGCTGCTGGGGCTCGACTTCAAGTGGAACATCCTGCACACAGCGCAGCTGTACGGGCAGGTGGTGCTCGATGAGTTCAAGCTAAGCGAAATCCGCTCGGGCAACGGCTGGTGGAGCAACAAGCAGGCCGTGCAGCTCGGGGTCAAGTACGTGGACGTGGCCGGCATCCGCAACCTGGACGTGCAGGCGGAGCTCAACTACATCCGGCCCTACACCTACCAGCACGCCAGCCCCTACACTGCCTACACGCACTACATGCAGCCCCTGGCCCACCCCATGGGTGCCAACCTGACCGAGGTGCTGGGCGTGCTCAACTACCAGCCCCTGCCCCGCCTGCACCTGGTGGCCAAGGCTTTTTACACCGAACAGGGCCTGGATTACGGCTACAACGCCGCCGGCCAGCTTATCACCGCCGGCCCGCTGGTGAGCGTGGACGGCCTGGGCAACCAGATTACCACCGGCCGCATTGCCAACTACGGCGGCAACCCGCTCATGCCCTACGAGCCGCACCCCATGGACTTCGGCAACCGCACCGGGCAGGGCAACAAAAGCCGCTTGGTCCACGCCGATTTCACGGCCACCTACCAGCCGCGCCTCAACTTGTTTCTCGACGCCACTCTCGTGGCGCGGCACCAGACCTATTCGCTCACGCCCGAGGCCAACGCCAACGAAACCTACGCCTCGCTGGCCCTGCGCGGAACATCGCCCAGCGCCTGCACGAATTTTAAGTCATGCTTGGCACGACACTTTTATACCGACCCGTCAATCAACAGGAACTCGACCTGATTGCGGCTAGCAACTGGCGAAGCTTTCCGCCGCGCCTACCTGAGCAGCCCATCTTTTATCCGGTGTTGAATGCGGAGTACGCGGTTCAAATCAGCCGCGACTGGAACGTACCCTACTACGGCGTGGGATACGTGGTACGCTTTGCGGTCGATACGGCGTATCTGGCGCAGTTCCCGGTGCAAAACGTCGGCGATGAGCTGCACAACGAGCTGTGGGTGCCGGCCGAACAGCTGACTGAGTTCAACCAGCATGTTGACGGGCTGATTGAAGTAATTGCCGAGTTTCAGCGTTCTTAATTCCGTCCGCCTCATTTGCCTATGAAAACGTACCTCCGCATTTTGCAGTACGCACGGCCGTGGGCGGCGTTTTTGCCGCAGTACCTGCTGTACACGGTGCTGACCATTGTGTTTAGCATTGCCAACTTCACGCTCATCATCCCGATGCTGAGCGTGCTGTTCGACAAGGTGGACCAGACCAAAGCCCCCGACCACCTGGAGGCCTTCCGGCCCACCATTACCTGGGTCACGGACACGTTCCAGTATTTTTTTGGGCAGGTGCTGGCGGCGCGGGGCAAGCTGGGCGCGCTGGCTTTTGCGTGCGCGGTGGTGGTGGCGTCGGTGCTGCTGAGCAACGTGTTTCGCTACCTGAGCCTGCGGCTGCTGGCCAAGGTGCGCGCCCGCGTGGTGCAAAACCTGCGGCGCGATTTGTACCACCGCATCATCGGCTTGCAGCTGGGTTTTTTTGCGGGCGAGCGGAAGGGGGACCTGATGTCGCGCTTCACGGCCGACGTGCAGGAAGTGGAAACGTCGGTGGTGAATACGATGACCGCCGTAATTAAGGAGCCGCTCACCATCGTGGCGTATTTCCTGGTGCTGTTTCACATGTCGGTGCCGCTCACGCTGTTCACGCTGATATTGTTGCCGGTGTCGGGCGGCATCATCGCCACCATTGCTAAGCGGCTGCGCACCCAGGCCAAGCTCAGCCAGAAAACGCTGGGCTCGATGCTTTCGGTGATTGACGAGACGCTGGGCGGCATCCGCGTCATCAAGGCGTTTAATGCCCAGACCTACATCAAGGGCAAGTTTGCCGAGCAGAACGACCAGTACGCCCGCACCTCGCGCCGCATCGACAACACCCGCGACCTGGCCTCGCCGTTCTCCGAATTTGCGGGCGTGACGGTGGTGGCCGGCCTGCTCTACTTCGGCGGCTCGCTGATTTTGGGAGGGCACTCGGATTTGAACGGCGAAACGTTCATCGGCTACGTCATCCTGTTTTCGCAGGTGCTCACGCCGGCCAAGGCGCTGTCCTCGTCGTTCGGCAACATCCAGCGCGGGCTGGTGGCCGGCGAGCGGGTGCTGAGCATCATCGACACCGAGCCGGCCATCCGCGACCGGCCCGACGCCGCGGTGCTGCCCGCCTTCGAGCGCGAAATCGAGTTCCACGACCTGCAATTCAGCTACGGCGACACGCCCGTGCTCTACGACATCAACCTGACCATCAAGAAGGGCCAAACGGTGGCGCTGGTGGGCGGCAGCGGCGGCGGCAAAAGTACGCTGGCCGACCTGCTGCCGCGCTTCTACGAGCCCAGCGCCGGCCAGATTCTCATCGACGGCCACGACCTGCGCGCCTGCACCCTGCACTCGGTGCGCGACCAGATGGGCATCGTGACCCAGGAAAGCATCCTGTTCAACGACACCATTTTCAACAACATCCGCTTCAACACCGCCGCCACCGAGGCCGAGGTCGTCGAAGCCGCCCGCATCGCCAACGCCCACGACTTCATCGTGGCCAGCCCCGAGGGCTACCAGACGGTAATTGGCGACCGGGGCTCGCGCCTCTCGGGCGGGCAGCGGCAGCGGCTGAGCATTGCGCGCGCCATCCTGCGCAACCCGCCCATTCTGATTCTGGACGAAGCCACCTCGGCCCTCGACACCGAGAGCGAAAAGCTGGTGCAGGAAGCCTTGCAGCGCCTGATGCAGAACCGCACCTCGCTCGTCATCGCCCACCGGCTGAGCACTGTGCAGCACGCCGACGAAATCGTGGTGCTCCAGCACGGCCGCATTGTGGAGCGCGGCACCCACGACGAGCTGGTGCGGCGCGAGGGCGGCGCGTACCAACGCCTGAGCTCGATGCAAACCAACGCCGCGCTGGTGTAGTCTGTCATCCTGAGCTTGCGAAGGACCTTACCCCGTTTGCGCCAGTTGTAATAATCGCAAGCCGTTCTGCGGTGGTTAGGTCCTTCGCAAGCTCAGGATGACAACCGGCTTCCCACCTTCCCGGAAACCCCTATCTTTCGGCCTTAACCAACCTTTTCCCGCCATGCTTGCCCTCAAACGCATTGTTACCATCGCCGTAATGATTTACCTGTTGCTGGCGCTCCTGTTTGTCTTCGTTCCGGCCGTGCGCACCTCGGTGATGGGCATGGGCACGGGCTTGTCGGCGCTGGAGCAGGAGCGGCAGTTCTACTACACCTTGTTTGTGATTGGGGCCGTGGTGCTCGCCCTGCAGCTGCTGACCGAGAACCTCGACAGCTCCTTGCTGCGCCGCACCGTGAACCAGCACGAGGGCAAAATCAACGAGTTGAAAGCCAAGCTCTACGACCACCAGCAGCGCGGCACCACCAGCAACGCGCCGATGACGCCCGGCAGCCGCACCATCGACGGCCGCCTGACCGAACCCACCATCACGCAAAGCCAAGCGGCCGGCACCGTCAGCAGCACCGAGAACCGCACCGCCGACCACCTGCCGCAGCCCACCTTCCCGCAGAGCGACCCCAGCCTGAGCAACACCCCGCCGGCCGAGCGCCCGCCGCTGGCCTAATAATTTGTCAACTTGTCAACTTGTCATCCTGAGCCTGCGAAGGACCTCATCACCGGTGCACAAATCGTTCACCGGTGACAAGGTCCTTCGCAGGCTCAGGATGACAGAGGATTTTTTCATTCGACTACCGCCTACCTGAAGTGCCCGATTCCGCCCTCCCCAACCTCATCCGCGCCGAGCTGACCGAGGCCCGCGCCGTGCTCGACCGGTTTCTGGCCGAGCCCGCCCACGTCGCCAGCGTGGCCGCAGCGGCCGAATTGATGGCTGCCAGCCTGCGCAGCGGCGGCAAAATCCTCACCTGCGGCAACGGCGGCAGCCTTTGCGACGCCCAGCACTTCGCCGAAGAACTCTCGGGCCGCTACCGCCAGAACCGCCGCGCCCTGGCCGCCATCGCCCTTACCGACGCCGCGCACCTGACCTGCGTGGCCAATGATTTCGGCTTTGAATTCGTGTTCAGCCGCTTTGTGGAGGCCCTGGGCCGGCCCGGCGACGTGCTGCTGGCCATCAGCACCAGCGGCAACTCGCCCAACGTGCTGCGCGCCGCCGAAGCCGCCCGCGAGCTGGGCATGACAGTCGTTTCGCTCACCGGCAAGGATGGCGGCCGGTTAGCCGGCATCAGCGACGTTGAGATTCGAGCGCCGCACGCGGGCTTTGCCGACCGGATTCAGGAAATCCACATCAAGGTGATTCACGTGCTGATTCTGCTAATTGAGCGGCTGGTTATCTGAACGATATAGGGGCGGGGCTTGTCCCCGCCCGTCGTTGAACAGAATCGGTGGACGGTCGCAAACGGTCGGGCGGGGCAAGCCCCGTTCCCTGCATCTACTGACTCCGAAAATCGCTGTGACAGCGCAAAAAAAGGCCGCTCACGAGCGGCCTTTTTTACTGCATTAAACAACCAGCGCAACCGCTACTCCACTACCACGCGGCGGCTGGCGTGGGCGCCGCTGGCAGCCTCGGCTTCGGCCAGGTACAGGCCGGCGGGCAGCGTGGGCAATGTCGTCGGCTGGCCGTTGGGCACCACGGCGCGGCTCACCACGCGGCCGGTGGCATCACGCAGCGTTAGGTGCAGCGGCTGGCCGGGAGCCGCGTTGGCCAGGGAAAACTGGGAAGCCTGACCGCGCGCCACGGGGTTGGGCCAGGCGGTGAGGCCACCGGCCGCCACCTCGCGCGGGGCAGTGGCGGCGAGGGCCAGATTTGTTTCGGCCGAATAAGTGGCATTGGCAGGCGTGACAAAGCCGGCGTTGGGGTAAAAGAGCGCGAGCATGTACTGGGAAGCATTCTGCCGGTAAAAGAATTGAATATAGGAGCGGCTGACGCTGCCTTGCGTTACGCCCAGCGCGCTCAACAGCATGGCCGGAGCGGGTTGGTTGTTCAGGTAAAAGCTGTCCTGCACGACAAACCGGCGTTGCACCAGTAGCACCGGCGTAGCGGCCGAGCCCGTGGTAGTTCCTGCTACTGGCACGCGCAACGTGCCCCAGCCCGCCACCGAATCGACGGAGGTGACGCGCTGCACGTCGCGGAACGGCGCCTGGCTGAGGCCCAACGACTGCACCGTGAGCTGCGTATTGTAGATACCGCGGTTGAACCGGCTCACGCGGGTAGTGCTGGTGAGCGGCAGTGGCACGCGCAACGAGTTAATGGCATTGTTCTGCGCCGGAATAGTGAGCACGTCGTTGGGCCCGCCCGTCATGGCAGTGAGGGGGAAGCTTTGGGCAGCCAGCCCTGCGCCGAGCTGAGTAAAGCCCAAGGCATCGAAGCCATCGTAGCCGGTGAGCGCAATGACGAGACTGCCCACTCGATTTGTATAGCCGAAGGTGCGGATGCTGCCCGCAAAGGGCGGCGTACCAACCACGGCGGCGAAGGTGTTTGTAATCACCCCGCCCTGCGGGGTAAGGCTGCGGTAGTCCCAGGTCCGGTTGGCCCCCAACTGGGGCGCGGTGAGGCCCATGGCGGCAGCGGGCTGGTAGCGGTCGACGCTAGCGGCCGTGGCCGTGAACTGCGCCTGGCTGATGGTGATGGGGGTTTGGGCGAGTGCGGCAACCACACTACCGGTTAGCAAACAGAGGGTAAACAAATGTTTCATGGCAAAATATGAAAGTGAAAAAGTTGAGGATAGTTAAATCAAGGCAAAGTAAAAGCCTAACTATTTTAAACCAATAATTAATTTTAATAATTATTGGTTTAATTAAAAAAGTAAAGACAAGTAGCCCCGTCTTTTTTTTGCAAATGGCCGTCGCCTTAACTTCCGGGCGGTTGCGTGCCAATGGCCACGCCTTGTTGCTAACTTCGCGTTGCGGATTCCCTTGTCTTGATTCTACCCAACCCCATGCTCACCAAAACCTTCGGCTCGGCCGTGCAGGGCGTCAACGCCTACACCATCACCATTGAAGTGGTGGTGACGGCCGGGACGAACTTTTTCGTGGTAGGCCTGCCCGACAATGCCATCAAGGAAAGCCAGCAGCGCATTGAGGCGGCCCTGAAGCTGCGCGGCTACCGGATGCCGCGCACCAAAGTGGTGGTGAACATGGCCCCGGCCGACATCCGCAAGGAGGGCGCGGCCTACGACCTGCCCATTGCATTGGGTATCCTGCACGCCTCGCAGCAGCTGAACACCGAGCGGCTGGGCGACTACATCATCATGGGCGAAATGTCGCTTGACGGCGACTTGCGGCCCATTCGGGGCGTGCTGCCCATTGCCATCCAGGCCCGCAAGGAAGGCTTCAAGGGCATCATCCTGCCCTGGGGAAACGCCGAGGAAGCGGCCATCGTCAACAACCTCGACGTGATTCCGGTGGGCAGTATGCAGGAAGCCATCGACTTTTTCGAGGGCCGGCTGGACATCCAGCCCGTGAAGGTGGACACCCGCGACCTGTTCCAGCATTCGGTGAACAAGTACACGGCCGATTTTGCCGACGTGCAGGGCCAGGAAAACATCAAGCGGGCCTTGGAAATCGCGGCGGCCGGCGGCCACAACGTGATTATGATAGGCCCGCCCGGCGCCGGCAAAACCATGCTGGCCAAGCGCTTGCCCAGCATCCTGCCGCCGCTGAGCATGCAGGAGGCGTTGGAAACCACCAAAATCCACTCCGTGGCCGGCAAGCTGGCGGGCGGCGGCCTGCTCAGCACCCGGCCGTTTCGGGCGCCGCACCACACCATTTCCGACGTGGCCCTAGTGGGCGGCGGCAGTAACCCGCAGCCGGGCGAAATCTCGCTGGCCCACAACGGCGTGCTCTTTCTCGACGAGCTGCCCGAGTTCAAGCGCACGGTGCTGGAGGTGATGCGCCAGCCCTTGGAAGAACGCCGCGTGACCATAGCGCGGGCCAAGGTCAGCATCGAGTTTCCGGCCAACTTCATGCTCATCGCCAGCATGAACCCCTGCCCCTGCGGCTACTACAACCACCCCGAAAAGGAGTGCGTGTGCGGCCCCGGCGTGGTGCAGAAGTACCTCAACAAGGTGAGCGGCCCGCTGCTCGACCGCATCGATTTGCACGTGGAAGTGACGCCCGTCACCTTCGACCAGATGACCGAGAGCCGCAAGGCCGAAACCAGCGCCGACATCCAGCCCCGCGTGGACCGGGCCCGCCAGGTGCAGGAAAAGCGGTTTGCGGAGTACGCCGACATCCATTCCAACGCCATGATGCCGCCGCAGATGGTGAAGGACCTCTGCGCCATCAGCGAAGCCGGGCGGATGCTGCTGAAAACGGCCATGGAGCGCCTCGGCCTGAGCGCCCGCGCCTACGACCGCATCCTGAAAGTGGCCCGCACCATCGCCGACCTAGCCGGCACGGAAGATATTCAGATTCAGCATTTGGCCGAAGCCATTCAGTACCGCAGCCTTGACCGGGAGGGCTGGGCGGGTTGAATTTACGTACTTTGTGGCATGGCCCAGCTCCCGCTTTCGCTCGATTTCATCCGGCAGGTCCTGGCCGAGTACTTCGCCGACAAACCGGTGCAGCGGGTCGAGATTTTCGGCTCGTACGCGCGGGGCGAGGCCACGGCGGAGTCGGACGTGGACTTGTTGCTGATTAAGACCCCTGGAGCGCAGGTTTCGTTGTTTAAGCTAGTGCACTACCAAGACGATTTGGAACAAAAACTTGGTTTGAAAGTGGATTTGGGTACCGCGCTTTCGCCCTTCTCCCGACCTTACATTGAGCCTGATTTAAAGGTCATTTATGAGCAAGCTGCTTAATTCCACCCGTTTGGAGCACATGCTGGAAGCTGCCCAACGCATTGTTCGGCGGATGCCCAACGTTTCGCTGGCTGATTTCCTGGCCGACGAGGATTTGCAGGACATTGCCTTGCGCCGATTCATGGTGATTGGTGAAGCGGCCTCGCACGTTTCGACCGATGTCGGGGAGCGTTTTCCGCAGGTGGATTGGCAGGCCGTGCGTGGCATGCGAAACTTTGTGGCCCACGAATACTTTCGCGTTGATTTGGATGATGTTTGGGATGCCGTGGTGGGCGACGTGCCCGGCCTGCTCATCGATTTGCCCGCCATCATCGCGCAAGTGCAGGCCGAAGAATACGCTAACCGGGCCAGCAGTGTATAAGTCCCTCGTCAAGCCCCTGCTCTTTCAACTCGACGCCGAGCGCGCCCACCACGTGGTGTTCGACAACCTGCGCCGGGCGGCCCGCGTGCCGGGCACCAAGGCGCTGCTGCGGAAGCTCTACGATTTCCAACACCCCGGCTTAGCCCGGGAGGTATTTGGCCTGAAGTTTCCCAACCCGGTGGGCTTGGCGGCGGGGTTCGACAAGAACGCCGTGCTGACCGACGAGCTGGCCACGCTGGGCTTTGGCTTTGTGGAAATTGGGACGGTAACGCCCCGCCCGCAACCGGGCAACCCCGCGCCGCGCCTGTTCCGGCTACCGCGGGACGAGGCCCTGGTGAACCGCATGGGCTTCAACAACGACGGGGCGGCGGCCGTGGCGGCCCGGCTGGCCCGGCGCCGCGACCGGCAGCTCATCATCGGCGGCAACATTGGCAAGAACAAGGACACGCCCAACGAACACGCCGCCGCCGACTACGTGGCCGGCTTCGAGGCCCTGGCCGAGGTGGTCGACTATTTCGTGGTCAACGTGTCGTCGCCCAACACGCCCGGCCTGCGCCAGCTACAGGAGAAGAAGCCGCTGATTGACCTGCTGCAGCAGGTGCAGGCCCGCAACCTGGGCCGCACCGTGCCGCGCCCGCTGCTGCTGAAAATCGCGCCCGACCTCACCGATGCGCAGCTCGACGACATCCTGGAAATAGCCCGCGAAACGCAACTCAGCGGCCTGGTGGCCACCAACACCACCATCGAGCGCGCCGGCCTGACCACCGACGGCGCCTACGTGGCCAGCCTGGGCGCGGGCGGCCTCAGCGGGCGGCCGCTGCGGGCGCGGGCCACCGAAGTCATCCGCTACCTGCACCAAAAATCCGACGGCGGACTGCCCATTATCGGCTCGGGCGGCATTCATTCGGCGGCCGACGCGCTGGAAAAGCTGGCGGCTGGCGCGGCGCTGGTGCAGCTCTACACCGGCTTCATTTACGAAGGCCCGGCGCTGGTGGGGCGCATCAACAAGGCCCTGGTCAGCGGTTGATTCCGGCCACTTCCGGCTGAATTTTTACTTCCAGCGCCGCCGGCTGGGGCCCGTGGGCAAACTGCTTCCGCACCCGGCGGTGCCACCACACGATGACGGGGAAACCGACGGCTGACGGCCACAAAAAATTATACGGGAAGGGAATGAACTTGAGGCTGGTGGCCGAAAACGCCGACACCGCCGCGATGTACGAGCCCAGAAAGCCCGAAATGTGGTTCAGCAGCCACTGCTCGCGGCCCCAGGTGCCGGCCCGCACGTAGCCGCGCAGCTGCCGGCTGGTCGTCATCACCCCGATGCCGCCAAACACGGCGGCCGGCACGTTGCGGGCCCAAAGGCCGTAGCCCACCGTGGCCAGAAACACGGCCAGCCCTAGCCCGGCCAGTAGCCAGTCGAACAGCGGCGCCCGGCCCCCGCGGCCCAGCTCCTTGAGGTAGAGCGACCGGTAGCCGAACCCGGCCAGGTAGAGGCTGAAAATGCCGGTCAGCAGCAGGAAGGTCAGGCCGTAGTGGCTGGCGGCCGCAATGGCCGTGGTGCCGGCCACCACCATCGCCCCAAAAAACACCTGCCCCCAGCGCCGGTGCCAAGGCCCGCCCTTGCGCACAAGCAGCGCCGCCGGCGCCACAAAAAACCCAATAAACCCCGCCGTGATGTGTACGAGGCGGTTGAGGTGGAAGAAAGTCTCCATGGCAACGAGGGCGGCGTTGTGGTTTGAACCGCAGCCGAAAGATGGGCCCGCCCCCGGCATATTCAAATACTTGCTTACCGAAGCGTTGAATGCGGGCTCCGAACCGTGGCTCCGGACCGATGCGGCCGGCGGGCAGCCGTCAATGTTAGAGCTTGGCGCCGATTTTAAACTCAATCACGTCGGCAGCGCCGCGGTGAATCTTGAGGTCGATGGCCCCGAACAGCAAGTTCGTGAAGTGGTATTTCAACCCGAGCCGCTCGTAATAGGCCGTGCTCGACTTGTAGGGCGCGTACACGTAGAAGCCCAGGTGCGACACGAAGGCCAACCGCCCAAACAGCAGCTCGTGACCCAGGAACACGCCCGCCTTTTTCACGTCGGGCTGGGCGCCGCCGGCGCGGGTGGTATCTGCCAGGGTGGCTTTCAGGCTGCGGTCGTAGAAACCTTCGGCGCCCAGCAGCAGGTTGGATTTGCGGTTGACGCGCCGGCCCACGGCGGCGGTCAGGGAATTCACCAGGTACTTCTGGTGGTCGCCTTCGGTGCGCTGCTTGAAGCCCAGGCTGGTGCTCACGTTGAGGAAGTAGTGGCCCACCTCGGCCGGGGCGGGCGCGTAGGCGGTGGTGTGGGGCGCCGGGCGCTGCTCGTGGTAGTTCAGCCCCAGCACCACCGAGGGCAGGTTCACGCCGAAGTTGGGCTTGGTGGTGGCGCCGTTGGAAAAGTGGTTCAGCCCCACGCCTGCCAGCAGGCCCAGGTGCGGCGTGAGGGCGTAGTCGTACTCCAGCCGGAACTGCAGCGTGGCGTTCAGCGCCGAGCTGGCGATGGTGTTCTTGTGGTTGGTTTCCTGGTTGTAGGGGTTGGTGAGGTAGGCCAGGCCCGCGCCCAGGCGGAAGCTCAAGTCGTGCTTAGCCCCCCGCGAAAACGTTTTGCTGACGTAGGGACTGGCCGCAAAGACGTAGCCCAGCACGGGATTATGAAAGTCGTAGTAGGTGAGCGCCAGGCCCACTTTCGGAAACTGGTACCAGCCGTGCCAGGGCGCCGCGCCGGTGGTTTGCCGCTGCAGGTTCAGCTCGAAGCCCGTGGGGTGCGAGGCCACCAAGTGCCGGATGGCGTAGGTGTGCGCCAGAATGATGCTGCCCTGCGCGTAGGCCCCCAGCACCAGCGGCGCCCGCGGGGCCGGGCCCGCCACAGTGTCCGGCGCCTGGGCGTGGGCCGGCTGAAACGCTCCCCCTCCCGCCAAAACCGCGGCCAATACCCCGTAAATTAATTCAATCTTCATAAACCTGGCTGGACTGCCCCAAAAATACGCCACCCCGGCCCCGGCCCCTGTGCTCAACGGTAATTTTTCTCGCCCGGCCTGCTCCGCAAGCAGTGCCCACAGCCCCGCCTTGGCCTTTGGTGGCGCCAAAACGGACTTTCGTTGGCATGCAAGCCCCGCCTGTCCCACGGGGAAGGCAGCCGGCCATCTTTTCCTCAAGGTTGCGGCATTCCGGCTCAGAGCGGCCGTGCTGGCAAGCTACAAGTGAACAATACCAGCATATAATTGGGGCAGCCTGAGAATTTATCTATAGCTTTGCCCCAAAACTAACCCTCTCATTTTTTTTCAACGATGAAAAAACTCATTCTATCCCTCGGTTTGCTGGCCGGTGTAGTCGGTGCAGCCCAGGCGCAAACAGGCATCAAAATCGGGCTCAAGGGCGGGGCTAATTTGGCCAGCTACACCGGTACGGACAGCAAAGACACCAAGGCTAAGTACGGATTCAGCGCCGGGGCCACGTTCAATTTTGCGTTGTCCGACCTAATTTCAATCCAACCGGAACTACTGTATTCCCAAAAGGGCATTAAGCTGGATTACTCAGGTAATAACAACAGCGACGCCGTGGTATTCAAAAATAGCGGTGCCACGGCCGGCACGTTTGGGCAAACCCTGAGTTATATCGACGTGCCGGTGCTGATGCGCGTGAACACCGGGGGCAGCGACGGCTCGGGTCTGTTTTTTGAATTGGGTCCTCAAGGCAGTTTCCTCATCGCCCAACGCGGATTCATCGACAGCGGCGACAAGGCCACCGTGGTACTAGTCGGTCCCGACCGTAACAACTCCAACAATACAACCAATACAGCGGCAGCCGTTGCCGTAGGCAACAGCACGGACGACTTCAATAAAGTCGTCATCGGCTACGCGGCCGGAGTTGGCTATCAACTCACCAGCGGGTTGAGCCTTGGCATTCGCTATACGGGCGACATTTCGCAGGTATATAAAGACGGCAATGGCACAGCCGATGCGTTTAAACCGTACCAAGCTTTTGGGTCTAAGATTACCAATCCCAGTGTACATAACTCGGTGTTCCAATTCCAAGTGGGTTACATGTTCGGCGGCAAGTAAGCCCCGGGTAGCTTCCGCTCAAAAAACGCCCGGTTTCTGGCTAGAAACCGGGCGTTTTTGTGTTCGCGCCGCCGTCATTTGCCCTAGCTTCGCGGCCAGTATTCTCCTGCCACTTCCTTCGTTTTTATGAAAAAGTTTCTTCTCTCCTGGGCCGTGCTGGCCGCTGCGGCCGGGGCTGCCCACGCGCAGGAATCGCGCCTCGGTTTCAAGGCCGGCATTTCGTTCGCCAGCTACGCGGGCTCGGACAAAACCAGCTCCAGCAGTAGCAAAGTGGGCTTCCACGGCGGGCTGGTGGCCAACCTGGGCCTCAACGACCGGTTCTCGCTGCAGCCCGAGCTGCTGTATTCCATGAAAGGCGTGGCGGACCAGCTCACGCTGGGCACCACCACCATCACCGGCCACCAAACCCTGCACTACGTGGACCTGCCCGTGCTGCTGAAGGCCACGTTCGGCCGCCTGTTCGTCGAAGCGGGCCCCCAGGTGGGCGTGCTCGTGGGCGCCACCCAAACGATTGAATCCAGCGCGTCCACGGCGGGCACCAGCACGGCCAACAAGTCCACCTTCAACGACGTGGACTTCGGCTACGCCCTCGGGCTGGGCGTGCAAACGGCCACCGGGCTCATGGCAGGCCTCCGCTACAACGGCGGCTTCGCCAACGTGGTGCGCGGGCAGACGTACGGCGGCCGCACCGTGCAGCCCAACGTGCACAACAGCGCCTTCCAGCTGTACATCGGCTTCCTGTTCGGCGGCAAGTAGGCCCGATGGATTACCCCGAAAAGCCCGGCCGCCACCCCGCGGCCGGGCTTTTTTAGGGGCCGGCCCCAACAACCATTTCGGGATGCGGCCAGTATATCGCCCGGCGTTCGCCGCGAGCGCCGGTTTATGTCCGTTCACCGCCATTATCCGGTTATTTCCCATGAAAAAAACCCTCTTTTCCCTCGTTGCCCTGGCCCTGACGGCCGGCGCGGCCCAGGCCCAAACCCCCGCCAGCGCCATTGGCATCACGGCCGGCTACGGCCGCACCAGCCTGGTGGGCAGCAACGGCAACTACAACTCCGTGGGCCACTCGGCCTACCAGGCGGGCCTCACGGCCGACGTGTACGTGGCCGAGGTGCTCTCCTTCCACCCCGAGGTGCTTTACACCCTGCAGTACTACGACGCCACCGAGAACGGCAAGAGCGACCTCGCCCCCCTGAGCCGCGACATTTCCTACATCAACGTGCCGCTGCTGGCGCGCTACCACGCCGACGGGCTGTTCTTCGAAGCGGGTCCGGCCGTCAACTTCGCCATTGGCTCCAAGGACGAGGCGGGCGCCGACGTGAAGAGCGAAGCCAGCCCCGTGGTGCTCGACTACATCGCGGGCCTGGGCTACCAGCTCAACCACGGCCCCTCCATCGGCATCCGCTACGAGGGCGGCGCCACCAACACCTACAAGAACGCCGCCGGCTACGGCCTGGGCAGCGGCAACCTCAAAAACAGCACCTTCTGGCTGAACCTGGGGTATTCGTTCGGCGGCTCCAAGTAGGGACGCCGGCAGCGGCCCAGGCGGTCACAGAAACAGCCCGGCTTCCACTGCGGAAACCGGGCTTTTTTGTGGCTAAAAATACCCCCACCCTACTGCGCGGCCGCGTAGTTGCGGTAGAAGTGCGGGATGGTTTCGATGCCTTTCAGGAAGTTGAACACCCCGAAATGCTCGTTGGGCGAGTGGATGGCGTCCGAATCGAGCCCGAAGCCGAGCAGGACGGTATCGAGGCCCAGCTCCGACTTGAACATGGCCACGATGGGGATGGAGCCGCCGCCACGCGTGGGCACCGGGCGCTTGCCGAAGGTGGTTTCCATGGCGTCGGCCGCGGCTTTATAGGCCACTGAGTTGGTGGGCGTGACCACGGGCTCGCCGCCGTGGTGGGGGCGCACCTCCACCGTCACGCCGGCCGGGGCGATGCTGGCGAAGTGCCGCTGGAACAGGGCCGTGATTTCGGCCGACGTCTGGTGGGGCACCAGGCGCATCGAGATTTTGGCGTGGGCCTGCGAGGCGATGACGGTTTTGGCCCCTTCGCCGGTGTAGCCGCCCCAGATGCCGTTCACGTCGAGCGTGGGCCGGATGCTGGTACGCTCCATGCTGCTGTAGCCGGTTTCGCCGTAGCTGGCGGGCAGGCCGATGCTCTGCTTGAATTCTTCTTCGGAGAACGGGGCCTTGGCCATTTCGGCGCGCTCGTCGGCGCTCAGCTCGTCCACGTTGTCGTAGAAGCCGGGGATGGTAATGTGGCCATTCGCGTCGTGCAGGCTGGCAATCATCTCGCACAGGGCGTTGATGGGGTTTTGCACCGCGCCCCCGTAGAGGCCGGAGTGCAGGTCGCGGTTGGGGCCGGTCACGGTCACTTCGTGGTAGCTCAGGCCGCGCAGGCCCACCTCAATGCTGGGCGCGTCGTTGGCCAGGATGCCGGTGTCGGAGATGAGAATCACGTCGGCCTTGAGCTTCTCCTTGTTGGCCCGCACGAAGATTTCGAGGTTGTTGGAGCCAATTTCCTCTTCGCCCTCAAACATGAACTTGATGTTGCAGGGCACCCCGCCCTGGCCGTCGCGCATCATCATTTCAAACGCCTTGACGTGCATGTACACCTGGCCTTTGTCGTCGCAGGCGCCGCGGGCGTAGATGTTGCCGTCCTTAATCACCGGCTCGAAGGGCGGTGAGGTCCACAGCTCGTAGGGGTCGGCGGGCTGCACGTCGTAGTGGCCGTAGACCAGCACGGTGGGCTTGGCGGGGTCGGTGATGTAATCGCCGTACACGATGGGATTGCCGGCCGTGGGGCAGATTTCGAGGTTTTGTACCCCGGCTTCTGCGAGGCGCATTTTCAGGTAGTCGGCGGCCCGCAGGATGTCGGCGTGGAACTTGGGGTCGGCCGAGACGGAGGGGATGCGGAGCCAGTCCATCAGCTCGTTGAGGAAGCGGGTTTGGTTGTCGGCGAGGTAAGTGGCCATGCGGAGCGAAATAAGGGGTTGGGGATGCGGGAGTAAAAGTAGCGGGCGCCGGGAGAAGCGGCCGCCCCTACTGCGGGGGGCCTGCCCCGGTGGGCAAACCGGCCAGGGTCTCTTCCAGCATGGCCACTTCCAGCGCCAGGCCGGCAATGCGGGCTTCGAGCAGGCGTTGGGGGCCGGCGCCGCAGTCGTCGCGCAGGCCGTCCACGGTCTCGCCTTCAAACAAGGCCAGCCAACCGGCTTCGCGGCCGGGGTTTTTCACGGGGCCGGTCCAGGCCCGTAGGGCCGGCAGGGCCGCGAGGCGGGCCGCGAACTGGGCCGCGCGCTTGCGCATCATTTCCAACTCGCGCCTCAGCCGCAGGGCCTGCCAGCGGGCCTCGGCCAGGCGGCTGGCCAACGGCTGCCGCTCCACGGGCGGAGTAGGTAGGGGCGGCGGCGCGGGCACGGTCGGCTCGCCAGGGGTGAACATCAGCCCCAGCGCGGCCAACTCGATGCGGGCATCCAGCAGCCAGCGGCCGGCAGGCAAATTGCGCTGGCCGCCTTCGGCCATGGCCACGGTGCCGCGGTTCACGCCCAGCCAAGCGGCAAGGCGCTCCTGGGTTAGCCCAAACTGGTCGCGGAGGGAAGACGGCATTGAACGAATAAAAAGGGTGTGACAAATATAACCTTCTATCGAAAAATGTCACGCAAGTTATGTGACATATTCCCGCTGGCGCGCGTCTCTGACGCGCTGCCGCCTGGCTTCGAGTCTCCAGACTCGACTGCTAAACGGAACGCATGCCAGCCGTTTTGTTATCGAGTCAGAGACTCGAAACCAGGCGGCAGCGCGTCAGAGACGCGCGCCAGCGGCGGCGGGCGCCAGCGGCGGGGGGCGCCAGCGGCGGGGGGCGCTTGTGGGAGCAATACTTTTTAGCCATCAATGAACAGCACTTTCAGCAGGCCCGGCGCGCCGGCGTAGGTACTGGCCGAGCTGCACAAGTAATGTTCGGCTTCGGCCACGGTTCCGTCCTGCACCGGATTTTGATGGATGTAGTGCAATTTCTGGCGCGTAAAATCTGGCGAGTAGCATTCAACTGCGTGGCTGCCGTCTTGCCACATTTTGTGGTATTCGACCCGGTGGATAAATTTTGCCGCGTATTCGAAGCGGTGCAATAGCCACTCTTGCCGGCTTTCGGGGCCTTCCTGCACCAGGCGCACAATGGTATTGGACGTAAACTTTTTAAAGTCGCGAATAATAGGCCCTAGCTTGTGGCCTTCGGCCGCCCGTGCCAGCAAGTGCAAATGTGAGGGCATCAGGCACCAGCCGAACAGTTCCAGCCCTTTGTGCTGCTGGCAGTAGCGCAAAGCCTCGACGACAACCTGCTTGTACTCTTTGCGAATAAAGACATCGACCCATTCCACGGCGGTCAGCGTCAGGAAATACAAACCATCGGGATTGTGCGGGGTGTATTTATCGGACATCCATCAGGCCATTAAAAATGCCTCGGTAAGGTAGCGGCTTTGCAGCTGGTGTAGCGCCGGCGCGAACCTCCGACGCGCTGCCGCCTGGCTTCGAGTCTCCAGACTTGACTGCTGAACGAAACGCATGCCAGCCGTTCCGTTATCGAGTCAGAGACTCGAAACCAGGCGGCAGCGCGTCAGAGACGCGCGCCAGCGGCGGCGGGCGCCAGCGGGGTTCCCGGCGTCCTCTATGTATTTATCGGCGCTAATTTGGGTGCATTGGGGGCGCCGGGGCGCGGGTTGGGGCAAGAAAAAAGTACGACAAGGGTGACAGCCGCCCTATCTTCACTCCCTGGCTTAATTCCCAATATGCTACGCTGCGTTCTTTGCCTTATTTGCTTCGTTCTTTTTTGCGAAACAGCCCAAGGGCAGGCGCTGGAAGGCACATATGTAGCCAACTTAGGCAAAGGCGTCGTCACGTTCGAAAGCGAAATTTTTCAATTCACAGGCAACAGGTTTCGGTACTGGTTTTCCTCATGCACAAGCGGTGGGGAAGGTGGCGGCACGTACACTCTGACAGCCGATACCTTGCGACTACGCTTTGAAATTCCTGTTTCGACTGAACCCAGCAAGCAAGGAATCTATGGCCCACTTGTCAATGGCACTGTTTATACGTTCGGGCTTCGCTTAAGCCAACCATCGGGCTTCCTGATTTCTTGGCCTAACCAAACATATAAGTCAGTCACCCCCTATCCAAGGCAACTGCTAAGAAGCTGTTTGAGTTAGTCCTTTATACTTCTGAAGCGCTGTAGAGACGCATAATTTCATCTCGTCGTTGAACGATAATCGGCCCTCACGGCTCAAACAATGAGACGCAAGTATGCGTCTCTACAGCGCTTCAGCAGCTTTTTCGCTAATTCAAACAGCTTCTAAGGAAGTAGCCAAATGGGGACTTAAGTCGGAGTAGCTAACCCCAGTTGCGGACAAGCCCCAGCAGAGCGGCATTTGCGTCAACGAGTGTCGCCCCGCTGGCGCGCGTCTGCGGGGGCCGGGGTACTACTTCGTGAAAACAGAATCAATAATTTCCCCGGTTTCGGGGTCAAGCGTACAGCCGAAACAACTCCAAGTAGTTCCTATAAGGACTCCCTTATTATCTGAAACTCCCACAAAGAAATCGCCGGGATACAATCCTTTGGCTATCCACAATCTGCCACCGTCCGCATCGTAGGCACATAGGTTATCAACAGCTTTGGGGTCTGGAAATTCCATCCAATCATAAATCACCAACAACTTGTCACCAAACTGAAGAGTCTTGAGAACTTTGAGCTCCATTTCCATCGGCAGAACTTTTCACTTCCGCCCGAACAGCGGCACCCGGCTCTCGGTCCCGCTGCGCAGGCGGCCGATGTTGGCCCGGTGGGTGTAGATGAGCAGGGCCGCCAACACGAAGCCGACGCCCACCATGAAGGGCTGCGCCGGCCGGAACGGGGGCAACAGTTGCAGCAGGGCGAAGGCGAGGCCGGCCGTCATGCTGGCCAGGCTCACGTAGCGGAACAGCAGCAGCATCCCGATAAATACGCCCAGGCACACGGCCACCGGGGCCGGGGCCACGCCCAGCATCATGCCCAGCACGGTGGCCACGCCCTTGCCGCCCCGGAACTGCGCAAACACCGGGTAGATGTGCCCCACAATGGCCAGCACGCCGCACCCGAGGCGGTAATAGAGCAGGTGCTCGGCCGGAATGGCGCCGTGGGCCAACAGGAAATTGGGCAGGAAATAAGCGGCCACGAAACCTTTCAGCGCATCAATCAGCAGCACCGCGGAGCCGGCCTTGGGGCCCAGCACGCGGAAGGTGTTGGTGGCCCCAGCATTGCCCGAGCAGTGCTCGCGGATGTCGGCCAGGCCGAAGAAGCGGCGGCCCACCCACAGGGCCGTCGGGATGGAGCCGAGCAGGTAGGCCGCGAGCAGGGCCAGGGCGATGGAGAGATAGGGCATGGGGGCAGATTGGGGATGGTGGCACGACGCTCCCCTCCTTGCCAAGGAGAGGAGTTTTGTTCAACTGTCGCCGAACGGGTCGCTGGCTTTCTTCTTTTTCTGCTTCTCCGCTTCCTTCTGCTTTTTCTCCTCCTCTTTCTTGAGCTTTTCGGCTTCTTTGGCCTGGCGGTCGGCTTCTTTTTTGGCCTGGGCGGGGTCGGGGGCGGGCGCGGCGGCGGGGGCGTCGGCGGCCGGGGCTGGGGCGGCGGCCGGGGCTTTGGCTTTGGCTTTCGCGGTGGCGGGCTCGGCGGCGGGCGGGTCGGCGGCGGGGGCGGGCTTTTCCTTGGGCTTTTCCTTTTTGGCGGGCGCGGGGGCCGCGGCCGCGGGGTCGTCCATCACGCCGTCGCCGAAGGGGTCGTTGGCCTTGGCCTTCTTCTTTTTCCTGGCGGGCTCGGGGGCAGCGGCGGCGGCATCGGCCGGGGCGGCGTTGGCATCGGCAGCGCCGGGCTCGTCGTCGCCCTTGCCCTTTTTCTTTTTCTTCTTGCCGTCGAGCTCGTCGAAGTTGCCGGTGGGCTCGGGGCGGGCGGGGCGGGCGGCCAGCTTGCCGCTCTTGCCCAGATAGTCCTTCTGGAAGTGCGCCCGGAAGGCGTCCACGTCGGTGAATTCACCGAGAAAGGCGCCGTAGGAAGTGGCCGTGTTGTAGTCGTACTTGGCCTTGCTGCTGATTTCAGCGTCGAAGTTGTCGCTCTGCGACTTGGCCAGCAGCAGGTTGTTGGCGTACTTGAAGTAGTACCAGGTCTGGGGCTCGGCTTCGAGGTAGAGCTCGACGATGTCGGTGGCGTTTTCGCGGCGGATTTCCACGTAGCCGTTCACCAGCGCGTTCAGCGAGCGGGTGCCCACCCCGGCCAGGCCCAGCAGGCCCACCGAGTACCAGGCGCGCTTCTTCTCGTTCCAGCGCAGGTTCACTTTGCTCAGCAAGATGGTGTGGTTGGCCAGCTTGGGTGAGAGGCGGGCCAGCGGGTCGGCGGCGCCCTTGCGCATGGCGTAGGCCTCGGCGCCCTTGTCGCCCACGAACTGGGCCAGCTTGTAGAGCTCGTTGGTGGAGCCGTCCTGGGCTTCGGGCGAGTTTTTGGTGGCGCGGGCCAGCTCGGCGCCCATCACGTCGACGGCCTTGGGCGGCATCCCGATGTCGATGCCGAGCAGGGCGTCCACGGCGTAGCGGGCGCTGTCGGGGTTGGCCCGGCCCACGCCGCTGCCGATGATGCTGTAGTTTTTGTTGTTGGCGATGAAGCTCATCGGCCCGCGGAAGGTGAGGGCGTTGGTGGCGTCGGTGTAGGTGAGGGCGGCGCCCTCGTAGGCGTTGGCGTCGGCGGGGTCGTTGCGCGAGATGCTGTAGACGCCGGTTTTGTTGTCGTAGCGCAGCTTGCCGTCCACCTTGAACAGGGCGATGTCGGCCGGGTTGGCGGCGGTGGCGGCGTAGAGCGGGTAAATTTTGTTGTTCTCGTCCGACAGGAACAGGCCGGTCACGAGCGGGGTGCCGTCCTCCGATTTCACGTCCTTCAGGTCGAGGCTGAAGTGGTTCACATCGACGGAATCCTTGATGGCCACCCACTGGGCCGCGTTGCGCTCCTTGCCAAACTGCAGCTGCACCTGGCCGTTGAAGACGAAGCCGCGGCGCTGCGAGTGCAGCTGCACGTTGCCGCGGTAGCCGATGCGGGGCGTGAGCTGGAACTTGGCCACGTTGTTGACGGTGGCGGTGGCCACCGTGGGCGGGCCGGGCGGCAGGGCTTCGGCGGCCTCGCCGTCCTTGCTGCGGCGGGCGCGGCCCGTGCCGAAGCGGCCGTTGCCGGCCATCACCGACGCCGGGTCGGGCTCGAAGTTGCTGAAGCGCAGGGCCACCGAATCGTAGGCGGTTTTGAAGATGTACTGGGCGTTGCCGGCGAAGGCAATGCGCGAGAGCACCTCCACGTTGCCGTTGTAGAGGCGGTGGAACTTGCTGAGCGAGTCGAGCAGGATGCCGGCCCGCTTCAGGGGCTGGATGCGGCCGTTGGCCAGGATGTTGACCCGGCCCGAGTCGGGCACAATCCAGGCGTCGGCGGCGGCGATGTGGGGCACGCCGCCCACCTGCATCCGGTACTTGGCCAGGTCATACACGCCGGTGGAGGCCTTGAACTTGAGGCCCTGCTGCTCGGGGTTGGTGGCGTAGAAGTACGACTGGGTGGAGTCGGCGTTGGCCGCCACGCGCAGCTGCACCTGCTTCTTCTTGAAGTCCCAGCGCCCGCCGCTGAGCGTGGTGCGGAACTTCGAGTAGGGCAAGTCGATGCTGGCCTTGCTGCCTTCTTCGCGCTTGAAGTCGGCGTAGCCCTTCTTCAGGTTGTAGTCGAAGGCCACCTCGTTGGCGGTGAGGGCGGGCTTGTTGGCCTCGGCCGACTTCACGCTCAGGGTGGCCTTGCGCCCGGAGTAGCCCTCCGACTGGAAGGTGAATTCCGGCGACTTGATGTAGGACTGCGGCCCGTCGAGGCGGCCGTTGCCGCCCACGGTTTTGGGCGTGAGCAGGGCCGTGCCCCGGAAATTGTAGGCCGTGACGGTCTTGGTTTTGGGGTCGGCCTTGCTGTAGAGGCGAATGGACTCGCCCGAGCGCGGCGTGGCCAGGAACATGGAGTCGCGGCGCACGTTCCAGTTCATGAGGTAGCCGGCGGGCAGGTTCATCTTGGCGATGTCGACGCCGCCCTCCTTCTTGGCCGCGATGTTGCCCGAGCGGCCCACGGTCACCACCGAGTCGCGGTAGAACACGAAGTCGTCGGACATGAACGTGCCCGTCTGGTAGGTGACCGTGCCCGCCGACTGCAGGCCCTTGCCGTTCATCTTCACCTTGTCGTACACCCGGCCGCGGCCCTTGTAGAGCGGGAAGCCGTCCTTCGGCACGTCGTACACGAAGCCCAGCGAGCCGTCTTCCTGCACCGTGAGCTTGGTTTTGATGTCGGGAATGATGCCGCCGCTCCGAAACGTGCCGTCGAAGCCCGACGCCGACTTGCCGATGCCGTTGAGCGAGTCGAGCTTGAAGGGCGGAATGTCGAACACCATCGTCGAGTCGTACACGCCGCCCAGCACGTCCTGCTTGCCAAAGTACACGTTGGCCCCGCTCTTGGAGTCGAAGGCCGGGTACTGCCCTTTTTTCTTGCGGCCCGACTTGTTCTTGGGGTCGTTCAGGAACAGGCGGCCGGTGCTCACGTTGCCCTTGTTGGTGAGGGCGAAGTCGGCCTTTTTGCCGGTGGGCTTGCCCTTGGCGTCGCGGGCCTCGCTGCGGATGACGATGGAGTCAATCTTGGCCATGTCGATGTAGAAGCCGTCGTAGTCGAACTTGAACTCGCGGCCCCGGAAGCGCATGGCCGAGGCCACCACCGTGCCCCGAAAGTTGATGTTGCGGTTTTTCCCGATGCGGATGATGGCGCTGTCGGGCTTCACGTACACCGTGGCCGAGTCGTCGGAAAAGTTGAACCGGTCCACGCCGCGCACCAGCAGCTCGTTGGTGTTCAGGTTGAGGGTGGCGTTGCGGCCCGTGCCCGACAAGGACTTGATGGCGATGTGGTCGTAGTCCTTGCGGTCGCGGGCGGCGGCCACGTAGTGCGCGCCCTTGGGCAGGATGGTCACCTCGCCGGTCTGGGGGTTCCACTGCGCGTAACCGTCGCGGGCCAGGCCGGCCATGGCGCTGCGCATGTTGGGTTCCGACGTTTTCAGGTCCGTGGCCAGGTCGGTCACGTTCAGGGTTTTGGCGTTGCCGTGGGCCTGGCTGTAGCCCACCAGCATTTGCAGCGGGTGCAGCCGGTTGATGCTTTTGAGCTGCTGGTAGCGGTTGTTGGTGAAGAACTCCTTGCTCTCAAAATCGGCCGACTGCTGGTTTTTGGCCGAGAGCACGGCGAAGTCGAGGCTGGGCTGGCGCAGGTTCCAGGACAGGGCCTCGGTCCGGATTTCGAGCTGGTGGTACGAGTCGCTGTAGGGCGTGTTCTTGTAGAGGCCTTCCTCGCGGGCCAGCTTCAACTGCTGCTTGCCCTTGAGGTACTTGAGCTGGGTGCCGGGGTGCGTGACGGAGTCCTTGGCGCCCTCGTAGATGGTCACCGCCGCCCGGCTGGCCGTAATCACCGAGTCGCCGAGCACGTAGGCCCGCGACGAGGCCTTGAACTTGGACTTGCCGTCGAGGCTCACCGTCAGGTTGGACAAGGAGCCGTCGAGGGCCGCGCTGAGAATTTTGCCGCCGGCCATCGACAGGCCGCCCCGGTACTGGATGTTGTCGCCCAGGTTCTTGATGCGGGCATCGTTGGTGAGCGAGATGAAGCGCGGGTAGCCGTTGTCGGTCACGCCGGGCTTGCGCCGCACGCTCCGGTAGCTCAGGGCGCCCTTCACCGGGGCTTCGAGCACGGCCGGGTAGGTCACCGTCACGGGCTGGGCCGTGAACTCGGGCTTGCTCATGTCGAAGTCGAACCCGCCCAGCTCGGCCGTCACCAGGTTGGTGCGCACCGACCACACGAACTGCGCGCTCGTGCCAATGAAGCGGTTGGAGTGGGGCACGGCCGTGCCGTTCACCTTCTTCAAAAACACCGAGTCGCCGGCCGTGGCCATGAACAAGTCGGCGTCCTTCACCACGATTACCGCGCCGCGGGCCGGCGGCGGCGCGTACTCGTCGTAGGGCAGGGCCGAGGGCGTGAACGACGCCGGCGGGTCGAAATCCGACGACTTGGCTACCGGGGCTGCCGCCGGCGCGGCCTTGGCCCCGGCCGGCGACTTGGCCGCGGCGGGGCCCGATTTGGCCACCGGCTTTTTGGCGGGCGCCTTCTTTTTGGGCGTGCCCCAGCCGTCGCCGGTGTCGCCCCAACCTCCGGCCGAGGGCGACGACCACAGGTCGGCCGTGTCCCAGCCGCTGCTGCTGGCCTTTTTCTTTTTAGGCGCCTGGGCGGACACGGTTTTGACTACCGGTTTTTTGGCGGCGGGCTTGGGGGCCGCGGGCAGCGGCTCGTCTTTGGGGGCCGGGGTGGGCGCGCCGAATTCCAGGTTGGACACCGGCGCCGCAATGGGCGAATAAGCGAACGACACCGTGCCGTTGATGGCCCGCAGCGTGTTGTAGCCCGAGCGGTAGAGGTAGCCGCCGTTGAAAAAGCGGCTGCTGCTGGCAATGAATTTCTCGGTTTCCTGGGGCGCCTCCTTGTCCAGGGTCTGGCCCAGCACGTCGAGGTACTGGTCCATCTGCTGGTCGTTGAGCCGGCCCACGATGGCCCCGCCCACAATGGCGTTGAACAAGGCCTCGAAGTGCGGCCGGGGCTTGAATTTCTTGGCCAGCATCACCTGCGAGAGCGCCACGATGCGGGCCTGGTGGGTGGCGGTGAGCTTGTTGGAAGCCCACAGCTCCTTCAGGCGGGCGGCGATGACGCGGGCGCCCGCGTTGTTGGTGCTCACCATCATGGCCTGCACGTCGGCAATGTACTGGGCGGGGTCGGTCGAGAGCTTGCCCGGCTGGTAGCGCGGGGCGCCGGCCGCGGCGGGCGCCGGGGTAGCCGGCGCCTTGGTTTGGGCCTGCGCCGAGCCGCCCAGCAATACGCCCAGCCACGCGGTGAGAAGAAGGAGTTGCTTCATAAGTGAGTAATTGGCCGGCCGGTTGGCTCGCTACGCAAGCCCCGGGCCGCCCAGGCCGTGGTAAAATCAGGTAGAATGCCGCTCCGAACCGCCCCGCGCAAAACGACGGGACGAGCAGCGGAAGAGCTGCTAATTAACGCAAACGCCAGGTCTGGCAGATAGTGCCCCGGCCTGCGCTAAAAAAGCCGGTACAAGTTAAGCACAATCAAAAAAGCAACCGGCCCGCCAGCCGCTTTTGCCGGCTGGGTCGGCTGATTATCAATAATTTTCTGGCCAACGTCCTCTTCCGGCCCGGCCCGTGGGCGCCACGCGGGGGCTTCCGTCGTCTCCGCCCCTGCCCAAACCGGCCCCGTTTACTTTTGCCGCATGTCTCCCACTCTCATCTCCACCGCCCTGCTGGCCTACGGCATGTCGGGCAAGCTGTTTCACGCGCCGTTTCTGGCGGCGCACCCCGGGTTTGCCCTTCACGGGGTGGTCGAGCGCACTGCCCAGCGCATGGCCCGCGACTACCCCGGCACCCAAAGCTACCCGAGCGTGGCCGCCCTGCTGGCCAATCCCGCCGTGGAGCTGGTGGTGGTAAACACGCCCAGCGGCACCCACTTCGAGCTGGCCAGCCAGGCCCTGCGCGCCGGCAAGCACGTGCTGCTGGAAAAGCCCGTGGCCACGTCCGTGGCCGAGCTGGAAGCGCTGCTGGCCCTGGCCCGGCAAGTCAACCGGCGCATGCTGGCCTACCAGAACCGCCGCTGGGACAGCGACTTCGGCGCCGTGCAGCGCGTGGTGGCCAGCGGGCAGCTGGGGCAACTCATCGAAGTGCACTTGCGCTTCGACCGCTACAAAGCCGCGCTCAACGCCAAGAAATTCAAGGAGGAGCCCGGCCCCGGCGCGGGCCTGCTCTACGACCTGGGCCCGCACCTGCTCGACCAGGCCCTCAGCCTGTTTGGCCCGCCGCTAAGCGCCCGCAAAACCCTGGGCACCTTCCGCCCCGGCTCGCGGGTCGACGACCATTTCGCGCTGCACCTGCGCTACCCGCAAGGCCTGAACGTGTGGCTGACCGCGGGACTGCTCATCGCCGACCCTGGCCCGGCCTACGTGCTGCACGGCACGCAAGGCAGCTACCAAAAAGGCCGCACCGACCCGCAGGAGGCGCAGTTGCTGCGGGGCCTGTCGCCCCTGGCCCCGGCCTACGGCCACGAGCGGCCCGGGCAGGAAGGCCGCCTCACCCGGGCCGCGCCCGACGGCTTCCTGGCCACCACGGCCGACCCGGCCGCGCCCGGCAACTACCTGGGCTTGTTCGAAGCCGTGCACCAAACCCTGCGGCACGGCGCCGAGTACCCCATCCGCGACGAGCAGCTGCGGTGGCAAAACCAGCTGCTGGAGCAGGCAGCCGACGGGTGAGGAAAGCCTAGG